>WNGF01004670.1_pt1 | contig 17838 bp, 14 predicted proteins | sample 5400641 | NCBI WGS metagenome assembly WNGF01 (sample SAMN13153371, study PRJNA577476) | soil metagenome | isolation source: 80 cm soil or saprolite under grassland replicate 2 | place: USA:California | collected 2016-06-15
CGCGGTGGAAGAGCTCCCCCTCGACGGCGCCGCGCTCGAGCACCCGCCGCTCCGCTGTCTCGAGCTGATCGAGGCGGGCGGCAAGCAGCGCCCGCAGCGTCGGCGGAACCGTCACCTCGCCGTCGGCCTGCTGGGCCATCGCTAGCATCTCCGCGACGAACATCGGGTTGCCGCCCGCGGCGCGGGCGATCCGCTCCTTCAGGTCGTCCGGCAGGACCTCACCAATGAGCTCACCGACCTCCTCATCCTGAAGCGGCTCAAGTCGCAGCGTGACCGGCCAGGCGGGACGGCGCTCGTCGAGCTCCGGCCTCGCCATGCAGAGGAGCAAGAGCGACGCTCCGGAGGAGAGCAGCGCCACGTGCTCGAGCAGGTCGAGGAAGGTCTCGTCCCCCCAGTGGACGTCGTCGAAGACCACGATCAAGGGAGCCTGCTCTTCGAGTAGCTTGCGGAACGCCCAGGCGATCTCCTCCGCCGATACCCCCGCCGAGGTCTCGCCGAGCAGCGAACGGATCGCAGCTGCCGCTGCCTGCTCGGAGGGCAAAGTATCGAGCTGCTTGATCACCTCGACTATGGGCCAGTAGGTGATCCCTTCCCCGTAGGCGAGGCAGTGGCCCTGGACGACCAGGCCCTCGATCAGAGCGACGGCCTCGGCGACGAGGCGCGACTTACCCACGCCCGCCTCGCCGACGATCGTGAAGAGCTCGCAGCGCTCCTCGGCCGAGGCACGGTTCCCGGCCTCACGTATCGCGACAAGCTCCCGCTCACGCCCGACGAAGCGCGGCTCGTGTTGGCGCTCCGGCGGCTCATGCACCTCGAGCAACCGGTAGGCCTCAACCGGCTCCGCCTTGCCTTTCAGCTCCAAGGGCTCAAGCGCCTCAACCGCGACCGCGCCACCGAGGAGCCGTAGCGTCGGCTCGCCGACCAGCACCTCTCCTGGTCGCGCAGTCTGTTGAAGGCGAGCCGCGACGTTGACCGCAGCGCCAGTGACCAAGCGCTCTTCGGTCCCTGTGACGACCTCGCCGGTGGTGATGCCGATCCGGCCCTCGACGGCGAGCTTCGTGAAGGCCTCGCGCATCTCGACGGCCGCCCGACAGGCGCGGAGGGCGTCGTCCTCGTGCACGACTGGGATACCGAAGACGGCCATGACCGCGTCGCCGATGAACTTCTCCACCGTCCCTCCGTGGCGCTCGACGGCCTCCTTCATGCGCTCGAAGTAGCGGGCAAGCAGCGTCCTCAGCGCTTCCGGGTCGGTCGACTCCCCGAGCGCCGTCGACCCGACGACGTCGCAGAAGAGCACGGTCACGACCTTGCGCTGCTCTTGGCCGCCCGGAAGCGCCGCTGCGCCGCACTCGGGGCAGAACTTGAAGGCCTGGGTGGCCTGGTAGCCGCAAACAGCACAAGCGGGCACGAGACGAGTCTAGGAACGCGTCCGCGCTAGAACAAGCATCCACCAGCTGACTCTGTCGATCGCGAGGAAGGATAGGCCGCCGACGGACTGCAAACCGAGGGGCTCACGCCGCAAATTCGTTCGGAGCAATCGAGGCCGAAGCACCTGAAGTTGAGGATCAGGAAATGCGCCGGATCGAAGCGCTCTGCGGCCTCCGTAACCCGCGCGTCGAGCAAGTGCGAATAGCGCTTGAGCGTGATCAGAGGGTTCGCTTGCCCGGCGACCGCTCTCATTAAGAGTCGCGTCTTCCCTTTTCAAGTTGAAAGTGGTAAGAACCCTCCCGGGACAATCCGGTCGTCTAGAGGGAGAGAGGTAGTAGATGCTGCTACGACATTCCGTGGGAAGCTCCGGCAGCCGTCGAAGCGTTCCGCGTTGGGGAATGGGGGGTCTGCTGCTGCTTCTGGCAGCATTGGCTGTCTCGTTTCCGTTGAGCGCACTCGCACGGGGTGTCCCCGGCAGTGTGCTCGGGGTATCCGGGCCCGCGGCGCCGGCAGGCGCCTTCAGCATGGTCGCGCCAAACGCCTGGGTCCCGGCGGCCGTGTACCCGAGAACCATCGTCCGCTACGCGTTCGGACAGGTCGGCCAAGACCTGTACGTGCTCGGCGGCGTCTCGGATGGCACCCGCGTTCCCGACGTGAACAAGTACAACGCCACGACGAACACGTGGACGCCGCTCGCGCCGATCCCGGTCGCGAGCGAAGCGCCGACCGCCGCCTATCTCAACAGCAAGATCTACCTGGCCGAAGGTGACACCGGCGACTCGTTCAACATCTACGACGTGGCCACCAACACCTGGAGCACCGGCACTCCGCGGCCCGGATACAGCGCCAACTACGGAGCCGCGGCGGGTGCGTACAACGGCAAGGTGTACGTCGTCGGCGGCGAAAACGGCGTCGGCGGGACGAATACGACGTCGGTGTACGACGTGGCGTCGAACACCTGGACGACGGGCAATCTCGCTCCTGCGTCGTTCTTCCTCGCGGGCTACCAGACCGTCGGCCAGTACCTGTACATCGTCGGCGGCTTCAGTCCCTCGAGCCCAGGGTCGAACATCAACATGACCATGCGGCTCGACATGTCGACCGGAGTGTGGTCGACGGGGCCGACCTTCACGCCCGCGCGAGCCGACGAGGCGATCGCGAACTCCGGCAACACGCTGTACGCGATCGGCGGTGACGCCAATGGATCCGGGTTCTTCGACTCGACCAGCGCCGTGGACAGCCTGGACGTCAGCGGTTGGCCCGGTGGCTCGTGGTCTTCGGTCGCCGACCCGCTGCCGAGCCCGCCGCGCCAGGCGAACCAGGCCGGGTTCTTCTCCACCGGCCGCGTCGGCGGTGAGGTCTGGTCGACGGGCGGCATCAACGGTGCGACGTTCCAGTTCCTAAACGAGCACCTGTACAAGGCAGCTCCGCTGCCTCCTCCGCCTCCTCCTCCGCCACCTCCTCCACCGCCTCCGCCGCCACCACCTCCGCCTCCTCCGCCGCCACCTCCTCCACCGCCTCCACCGCCACCGCCGAGCAGGTGCCGTGTCCCGCGCGTCATCGGCCTGAGGCTCCCCGCCGCAAGGACGAGGATCCGCCGGGCGCACTGCCGCGTCGGGCGGATCACGCGCGTCTTCTCGAGCGCGAGAAGGCGGGGCCGCGTGGTGGCCCAGTCACCGAGGCCCGGCAGGCGCTTCGCCGCCGGACACCGGGTCAACCTCAGGGTCGGTAAGGGCCCGAGGCGCTAACCCACTGATATCGCGCGGCGGGGCCGTTCTGCGGCCCCGCCGTGACCATCACCCGGGCGGGTGATGCGATCGCTGCGCCGCAAACCCGATGTTTTCGGTGCAGGTCCGGCGGACCCCCTGCGGCCATGACGAACACGGCTTTCCATCCAGAGAGCGCGCGCCCGTCCCCCGGGAGCGTCGCCGCAGCCGAATTCGCCTCGGTTCTCCAGGGACTGCTCGAGGTCAGCCGCGCCGCCCGGAGCGGGGCGGAGATCGGCTCCGTGCTCGAGGCGATCGCCCGCGTCGCGGCGGAGACGCTCGGCTTCGAGAGCGTCGTCCTCAACGTCTACCGGCCCGAATGGGACGACTTCTGTGTCGAGACCGTCCACGGAAACGAAGCGGTCCGGGAAGCGCTGCTCGGGCAGGTCTACGACTGGGAGAGCTGGAAGGCTCTCCTCGACCCGAAGTTCCAGCGTGCGGGCGCATACTTCATCCCCCACGAGGCCTTCGACTGGTCGCAGCACCCCGGCACGCGGTTCGTGCCGGCCGGCGCGGCCGCGGTCAGCGTTCCGGGCGGCTGGCACCCCGACGACGAGCTGTTCGTGCCGCTGACGCGGTCGGACGGCCACATCCTCGGCGTGATGTCGTTCGGCGAGCCGCGCAGCGGCCTGCGGCCGGACGACGAACAGCTTGCCCTGTCGGTGACGCTCGCGTCGCACGCGGCGCTGGCGCTCGAGATGGCGCAGGAGCGCGAGCGGCTGCAGAAGCACCAGAAGGCGCTCGAGGAGCTCCTGCACGTGTCCTCCCAGCTGCCGCAGACGACGTCGACTGAAGAGATCCTGAACTCCGTCTGCGAGGCCGTGCGCGAGGCGCTCGGCTTCGACAAGGTCCTGATCGAGCTGCGCGAGGCGGACGGAGAGCTGCTGCGCCCCGCAGCGGCTGCCGGCTGGGAGGAAGACGAGCCGGCACGCTTGGCCGTGCTCGAGCTGCCGCTGATCTCGCGCCTCTTCGACCCGCGGTTCGAGATCGCCGGCTGCTACCTCGTCCCGCGCGAGGAAGCCGAGCAGAAGGTCGGCAAGAGCCAGGTGGTCTACGAGTCGGTTCGCAACGGGAAGGGGCCCGCCGCCTGGAACCACCACTGGCTCGTCGTGCCGCTCTACGACACCGACGGGACCGTTCGCGGCGTTCTGTGGGCGGACGAGCCGCTGAGCCGGCTGCTGCCGACCGAGCGCGTCCTGCAGGCGCTTCGGATCTTTGCGAACCACGCCATGGAGGCGCTGGCGGTCGCCACGCAGCTCGCGGAGACCCGCTTCCTGGCCGATCACGATCCGCTCACGCGCCTCTTGAACAGGCGAGCCCTGCTGCGTGAGCTGCAGGAGGAGGCCGGGGAAGCGCCGTCCGTGCAGCGGCTGGCCCTCGTCTTCCTCGACCTCGACAACTTCAAGGAGATCAACGACGAGCACGGGCACGCGGTCGGCGATCGCGTCCTTACCAGCTTCGCCGCGCTGCTCGGAGAGCTCGTGCGGAGCAACGACCTCGCCTTCCGTGCCGGCGGCGACGAATTCGCCCTCCTGCTCAGGGATGCCGGCGAGGACGAGGCGCGCCGCGTGGTGGCGCGAATCCTGGCGGCCCTCGAGGCGAACATCGATCCGCTCGTGCGCACGCTGAGCGCGAGCTTCGGGATCGCGACGAGCAGATGCCGGGAGGAGCCCGAGGAGCTGCTCCGAATCGCGGACGAGGCGATGTACCAGGCGAAGCGCTCGGGGACGCGAATCCAGGTGGCGGCAGCATGAACGTCGCTCACCTCCGGCTCGCTCCCGTGGGGGAAACCATGTTTCCCCCACGAGCCCCCTTCTTACAGTCCAGCGTGGGGGAACCTCCCGGTTCCCCCACACCCCCTCCACACACTCATAGGCCAAAGGACGGCCTATGAGCGCGCAGCCACGGCGGGACTCCGTCCGCTCGCTGATTCCGGCAACGTCGGAGCCCCTGACGCGGCTCGTGGCGCTCTCGCGGGCGATCGCCGCCGAGCAGGTCTCGCAGCGGATGCTCCGCGTCGCCAGCCGCCAGCTGACGCAGATGCTCGACGGAAGCGCGTGCCTGGTCTCCCAGCTGGAAGACGGGCTCCTGCGCGAGGTCGCCGATTACTCGTGCTCGGATCGACAGGTGGCCCGCGGGCTCGGCTACTACCTGGCCGACTACCCCACGACCGCCGCCGTTCTGGAGTCACGAGTTCCCTGCTCGATCAGTAGCGACGATCCGGGCGCCGATCCTGCAGAGCTGTTCGTGCTCCGGGAGGTCGAGATGGAGGCGGTGCTGATGGTCCCGCTCGTCGTCGAGGCGCGCAGCTGGGGCCTGATCGAGGTCTACGACACGAAGCCCCGGCCCTTCCCGGGCGCGGAGCGACATCTGGCCGAGCTCGCCGCGGCGCAGATCGGAGCGATCCTGGCGGGCTTCGAGCACGAGGAGCGGGCGCAGCGGATCTACCGCGAGACGCTCGCCTCCCTTTCCAACGCGCTCGAGGCGAAGGACGCGGTCACGAGCCACCACACGGAGGAGGTCGTCCGGCTCGCGGTCGCGGTCGCGGCCGAGCTTGGGCTCGACCTCGAGGCGGTCCGGAACGTCGAGCTCGGAGCCGTCCTGCACGACATCGGCAAGGTCCGGGTTCCCGAGTCGATCCTCAACAAGCCCGGCAAGCTCACCGAGGCGGAGTGGGCGATCATGAAGACCCACCCCGAGGTGGGCGAGCACATCCTCAGGCCGATCCAGTCCCTGCACGCGGTCCTGCCGATCGTCCGCCACCACCACGAGCGCTGGGACGGCGCCGGCTATCCGGACGGCCTCGCGGCCCGGGCGATCCCGCTGGGCGCACGGATCGTGTCCGTGTGCGACGCGTACCGGGCGATGACCGAGGACCGGCCCTACCGGGCCGCCCTCTCAGCGGCGGAAGCCCGGCGGCGGCTTTTGGAAGGGGCCGGCAGCCAGTTCGACAGAGAGTGTGTCTCGGCGCTGTTGACGGCGCTGGAGCGGCACGACAGCGCCGCGAAGGTGGTCCCCCTCCGACCGCCCACCAGGTCTTAGCCCCTTCTTACGCCGCTCCCAGGGTCCTTTCAGGTTCGCCCGCTTTGATGGCGTTCGTCAACGAGCGGAAGGAGCCGGAAGATGACGCAGCACATCGACAAGCGGAGCATTCGGGAAGGAATCGACCAGACCGCACTCGCCGTCGCCGCCGGGCACGACGGGTTCCTGCACGAGGCGCTGGAGAGCGTCAGCTGGGAACGGCGCGGCCTGCTGGGAAGGCTGACCCGCGGGCAGCGGGCGGAGCGTAGCCCGGAAAACGGAGCGTGAAGAGGGCGCCGCCGCCCGCATTCCGCGCGGAGCACGCGCCACCGTGCGCCCTGACGATCGCGTCCACGATCGCGAGCCCGAGCCCGGCGCCTCCCTGGTCTCGGGAGCGGGCGCGGTCGGCGCGCGCGAAGCGCTCGAAGATCTGCTCGTTCGCGCCCGCCGGCAGGCCCTGACCCTCGTCGGCGACCTCGATCAGCAGCGAGCCGTTCGACGACCGCGCGGCGAGCGTGATGGCGTCGGACGGCTCGGTGTACTTGACCGCGTTCTCGATCAGCGCGTCGAGCGCGATCCGTAGCGCCTCCGGATCGGCGCGCACCGTTCCGCGGGCGAGCTCGCCGAGGCGCCAGCTCCGGGGAACGATCCCCGACCACCGCACCAGCACGTCCTCGAGGAAGGGCTCGACCTCGACCTCGGAAAGGACGACGAAATCGGGCTGCTTCGACTTGGCGAGCAGCAGCAGCCGCTCGAGGATGTGCTCGATCCGGCCCAGCTCGTCCAGCGCCACCTCGACCTCCTGCGCGGGTGTTCCGTTCAGGCGCCGCAGCACCTCGAGGTGGCCGCGGGCGATCGTCACCGGGGTGCGGAGCTCGTGCGACACGTCGTGCAGGAAGCGCCGCTGCTGGGCGAGCAGGGCGGCCCGCTCGGCTGCTTCGTGCTCCACGATGCGCAGCGCGTCCTGCCTGCGGCGCGCGTGCCAGACCATCGCCAGGAACATCGCGGACATCAGCGGCACCTCGAACAGCTCGCCCCATAGCTGCTCGCCGCTGAAGGCGTCGCCGAGGATCAACGTGCCCGTCCCCACGATCACGAGCCCGAGCACGATTCCGGTGGGCCTGTGGGCCCAGACGCGGAAACCGTAGAGAAGCGTCAGGCTGATCCAGATGAAGTGGAACGGGATCGTCTCCCAGCTCGGCCAGATCGCCATTGCGACGAGGTTCGTCGCGGCGAATGCGACCCAAGTGACCTCTAACGATCTACGCCGCAGTAAGCCGGTAGCCGCCATGCCGGACCGTTTCGATCGGCGCATCCGCGCCGAGCTTCTGCCGAAGCCTTCGGATGCAGACGTCAACGACGTTCGAGTGCGGGTCGAAGTGGTAGCCCCAGACATCAGCGAGTAGCCGCTCCCTGCTCACGACCTCGCCCTCGTGTAGGACGAGATGGTGGAGCAACCGGAACTCGCGGTCCGACAGGGCGGCGACCACGTCGCCGAGCCGGGCCTGCCGCCGCGCGACGTCGAGCGAGAGTGGGCCCACGCTAACCACGCTCCCGTTCTCTTCCGGTCGCCCGCGCCGAAGCTGCGCATGCACACGCGCGAGCAGCTCGTCGAAGGAGAACGGCTTCGGGAGGTAGTCGCATGCGCCGAGGCCGAAGCCACGCAGTTTTGTCTCCAGGTCCGAGCGGGCCGAGACGATCACCACCGGTACCTCGGGATGCGCGCGCTGGAGCTCGCGCAGGACTGCCAGGCCGTCGAGCTTGGGCAGCAGCAGGTCGAGGATGACTAGGTCGTACCGTCCCCGCGCCGCCTGCTGGAGCCCGGCCGCTCCGTCGCCTGCACCGTCGACGACGAAGCCGTCGGCCTCGAGACCGCGGGCGAGGAAGGCCAAGATCCGAGGCTCGTCCTCGATGACAAGGATGCGCATGTTGCTTCCCGGCTGTAGACCCTAACGCAGCGAAGATGACGGGGAAATGACCTGCAGATGACACTTCCGTCATTATCGCCTCCTCGGCTTGCACGCGTTCCTATGGTTCTCGCGCGATGGGGGAGCGGGTTCGCGAGCGTGAGCGTCCGCTGCGGCCGGGTGAGGTCACCGCCGAGGCTCCCGCGCCGCTGACCGAGAGAGCGGCGCGCCCCTCGCCGTTCCCGGACCGGGCCGCCCGTCACTGGCTGCTTTCTTCGATCATCTGGCTGACCGTCGTCGACCTCTTCGGCGGCGTCCTCTCGACGGAGTTCGTCTCACCCGACGCCTTCGGCGGCATCTCGTGGCTCGCCTTCTCCCGCGTCCGACAGGGACACGTGAACGGGGTGATCCTCGCCTGGCTGACGATGATGTACTTCGGCGCGCTCTTCTACATGCTTCCTCGCCTCTGCGGCACCCGCGGGATGTGGAGCGAGCGGCTCGGCGTTTGGTGCGCCTGGGCCTGGAACGCGATGTACCTGCTCGGCGTTATCGCGCTACTGACGGGACACAGCCAGGGCCGCGAGTATGGCGAGCTGATCTGGCCGCTCGACATCGCCCTGCTCGTGATCTGGTGCCTGAACATCGTCAACATCATCGCGACCGTCCAGATTCGGACGATCCGGCCGATCTACGTCACGGTTTGGTGGTTCCTGGCGAGCCCGTTGTGGCTCGCGGTCGATTACGCGATCGGAAACGTCATCTGGCGGCCCGGCAACTACTGGGGGGCGCCGTCCGGGACGCTCTCGAACAGCCTCGCGGACGCGATGCTGAACTGGTGGTACGCGCACAACCTTTTCGGCTTATGGCTGACGCCGATGCTGGTCGCTCTGACCCTGTACATGGTCCCGCGGATCACGAACACGCCCCTGTACAGCTACACGCTGTCGCTCGTCAGCTTCTGGGGGATCGCCTTCTTCTACACCGGCGTCGGCGACCACCACATCCTGCAGTCGCCGACGCCCGCCTGGCTGAAGACGATCGCCACGACGTCCTCCTGGATGCTGCTCGTCCCGGTTTTCGCCTTCACGATCAACATCCTCGGGACGATGAAGGGCAACTGGGACAAGTTCTTCACGAACCTGCCCTTACGCTTCACGCTGACGGCGTTCTTCTTCTACTGGCTGGTCAACATCCAGGGTGCCTTCCAGGCGCTCCAGCCGTTCAACCGGCTGACGCACTTCACGAACTTCGTCGTCGCCCACGCCCATCTCGCCTTGCTCGGGGCCTTCACGATCCTCGGCATGGGCGTGATCGACTACATCGTGGCGCAGGTCTACGCCCGCCCGTTATGGAGCCGCACTCTCACCGAGTGGCAGTACTGGCTCGTCACGGTCGGCTTCACCGGCTTCTTCAGCGTGCTGACGCTGGCCGGCTTTCAACAGGGCTTCAGCTGGTCGCAGGGCATCCCCGAGGTCAACGTCCTCCCGCAGCTCCACGCATACTTCATCGCCCGCGGGATCTTCGGCGGAATGATCATCGCCTCCGGCGTCGTCCAGATCATCAACGTGGGGATGACGATGTACACCAACACACACGAGCGGCGCCGCGCCGAGACGCTGGCGGTCGCGGAGGCCGTGTCGCCGCCGCTGCCTGCGAGCTAGCCGATGGCCGACGACGACCGCTTCGAGACGAACGAGGAGCCGCGCGCGCCGCGGGGCTGGGGCCCGCATCCGCGAGAGCGGATGCTGATGACGCCGCTCGTCGCCGGGCTCGGCGGGCTGCTCGCGTTCTTCGCAGTCGTCTTCGTCGTCGTCTGGCTTCCGATCCACACGTTCGATCCGCCACCCTCGGCCGACTGGACGCCCCTCTCGGACGAGGCCCTCAAGGGGCGGGACCTGTTTGCCTCGAACGGCTGCTACGTCTGCCACTCCGGCTACTCACGTCCGCAGGACGTGCGCTATGCGCTCTACTTCCTCTACCCGAAGGTCTCGCAGCCGGGCGACTTCTACGGCAGCGACCAGTCGCCGAACCTGTTCGGAACCGAGCGAACCGGCCCAGACTTGTCACAGGATGCCGGGTGGCATCCGGACGACTGGCACCGCGCGCACTTCTACAACCCGCGGTTCATCGACCCGCTCTCGCTGATGCCGCCGATGAAGTCCCTCTTCTCGGACAAGCAGGCCGACCAGCTTGTTCTCTTCACGCAGGAGCGGAGCGGGAAGTCCGGCCTGCTCCGGTACGCCGGGCAGCTGTACGCGAAGCACGTCGTCAACACCGTCCAGGGCTTCCCGCCGCCGTACAACGGCTTCCAGGGCGCGCACAAGAAGCCGCTGCAGCCGAAGGAGGTGGAGGCGCCGCCGAACCAGCTCGAGGAGGCGCCGAACCTCGCCCAGATCGACCGCAGCTACTGGCTCGCCGCGAACCCGCTGCCGGTGACGACGGAAAACCTGCTGCGCGGCAAGGAGGTCTTCCTCGAGCGCTGTGTCGGCTGTCACGGTCCCAAGGGCAACGGGAAAGGCCCGGCCGAGCGGTTCCTCTCGCCGACGCCGCTGCCGTTCGACGACGCCGACGACCAGTGCTGTGGCGGCGACACCGGTCCGGGCGACTTCTACTACCGCGTCCTGCGGGGCTGGCCGGGCACGGCGATGGAGAACTTCGGCGAGCGGCTGTCGGTCGACGACATCTGGCGGGTCGTGCTGTTCGTGAAGACGATCCCCAACGGGACGCTCGCGAAGCACCGTGTGCCGACTCCGAAGGACTACATCATCTGGAGCCCGTCGAAAGAGCTGCTCGCCTGGGTCAAGTCGAGCCAGCAGATCGCGGGGAATGCGTCGTTCTCCAAGAAGCAGAGCTCGGACCCGTTCATGCAGGAAGCACGGCGTGTCTTCCCCGGGCTCGCCCCCGGTGACAAGATCGTCGTCAACGGCCTCGAGACGCCGTTGACGCTCGAGGATGCGGCCGCCGGCATCAGGACGAGATACGAGGACCTGCTCGACCGCGCCTGGGCCGACGCAAAGGCGCGCGGGGAGAAGCTGCCGCCCGAGTCGCAGAAAGCCATTCCTCCCACGGTGCCGGGGCACTGATGAAAAGCCTACGGCTCCTAGTCACCACAACTGTCGTGGCCATTGTTTCTGCTGTCGTGCCGGCGGCCGCGCTCGCCCACGATGCACCGGAGAACGACCGATCGAAGTGGGTGATGGCCGACTGGATGCTCGACATGTTCTTCGTCCTGGCGGGCGTCGCGCTGGTGGCCTTCATCATCGCCTGGAAGGGCGGGCACTTCCACAACCTGGACGAGGCCGCGCGCGTGCCGCTCGAGATCGAGGAGGGGGACTACTACACGCCCGAGTGGGCGTACGAAGACGAGGAGTGGGACGATGTCGATGCCGTCCGGTGACACGCCTCAAAAGGCGCAGGCGTACTACCACTACCTGAACAGCCACCACATCATCGACGGCCGCGTAGAGACGTGGCACGTCGACTGGCTCTCGATTGCCTGGATGTGGGGCTTCCTGATCGCTCTCATGGTCGGCATCGGTCTGTGGGCGAAGCAGTACAGGACGACCAGGCAGCGAACCGGGATCTACCCGATCGACCGCTTCGGCGGCTGGACCTCCGAGGCAGCCGGGCCGGGGACGACGTTCTTCTGGGTTCTGACGGCGTTCCTGACCGCGTTCGCGGTCGTGTTGGTGATCGGTCACCTCATCTGGGGGCAGAGGTTCTGATGGCCGTCTCCGCAATGCCCTTCGTCGCCTACTCCACCCTGACGGAAACGCTCGTGCCTGCCGCCGTTTGGCCGGATGTGTACGCATCGCTGCAGGCCCTCAAGGGTCATGTCCAGGAGTACCCGGGCTGCCAGCGATTCGATGTCTTCATCCGGGCCGAGACAGAGGGAGATGTGCGGATTCACTGCTACACGACGTGGGATACGGCTGCTCAGCTCGAGGCGTATCTGGAGCGTGGCTATACCTTCGAGCGGCTGCTCGCCGACTTCGGAGAGCGGCTCGAGCCGGAGAGAACCCTCGTGATGGAGAAGGTCTTCTGATGGAGGAACGAGAGGAACAACCGCGCCGAGGTCGTCCGGCGCGGCCGCTTTTCGGCTACCGCGACGTCGGCGAAGACGTGCGCTGGTCGCGCCAAGCCCATTACAGGGCATGGGTGATCCTGGCTGTGATGATCGCCCTCTCCCTCGGTTGGACGCTGACCGTCTACTTTCTCGAGCCCGGACTACGCTAGCCCGAGGGTGCGGTTGCAGCCGTGTACGTGAAGCACCTCTCGTCGCTTCAGTTCCTCACCTACGTCGCGTTCTTCGGCGTCATCGTCGCCGCCCTCTGGCGCCTGCTTCCCGGGAAGGCGCCGCCGGTACGAACCGTTCCGTACCCAGAGGAAGAGCTCGGCGCCCACGACCCGAAGGTGGCGAAGTACTTCGTCGCGGGCGGTGGCTTCCTCGTTCTCGGCAGCTTGCACATGCTCGTGAAGAACTTCCCGTGGGCGGCGGAGTGGCTTGCGCGCGCCGGCTACGCAGGACATCTCGTTCGCGACCTTTCGAACACGCACGTGATGATCGTCGGCGGCGGGACGCTGATCGCAACCGGGCTCTGCTGGTATGTCCTCCCGCGAATCGTCGGCCGCCCCCTGGCAAGCGAAGCCCTCGCCCAGTGCGCGTTCTGGTTCACGGCCGTCGGCCTGCTCGTCTTCTACGTCGCGTTCGTCGGCAACGGGATCGCGATCGGGCGTCTGGTCGCGCACGGTTGGGACTACGAGGCGGCGAAGGCGAGCATGGGCAAGTGGTACAAGGTGCCGGTCGGCATCGGGGCAGGCGTCATGGGAATCGGCTACTGGTGCTTCGCGGCGAACGTCTTCCTGACGGTCTTCCACGCGCGGCTCGTGCGGGTGCCGAAACCGAGCGGGCACCTGTGGAAGTACCTCGCCACCGGCGCGGCCGGCCTGACCGTCGGGACCGTCCAGGGCGTGATTCAGGTGCAGCCGGCGCAGGCAGCCTGGCTCCACCGGGCAGGCCATGCGGGAGAGTGGATCGATCCGATCAGCCATGCCCACGTCAACCTCGTTACCGGGCTGACGATGCTCGTCGCGGGCGCGGTCTTCTACCTTGCCCCACTCCTCGGCGGCACACGGCCCTCGCGTAGGTCCGCCAACACGTGCTTCTACCTGCTACTCGGCGGCTCACTCGCCTTCTACGCTGCTGCGCTCTACCTCGGCTTCCACGAGGGGCGTCTCGTCGTCCACCGCGGGCTCACCCCGGAGCAGGCCGAGGAGGCGACGGCGCTTCATCCGTACCTGATCATGGCCGGGGGGATCGCGATGTTCGCGGCTTTCTGGCTGCTGCTCGCCGTCCTTCTCCGCTGCTTCTGGACTGCGCGAGGATCGACGCGCGCATTTGTCCTGGCGGGCTGCGCGGCGCTGGCGGTGGGGACACTGCAGGGGCCGGTGCAGGCATTCCCGGCGGTGCACGAACTGCTCGACCGAGGCGGAGACGCGGGCGGGGTAATCGTGAACTTGCACGCGCAGCTCAACATGCTCGGCGGGCTGATGGTGATTCTCGTGGGCGTCGCCCTGGCGCTGCTCGCGGAGGTCGGCGCCCGGAGCCGGCCACGGCTTGCGCGGACGGCACTCATCGGCGTTGGCGCCGGAACAGCGGCCTACTACGTCGCCGGTATCGCGTTCTCGGCGCTCGAGGCTCATGACGTCGCCGGCGGCCGAACCTTCGCCGGCGCCGTCGCGGCTCTCGAGCCATGGCCGGCTCTCCTGCTCACGTCCGCGGCGCTTGTGGTGCTGGCCGGGTTCGGCGCCTACGCGGTGGCCGCTTGGCGCATGACCGCGCGCCAGCGTCGGGCCGGCCGACGAGCGCTCGCGGCCGCTCCGACCGTGTATGCGGGTCGGGTCCCGAAGCGCGTCCGGACACGCAGCCCGGCGGCGCTCGCCGGCTACGAGCTCCCGATGGCGCTTCTCGGCTTCCCCGGCATCGGCTGGCTCTTCGCCGGCTTCCCGTTCGTCGCATCGATTCTGCTCCTCCTTGGGCCGGTCCTGGCCTGGGCCGTGATCCCATCGGCCTTCAGTCCATTCGGCTCCGGCCCGCTGCGCGGCGTCGGCTGGAAGTTCGAGTTCGTGTGGCTCTCCGCGACCGCCGTGCTCTCCGCGGCCGCGCTCTACCGCGCGCACCGACGGCGGCAGCGCCGTTTCGAGGGTAGGCCGCCGCGAGGCCGCCTCCGCCGACGCGGCGGGTACCGGACACGGGTCAGCATCGCCGTCGGCGGGATCTTCCTCGTCCTCCTCTCCCTTCCGTTCGTCCCGGCCGTGAGCGGGATCGGCACGAGCTCGGTCCGCTACGCGTACCAGACCGGCTTCACGAGGGACGTCACCGGTCAGTTCCTGACGACTTCGAAGGGAACCGTCGCCTTGTTCACCTGGCGAGATCCCCAGGATCCCTACCCGCGGGACGCGCTCCGGTTGCACTCGCGGGACGTCCGCTCGTTCCTCGTTCGAGCGGCCGCCGTCGATCGGCCCGACGCTTACCGCCTCTTCGATCTGACCCGGGGGGCTCGCGTGCTGCTCCAGGCGAGGGCGAGCACGCCGCGGGCGCTTACGCTCGTGCCGTCCGATCCGCTTGCCCCCGGGCGCTACCTCTTCGTCGGGACGCACCAAGGGATGTTCGGCGGGCGGGACTTCGCTTACATGACTGTCGTGCCGCGCGCAGTCCCCGTGACACCGATCAGCCTGCGACCCCGCGGATCGGTCCCTGCGGTCATCGATGCGTTCCTGCCGATTGCCGCCGCGCTGGTGGCAGGTCTCTTCAGTGTGCTCCTGCTCCGTTCCTTCGGGCGTCGACCGGCCGGGCAGAAGGCGCTTTGGGCGGGAGGCTTCGCCCTGTTCGCGGTCGCGGCAGCGGCGGAGGCGGCAGCCCAACGCGCCGGGTGGAGCGAGGCGCTCTTCCGCACGTACTACCTCGCTGGCGGCGTCCTGACCGTCGCCTACCTCGGCGGCGGCTCCGCCTGGCTGCTCCTGCCGAAGCGGGGGCGCGACGTCCTCCTCGGCGGGCTGCTCGTTGCGACTGTGGCAGCCGCCGTGACGGTCGCGCTCGCACCGGTCAGCGCGGGGGTCCTGGCGGCAACCGCGCACGGGCGTCCGCCGGCGAACTCGGCCCTCGGCGGATACGCGTTCCTCTGGGCGATCGCGCTCAACTCGTTCGGGACGCTCTTCCTCGTCGGCGGCTCGCTTTACTCGATCCTGCGGCGGCAGCGGGTGCGGCCGAACGTCTGGATCGCGGGCGGCGCGCTCGTCGTCGCGATGGCGACCGGGCTCTCACGAGCCGGCTCGTACTCCTTCGTCTACGCCGGCGAGCTGCTCGGGATCGCGCTCATGTTCAGCGGCTTCACCTTCGTGGGGAAGCCGCCGGCACGAGCGCCTCAGCCCGCTAAGGCGTCGCTTGCGATGCCGACATCAGGACGCGCGGGCTCTGCCCGTGCGTCCATCTGATCTCACCGGTCGAACCGAAGGGAATCAGCCGCCAACGCCGTAAGGCCTGACGGCGCCGACGTAGCCGAACAGGTACGACGGATCCGTAAGCGACGAGATCCTGACCACGTCGCCGGTATGGGGTGCGTGGAGGAAGCGCCCGTTGCCGATGTAGAGCCCCTCGTGCTGCGGCCCGCGCGGGCTGGCATGGAAGAAGACGAGGTCGCCGGGCTCAAGCGAGCTCGGCGGCACACGCGCGCCCTCGTACCACTGGGCGCCGGTGTAGTGCGTCAGGTCGATCCCGAGCTGGCGGTAGACGTACATCGTCAGGCCGGAGCAGTCGAAGCCGGTGAGCGGGTCGGCGCCGCCCCAGAGGTACGGCGTGCCGAGGTAGCGCTCGGCGATCTCCACCGCACGGACGCCGATCGGCCCGGAGGACGGCGGGGCGAAGAGCTCGGTGAACGGTCCCTGCTCGCCCGTGTCGGCGCCGTGGCCCGAGACGCCGAGCGCGACCCACGAGAGCCGGTTCTGGCGTTCCTGGGTCGCAGGCTGCGAGGCACGCGCGAGGCCGACGAGCAGCTGCGTGCCGGGCTCGAGCCCGAGCGAGGCGTCGCCTGCGACGAGGCGCAGGCCGACGATCCCGCTGCCCTCACCTGGGACGACGGCCTCCTGCAGCACGACGAGGTAGCTCGAGCGCCCGAGCGGGACGAGCGTGTTCGGAAAGGTGCTCACGCGCTTGCCGGCCACGACGAGGCCTCTCACTCGCGCGCCGTGGAGGCCGTGCGCCGGGACGAAGATCCGTTCCGCGTAGACGAGCCCGCCCGCAATCGAGACGCCGCGCAGCGATACGCCGCGGACGCTGCTGGAGGCCGAGTCGTAGCGGAGGGTCCAGCCGGCGTCACTCACGCTCGCGAACGAGCCGGCGCCGCCGTTCGCGAGCAGATGCCCGTGCGAGTCCCGGACCTCCGCGATCCCGCCAAACGCCTGCGGCACCGCGCCGAACGTACTCAGCACGGTGGCAGCAAGAAGCGCGTACCGCCGCATTGGTTGGATGGTGACACAGGTCCTAGGCGCGTGCGGCTCCGCGACGCGTGACGCGCACCTCGTCGAGCGGCGCGTTCGTGCACGCGTTCACCCAGTAACCCTCCACCCAGGAGCGCCTGAGCGCGTACTGCCGGAAATAATCGAGCGGGAGAACCGCCGCCTGCTCGGTGATCCAGATCTGCTCGGCTTCCTCGTACAAGCGGTTCCTCGCCCGCCGGTCGCGCAGCGCCCTCGCCTGCGCGAGCAGCGCTTCCACCCGCTGGTCCCGAAGGAGATGCGTGGCGGGGATGGTTTGAATCGCCTCGAGGAAGTTGTGTGGGTCGGGATAGTCGGCGATCCAGCCATCCATCACGGCGTGAGCGTCCTCCCCTTGGTAGTGACCGGCCCCGAGGTCGACAGCTCGTGTTTCGACACCGAGTGTCTCGCGCCACTGCTGGGCCAGCTTCTCGCCCGACCGCAGGACGCGCGCGGCGATCGTCAGCTCGCGCAGGCCCCGGCCTTCGGGAAACCCCGCCTCCGCGAGCAGTCGGCGAGCGAAGTCGGGGTCGTACGGCAGGCCGACCCGATGCGAATGGGCGGGCATAGCCGGTGGAATCATGCCTCCGCGCTCCGCCGGGTCGCCCGGCATTCCAGCAACCGCGCGAAGACTGCGGCGGTCGGTCGCGTGCGAAAACGCCTGCCGGATGCGCACGTCGTCGAACGGCGGCCGGTCGGAGACGAAGCCGACGAACCAAGTGGCGAGGCCGCCCGCGCTCTCGACCACCGTTTCCGGTGCAGCGACGGCGGCGTCGGGCCACACGCGGGTGATTCGCAGCAGGTCCAGCTCCCCGTCGACCCAGCGGTCAGCCATGTCCGCAGTGCTCCCCCACGAGAAGCGGGCACGACGAACGTTGCCGCGCGGAAGTACCCAGCCCTCGGCCGCGGCGAGCACGTACTCGCCGTCGGCGTGCCCGGTAAGCACGAATGGCCCGTTCCCGACGAGGTTCTCCGGAAGGCGCCATTCGTCGCCGACCTCTTCGCACTTGTGCCGAGGCCAAGGGAACGTCGCCGGAATGCTCAGCAGGTAGAGCAGGGACTCGCGGGGCTCCCGCAGACGCAGCTCGAGTGTGTGCGGATCGAGCGGGACGGCTTCCTCGATCGGCTCGAGCAGATGCTCGGTAGGAACGGCTTCCTCGCGCATCGTCCGCCACGTGTAGGCG
>WNGF01010496.1_pt1 | contig 17833 bp, 17 predicted proteins | sample 5400641 | NCBI WGS metagenome assembly WNGF01 (sample SAMN13153371, study PRJNA577476) | soil metagenome | isolation source: 80 cm soil or saprolite under grassland replicate 2 | place: USA:California | collected 2016-06-15
GACCACCTGCGGGTGCTGGTCGGGGGACACCGCGCCGATGAGCGGCACCGCTCGGTGCGGGCCATGCTCGACTGGAGCCAGGCCCCGCTCAGCGGCGCCGACTCGACCGTGCTGCGACGCGTCTCGATCTTCGTGTCGCCGTTCACCGGCCCGGCCGCCGCCCAGGTGGCCGGGTTCCCGCCGCTGGAACCGGGCGAGGTCGTCGACGGGCTGGCCCGGCTCGCGGATCAGAGCCTTCTGACCGTCGCCGCGTCGGCAGGCGGCACCCGGTACCGGGCACTGGAGACCATCCGCCAGTACGGGACCGAGCAGCTCACCGAGACCGGTGAGCTCGCCGCGACCCGGGCTCACCATTTGCGCTGGTGCCTGGCCACCGCCACCGGGCTTGCCCAGGACCCGTCGCGCGCCACCGGTAGCTGGCGGGCCAGGCTGGACGCGGCGGCCGATGACCTCCGGGCCGCGCTGGGGTGGGCAGCCGAGCAGCCCGAACGCCATCCGGAGGCGCGCGACCTGGCCCTGTCACTGGCCGATCTGGCCTTCTCGCGCAACCTGGCCGGTGAGGCCCAGCGGCGCTACGAGCAGGCCGCCGCCCTCACCGACGACCCGGCTGCCGCGGCCACGGCTTTGCGGTGCGCCGCTGGCGTGGCCGCGTGCCGGATGCGCGGCGACGACGCCTACCACCTTTGGCAGGCAGGCGCAGACGCCGCCCAGCGCGCCGGAGACACCGCGGCCGCGGCCCGCGACCTGGCCACGGCAACCACGACCTATTTCCGGATGTCCGGAGTCTTCGCTCGGCTGCCCCCGCCAGAAGAGGCGACCGCGCTGCTCACCCGAGCGCGCGAGCTGGCCGGCGACGACCCGGCAGGTCAGGCCGCGGTGGCCTCGCCGAGTGCGCAGCCACGCAGCCAAGCGGGAGAAGTACGCCGCGATCCGTCGCGACGCCGGCAACGGCATGTCCGGCCGGGCCACCGAGCGCAAGCACCACGTCGGCCGCCGCACCATCATCAAGGCGCTCGCCTCCGCCGGCCCGCCCGGGCGGAAGAAGATCCACCGCGAGCCCGCCGCCCTCGAAGGACTGCACGGCCACATCGACGCGATGCTCCAAGCCAACCCGCAGATCACCACCGCGGCGATCTGGGAACGCCTCGCCGACCAGCACTCCATCACCGTCGCCTACCCCACCCTCCGCACCTACGTCACCAGCCGACGCGCCGGGCAGCGCCTGCCGAGACAGGACAACGATCAGGACCTCGTGCCGGCGCCAACCGCGAGGCAGGGAAGTAAGGAGAAACGACATGGCCAGGATCAACTATGACGACCCGACCGCGGCGGCGTTTAAGGCGGTCCGCGAGGTCCCGCGAGACGGGCTCGGGGCGTGGCGCGAGGCAGTCCGGCGGCATCTCCGCCCGTCGCCGCGCATGACCGTGGTGGACATCGGGGCGGGCACCGGCGCGTTCGCCACCGCGTTCAGCGACTGGTTCGACCTCGCAATCCTCGCGGTCGAGCCGTCGGCGGCAATGCGAGCCCAGATCCCGCGCCGCCCGGGCATCCGGGTACTCGACGGACATGCCAGCGCCCTCCCGCTGCCAGACCACTCGGCGGACGGCGCATGGCTGTCGCTCGTCATCCACCACATCCCCGACCTCGAAGCTGCCGCATGCGAGATCCGCCGCGTCCTGCGCCCTGGCGCCCCCGTGCTGATCCGCCAGGGATTTCCGGGCAGGGCCGACACGACGCACACCTTTCCCTGGGAGTTCTTTCCCGAGACCGCCCGGACGGTCAATACCTTTCCCTCCGTCGAGCAGGCATGCCAGGCGTTCGCCACCGCAGGATTCCGCCGCGACGCGCTTGAGCAGGTCCCCGAGACACTGACCAGCCTTGCCGAGTTCCTCGACCAGGCGGACAACTTCCGCCGCGCCGACACCGTCATGCGCGGCCTCACCGAGGAGGAGTTCCTGCGGGGCAAGCAACGGCTCCGCCGCGCCATGCAGCACGCCGGGCACACAGCTCGCACGGAGACCAGAACCTCGTGGCTTGACATTCTGGTCCTGCGCTGACCGTTTCCGCACCGGGCCGGAATCAATGACAAAACCGGCTCCTGGCAGCTCACCGGGCCAACTTAGATGGCAGACCGGAGACCCGCCCTCTGCCACTCAAAAGGGCCCGCCCAGGTCAGAGGCGTCATAGCGGGCCGAGATGCCTGTCACCGGACATCCGTGCGGCGAATCCACTGCAGACCAGGTGCCGATTGGGGCCAGTGTCCGGACATCGGCATGTCGCAATCATCCCTGGGTGCCATGAACGCAAGCATCAAGACCGCGGGCAGCTGATCAACCAGCCCGGTCTCTAGATGTGTCGGCGCCAGATCCGGCATACGGATGGCCTCTGCTGGTGGTGGGTGGGAACGAGACGGGGTAGCGCTGTCGACGGCAAGCGCAGGCGATGGGGGCTTGAGTCTTCGCACGCGGCACCTGCGGTGGGCTGGCGAGAATCCTGATCCCTTCCGCCGCGAACACGGCGTCGAAGGAGCCGGTGAACTGGCCGGCGCGATCCCTGATCAGAAACCTGACTGAAGTCGTAAGTTGGCCGAGGTCCATCAGGGAGTTGCGCGCTGCTTGCGTCGTCCACGCGCCGCCACCACAGCACCCGCGCTCCCGCGGGCGGGGACGCGGTGACAGACCCGGAGGGGGTCGCCAGGCCCGGGCGGGCTCGTAGATCAACCTGAGCCGGTCGTGCCGCGCTCGTCGAATTGATTGACCCACTCCGCCGACCCACGAACCCCACCCGGAGAGCCAGCCCAGCCAACCCGCCCAGGCCAGCCCCATAACCGGCAGACTGTTCCTCGCCCACGATCATCGGCCGCCACTTGCCGGCATCAAGCTCGTCGTCCTCGCCAGCGCCCTGACGGGTTCTAACGCTGCGAGCGCTCCAGCTTGACCCCACGGCCGCGCCGTGGGCCCGGAATCCGGGAGCTGCGAGGAACGCCAGCACAACAATCCAGCCCGACGACCAAAGAGCAGGTCACCGGGCCAGACAACGACGCCCCTTGCCAGGCGGTTCCCCCATGGGTGGCTGATCTAGGCATCCCAGGCTGACCGGCACGGGTTGCCGGCTGGCCGCAGTCGGGCCCCCAGGACTTCGGCTCAATGCACGTCAGCCGTTGCCTTCATACCTAGCTTGGGTGGCGTTCTGGTCCGCGCGCTACAGGTGCGCGCCGAAGAAGTCGATCAGAATGGGGGTGATTACCTCGGGCGGGGCGTTGTGATCGTATCCTTCGAGAATCTTTAGCCGCGCACCTGGCGTGGCAGCGGCTTGTTCCGCGGCGGAGCGCTGGAACCAGCCCGGGCTGTTCTTGCCACCAAGGACGAGGACGGGCGCAGTGATCTTCCCCAGTTCGGCCGCTGGCACCCCGCCAGCGGCAACGGCGAGGTCGTAGGGGAGCGTGGGGGTCAGGGGTTCCAGGTCTGCTACCCACGGCGCGCCGTCCATCTGCGCGAGCATCTCGCCCGGCAGCCTGACGACCTCGGACATCCAGAAACCAACGGCCTCGCGCCTCCGGCCGGAGCCGACCAGCTCACGAATATGATGCGCCGGGTCGACGGCTGGCTGTGGCGTGTCCTCGTTGAGGAATGGCGCCTCGTACGCGGCGATGCCCGCGACCGGCAGGCCAGCCGCGGCGGCCCGCAACGCGATTGCCGCGCCGGATGAGTGGCCGAACACGAAGGGCGGTTCAGGCCCGGTCGCCGACGCGACGGCGGCGAGGTCCTCGTACTCCCTCTCCGGGGCGTATGGCTGGGCGTCGCCGCTGTCCCCTCGGCCGCGGCGGTCGTATGTGACGACGGTGAAGCGCTGCCGGAGATCGCTGGGCGCGACAAACGCCTGGCGAGTGCAGAACGCGCCCACGCTGACTATAAGCGGAGGGCCATCGCCAGCACGGTCGTAGGCGATGACCGTGCCATCGGCGGACTTCACGGTTTCCATGTGCGTCCCCTTCCGTCTTCGGCAATTGTGACCATCGGGCAGCTCGGAACTCATCGGCAATTACCAGCTGTCGGCCAACAGCGCCCTGGAGTCCGCGGGCCGTCGGCCATGGCCAGCCGGCAAACCCACGCGACACGCCGGCAAGGCGATGACACGGGTGGCCGCACAGAACTCCGACCGCGGAAAGACCACGCCAGAACCGGCAGTTCGGTGCCCACCCGGCCGCGCCAACTCCGTCATCTACCTGCCATGCAGAGTCAGCGCTCGGTGTCGTCCGGCGGAGGGCCTCACGCTGCGTGATCAGCCCAAGAATCTGGTGTGGCGCGCACAGCCGCCGATATGGTCGGCGATTGGTGCAGCCTGGGAGGCTGTCAGGAGCGCCCTGGAATGGCTGATCTGCGGGCCGCGCTCGTCCGGCGCGCCGAGATGCTCATGGGATTGACACGGGCTGTCGTGTCGCCTGCAAGGAGGGCCTGCAGCAGTGGCCGGCACCGTGTCGCACTCTCCGTGCTGGTATCGACCGCCATCTTCTCCGTCGGGGACGACGCGCAGGCGGGCCCGGACCACATGGGCGCGCATCGCACGATCGCGCCAGTGCGCACGCAGGAACTCCTGCAGATCCACCAAGATGATCGCCCTGGTGCCACGCCCGGCCTGCTGCCGCGTCGTTCACGATCTGGACACTAGACCCGGATGAGGGCACCGTCCCCACCAGGATTGTCCCCTGTCAGGCTTGAACCGGGTGTGGAGGCCTGTTTCAGCAGCCAGGCCTCCACACCCGGGTGAGGTCACTTAAAGATCATTTACACCGCAGTTGCTGCTGGACAGTTGAGGAGTCTGAGATCAGGGTCGCCGCGGTAGCCGGATCGATCCCCGTGCCCGTTTGGGATTTGACGGTCCTGACAAAGCTGCTCAGGTCTCTGCATGCCCGTCGTGGATTGTTCGCGTTGATCGCGTTCTCGGCATCCACCAGTTTTCCATCGAGGGTACTGACGAGTGTCGGGTCCGAGAGTTGCGAGACGATCGCGCGCATGGTGGCCAGCTCGGCAAGTACGATTCCCTTCGCGGCCAGCTCGAAGGCACCGAGGTCAGTGACCGCAACGCCGTCGAAGTTACCGTCGAGCGGCCGAGTGGTTCCTTCGATGTCGAGTGTCGGAGCACCTGTGTTTGTTCCCGCATCGATCGCGGGCGACGAGAACTGCAGATGGTAATCACCGGCCGCGCCGTTAACGAATTGCGGATCTGCGGAGAAGTTACCGTTCTTTCCTTGCAAACCGCTGCACGAGCCCGCGTAGGCGGTCCCGCCGCCGGTGCTGATCGCATCGTTATTAAGCACGACTGGCGGCTGCGCCTGATAAAGCGTGTCGCAGTTGAGCACGCTGGCACTGGTCGACGATTCGAGAATGTTGTTCACGATGTTCGCCTGATTGTCGAATCCTTCCATGTTGATCGCGGAACCGGGAGATGTGACGTTCCCCACCAGGGTGTTGTTGAAAATGAAGGCGCCGCGATCACCGAAGGGCACGGACTCATCGATTCCCCCGCCGGGAAATCCCCTGTTCCCGGTGATCACGTTGTTGGTGATGGAAACCTGAGATTGCCCGTTGACGACCCAGATCCCGCCGCCCGGGCCCGAAGTGGTGTTGTTGTCGCTGATTACGTTGGAATCGACTACGGCCGCGGCGGCGGCAAACAAGCTCACCCCACCCCCTTCAGTGGCCGAGTTGCCCGAGATCACGTTGTGCAGCAGCTGAACCGATCCTGCGCCGCCGATACTGACTCCACCGCCGAAATCTCCGCTGCAGCCGGACTCATAGTTGCCCGAGATCACGTTGTCACGAATAGTAGCGGAGGAAAACGAGGCGTCGACGCCACCGCCGTTGTTGCAAACGGCATTGTTCGTGATGCTATTGTTTTCGATCAGCGCCGGGCCGCCGGTCGTAGTGACTCCCCCGTTGCTGCCTCCTGTGATCGTGAACCCGTTTAGCGCGGGCTGCTCCCCCGCATTAGCATTGATCCTTACTACCGGGGTCGTGCTGCCGCCTGAAATGGTAGTGACATCGCGGCCCGAGGTGCTTGCGAGCGTGATGGCCTTCGCTTGGAAATCAACCGGGCCTGCGTAGGTGCCAGGTGCGACCAGCACCGTGTCGCCTGGGCTCGCCGCATTTATCGCGGCCTGAATAGTTGCGTAATCTCCGGGGACATTCAGTGTGCTGGCCGCGGTCGCCGGCGCGGGAATGAAGGCTATCGCACCCACTGCCGCGAGAATGCATAACGCGAGTCGAGCCACTTTGGCCTCCCTATCCTAACTGAGCGCTTGTATGGACGCGGGGAACCAACGGCGCGTTGAGCAGGGCCGGAAGAAACCCTTGGCAACCGTTCAGAGCCCCCGTCGGCAGCGCTGCCACATGACCGGTCGGCACCCGGCCACACCTGCACCTGAGCACCGCGGTCCGGCATTCCTGCCTAAAGACACCATAGCCAATAGCGTCAAAACCGGTCACGTCGTTACTCAAGCGACATAACTGGGTAAGCCGCGCGGCGAGGTGCCTGCTGGGCAGGTCCTTTTCCGCGCGACTCCCGCCGAACCCCGCGGGCCAGTTCCCCGACACGAGCAGTCTCTACCCGTACCGGTCGCCCGCGCCCAGGCCGCAGTGGCCCGCCGTAGCCCGAACCTGAGGAGGCCAGACGCGCGCAGTCGTGGTCGGCGTGGACCTGGGCGGCGTCTCGGTGGCCAAAGCCGCCGCCACGGTGCAGGCCGCCGGGCTGGCTCACCTCGCCCGCTTCAGCGTCGGCGACGCCCGTACGGTTGCCGTTCCGTGACAGCGTCTTCGACGCCGTGTTCTGCGAATGCGCGCTGTGAACCCTTCCCCAGCAAGCCCGCGCCGCGGAGTTCGCCCGTGCTCGCCCCGGCGGGCGAGCCTGCATCACCGACGTCACCGTCACCCCCGCCGGACTCGACAAGCGGCTATCCGGGTTGGCCGGCCAAATCGCCTGCCTCGCTGGTGCCCAGCCCCCTCGAGCGTCTGGCTGAAGAAGCTGGGAAGCAGAGCATCGGTGTCGGCCGTCTTCGGGGAGCCTGTGGCGCGCGCGGGCATCACGATCATCCCGGTGGCCAGGGTTGGCTTCGGCTTCGGCGCCGGCGCGGGACGCAAGCAGGCCGAGGTCGCGGAGGGCGGGGGCGGTGGCGCCTCGGCCGCTCCGGTCGGCTATATCAAGATCAGGGACAGAAACGCCGTGTTCAGGCCGATCCGCTGGTGGATGTCATTGTCCCGCTGGCCACGCTTGTCGCGGGATTCGCCCCACCGCGGATGGTACGGCGTCTGCTCCGGCGCCGGTGAGGCCGCGCTGTGGAGTAAACCGCCGCCAGGCCAGCGCCTGGCCCAGGTCGCCCGCGCCGAGCATCCGCACGCCCGCCGACATCAGCGGCACATATCACACTCTGCCGCAACGCTAAGGTGCGCTTGACGTGCGCGAACCGCCGATCTGTATTTCGAGTGGCCACAACGGAACTGCGGCCGCTGCCATGCAGAATGGTCATTCTGCGTGGTGAGGCTGTGCCAGCGAACGGTTCAGTGGGTGGAGGGGCCAGGCTGGTCGGGGTGTTCCGGCTGCGGGTGGCCGCCGTGATGAGGAGCGATTGATCGATCATGCGAGTCAGGCTGCGCACCGGGGCATCGTGGTGACAGCACCTGGTGGCAGGTGACGGTGCCGGTGATCCGATCGCCGGGGCTTGCGGAGATCAGCCAGGATAAGCGGGTGCCGGAATTCGTCCGAACCTCGGCTCGGGCTCCTCGGTGCGAGTGATCGCCGTTCCGGAGATGCGTGGTATCCGTTCGGTGATCGCCAGCTTCAGCGCCAGCCAGTTGACCGTTACCGGCCACTGATGGCTGGCCAGGCTGCGGGGCTGAGCGGGTCCGGGCCGCCCGCCGAACCTCCGCGCGATTATGCCGGCCTGTTCGCTGTTGAGCGGGACCGGCTGACCGGGCTGCTCGCCGGCTTGCTGGCCGCGGACTGGGAGCGGCCCTCGCCGTGCCCGGGATGGAGCGTCCTGGGTTTGTGCTGCCACCTGGTCGGCGACGATTTCGGGTTGCTGGCCCGCCACCGCGAGGGCTACTACGGCACACCGGGTCCTGGCGGCGCGACGGAGGCGGAGTTCGTGGCCTGGCTGGATGAGCTGCAGGCCGAATGGGTCCGCGCCGCGCGGCGGCTCAGTCCGCGCATCGTTGCTGACCTGCTGCGGTGGGCGGGGCCGCAGATCGCCGGGATCTTCCGCCGTGAGGACGCGCGGGCGCCCACCGCGTCGGTGTCGTGGGCCGGGCCCGGCCCGGTGCCAGCCTGGTTGGACCAGGCGCGCGAGCTGTCGGAGTACTGGATCCACCGGCAGCAGATCCTGCAGGCGCTCGGCCGGCCCAGCGACCTGCGCGCCGACCTGGCCGGGCCGGTGCTCGACGGGCTGCGGTGGGCCTACCCCTGCCGCCTGGCCCAGGCCCGGGCGCAGCCCGGCGACACTGTGACGATCGCCGTCACTGGCCCGGTCACCCAAACCTGGCGTCTGGTCGCCGCTGGACCGGGATGGGAATTCCGGGACCAACCGGGCCCGCGTGCAGTAGCCAGCCTGGCCATGACCACCGAGCAGGCCTGGCGGCTGCTGACCAACAACCTGCCAGCCGCCGGGACGGCGCGCCTCGCGGCATCGGGCGACAACGCGATCATCAGCATCCTTCTCCGGACCCGGGCGATCATAGGCACGCCCAAATGAGCATGACCACGCGCACCGGCCCGCCCTAAGCGCGGCTAGGCCCGGTGAGCAGGCTGGCTGTCCGCGCCGCGCCCGAACGGGGGAATCGGCGCCGCCGCGAATGCCCCGGCCATGCCGGTACGCGAGCATTGGCGGGGCATGGTCACCGACGCTGCGATCATTGATGTATGCAGGGGTTGCTGAGGGCCGGCGCGCGTTCGGCGGTGCAGATTTGCCTGTCATGAGTAGTCGGCGACAACCCGGCGCGCGGCGCCGTCGACAGTGATTGCGCCGCCGTGCGGGACGATCCACTGCGGACGCGTGTGACCAAACGGAATGCCGGCGCACATGACGGCTTCAGGGTTGTACCGGCCGACAAGCTCGACGACGACGTCCCGCTGCTCAGCACGCAGCCGGGCACGTTCTGCGGCAGAAGGCCGGTGGGTGAAGCCGGACACCGGCGGGCGGGCCACAAGGACCGCATCAACCGCCGCGAGAATGCCGCGCTCGCCCAGCGAGCGGACGATCCATCCGACGTTGCGCGCGGGCAGGAGTTCCTCTGAGGTTTCGATGATCAGCACGCCCCCGTCGAGGACATCCGGACCGAAGGGGAACCGCCCCGCAGTGAGGATCCATTCGATGACCTCAAGGCAACCGCCCCAGGTGCGGCCGGTCACCCGCCGCGCCGGGCCGTGCCAGCTCCACGGCTCGGTCGGCTCACGTTCACCGAACAAGGTCAAAGCGCGCGGGTCGCCCCAGTCCACCCCGACATCCTCCGATTCGCCAGGATCCGTGATCTCGAGCGTCTCACCGGTGACAAGAGCGGCTCGCAGCGACCGCGCGTGGACGTCGTCGACGCCAGGGCCAGGGCCGAGATGCACCTGGGACGAGCCGCCGTAGAAGCTTGCCACGCCGTTTGCCCACAGCCAGTGGTGAAGGTTGGTGTTGTCGCTCATCCCCAGGAACGGCTTAGGGTCGCGGCGGACCGGCTCGGCATCCAGGTGCGGGATGACAGTGATCTGGTCCTCCCCGCCGACTACCGCGAGGATGCCGCGGATCGCCGGATCAGCGAAGGCGGTGTTGATATCGGCGGCACGTGCCCGCGGTGTCGCGCCCACGTCGCGCGTCGTCGGGTACTCGACCGGGATAAGACCGGTCACTTCGGTGAGCCGGCGCATTGCCTGTTCGTGCACCGCAGGAAAAGCGCCGGCCGCTGCGAACGACGGTGAGACAACGGCAATGCGTTCGCCGCGGCGCGCCTTGGGAGGGCGGACCAGGTCGTTCGCCATGCGCGTCATCGAAGCACATCGCCCGCACGCGCACACCAGACTTTCCCGGCCCCAACCACATGAGAGGGAATGGCCGCGCGATACCCGCTGCTGCCGCCGACACAGCGACCCCACCGAGCCTGGAGGCGTCGATGCGCATGCGATCTTCAGCCCGGCGAGCTCCTGCCTGCTGACGCAGCTCCATCACGGCAACCGGCGAAGCATAGTCGTCGTTACAGAGCGTGGCCGAACAAGGGGATACGAGCCAACGCAGTCCCGCCGATCGGCGCGCCTGGCCCTGTGCGACGGGAACGCCGTCGCGCTTTGCCGAACAGGTCGATCTGCGCGCTGCCGCGCCAGTGCGGCTTTTTCGGCATGGCCGCACAGGTTGTAGCCGGGGTCATTCTGTCGCTCGAGGGACTGAGGCGGTCGAAGATCACATTGGGTTCAGTTCGCTGGCGTTGAGACGTTCGCCCGAGGGTTCGCCGCCGCCCGCGAGTCTCTCCGGGCACGGTGAGCGGTCCGCGATGGCCGGTTCGGGACCTGACTGGGAGGCGCTGCAACGGGGTCTGTCCGGGATTGTCGCGCTGCCCGGCTCGGTGGCTTATGAGCGGGCGCGCCCGGGGGCGCTGGCTCGGCCTTCCCCGCTGCCGGCGCCCAGCCGGGCAACGAAGGGCGGTCAGATATCGAGGTCCTCGACCTCCCGGGCGGCGTCAGCGTCGGCTACGAGCTTGGCGAACTTGGGTGGCACGTGCTGGGTGAGCTCGGCCATGGTGTCGTAGACCTCGAGAACGGCGTCGCCCGGTTCGTCGCAGGCTTCGGCCTCAGCGATGGAGCTCACCGGCCCAGGCCAGCCACCGCGCGAGCGCCGTCCCGAACCCGCGGACTCCGACAGCTCCGGCAGGGGACCCCCGGTGCGGCGGTAGACGGCCAGCCGGCCGGCTGCGGTCCGGTAGGCCACCAGCTCCTCCATCGGGGCGGCTTTGCCCGCCGACGCCAGGCCGCGCCCAAGGCAGATGGCGGTGAAGCGTTTCTTGCGGCGGTTCCCAGCCGGGCCGACCCTCACGGTGACGCTGTCATATTGATGAAGCCTGGCCGTTTCCGCTGACCGGACGTACTCCCTAAGCGCCTGGGCGATCGCCGCGGACAGGTTGCCGTCCGCCAGCGACTGCGCCCGCTCGAACAGCGGCAGGTCGCTGTCGGAGACGTAGATCGTCTTGTTCGGCACGACCTCATTATGCCACGTATACGTATACGTAGGCAATGGAAGCGGCCAAGCGCCCAGGCAAGCGGCGCAAGCCGCAATCGGCATCAGCTGATCAGGCAAGCGGCTGGGGGCCGCTCAGTCCCTGTACCCCGGTTGCTCGCATCGTCCCCGGGCGGCCGCCGAGCTTGGCCGTCGAGCAGCGCCGGCCGTCACCATCGGCGCGGTCCTCCAGCAGCCACGAGAAACCCGCCACGCCGCGACGGCCGTCGGCAGCCTCACGCGGCCGCGCCGAAGAGGTCACGATTCACGCGATCGAAGACCTACGGCGCAATGGAGCAGGCAGCACTACCGACGCCGTTCCGATGACGGGTGCGTTGTGGCTGGTGGCGGCCGTCGCCGCCGTGCGGAACAACGACCGATGGGCAGCTCACGACCGGCTCAGAGACAGGGCGTGGCCTGCCGCGCGACAGGCGGGCGAAGGAAACGTGATGTGGACGGTATTCGGCCCGATGAACGTGGGACTGCATGCCGTCAGCATCGAAATGGAGACCGGCGAGGCAGCCGAAGCACTGCGGCTCGCGGACGACATCGACGTTTCCGGTGCGCCTTCCCTTGAGCACGACGTTCGCGCTTGAGGTTGCCCGCTGCTACGAACAGCGCCGCGACGATCCCGGTGTCTTCCCTGCACCCGGTGAACGCTGAGGCCAGCGGCCCGGAGGACATGCGCTACAATGCCCTGGCTCGCGACCTGGTGCAAGGTCTGCTCAAACGCGCCTGGCCGACCTATGCGTCGCAGGTACGCGCACTGGCCGAACGCATCAGCCTGTTGAGCTGACCGCCGTCCGTACGGTGAGATCACCCGAACTGAGAGTTCGGGTACAACACCCAGCGTTGCCTAACCTGGCCGTCCGGCGACCGCGCTGCGCTCCGAGCGCAGCGCGATCGCCGGGAAGCGTGCCGGGCAAATGTGGGAGTGCGAGATGACGGGCTGGGCGATGGTTCCGTGCGCCATATGCGGTGGCCGGGGCTGGAAGTTGGTCATGTTCCGGCGCTGTGAGGCGAATGCGGGAAGCGGCGCCGAACACCTGGCCGTCGTTCGTCGGCGTGCCGATTGCCTCGCGTGTTCTGGCACCGGCGAATCGCAGGCGGCGTAGGGAGAAGGCCAGATTAATGGGACTTGCAGTATGGTGCGACATCAAAGAGGATGGTCACGCATCAGACGAACGCGGTGCGATTATCGTCACCAGCAGTAACAGCTCCTACCACCATTGCGGGCCGCACCACTTCGATGCCCTGTCCAAGGCGCTGGCCATCGCGCACGAGGAAGGCCGGTGCGGGTTCCGGTTCCCGCCGGTCGGCAACTTCGTCATCACCAGCAACGCCAAGCCATCCAAGTCTGCGCCCGTTCAAACGGCGAGCCCGTCATGAACAGCGGCTACTGGGCCGAGGGCGACGACGCGGGCAACGTCTTGGACATGCGGACGCCGAACGTGGCGCGGATGTTCGACTACTACCTGGGTGGAAAGGACAACCTGGCCGTCGACCGGGTCGCCGCCATAAAGGTGCTCACCGCTGCCCCGCAGGTGCCCCGCGCGGCGCGGGAGAACAGCGATTTCGTCACTCGCGTTATCCAGTTCCTCACCGAGGAAAAGCACGTCGAGCAGTTCATCGACATTGGGCCCGGCCTGCCCACCAATCACAACGTCCACGACATCGCCCACCGCTACCACAAATACGCTCGGGTCGCCTACGTCGACCACGATCCGGTCGTGCTGGCGCACGGTCGCGCGCTGCTGGCTCGGAAGCACCCGCTCGTCACGATGATCGACGGCGATCTGCGCGAACCCGACAAGATCCTGGCCGACCCGGAGCTTGAGCGGCTCATCGACCTGGGCCAGCCGGTCGCGTTGTACCTGACCCTAGTGCTGCATTTCATTCCTGACCGCGACAGCCCGCACGAGATCGTCGCCCGCCTGCTGGACCGGCTCACGCCCAACAGTTATCTCGTCATCTCCCACGTGACCGGCGACGACAAAAACCCCGACATCATCACCGCCGTCACCGACACCTACAACCAGGCGACCGCGCCGCTGGTAATGCGCAGCCGTGCAGAGGTGCGGCGCTTCTTCGGCGAGTGCGCGATGGCGCCGCCCGGCGTGGTCTACCTGACCCAGTGGTACCGCTATCTGGTCGCCGAACCTGTCCTCGCCCTTGCGGCCCACTACATCGACTACCTCCGGCACCTCGTGATCCGAGCCACGGTTCAGTTCAGTCGGTGACTCGCCAGTTGTCATGGCGGAGGAGTTGCTCTCCGCACTCGCTCGCCCAGGTCCGTGCGATGTGCTGAAATCGTACGGCGCATAATCCGGTGACGGCGATCGAGCTTCCGACGGGCTATGGCTGCGGGACGAGCACTAACTCCGGATGCGACCTTTACGCCCTAGTTGCGTGAGGTGGAGGCTGATCATCCGGCTGCTGTCGACCCGGCCAAACTGAGCCAGCTCAGTTGATCAGGGCGATGTTCTTTGCGAGCAGTGCCACCTTTATGCTTCCTCGAAGAAATTCTCATCAACTTGCTTCAGGACAAAGGACTCTTCGACGATTACTCCGCAATCGTGTTCGATCATGAGGGCGGCAAGTTCGGGGCCGTCAATGAGAACAAGGCGCGCGTTGACGCGATCGGCGTAGTCGCGGGCGTCGGAGCTGAAACGAGAGGTCGTGATGAAGACTCCGCGGCTGGCTTGAGCGCCGTGCAGTGCTCCGACGAAGGCCTGAATGTCCGGGCGCCCGACGTGGCGGTCGGTGTAGCGCTTGGCTTGGACGTAGACGACATCCAGGCCGAGGGAGTCTAGGCGGATGAGCCCGTCGAGGCCCGCGTCGCCGGGGCCGCCTAGGTGCTCGGTTGGCGTCTCCAGGCCCCCGTACCCCATCTTTACCAGCAGTCGGAGCACCAACTGCTCGAGGAACGCGGGAGACTGCTTGAGGACTCGCGCCAGCAGGTCCGCCGCCACGGCAGAGTGAGCCGAGTCCATTACCTCCGCGATGGCCTCGCGGGGAGCAAGGTCCTCGTGGCTGGTCCTGTCGATCTTGCTGGTGTCGGCTGCTGGCTGGCCTTTGCGCTGCCGGGTCCGGGTGCGAAACTCCTCATATTCCGGGAACTGACGCAGGACTTTCATATCCACGCGGTCGCGGTATTGACTCAGGACCTCGATGCCCCTGGCGGTAATTTGCGTAACGCCGCGTGCTGGCCGGTCAAGCAGGCCCGCTTGAGCCAGGTGAGTAACCGCCCAGGCGACGCGGTTAGAAAAGACTGGCTGCGTGCCACTTGGGAGCGGCACGGTCCGGTCTTCGTCGCTGACATGCATCTGGGCAGCGAGGCGGTCACGCAAGTCCGCTGACGTATGTGGCTGGCGGTCCTGATGCGCGGCGAGGCATGGCCGCATCAGGGACTGGAAATCAGGCACCACCACAAGGGTCTCCGAGGAAGCTGAGCAGGCAAAAGGCGGGCCCTGAGAATAGCAGGCAATGACGCTAAGGAGGCGCTTCCGGACCATTACCAGCCAGGCCCGCTCCGTGCCTGGCCTGCGGGATCAAGCGGTAGGCTGGCACTCAACGGAGCAATCCACGGCCACTCAAGGGCACGCCCACAAGCCCACCCGTGACACTGACGGCGACGGGATGATCAGCCCGGGCAGGCCTACACGCGGACCGGTTGATCGGCACGCAGGAGCGACCGCCGCGTGCCCCACACGTGCCAGACCGCAGAGCGCACATGTTAGCCTTGGTCACTCACGGCCACACGCCCCTCGGCGACTGGGACTGAGTAGCCGTTAGCCACCAAGCGCACGTGGTAATTCCAATAATCGTTACTGAATGGCAGTCAGTGGCATTTGGTATGATCGTCCGGCACGGCCAATGCTGCGCTGGCTAAAGTCCATCGATGTATGGATGCCATTGGGGACCGGGCGCGGTCCCAGATGCAGAGCAGGACGTTGGTAAGGGACGGGCGGATCGTCACGCGAGCGGCGGGGGAGTCGCCCGGCGTAGCGGTCATGCAAAGCACGGGTGATGCGCGTCGTGAGAGACCAGCGGCTTACCTTGAGCCGGAACTTCGCCCCGACGGATCACGCGACTTTCGACGGCTGAACGGATTACTAGCTCAGCCGCTTGCCATCCTCTTTCACCCGAGTTATGAGAAGCCTGTATGGCATTGTTCAGTCCGTGCCGCGCCGGGTGACCGGTTGCTGTCGGACGCGGAGTGGGCGCAGGTCGCAGGCGGGATCATGGACCGGACTGGGCTCGCGCCGGAAGATGACGACTTCGGAGCGCGGTGGGTCGCGGTCCGGCACGCGCCGGATCACATTCATATCGTGGCGACACTTGCCCGCCAGGATGCCACGCGGCTGAAGATCTGGAACGACTTCTACCGGGTGCGGGAAGCGTGCCAGAAAGCGGAGCGAAGGTTCGGGTTTCGCGGTACGGCACGCGCCGACCGCACTGCGGCGAAGCGGCCTAGCCGCGCCGAGACGGAACGGGCGGCCCGGCGAGGGTGGCAGGAGCCGCCCCGCACAACCTTGCGCCGAGAAGTCTGCACCGCGGCGGCCGGGGCGCGTACGGAGCAGGAGTTCTTCTCCCGCCTGCAGGACGCCGGGGTGCTCGTCCGCAAGCGCTACAGCACCATCAAACGCGGGCGAGGTCACCGGATACGCCGTCGGCCTGGCGCACCTCACCGCCAAGGACGGCGGGGTGGTCTGGTACAGCGGTGGCAAGCTCGCCGCCGGCTTCACGCTCCCGAGATTGCGCCGCCGCTGGGATCCGCCTCGGAACACGACCGCTCACCAACCCGGAGCGTTCCGGTTCACAGGCCTGGAACGCGACTCAGTCTTCGATCACGCTGCCTGGCGAGCCGCACGCGCGGCGCGGCATATCCGGTACTGCGCGGCGACTGATCCAGCCGCAGCGGTCGACGCCGCCTGGGCGACGGCCGACACCCTGCACGTCGCGGCGCGAGTGCTCCGTAATCCGGCAGTGTGCCGCGCCGCCGACGCCTACGACCGAGCAGCAAGGGCACCCTACAGTCGCATCCCGCAGCAGACCGCAGCCGGGAACGAGCTCCGAAATGCGGCGCGCATGCTGGCGCTGACCGCCGACCTCATCGTCGATCCGAGCCGCGCCTCGGTCGCGCTCATCGCTCGCCTCCTTAGCCTCGCCTCCGGCGTCGCCGAGCTGCGACAGGCCAGCAGCACGCCGCGCAGGCAGCTGCGGCGCGCAAGGCCGCCGAGCACCTGCACGCTGCGTTCGGCCAGGCGCGCTCGCGTGCCCCGAGCCTCGTAAAGGCCGAAGCGAGACGCCGGACCCGGCCGCGGTCCGCCGCCGATCTCGCGCGGCGGAACTTTCCGGACGGCCCGCTGCCCCGTACAGCCCGCGCACGTCGACCCTCGTCCCGCGCAGCCGACTCAACAGCGCGGACTCAGGTCGCCCCTACGGGCTGGGTCACGCCGCTGATGAGACGGGCCAGACCGACATGAGGTGAGGGCGAGAGCGCCCGGCAGGTTGATGCCCGCGCCCTCTTGTCCTGTCTCAAATGATCTGCTGGATACCCGAAGGCGTGACCAGCGGAAATAGCAAGTCTGGCGAGACTGATTCGCGCTGTCTCAGTTGATCTGCCGGGCCAACGGCGTTCTGGCGACGATGTCTCACTTGAGTTGCTGTGCCAGGCAAGAAGGCTCCAGCGCGCTGACCAGCGCCGACATGCACGCCGCGGCGCGCTGTCTCACTAGATCTGCTTGCTCGCCGCAGGATCAGAGCAACTAGACCGAGAAACCAAGCAGACGGCGTGAGACAGGACACCTCTCGGCGGCTGTGCCGCCGAGAGCCGCTCAACGCCGCGACACGCCGACGGATGACGGAAAATTCTCACGGTCAAACCACGGTCAAACGATCTTGAGCCCGGCTATCGATCTTGATAACCAGGCTCTGACCTGGGAAGACTGGTGGGCGATACTGGTATCGAACCAGTGACCTCTACCGTGTCAAGGTAGCGCTCTCCCACTGAGCTAATCGCCCTTGCGTGATCGCGAGGCGGAGGCGGGAATCGAACCCGCGTACAGGGCTTTGCAGGCCCTTGCCTGCGGAGGCGGGAATCGAACCCGCGTACAGGGCTTTGCAGGCCCTTGCCTATGCCACTCGGCCACTCCGCCGCAGGGGTCCCTGATGACCGCCCGTGGAGCCGAAGGGCCGAACAAGCCGTCGGACTCTACCTGACGGAATCGGGCGCCTCCGAGCGGACGACGGGATTCGAACCCGCGACCCTCACCTTGGCAAGGTGATGCTCTACCAACTGAGCCACGTCCGCGTAACGCCCGGTGTCAACTTGCAACCGAGGCGTGCGTGCAAAACTGTAGCCGATCCCGCCGCGCGAACAAACTCGCGGTAGCCCGTTTGACGGCGCCAGCTTCGGGCGATGCCGCCAACCCGCCCGTCGCCGTAGGGCACCGGGTCATGGTCACCCGGCAGGGCAGGCACCGCTACTACCGCCTCGCCGGGCCGGACGTCGCCACGGCACTCGAGGCGCTTGCGCACATCAGCCCGCGTCCGCCGGTGCGCGGCTTGCGCCAGTCGCGGCAGGCGGCAGCG
>WNGF01009361.1_pt1 | contig 17832 bp, 20 predicted proteins | sample 5400641 | NCBI WGS metagenome assembly WNGF01 (sample SAMN13153371, study PRJNA577476) | soil metagenome | isolation source: 80 cm soil or saprolite under grassland replicate 2 | place: USA:California | collected 2016-06-15
CTGCCGGGCCGGGAAAGTAAGGCAGGGGAAGCCAGCGGAAGCCGGACGTGATCAATTCCCAGCAGGCGAGCGACGCGATGGCCGCGGCGATAATGGGGCACATGTGGCCCATCCAACGGCAGAGACGGGGCCAGAAGGGCTGGATGAACGCTGCCAGCACGGCCGCGGCCAGAACCGAGCCGAGAAACACGGAATAAGAATGCGTTTCCGTCGGCGGTTCTTTGGTGGAAACGCCCAGATGAAGGCCGAGCGCGAGGACTGCGGCGAGCGGGACAGTCAGGAGGACTAGAAGCGGCCCAGATGACGTTGCGGGCGGGCTTGCGGTCGGCTCGCGCGCGGCCTGTTTCTCCCGCAACCGGACGGGGTCCGCGGTTTCCGGAGTCGGGGCGTTCATTGGGCAGAGGGCAGGATGATGCAAGCCGAGCAGAAGGGATCCGAGACCGTGTTCTTTGCGTATCGGCGGATGTCCCAGCCGGCGGGCACCTGGCCGCCGGCAACCTTCTCGACCTTGAGGGAATCAATCCATTGGTCCGATACGCCGTCGAGGTGCGCGAAGGCGCGGGTGGCCAATCCGGGGACGTCGGTGGAGGGCGCGAGCATGCCGGCGGTCTTCATTTCCGCCGCCGCCAGTTTGACTGCGGTCTCGGCGCCGGAAACGCTGGGAACATAGCGCAGGTGTGAAATCGCGATGGTGTTCTGTTCCACCGTCGAGGCCAGATACTTCTTTTCGACCGAAAGCTTCGCCGCGGCGGCGGGGTTGGTCTCGACCCATTTGGCCGCTTTGAGCAGGGCGCGGGTGGCGGCGGCGGAGGCCTTGGGGTTGCGGGCGAGAAATTTGCCGTTCACCAGGACGGCGCAGCAATATTCGTCGCGGTACGGCGCGTCCGCGGCCTGGTCGGCAATGTTGCGGACCTTGCCATCGGCGAGCAGGAGACTGCCGATCGGCTCGGAATTGGCAACGGCATCGACTTCACCTTTGTCGAGTGCCAGGCCGAGTTCGCCAGCGGGGAACACGAGCCAGGTGATGTCTTTGCGCGGGTCGATGCCCTGGGCGCCGAGGACGCGATTGGCGAAAATAAAGGGCGGAGTGCCCATGCCGGGCACGCCGATGCGTTTGCCGCGGAGGTCCTTGACGGATTGAATGCTGCTCTTGGCTGATGCCTGGACCCTAAGGCAGCCGCGATGGATGCCGCCGGTGAATTTGACGTCCAAGCCCTGTTCGATCGGCTTGAGAAAATACATCACCAGATGATGGGTCACGTCGAATCTGCCCAGCGCCAGCACGTCCTTGTAGTTCGCCCACTCGCACTTGACCAGCGCAACGTCCAAGCCTTCCTCTTTGAAGAACCCTTTTTCGACGGCGGTGAAAATCGGCGCCTCACAAGTGAGGCCGATGTAGCCGACGCGTACCTTCACCGGGCCGGCGCCGGTATTATCCGGCTGGCTGGACTCGGGATGCTTCCCGCAGCCGCCGAGGAGCAGGGCGCTGCAGGCGGCCGTTGCGATCAATCGAGTGCAGAGCATAAGTCAACGATTACCGAGGAAAAAATGCGCGGTCCGGGTCTGGGACTCAAGGTTGTTTGTGCAAGCGCGCCGCCACGCAGGGCGGGCGTTTGCCGCGCAAATCTTTCGGAAGAACCCATAGTCGTTTGTTGGCGCGGTGTCAGCAAAAAAGTATGTATGCGTAGTATGTGCGGAGGGTGGTGCGCGGAGCCCCGCGAGTGCAAACGTTGCTGGGGACTGGAAAGTCCGCGGTCCGGGTTCAGGCGACGCCGGCGAATTTCTTCTGCACGGCGGCGACGATGGTGCCGACGTTCTGGAGGATTTCCTTGGCGGCGGCCGGGTCGGGGATTTTGAGTCCGAAATGCTTGTCGAGCGCCACCACGAGTTGGAGAGCGTCAACGGAATCGAGACCGAGACTGCCGGGGCCGAACAGCGGTTGGTCATCGGCAATATCCGCCGCCGTCACCTGGAGCATGAGGTTCTCGACCATCATGTTTTTGATCCGTTCTTTGAGCGTGTTCGCGTTTTCCATGAGTTCGGGTTACAGGATTCCACCATCTACTTTCAACACGGAGCCTGTAATGTAAGCCGCTTCGGGACAAGCCAGAAATCGGACCGCGGCGGCGACTTCCTCGGGCCGGCCGAAGCGGCGCATCGGAACGCGCGCCAGCGCGGCTTTGCGTTGTTCATCGCCCATCGCGTTGAGCGCCTCGGTCTCCACGTAACCGGGGCAGACCGCGTTGACGGTGATGCCGATGCGGGCGACTTCCTTGGCCAGGGATTGGGTGAGGGCGACGACGCCGGCTTTGGCGGCGGCGTAATTGGACTGGCCGGCGGGGGCCAGCAAGGCGCTGAGGGAGGCGATGTTGATGATGCGCCCGGCGCGTTGCGCGATCATGGCAGGCAGCACAGCCTGGCAACCGTGGAAGGTGGCGTCGAGATTCGTCGCCAACACTTCCTGCCAGGCCGCCAACGGAAGCTGCGCCAACAGACTGTCCTGATGTTTGCCCGCGTTGTTCACCAGCACATCGAGTCGTTGATGTTCCGCCAGGATGGACTGCACGGCCTTCTGCCAGGCAGCGACCGAAGTCACCTCCAGGTCAACCAGCCGGCAGCGGCCCGGGTTATCGCCGGACAATCCTTCCGCCTTGTCGCGATTTGTCCGCACGCCGAGCCAGACGAAGTTGTGAGGCGATTCGGCCAGGAAAACGCGCGCGATCGCCAGGCCCAGACCGCCGTTGCCGCCGGTGACAAGGATGACCCGGGAACTCATGGCCGGTAATTGAAGCGACCACTCAGGATTTGGAAATCACAAAGTGCGCGCCGATGGCCTGCTGGTTGCAACCGACGACGCTGACCGTGGCGGCGGGATGCTGGTTCTGGCGCAGCGCGTCAGCGGCGGCGACGCATTGCCAGGCAGCGGCCGCGGCCAGCCCTTCGCCAAGAATTTTTTTAGGCGACAGCCGCGCGCCGGGCCAGTCGCTCCACGCCGCCAACTCCGCAGCGTCAAGTTTTCGCAAGCCCTGGGTTCCGTCGCAGAGCAAAAATTCCGCTTTTCCAGCCGGCAATTCGGCGCGCATCCCTTGCGCGGCTTCAGCGCGCGTTTGTCCCTGAAGGAAGAGATGCGATTCGGTGACGGAATGGAGTCGGACTGATGTTGTTGCGCTGCTTTCTGGCATAGGCGTCAAAGCGGCCAAACCCATGCCTGATCCCTCCCTTGAGGGGAACCGACCGGACCCTTCCGAACGCCGGCTGCCCTGTTGAGAGGAGGCGGAGTTGGGTGGTTGCCGGCGCCGCAAATAGAGCGCGCCGGCGCCGTCGCTCAGGACGATTTTTCGGGCGAACAACCGGTACGCATCCGCGGTCAGCCAATCGATTTCCTCGGCGCCGATGACGAGGCAGGCATTGACGCGATCGTCGAGCAACCAATCCGCGCCCAACGCCAGGCCTTGCAGGAAAGTTCCAGGGTCGCCCACGAGCGTGTAATTGATCGCGGTGGCGTTGAGCAAGGCGGCCAGATGGCTGGCGGGCGCGTTGAACACGGTCTCTGGAAAAACGAGCGGGCTGGCGGTGACAGGGTCTTTTAAGGTCTCATCATAAAAACGGCGGGAATAATTCACGCAGCCGGTCATCACGCAGAGAACGACGCCGAGCCGCAACGTGCCGTTGCTGACAAGGGCCGCATCATCGTCCAGCGCTTCGAGGGCGGCGGCAACGGCGTATTGCGTGAGTGGACTGGCGCGGCGCAATCGGGCGTGGGAAAGGAAGTCCGGACGCGCTGCCGGGGGCGGAGTCGGTCGGACGCGCAACGGATGCGCCCAGCCGGGTCGGGCGAGTTCTTTGGTCGGCAGCGGTTCTCCTTTGGCCAGCGCCTCGCGCAGTGGCATCACGCCCCAGCCGGCCGGTGAAATCGCGCCGATGCCGTGAATGAAGATGTTATCTGCTGCGCTCATATAGTCCTAGTCATTTTGGAAACCTCCGGCTCCGCCGGAAGACTGGCAGAGTTCGACATTTCCGGGAGTAAGCCGATACGCGGGATGGTAGTTCGCGCCGTCTCCCCTCACCCTGACCCTCTCCCTCAGGGCGAGAATCCTCCGAACTTTGTGCGCGCATTGCGCCCCTGAACCTGCGAGCGGCCCCCTCACCCCATCCCTCTCCCCCTCCGAGGGGGAGAGGGTGCCCGACTTGTCCGCCGTAGGCTTGGCGAAGGCGGAAGGGCGGGAGAGGGGCAGGTTCCTGGGCAGGGAAGAGCGAGCATCGCGCCGTGGAAAGCCGACGGGTCTGGATTGCGCTCCGAGGCGACAAAGGGTCACCCTCTCCCCAGGGGAGAGGGCCGGGGTGGGGCCGGGGTGAGGGGAAAGAAACCGCCGCGCCGCGCCGCGTGAATGTCTTCGCCCTGGCGTGCGGCGGTTGCCCGAAGGGCCATATGCCTTTGAGCCATTCATGATCCCAAGCACCCGGCTTTGCCGGACGTCGCTGACTTTTCTGATTCCCAGTTGCGCAGAATGAGCGTTGCATTCGCGCCGCCGAAGCCGAAGGAATTGCTCATGACATATTCCAGGTGTGCGGTCGCCCGCGTTTGCACGACGGAAAAGCGGCAGAGCGAATCGGGCGATTCGAGCGTTGCGGTCGGCGGCAGCCACTGCCCGCGCAATGCCATGAGGCAAACCACAACTTCGACCGCGCCGGCCGCTCCGAGCAAATGACCGATGCCCGCTTTCGTTGAGCTGACCGGGATGCGCGAGGCGTGTTCGCCCGCCCAACGATTGATGGCGGCGGCTTCCGCGCTGTCATTGAGCGGCGTGCCGGTGCCGTGCGCGTTGAGGTAACCGATTTGATGCGGAGCCAGGCCCGCGTTCTCGCAGGCGGCCGTCATCGTGGCGACGGCGGCGTCGCCCTGGGGATGCGGCTGGGTGAGATGATGCGCGTCGGTGGCCGCGCCGTAGCCGACGATTTCGCCGAGGATGTTTGCCCCGCGTTGTTGGGCGGATTCGAGTGTTTCGAGCGCGAGCACCGCCGCGCCTTCGCCGATGGCGAGCCCGTCGCGGTGCGCGTCGAAGGGCCGGCAGCGCGTGGGTGAGAGCGCGTGCAGCGAATCGAATCCGGCGAAGACGAGCTGGCTGAGCGCGTCGTAGCCGCCGGTCAGAACGCGCGGCGCGTGTCCCTGCCGCAGCAGCTCCCACGCATGGCCGACGGCGTTCGCGCCGGAAGCGCAGGCGTTGGCGATGATGGTGACGGGGCCGCTGAATCCGAACGCATCGGCCAGGTCGAGCGCCTGCCGTTGCGCCTGGTAATGGACGACGCGGGAGGGTTGGCGCCGATGGGAGTGCGGGCGGGCGAGGGCCTGGCGGTAATAGTCCTGGCCCAGGCTCATCCCGCCGCTGGTGGTGCCGAGCACGATTGGCAGGTTGTCTGATGGCTCCCAGCCGGATTGTTTCCAGGCCTCGTGTGCGGCGAACAACAATAATTTCGCGGCGCGGTCGAGCCGGCGGACGCGTCGTCCGGGCAGAAGCGTGTTGGGCAGGGCGGAGGGCAGTTCGACTTCGCCCGCGACCTTGACACGCTGACGCGAGACATCGAAGAGGGTCACTGGCCGGATGGCGATGCGTCCTTCACGAAACCCTTCCGCGTTTTCCTTCCACCCGACGCCGAGGGGAGTGACGATGCCCGCGCCGGTGACGACAACGCGCGGCGGCGGGGCGGGACGTTGTTTGGGTGGGAAAAGCACGACGCAATTTGATTCTTCCGGGGAACCTTAATGAAGTTTTTCAGCGCAAGTCAAATGTTGCCGTGGTTTTCAAGGTTGTCAGTCCTCGGGCGCCTGCCTAGAGTAAACGCATGAAAATGAAATTGCGGAATGGAAAATGGTTGGCTGTCCTGCTGCTGGCCGGCGGGCTGAGTCACACGGCGTCACAGGCGTCGGAGCTGACGGCGTTTGAACTGGTCAAGGAAGGCAATCGCCATTTGGGCGAGGAAGCCAAAGGTCGAGTGGTCCAGATTCGTTCGGAAAAGTCGGTCGGCGGTCTGACGCCGAATATCTGGTACGTGGTTTATTACGATCCGGATGCCACCGCCAAGGCGACGGAAGTCAAGTTTGCCGCAGGAACGAAGGTAGCGGTCAAACGCCCGGCGCGTGTCTTCGAACCGTTTACGGGCGCGCACCGGGAATTGCCCAAGGAAAAGCTGAAAATCGATTCCGACAAGGCCATCGAGATCGCCAAAGGCGAGCCGCTGCTGAAAAACCTCACGTTGACCAATACGGAACTGAAACTCGAGCGCGGTGCGGACGACCAGGTCGTCTGGAAGGTGAAGCTGTGGGCGGCCAAAATCCGCAAACCCAGCGATACCGTCAATATCGGCGAAATCCAAATCTCCTCCGAAGACGGAAAAGTGGTGAAAAACGATTTAAAACCCGGGCGAGTCGATTAACCTTCGCGTTTTGTGAACGCGGCGGCCCAGGACCTCAGACGTTACGATGTCGTGATCATCGGCGGCGCGTTGTCCGGCGCGGCGACGGCCATGCTGCTGCTGCGCGAGCGACCGCAACTGCGGGTGTTGATCGTCGAGAAATCGGCGGCATTCACCCGGCGCGTGGGCGAGGCCACGGTCGAAATCAGCGGTTACTTCCTGTGCCGCGTGCTGGGGCTGACGCAACATTTGAACGAAGCGCATCTGGTCAAGCAAGGGATGCGCTTCTGGTTTTTCAACGGACAAACCCGATCGCTGCCCGATTGCAGTGAAATCGGCGGTCGTTATCTGGCGCGCGTGCCGGCGTTTCAGGTGGACCGCGCCGTGCTCGACGAAGAAGTCCTGCGGCGCGCCTGCGCGCTCGGCGCCGAACTGTGGCGCCCGGCGAGCGTGGGCAAAGTGCAGTTGTCGGCAGGCGGCCTGCAAACGGTGGAGGTGCGTCACCTCGAGCAATCCGAACAAGTCCAGGCGCGATGGGTGGTGGACGCTTCGGGCGTGACCTCGCTGCTGGCGCGACAGGAGGGGTGGTGGCGGCCTAACCGCGCGCATCCGACTACCGCCGTTTGGGCGCGCTGGACGGGGGTGAAAGACTGGGACGGCCTCGAACTGACGGAGAAATATCCGGCCTGGGCGATGGCCTGCCACGGCATTCGCGCGACGGCAACCAACCATTTCACCGGCGACGGCTGGTGGGCGTGGTGCATTCCGCTCAAGGGCGGCGACGTGAGTGTCGGGGTGGTGTTCGACCAGCGCCGGGTGCAATGGCCGGAGGGCGGGCCGCTCGGCGAGCGGCTGAAAAACTTCCTGCGGCAACATCCGGCGGCGCGAGAAATTCTCGCCGAAGCGACCTGGCGGGAAGGCGACGTGCACTGGCGCAAAAACCTGCCGTATTACAGCACCACCCTCGCCGGCGATGGCTTCGCGCTGGTGGGCGACGCGGGCGGGTTTCTTGATCCGCTCTACAGTCCCGGAATGGATTGGGTCTCATTTACGGTGAGTTCGTCGGCGAAATTGATTTTGTCCCAGTGCCGCGGCGACGACATTGCGCGGTTGCTGGCCAGGCACAACCGCGACTTTAGGTGCAGTTACCAACGTTGGTTTGCGGCGTTGTATCGCGAGAAATACGAATATCTGGGTGAATACGATCTGCTGCGCCTGGCATTCCTGCTGGACCTTGGATTGTACTACCTGGGCGTGGCCTCGCAGCCGTTCAAGCGCGGCCAGACGGCGCTGTGCGAGCCGGTCTTCAGTTCGCGGTTCTCCGGGCCGTTCTTCCATCTGATGCAGACGTACAATCGCCGTTTCGCGCAGATGGCGCGCGCGCGGCGCCAAAGCGGCCGGCTCGGCCGGCGGAATTCGAATCGCCGTTTCCTGTTCAAAGGGTACACCTTCGCCCGTTCGAGCGCCCTGCCGATTTTGGGGGCGCTGGCGGGGTGGCTGCGGCTGGAACTGAGCGAAGGGTGGCGAAGCTGGTGGCAGTGGCCTGTTGGCGGGGTTCACCCGAAGGAAACAGCCGCCTTCAAAGCTCAAAGCTTAAAGCTCAAAGCTCAAGAAAGGCTCCAATTTTGAAGCTCCAAACAAAATTGCCGGTCACCGGCCTGGGATTTGGACCTTGGAAATTATCTTGAGCTTTGAGCTTTGGATTTGGAGCTTTAATCCGACCGACGTTCTGCGGATATGCCTGGACGAATCACAGTCACCGAAAAGTTGCCCCCGCACCCGACGCTCACGGAGTTTTATCCAACGCCTGCCGAGCGGGCCCGGTTTGTCGGCGAACTGTTTGACCGGGCCGCGATCGATTATGACTGGATGAGCGGCGCGATGTCGTTGGGCACCGACCGCGCCTATCGGCGGCGGGCTTTGCAACAGGCGGGGCTGAAGCCGGGGATGCGGGTGCTGGATGTGGCGACGGGCACGGGTCTTGTGGCCCAGGCCGCGCTCGACCTCGGCATAGGCGCCGACCAGTTGATCGGTCTGGATCCGAGTCGAGGGATGTTGACCGAGAACCGGAGGCGGCACGGCATATCCCTTGTCCAGGGGTATGGTGAGCGGCTGCCTTTTCGGGACGGGACGTTTGACCTGGTGGTGATGGGGTATGCGCTGCGCCACGTCGAAGACCTCGGCCGGCTTTTCGCCGAGTTCCATCGCGTGTTGCGCGGGCAGGGCAGGGCCCTGGTTCTGGAGATCAGCCGGCCGTCGTCGCGTCTGGGTTTCCGTCTGATGCGCTTTTACATGAAGAGGCTGCTGCCTTTTCTGACGCGGCTGAGCACCCGGCGTCGCGATTCGGCCAGGTTGATGGAATATTATTGGGCGACGATTGCCGAATGCGTTTCTCCGGAGGCGATCCTTTCAACGTTGTCCGCGGCGGGATTCGAGCCGGTCGAACGGAGGACCAACGCCCGAATTCTGAGCGCGTATTTCGCGGTCAAGGCGTGACGAAGGATGATAAGAGCGTTGGAGCGTTGGAGCGCCGCGTGAAGAAAAACGCGTCCTGCTCTTTAACCATTCAACACTTCAACCCTTTCAATCGACGGGTGACGCGATTCGGTCTTTGGCGTTTTCTTCTGCTGATAAAAGTCGGCAAGGCTCTGTTTCGACGCCTGGAGCCCCTCGGCTTCGATGGCGGAGAGGATCCGTTCTTCGGTCATAATGAACCGGTCGCGTTTGTAGAGCAGATAATCCTCGCGCAAATCGGGCGGCGTGAGGTTGATGGTGACGAGATTGGCGCCGGTGCGCAGGCCGCGCCGATAACCGCTGCCCGGTTCGGCGAGATTGAGCGCGCTGACAGCGGGAATCACCCAATGCGGTCGCATCAGACGCAGCGCCGCCATACAGTTCAAGGTCAAATCGATGCCGGCCGTCGGCTCCTTCGACAGCGGCGTTTCGTCGCCGGGAATGAACGGACTGACGCTGCAACCGGCGAGCGGCAGTTTCTGCGCGAGAGTGAAATTGGCCAGCAACGCGTTGTCGTATTGGCCGGGCAGGCCGGCGATGAAACCGGAGCTGACGTTCCAGCCGGTGGCGGCGAGCAGGCGGATGTGCTTGACGCGTTCATCAAACGTGCCGGGAGCTTCCAACTGTGCGTAGAGGGCGGGATCGGCCACCTCGAATTTCATGATGTAAATCGAGGCGCCGGCGGATTTGAGTTCGTGGTACAGCGGGCGATTGAGCGTGCCCAGACAAACGCTGATGCCGAGCCGCGTTTCGCGACGCAACACAGCGATGAGCGGCAAAACGACTTCGCGGACGACCAGGGGGTCTTCGCCGCTCTGAATGTTGACATCGGTGATGGCGGGCGGGCGATGATGGACCAGCAATTCGGCCATTTGATCGAGCCGCGCGCGGTGGCGGGCCAGATCGCGGTTGTCGCGCCGCATGCCGCAATAGGCGCAGTTTTCGCGGCAGTAATTGGAGACCTCGACAACGCCGCGCAGGAAAACCTGGCGGCCGAATTGTCTTAGGGCGGCACGGGCGGCGCGATCATGGAGGGCGAGCTGGGCCTTGCCGCGCGATTTCAGGACGTCGGTCGTCGGGAAAAACGGCTCGTCAATCACCGGCCCAGTTAAGACTGGAATGGGGCCGAGCGCAAACCAATTTGCGCATCCCTGGTTCGGGGAACGCGGGTCGCGGTCGTGGGGCAGAGTCCCGCCCGCGAGCAAGGCGGCCGAGGCGCCCGCAATGACAGCCGGGAGGCCTGGACCACGACCCTGCGCCTCAGATTTGTCTTGGCCGCGGCGCGATTTTCCCTAGCGTTTGCGCCATGGATTGGCCGGAGCAATGCGCGGTGGTGATTCCCTGCCTGAACGAGGCGGCGACGATCGAATCGCTTGTTATCGCGGTGCGGAGGTATTTGCCGGCGGTGATTGTGGTGGACGACGGCTCGACGGACGGCACAGCGGATTGGGCAACCAAAGGGGGCGCCGAGGTGATCCGACACGAACGACCGCGCGGCAAGGGCGCGGCCTTGGCCGCAGGGTGGGGCTGGGCGCGGGAACAGGGTTTCAGTTGGGCATTGTCGCTGGACGGGGACGGTCAGCATGCGCCGGCGGACATACCGGCCTTGTTGGCCTGCGCGCAACGGACCGGGGCGCCGCTGGTCGTCGGCAATCGAATGACAAATCCGGCGGGCATGCCCTGGTTACGATGTCGGGTGAATCGCTGGATGAGCGGGCGCATTTCGCGATTGACCGGCCGCGCGTTGCCGGACACGCAATGCGGTTTTCGGTTGATGCGCATGGACGCCTGGGCGCGGGTCCACGTGCAAGCCGACCACTTTGAGATCGAGTCCGAGCTGTTGTGTAAATTCATCGCCGCCGGCCACACCGTCGAGTTCGTCCCGGTGCGGGTGATTTATCGCGACGAGCAAAGCAAAATCCAACCGGTGCGCGACACCCGGCGCTGGTTTCGCTGGTGGTGGCAGACGCGGGGTTGGCACAAAACGCGCGTGTTGGACCAGCCGCTCGGTGGAATGACGAATTACGAATGACGAATGGAAGGCGTCGCGGTCCGGATACAATCAACATTAACCCATTTCTTACCGGCAAGTTTGAACCGCTGCGGCATGCAGTTCCCGAACCGATGCACAAACTTTTGTTGCATATGCAACAAAAGGGTGTCCCGGCAGATTTGGTGAGAAATGCGCGTCCAGGCTGATTGGGATTTCGAGACTTCGAGCTTCCTTCGTCATTTGTCATTCGGATTTCGGCCTTCCTGTGTCCTTTGTCGTTCGGCATTCGGATTTGAGTCAGATTATTCTTGCCCGACCGCGCAGATCAAAAACATGCTTGCGCCGATGCCTGGCCTCGATCATTCTCCTTGCTTTCGTCATTGGCTGGACGCTGAACCGCGTGGCCCTGCAATTGGAGCGCAGCCATCGCCCGGCCGGTTTCGTCCGCGGCCTGGTCCAGGGCGCGCTGATGCCGGCGTCGATGCCGAACCTGCTCATCGGCCACGACGTGGTGATTTACGCGGAGAACAACAACAACGGCGTGTTTTACAAGCTCGGCTATACCATGGGCGTCAACGGCTGCGGCGCCGTTTTCTTCGGCATGTTCTACTGGCGGTTGAAGCGATGGCGGAACCGGCAGTGAAAACCGTTGTCATTACGGGCGCCTCTCGCGGGCTCGGGCGCGCGATGGTCGAGGAATTCGCGCGCCTCGGTCACGTCGTCATCGGTTGCGGCCGCTCGCGCAAAGGCATCGAGGGCCTGCGTCAACGGTTCCCCAAATCGCACGACTTCGATGTCGTGGACGTGGCATCGGACGAACAAGTGAGGACATGGGCCAGGCGAGTGCTGGAATTGCGTGCGGCGCCTGATTTGCTGCTGAACAACGCCGCGATCATCAACAGGAATGCGCCCCTGTGGAAAGTCCCGGCGGAGGAGTTCTCGGAGATCGTCGATGTGAATATCAAGGGCGTCGTCAATGTGATCCGTCATTTCCTGCCGGCCATGATGGAGCGGGGGAGCGGCGTGATTGTGAATTTCAGTTCCGGCTGGGGCCGTTCGACCGATGCGGAAGTCGCGCCGTACTGCGCGACCAAGTGGGCGATTGAAGGCCTCACGCAGGCTTTGGCGCAGGAATTACCTTCGGGCATGGCCGCGATTCCGCTCAATCCCGGCATCATCAACACAGACATGCTGCAGAGTTGTTTCGGTGGTTCGGCATCGGCGTATCCGACCGCGGAGCAATGGGCGAAGAAGGCGGTGCCGTTTTTGCTGGGCCTTGGGCCGGGAGACAATGGCCGGTCGCTGACCGCGCCGTAGCCGCCGGGGCTCTGACGGAAATCCGAATGACGAATGACGCATGAATGCTGAAATCCGAATGCCCAACGGAGAGCACAAACTCCTGAATGTGTGGTTCGGATTTCAGATATTCGGGTTTCTTTCGTCATTCGACATTCGGATTTCGTCATTGCTCGTTTGTTCCTTGAATTCAGCGCTGTTAGCGGTAACCTCCTGGCGTGTCGCACGTTTCCAAAAAGAAAAAGGCGAAGGCCATCATGCTCGGAGTCGGCCTGGATACCGACGGCCACAAACGCGTTACCACCGGACCGAACTTCGCCCTGCTGGGCGGAAGCAAGGAAACGCACGAAGAAATGACTGAAAAGGCCGTCAAGATCAACGAGAAGCTCAAATCCAAAGGCAAGGAGTTGCACGAAGTCAGCGGCGAAGAGTTCGATGAGATCGCCCAATCGGTCGGTTTAAAACGACACCAGCCGAACTCGAACCAGCACTGAAAAGCTTCGCCTGCCCATCGGAACACTCGCGCACCGCGATCCCCGGCCTGCGAAAAAAACACGCATATGCGTGTTTTTTCCGCAGGCTGGTCGTCCCATTAGCCGGGTTTTTATTTCAAACAGGCTTTCCTGATATCGAATGTCCGTTGCGTCGCCGTTCCTTGACGCGCTGATTTTCCACCGATACGGTAGCAACTGAAAAGAGCAGCAAGTTGAAATCCTGCGATGAATCCGGACGAATACAGCCCTTACCTTCTGGTTACGGTTCTGCTTGTGGCGGCGGTCTTGTTTGCCCTGTTGCCGTTGGGGTTGGCCCGGCTTTGGGCCATGAGATTTTCGCCGGCAAAGCCCGGCCCCGACAAAAATGCCACCTACGAGTGCGGACTCGAGTCAAAGGGCGACGCCTGGATGCAGTTCAAATCCGAGTATTATCTCTACGGCATTATCTTTCTGATCTTCGATGTGGAAACGATCTTTCTTCTGCCGTTTGCGGTCGCATTCAGCGGGTTGGCGGTCGGGGCGTTTGTGGCAATGATGATTTTTCTTTTGTTGCTGGTGGAAGGTCTGATCTGGGCCTGGCAGAAAGGTGTGCTGACGTGGAAATGAAACATGAACGTTGAATCGTTGAAACGTTACATCGTTACATTGGCGCCATCCGTAGCTGCCGACCATTTTTTACCAATTCAACGGTTCAACGGCTCAACCATTTAACGGTACACATGGACGAAGGACTGCGCAGTGAATTGAGCAAGCAAGGGATCTTCACGATCACCCTGGAAGAAATTTACAACTGGGGTCGGAAGAACTCGGTCTGGCCGTTGCAATTCGGTCTCGCCTGTTGTGCCATTGAAATGATCGCCACCACGATGGCGCGCTACGACCTTGCTCGCTTTGGCGCGGAAATTTTTCGCCCCTCGCCCCGGCAGGCAGACCTCATGATCGTGGCCGGCACGGTCACCAAGAAGATGGCGCCGCAAGTCGTCCGGCTCTACAACCAGATGCCCGAGCCGAAGTATGTCATCGCCATGGGTGCCTGCGCCATTTCCGGCGGCCCGTTCAAGCAGGGCTATAACGTGCTCAAAGGAATCGACCGTTACCTTCCGGTGGACGTGCATATTCCCGGCTGCCCCCCGCGTCCCGAGGCGCTCATTCATGCCTTCATGACGTTGCAAAGGAAAATCGACGAGCAGAAGTTGAGCGGCGATGGCCGCCCACGCCATCTCGACCCGGATGCGCCGAGCGAATTTCCCGTGCCGCAGTTTGGCGAGCATGATCTGGTGCCGTCGAAAAACGCCGAGGTGTGGCAAAGAATTCCGGCGCGCAACCTGGAAAGGCGACAAGCTTTCAGACGTTTGAAGACCTGGAAGCTTACCAGGTTGCAAGAGAATTTCGGAAGGCCATGTATGGCGTGAGTCGAAGACTGCCGGATTTTGAGAAGTTCGAATTGGCCAGCCAGATTCGGCGCGCGGCGGTTTCGCTGACCAACAACATCGCGGAAGGGCATGGCCGCTACCATTATCCGGATCAAATCAAGTTTTTGCTCCAAGCACGCGGGTCGCTTGAGGAATTGATTGATGACCTGAATGTGTGTCTGGATGAGAACTATCTTCCGGCTGCGGAGATCGAGACACTGAAGTCACTTGGGTGGCGCACGCTAAACGTAATCAACGGTTACGGCCGTTTTCTGCGCCAGAAGAAGACCGGAAAAGCATCCGCCCTCCACGAGGGCGAAGCCGCAGCCGGATTCGATGAGAACGACGATCCCTTTGCTGAGGCCCCGTTGTAACGTTGTCACGTTGTATCGCTGTAACGTTGGAACATGATTCCGCCAGACCAACTTAAATCCCGCATCGAAATCGCCATTCCGGGCGCGCGGATCGGCATCGTCCTCAATGACAGCCCGAGCGGGCAGCATTCGCTGCGGGTGGATGCCGGGAACGCCGTGGCGATTGCCCGGTTCCTGCGCGACGATCCGCAACTTCGATATGATTACTGCTCGAACGTCACCGGAGTGGATTGGCCCGAGGCGGTGCTCAAGGAAAAGGTGAAGGTGAAAAAGATGGTTGAGGGCGTGGAAAAGGAAGTGGACGAGATCGTCGAAAAGAAACGGGCCGGCTGCCTCGAAGCGGTCTATCACCTTTACTCGATGGAACTGAAACACGGGCCGGTGATCATTCGGATGCGCACGCAGAATCGCACGGACAAAGCGCGTCTGCCATCGCTGACACCGGTCTGGCGCGGCTGCGAATTTCAGGAGCGGGAGATTTACGACCTCTACGGCGTCGTCTTCGACGGTCATCCCGATTTGCGCCGCATCCTGATGTGGGACGAGTTCAAGGACTATCCAATGCGCAAGGACTACGTCGAACCTGACGATTACGAATACGAGCCGACGCCGCACGACAAAGTGCTGGAAAAGGCCAAGCGGCATATCCCGCAGGGGGTAAAGCCGTGAATGACGTTGTCATCGGCGATGGTTTGGCGGACACGGCGTCCCTGGCCCCTGCGGTTCCCCGGCCGGAAGGGTCCGGAAAACCCGCCTACACTCTCGCTCCCAAACCTGGCCTTTCCGGTGAAATCGAAGGCGAGCTGCTCGAAGTCTCCATGGGGCCTCAGCACCCTTCGACGCACGGTGTCTTTCGCATGGACGTGGTGCTCGATGGCGAGCGGGTGGTGAAGTTGAAGCCGGTCTTCGGTTATCTGCACCGCAACCACGAAAAGATCGCCGAGAACACCACCTATCTCGGCTCGATGCCCTACACCGATCGACTGGATTATTTTTGTTCGCTGACCAACAACTGGGCTTACGCGTTGGCGGTCGAGAGGCTGGCCGGGTTGCAAGCACCCGAACGCGCCGAATACATCCGTGTTATTACGGCCGAACTATAGTTACCCGCGGTTCCTCGACGAATTCGAGCGGTTGCTGAACGAAAATGAAATCCTGATTGCGCGCACCCAGGGAGTCGGCGTGTTGGCCGGGAAACTGGCCGTCAACGCGAGCATCACCGGGCCGATGCTGCGGGCTAGCGGAATCAATTATGACATACGCAAGGTGGACCGGTATGGGATTTACGACCGTTTCGAGTTCCGCGTGCCTTTGGGCGAACACGGCGACACGTATGATCGCTACATGATCCGCGTGCTGGAGATGCGCGAATCGGTGAAAATCCTGGAGCAGGCCCTGCGCGATATTCGGCCCGGCCCGATCATGGATCCGAAAGCGAAGATTCGCGGATTTCGTCCCAAGCCGGGCGAAGCTTACGGCCGGATCGAAGGGCCGAAAGGCGAACTCGGTTTTTACCTCATCAGCGATGGCGGCCCCAACCCCTATCGTTATCGGGTGCGCCCGCCCAGCTTCATCAACCTGACGATTCTCGAAGACATGTGCCTGGGCCACATCGTCGCGGACGTGGTGGTGATTCTGGGCAGTGTGGACATCGTTCTGGGCGAGGTGGACCGGTGAGCGCAGCGCATCCGATTCCGCACCTGGAACCCGGTTGACCGAGACTGCGTGGTTCGGCGCCGCTCGGGGCGCCCGGCGACAGGAAATGACGCGATCGCGCTTTTCCTTGTCGCGTCTGAGTGAGGAAAGGGATATCGGGCAGGGCAGTGGGCGGTTCGGTGGCCGGATCGCTCGGAGCAAACGAAGATGACGAGAAAGCAAAAAAAGGTTGGGAATGAACCCTCCGCCGGTCTTAAATAGGCGGCGGACAGGCGCGGGCGGAAACATTTTGAATGATCGGCGACGCAGGACGAAAATTTAACTATGTTGGGCGAAGGCATCATCAAAGGTCTGGCGGAGACGGCGCGGAATTTCGTCGGCAGTTACGTCGATGAAGAAAGGCTGACGACCGTCCAGTATCCGGAAGAACGCCTGCCCGCAAAGGAAGCCGCGCGCAATTTCCCTTTCCTCGTCTTCGACGGCGAAGATCCGCACGCCGGCCTGCGCTGTGTCGCCTGCCAGATTTGCGAGAAGGAATGCCCCCCGCAGTGCATCTACATCGAAAAGAGCAAAGACAAGAAACCCGATTACGTCGGCAAAGCCCAGTTTTATCCGGCCGTATTCGACATCGACGTCTCCGTTTGCATGAGCTGCCAGATCTGCGTCGAGGTCTGCCCGTTCGACGCCATTAAAATGGACACCGAGTTCGAATTGAGCAACACCGACCGCTTCGGTGGTTTGTTGCTCGACAAGCATCAACTCGCCAAAGCCAACGAGTATTACCGGCGTATCCACCCGAGCGAAGCTGCCGAGGTGGAGGCGCACCTGGCCGCCGAAAAAGCCAAAGCGGAAGCGAAGGTCAAGGCCGACGCCGAAGCCAAAGCCCGGGCGGCGGCGGTGAAAGCTGCCGCCGCGTCAACACCCAAACCCGCACCCGTCCCGACCGCCTGACGGAATGCCTTCATCGCCGACCAGCGCCGACGCCCGGGAAGACGCCGACTTGCCGGCGAAGTGCGGAATGCGGCGACCGGGAGATTCTCGAACCGTGTATGTCTGTCCACGGTCCTTTCCGCCGCACTCTGACCTGCTCGGCGAAAGCTTATGCGATTTCCAAATCGCGCATTGGGACACAGAACCGCGGAGGTGCGTGGGTCGCCGCGATGGCGTCCTGGATTGCGGCTGTCCTCTGCCGCCTTGGCGACTCCAAACCGGATCGAAAACCGCCCGAGGGCCGGCGCAGTCCAAAACCTGGCGGCGCTTGAGTTGGTTCATGAGAGGAGGTAAGACGGCTGTCCTGTGTTGATCCATGAATGACTTTTTCGACCAGGTCTTCGTCCTGCTGAAGCATTGGGTGGTCGGATTTTTTCCGCCCATGGGGCAGCCGTTTGTCTCGGCATTGCTTTCGGTGGGCGCGATCATCGTCGTGTTCGCGTTGCTCTTTGGGATCACCACCGTGGTCGAGCGCAAGATGATCGGTCGCGTGCAAAATCGTTACGGACCCAATCGTGTCGGGTTGCCGTTTACCGGATTGCGGATATACGGTTTTGGCCAGTTTATTGCCGACGGCATCAAAGCCTTGACCAAGGAAGACGTGGTCCCGCGGGCCGCGGACAAAACCGTCCACTTCCTTGCGCCGGTGGTTTTGATGGTGCCCGTGTTCCTGGCCTACGCCGTCGTGCCGG
>WNGF01004673.1_pt1 | contig 17829 bp, 19 predicted proteins | sample 5400641 | NCBI WGS metagenome assembly WNGF01 (sample SAMN13153371, study PRJNA577476) | soil metagenome | isolation source: 80 cm soil or saprolite under grassland replicate 2 | place: USA:California | collected 2016-06-15
CCCCGACAGCCAGGCCAAGTGGGCGCACAGCCGCGCCTGGACCCGGGCGCTGGCCGACCTGCAAGCCGCCTACCCGGAGGAGTACGTCGCCCGCTACCAGGTCGAGCTGGCCGCCTACCGCCAGCAGCACGGCTACGAGCCGCCCTCGGTGGCGGGGGCCGAGCAGGTGGACGGGCGGGCGCTCGTCCTGGCCCGCGCGCGGGCGTTGGAGGCGCTGGCCGCCGAGTACCCCGAGCAGACCGACGGCCTAACCGACCCGGTGCTGGCCGGCCTGCCCGCCGACGCCACGGAGGGGACCTGGGCGGCGGCCCGGCTGCTGGCCCTGGACCGGCTGCGGGCGCTGCACCCGGCGCAGTTCCAGGCCCGCTACGCCGCCGAACTCGCCCGCCATGCCAGCAAGGCGGATCAGGAGCCACCGCCATGAGCCCACCGCAGCAGCGCAGCCCCGGCGAGCGGCCGGCCAGCGCCGGGCAGGTGGCCGCGCACGCCGCCTTGATCGCCGCGCGGGCCCGCATGGCCACCCCGGGCCCGTGGGGCTACGACCGGGCTGGCGCGGCGGTGGTGGCCGTGGACGCCACCGGGCTGCGCGAGGTCGCCGCCTGCGGCCACGACCCGGACGCGGCGTTCATCGCCCACGCGCGGGAGGACGTGCCCTGGCTGCTGGGCCAGCTCGCCGTTGAGCAGCACGCCCGCGCCGCGCTGCAACGGCGGCTGGCCGTCCTGGTCGCGGCCATCGGCCGCGCCAACCAGGCGCTGGACCGGCTGCCGTGGCAGGGCGACGGGCTGCGCCACCTGGTCGCCGAGGGCACGGCCAGCGCCGAGGTGGTGGCGGCGGTCCACGCCGTTGCCAGCGCGCTGGACCCCGAGGATCTCGGCCTGAAGGACGCCACCCCGTGACCGGCACGCACGAGCTCGGGTGTGGGCTGGGCCGCCGGCTGCCCACGGCGGCGTCGGCGGTCCGGCCCGGCCACCTGGCGGCTCCGAGCGGGAGGGGGTGGTCGCCCGGCTGAGCTGACCACGGCAGTCCACGTCCAAGCGGCCGGGCCGGACGTGGCCGTGCGGCGAGCCCGTGGCGGCTCGCGTGGGGAAGCGCACGGCCACCCCGCCACCCACCCGGCCAGCACCGTCACAAGCTCAGGGGAAGGAGCTTGGCATGCCAACCACCACGACCATCCGACCACCCACCCACCACCAGCAGCACGAGCGCGGCCTGGAGGCCGCGCTGGCGACCGTCGCCGAGCAGTTCGGCGGCGCGGTTGTCGCCAGCCCCAACGGCCGGGCGTCCACCCCGCCGGCCGTCATCCCCACCGGCAGCCTCGCGCTCGACCACGCCCTGGGCGTCGGCGGCATCCCGCGTGGCCGGGTCACCGAGGTGTACGGGCCCGAGGGCGTCGGCAAGACCACCCTGGCCCTGTCGGTCCTCGCCCAAGCGCAGCAGGCCGGCGGAACCGGCGTGTTCGTCGACGCCGAGCACGCCCTCGACCTGGGCTGGGCGGCCACCTGCGGGGTGGACACGCACAAGCTGCTGCTGTGCCGCCCCGGCAGCGGCGAGCAGGCGTTGCAGGTCGCCAGCCTGCTGATCACCTCCGGCGAGGTCGACGCCCTGGTGATCGACTCGGTCGCCGCGCTGGTCCCGCAGGCCGAGCTGGACGGCAAGATCGGCGAGCACTTCGCCGGGGTGCAGGCCAACCTGCTCAGCCAGGCGCTGCGCAAGCTCGCCGGCCAGATCGCCCGCGCCAACGCCGCCGTGGTGGTCACCAACCAGCTCCGCCAGCGGGCCGGGGTCGCCGGCACCCCCACCTACACCGCCGGGGGCCGGGCGCTCGGCTACTACGCGTCGGTCCGCCTGCACCTCCACCAGCCCAGCAGCATCACCGACCGGGATCGGGTGCTGGGCACCCGCGTCCGCGCCCAGGTGGTCAAGAACAAGCTCGCCCGCGCGTGGCAGGCGTGCGAGCTGGAGCTGCACGCCGACCACGGCCTCAGCAGCGAGGCCGGCCTGCTCGGCCTCGGCCTGGACGCCGGGCTACTCGCCCAGCGTGGCGCCTGGCTGGGCTACGGCACGGTCAAGCTCGGCCGCGGCCGGCAGGCCGCCCGCCGGCACCTGCGCGAGCATCCCGAGCTGGCCGCACGCCTGGACGCCGAACTCCGCCACCGCCTGCTGACCACCACCCATCCGCCGGCCGTCAAGGCGGCCTCCTAGCCAACCGTGGGGGCTGGCCGCGGACGCCGACGCGGCCGGCCCCCGCCAAGCGTCGAAGGAACCCCGCCGTGAACCTGCTCCGCCAGCTCGCCCAGGCCGTCCTCGACCTGGCCCTGCTCGGCCACGTCGCCCGCCTGCTGCTCGCCGCCGTCCACGACCACCAACCCTAAACGCCAAGCAAGCCGTCACCTCGACGTTTCCCCACGGAGGTACGCCCGATGTCCAACGTCCCCTGGGCCGGCCTGGCCGCCCTGGTCGCCATGATCGTGATCCCGTTCCTTCCCGCCTGGCTGTTCGAGGGACCCCGGACCGTCAAGCACCGGCCCACGCGGCACGCGTGCGCCGACTGCGGCGCACCCTGGACCAGCCAGCACGCCTGCGAGCCCGAGCCCCGCATGGTCCCGGCGCCCGGGGCACCGCTGCGCGGCGGGCTGCGCCGGCCCCACTGGCCGGCACTCGGTGACGCGCCCGCGCGCCACGCCCTGCCTCGGCCCCCGAGGCGGCAACGCTCGTAACCGCCACGGGAGCAGGCACGGCCATGACCACCAGGCACCCGTGCGAGCGGTGCGGGAGGCGGTTTCGGCGGCGCAGCAAGCGCGAGTCCCCTGCGTGCGCCCGCTGCCGCGCGCTCCGTGCCAAGGCCCGGCCCCGGGCCGAAGGCCGCGCCCGCCACTGGCTGCGCGCCCAGCACCCCCAGCAGTACGCCAACCTGTACGCCGACCACCTCGCCAAGGCCCGCGCCCAAGACCCGAACGAGTCGGCTGCGGTGGTCCGTGACCGTGCCCGCTCCCGCGCGCTGAGCGAGCTGCAACGCTCCTACCGCGACCAGTACCGGCACCGGTACGAGGCCGAGCTGGCCCGCGCCCACGCCGAACTCGACCAGCAAGCGGAGCAGGAGTGCGAGGCGGCGGCCCGGCCCGCCGAGGCCAAGGTGCCGTACTGGCAGGAACGCGACGCGCTCGCCCAGCGGCAGGCCCACGCCAACGCCCGCCTCCGCGCCCTGCTGTGGCTCGCCGACCGCCACCCCGACACCACCAACGAGGTCTACCAGGAACAGGCGGCCCGGCTGCCGCTCAACCCCGCCGACCGCACCCCGCAGCGGCGCCGCGCCCTGGCCTGGGCCGCCACCCTCGACCGCCTCGCCCGCCTGCACCCGGCCGACTTCGAGGCCCGCTACCAGGCCCAGCTAGCCGCCGCCAAGGAGCCGGCATGACCGACCCGGAACAGGAATGGACCCGCCGCAACGCAGCGGCCGTCCGCGCCGCGCTCCGCAACGCGGCCGTCCGCGCCGAGATCGCCGCGCTGCTGGGCGCCGACGGCTCGAAGGTGGCCGAGCGGCGACGGCTCGAAGCAGCCCGGCGCGAGCTGGCCGCGCTCGGGCTACTGGACGACGACTCGGAAGATCAGGAGTGGTGAGGCGAGGGCAGGCGTCTGCTGGCCGCGCGGCCCTCAGCGGCCTTCTACGGCGCTCGGCATGGGAGGAAGAGACGCGCCAGGCCCCGATCGGCTGGCTACGGGGCAGCCAGGAGCCGCCCATCGGTGCATCTAGTAGGTGCCCTCCGAGACGCGTCGGGAGGGGTGTCTTGCGGTCCAGATGTGACGACGGTCAGGGCAATAGGGCGGATGCCTTACTGACCGGCGACCGGCCCGCCGGAATAGCCCGGCGTCAGAAGGTGGACGTCGATCGGCATGCGCATTTGGATCCGGCAGTCGTGCCCGAACGCCTCGTGGTAGGTGAGGATGACGGTTCGGCTCCCCCGGAGCGGGTTGAAGTCGACGAACTGCCGATCGAAGAACTCGTTCTGAAATGGATCCTCTTCCCACGCCCCGTAGGCGACATTCGGCGCGCTGGCTACGGTCGTCTCGACCGACACGGCGCTGTCGGGGAGCGGTTGGAAGTCAGGGAGCGGGAGGCCGACGCCGCCGACGTCAGCGGTGTGCCGATCGAACTCCCACGCCTTGTACGGGAAACCGCCCCCGTCACGGAAGACGCGCCACTCCGTGTAGGCCTCGGCGACGCTGTCGCAGTGATTGAGCGGTGAGAACTCGACCGCGTACTGGGTGACGCGGTATCGGGGGATGATGGCGATGTCGCGGCTGACGAGCTCCTCGGCCGAGGCGGGACTCACGGCACTGACGTGCCTGATGAACCCGGCGCCATTGGCCGACGGGGCGTACACGTGCTGGAGCACCAGCTTTCCTGCAGTGGGGAGCGGCCGTCCCGGGACCGACGCGATCGGCGGGCTGGTGCGGGTACGAGCGCCATCACCCCAGGCGACGATCACGTCCGGCAGCGGACCGCTGTAGCTCAGCGTGGCGGTGGCGACGACCGAGTCGCTGATCACGAACAAGGACAGGCCCGAAGCCGTCACTGACGATGTCGATGGCGCGGTGTTGACGGGCGCGGCCACGGTGCCGGTCCCGGGGGTCCCGAGCGCTGCTGCCGACGTGACGGGGACCAACGCGACGGCGGCGAAGACCGCCGCCGCCAACGCAGCACGCCGAGATGCACGGAACACGGTGGACCTCCCAGCTCGATGGTTCCTACCGAACGTTTACGTGGCGAGACGCCCGAACGGTTCGGCACACGTCCACCGCGGCGATCGGCTAGGACTTGGGGCCCAGGGAGGTACAGCACGGAAGTACACCGGCGAAGCACATGAACTCGTGTTCGGGTCCAGGGGCTGGTCGCTGGCCGACCGCTGACATCTGCGCCGATCAGACATAGCCTCCGCCCGAGTCAAGGCGCAATGCGAGCGCGCCTCCCGGCTTGCCAGAGATGCCCTGGCGTCGCCGCGCTGTGGCCTTCGCCATGTGGCATGTGAGCTGGGGCAGCACGAGGCATGATGGGGGATTGGAGTGGGTCGCAACTGGGCCGTGCCGTGGACTGGCGCAGGCGGCCCTCCGCCATCTGCCGGCGCTGTTCACAGTTAGCACGTTCGCCAAGGCGTCGACCCCCGGTCAGGGGAGGGGGATCCGGCCACAAGGGCCCGACAGCCTTCGTGGCCGCCCCCCTCCCCGCGTTCAGTCCTTGCGTGCGCGCCAGATGGACTCGGAGGGCCAGCCTAGGATCGTTCTGGGGCCGGCCGCACCGCGGAGCCTTCGGGGACCTCCACCGGCGCCATCGTCGGGCGGCCGTCCGCGTCCAGCACCCACTGGCCCGCCTCGTCGTGGACCAGGTGCACCGGCCGCCCGTCGGTGGTGAGCACCGGGTTGCCGTCGCGGTCGACGAAGTACTGCCGCAGCGCGCGCCCGTCGGGGCGCTTGATCCAGTTGCCGTCGGCGTCGGTGAAGACCATCGAGCCCCAGGGCATGCGGCGGCGTGGGTCCTTGCCGTCGGGGGTTGGGGCCAGGTCGAGCCCCGGCGCGACCTGGCCTTCCGCCGCGCCCGGGTCGGGCTCAGGGCCAGGAGGCTCCTGGGGTGGCGGCGGGGGGGCGATGCCCTCGGTGAGGTCCACCACGCGCTTGCGGACCTCGGTCAGGTCCATGCCGCGCCGGCGGAACGACGCGACGGCGACGGGGTCGTAGGCCCAGTGGCTGGCCAGGGCCAGCAGCACGTGCTCGCTGCTCACCTCGGCGTCGGCCAGCAGCACCGCCTCCAGGTGCGCGCGCTCCAGCACCAGCTGGGTGGCCGGCGGCAGCGACACGAGGCCAGGCCCGGGCTCGTAGGGATCGGCGATACTGCGCTCGCGGGCGCGGCGGCGGCTCTCGGCAGTGATCCCGAACGACGCCAGCACCGTCCGCGCCGCGCCGGGGCAGTCGGGGTGGACCAGGCCGTCCAGCAGGTCGTCGGGAGTGACCACGGGGCGATGGTCTGCTCGCGCCTGGGCGGTTGCCAGGTCGAGCACCTCGCCGACCTGCGGGGAGAGGCCGCCGACCTCGAACAGCTGCGGACCGGGATGGCGGGGGCCGCGGTCGGGGTGGGCGGCGGCCCAGGCCTCCACCCGCGCCCGGGGCCACAGGCGGCCACCGTCCGGGGCGGGCGTCGCGGCGGGGAAGTCGGGCACGGCGGTGGTGAGCTCGACGACCTGGCGGCGGGGGAGGCCCAAGACGCGAGCGACATCGGCGGTGGTGAGCGGCTCGGGCTCCATCGGTGCTCCTCGGTGCTGGGCGTGGCGCCACGCCAGGTCGGCCGGGATGCCAAGGACCAGGCGGCCGACGACCTCCAGCGCCACCGCGACGGGTCGGCGCTCGGCGGCGCGGTCGTGCCAGTGGTCCCACAGGTCGGCGTCGATCTCGGCTCGCCGGGCGGACTGGACCAGCGACGGGAGCCGCCGGGTGTAGCGGCGCACCCACCAGCGGGTCAGCCGTGCCGCCAAGGCGTACGAACGGCTCGCCGGGCGGGTCATGACCGCCTCAGGCCCGGCTGGGGTGCCCGCGCCCGACCCGCCTCGGGCGCGGATGCCGGTGCGCGGGCTCGGGCCAGGGCACGCTCGCCGAGCGCGGTGACGGCGTACAGGTGCCGCCGGGGCCGGCCCTCCTCGGCCGCGGCCAGGGCGTCCTCCCAGCGGCTGGTGAGCAGGCCGGCCTGGGCGAGCCGGTCGAGGGCCTTGTAGAGGGTGCCGTGGGCGGTGAGCTGGCGCGCGCCGCCCTCCACGCCGGCGTGCTCGCGCAGTGCCTTGGCGATGCGGAAGCCGTGGAACTCCGGCGTCCCGGATGCTTGCAGCTCGACGCCGGCGGCGAGGATGGCCACCTCGATCGGCCGGAGGGCACCGGGCTTGCGTCGCATGCCCACAAGAATAGGAAGCTATCTTCCGTTTGACAAGGTACAAGGGACCCTTGCCTCAGCCTCACAGCGCGAAAGACAGGAAGGCTCAGCTCTTGCGTGCGCGCCAGATGGACTCGGAGGGCCAGTGGCGTGCCCAGTCGCGGTCCTGGTCGTCGCGGTAGGTGCTACTGGCGTCGGGGTCGGGGCGCGGCTCGATCAGCCGCTCGACGACCAGGCCGCAGGTGTGGAACAGGGCGATCCAGCCGCTGTAGGGGAGGTTGAAGTTGACCATGCCGTCGGCGTCAGGGACGCGGTGGAGGTCGAAATAGTCGTAGACGAGGCGGTCGGTGGCGTGCTCGGCGTCGGCAGGCGTGGTGATCTCGAAGATGGGGCTGACGTGGCTGAAGGCGAGCAGGCCGCCGGAGCGCACGACGCGGGCTGCCTCTGGGACGGTGTGGTGGGGGTCGGCGAAGGAAAAGGCGCCGTGGTCGGCGAAGACGACGTCGAAGCTGGCGTCGGCGAAGGGTAGCCGCTCGCCGCTGGCCTGGACGAGCGGAAAGGTGATGCCGGTCTCCCGGCGGAGCTGGCGGGCGTGGGCGAGCTGCCGTTCCGACAGGTCGAGGCCGACGGGTCTGGCGCCGTGGCGGGCCAGCGCGGTCGACCACTGGGCGCCGCCGCAGCCGAATTCGAGGACGTCCTTGCCGCTGACGTCGCCGAGGACGTGGAGGCGGGACTCGGGCGTGGCCCAGAGGCCCCAGGCGATGTCGCCGCTGAATGCCTGCTCCCGGATCTGGGGTTGGTTGCGTTCCTGGTAGTCGTCGGCGACGGCGTTCCAGCGGGCGCGGTTGACGTCCTCGTGTGCCCGGTCGGCCATTTGTCCGGGGTCCTCTCCGGGTGGGGTGACGATGGGGCGTCAGTGTGGCGTATTCGGCTGGCCCGGGATATGGAGGGTGGGCTAGCGTCGGCGGTCATGGGGTCGATCTGGGAAGGCGACCGGGTCCGGTTGCGCGGCATCGAGCCGGGCGACTGGGAGGCGGTCATGCGGTTCGACCAGTGGTCGGAGGACGTGCGCAGCGGGGGGATGCTGTTCCAGCCACGGTTCCCCCGTGACGTGCACGCTCAAGACCGCAGCGACAAGGGGCTGGGGCGCGGCGGCACGGGTGTCCTTCTGCGGTGGGCCCACCACGCGCGCAGTGACGCCTTTCCGTTGAGGAAGACCAAGACCGCGAACGGGACGCACGCCAGGATCGCTGCAGCCAGGTAGACGTCCAGGTAGTGGCCCAGGTCAAAGATGGAGTAGGTCCCCTGGACCTGGGTGGCGTTGATGCCGAAGAAGCTGACCAGGAAGCCGAGCGGCACGCCCACGGTGCTCAGGGCGCTGACCGCGACCGCCCGGCGCAGTCGTGCCTGCTCCAGCTCGGCCCGTTTCTGCTCCTCGGCCTTGCGTTCGCGGATGTCGATGGCGGTCAGCTCCGACCTGATGCTGCTGTCGAGCCGGGCGAACATCCGGCTGACGGTGCGCGCTCGGGTGGGCAGCTCCATCACGCTGTAGAGCTCGTGGTGGAAGCTCTCGATGCGCAGCGAGGGGATGAGCAGCCCCAGGTCGGCCGAGGTCTCCACGCTGAAGCTGAGGTCGAGCTCGAGGTTGCCCAACTGGTCGACCAGTTCCTCCAGGTCGGCACGGGTCTGCTGGCCGACCTCGGGCGCCAGCTTGGTCGCCCGGAACGTCTTCACGTGCCCGTAGGCGGTGTGCCAGATCTCACGGAACCGCGCCGCGGTGCCCACCGCCTGGACCGTGGTGAGGAAGACGCTGTTGTCGACGTAGTCCTGGTGGCCGTACAGGAAGCTCACGTACGGCGTGACCGCGCCGTAGGTGTTCTGCTCCTGGTTGAGCCCGCTCGGTCGGGCGTGCGGGGGCATGAACTCCTCGCGGTATGGCGGGTCGATCCGGTACAGGATGCGATCGACGACCTCCTCACGTGGCGGCTCCTGCTCCTTTCCGTGGAACGTGCCCGCGAAGACGATCTGGTGGTGCTCGGGAGGAAGCGTCCCCGTCTCGTCGATGGCCCTGGCGCCTGAGCGGCCGGCGAGCCGGCCGATGTGGTCAGCGAGCGGGCGGCCCTCGACCTGGACCTGGGCGTAGGCGCAACGCTCCAGGACGTCCACCGCGAGCGAAGAGTCCTCGTTCAGGTCAGGGCTGCGGAAGTAGAGGACCAGCGCGGCCACCACCTGGTCCGAGGGGAGCGCGAACAGCCACGACTCGGCGCTGGTGATCTCGGCGATCCGGATCGGGTCACCGCCGTGCTGTAGGAAGGCGAGTTCCTCCGGCGGGAGTCGCTTGCGGTCGAGCAGCCTTGGCAGCTGGTTGCCGAACAGGCTCCAGTACTCCGTCAGCCGCCCCAGCTCGAACGGCGGTTCCGCAGCGGGAACGTTGTTCCCCTCGTGCCGCCAGTGCGTGGCATAGACGTTGATCACCTGGACCACGTAGTCACCGCCAACGCCTTGCGCATCCGTCATATCGCGCCCCCCTACCTATTCGCGCCTACCGGGATTATTGTCCATTAAACACGACGTTGGCGCGGGCGCTGCGGAGCGCATGGCCGGATCAGAACCCTGCACCGGGGTGGCGTCCGGCCCTGGTCATCGGTCGGCGCGGGCGTGCGCCAGGGCGGCGCCCAGGAACCGGAAGGTCCATTCCTCGGCGAGCGGACGGGACTCCAGGAACAGGATCGGCACGGTCGGGTAGCGGACCTGGACGGCCGCGAGCAGTTCGGCGACGAAGCCGGGCTGGACGTGCTCGAGCTTGAACACGGCGCTGAAGCGGTCCTCCACCGCCACGGCGGCTCGCGGCAGGGCGGCCAGCTCGGCGAGCAGGAAGGCGATGCTGCCGTCGACCAGGGCGCTGGTCAGGTCGGGCAGGCTCTTGCGCTCCACCGCGGCGACCAGCTCGCCGTCGAGCTCGACGGCGTAGTCGCCGGCGGGGAGCGCCTGGCGGGCGGTGCGGGCCTGCTTGCCGGCGAACCGGTACGGGTACCGCTCGCGGGTGTCGACCAGGATCTCCAGTTCCTCGGCGTCGTGGCCGGCGGCCCGCCGGCGGGGCACGCGGATGCCGGGGCGGGCCTGGGCGGCGGTGCGGGCGGTCTGCCAGAAGATCGCCTCGCGGCCGCCCTGGACGGTGGTGAAGACGAGCTGCGAGCGGTGCTCCCTGGCGCGGTTGAGCACCAGGTCGATCGCGACTCCGTTGCGCCGGCAGACCCGTACCGGGACCTCCTCGAGGATCTCGGCGTCCTCGGGCCAGGCGTCGGCGCGGTGGCAGTAGACCTTGGCGGTGCGCGGCCACGGCGCACCCGCCTTGAGCACCAGCGGCCCGCCCGGGAGTGGCAGGCGGAGCAGGTAGGGCAACCGCGTGCCGGGCTCGGGGTTGCGGGCGACCACGAAGGTCCGCGCCGTCACCAGGGACGTCTCCTTGTCGCCGGTTGCGGTGGCCGGTCAGAGCTTGATGCCGTAGGTCCGCTCCAGCTCCTCGATCCAGTCGTCCTGGATGGTGAGGCCGTAGTCCTTGGCCAGCTGGTAGTACTCCGGGGCGCCGGCGCCGCCCTCGTGGGCCAGGACGGGTCCGAGCTTCTCGAAGTAGGTCTCCAGGCCGGCGGGGGAGAGGATCTCGAGGACGGTTGCGGGGGTGCTGTCCGCGTTCCACATGGCGTGCGGTGTTCCGCGTGGCTTGACCAGGTAGGCGCCTGGGCCGGCTTCCAGCGTGCGGTCGCCGAGGCGGACGCCGACGGTGCCGGCCTTGATCAGGGAGAACTCGTCTTCCTTGGTGTGGGTGTGGGGCTTGACCAGGGTCTTCGCGGGGATCTCGACTTCGAGCAGGGCGAGGGTGCCACCGGAGTCGGCGGTGACGACCTTGTAGCTGAACCGGACGCCGTAGAGCATCACGGTCTTGCCTTCCTCCGGTGCCACCAGCTTGGGGACGGGAGGGGTGGGCATCAATGACCTCCTTGGTCGGGCTGGTCGGCCGCGATGCCGGGGTCGGGGTGGTGGCGGACCAGCAGGACGGCGACGTCGTCGGCGAAGCGTTCGCCGCTGAGCCGCTGGACGTGGGCGAGGAGGTTGTCCAGGCCCGCCCCGTCCAGGCTAGCGGGTTCGGGCTGGGCGGCGAGGTGGGCGATCAGGCCGTGCTCGCCGAAGCGGTCGGATCCGGGACGGGGGCCGCTGCGGGCCTCGATCAGGCCGTCGGTGTAGAGCAGCAGGGTCCAGGCGGGCGGCAGGGGGATAGTGGTGCCGGTCCACTCGGTGCCGAGGCCCAGGGGTGGGCCGCTGGGCAGGTCGATCACTTCGGCGTGGTCGCTGAGCAGCAGCGGCGGTGGGTGGCCGGCGACCACGAAGGTGGCCTGGTCGCGGCTCGGAGGGACCCAGCCGCAGCAGACGGTGGCGAAGGTCTCCTCGCCGGGGTTCTCGGCGGCGAGGACGGCGGCGAGGGCGCCGACGATGGCGACGGGGTCGGGCAGGGTCAGCGACAGGCCGCGCCAGGCGGCGCGGAGGGTGGCGCCGAGCGCGGCGGCGTCGGGGCCGTGGCCGGAGACGTCGCCGATCAGGACGGTGAGGGTGCCGTCGGAGCGTTCGACGGCGTCGAAGAAGTCTCCGCCGAGCAGCAGGCGGTCCTCGCCGGCCTGGTAGCGGGTGTGGATGGCCAGGTGCGGGTCGCTGATCGACGGGGTGGGGAGCAGGCCGGCCTGCAGGCGGGCGGAGAGGGCGCTCACCTCGGCCTGGGCTTCGCGGGTGCGGGCCTGCTCGATGGCCAGGGCGGTCTGGTCGGCGAAGCGCTGCACCACGGTGAGCATGGCGGCGGTCGGGGCCTTGGCGGCGTCCCAGACGATCACCAGAAGCGCTTCGACGCGGGTGCCGATGACGATGGGCACGCGCAGGCTGGCCGGTGTGCCGCGGCCGTGGCTGCCCGGCGTGACCAGCGGGTCGGAGCGGTCGGGGTGGCGGCGGAAGGTGGGCCCGGGGCCGGCGAGGTCGCGGAGCTGGTCGACGTGGTCGACGCGGACGCTGCGCGCCGGTGCGCCGCCCTTGCGCGCCGGTGCCTCGGCGAGCAGGCGGAGCGTGCCGCCGTCGAGCTGCCAGAGGGCGGCGTGGGGGCAGTCGAAGGTGCGCACGGCGGCGTCGCAGACCATGTTGGCGACCTCGGTGCCGCTGAGCTCCTCGGCCTGGAAGGTCGCGGTGAGGCTGAGCATGCGGTCGAGGGTCGCGCGCGTCTCGCGCTCCGCGGCCAGGAGCTGGGTGCGTTCGGCGTCGGCGGTCCTGCGCTCGGTGACGTCGTGGAAGTAGACGAACAGGCCGTCGAGCGAGGGGTAGGCGCGCACCTCGAACCAGGCGGCGAGGCCGGGATGGTAGGCCTCGAACTCGACCACCAGGTTGTCGGTCAGGGCGCGTTCGTAGTCGCGCTGGTGCGCGGTGCCGAGGGCGTCGGGCAGGACGTCGAGCAGCGCGTGGCCGAGCAGCCGCTGGTCGTCGCCGCCGAGGATGCGCTTGGCCTCCCGGTTGGCGAAGGTGAGCCTCCAGGTGTGGTCGAAGGCGCAGAAGGCGTCGCCGATGCTCTCGAAGGCGCGGGCGATGTTCTCGCGGACGGTGCGGGACTCGGTGGTGTCGAGGGTGGTGCCGATCACCCGGGTGGCGGTGCCGGCGTCGTCGGTGAGCACCTGGCCGCGGCTGAGCGCCCAGCGGATGCGGCCGTCCGGCCGGACGATGCGGTACTCGACCTCGAAGCCGCCGCCGCCCTGCAGGGCGCGGTTGACGGCGGCGTCGAGCGTCTGGCCGTCGTCGGGGTGGGCGCGCTCGGCGAAGGCGGCCCAAGTGCCGGCGAACTGGTCGAGGTCGAGGCCGAAGATCTCGGCGTGGTTGGCGTTCCAGCGCAGCGCGCCGCTGGCCAGGTCCCAGTCGAAGGTGCCCATGTGGGCGGCGTCGAGGGCCATGCGAAGCTGGGCCTCGCTGGCGGCCAGGGCGGGCTCGGCGGTCTCGTCATGCTCGAGTGTTTCGGGTGGCGGGGTCTCTCCTGGTTCGACGCCATTGGCCATCTGGACCACCCACCCGGCTCGCGTTCCCACTGCCGCGAATCGAGCATACGGGGCTCGCTCTGCCTTGGGAACACGTGGTTGTCCGGAGAGCCGCTGGTCCGGGCCGAGCCCGTGTCGGGTCGGGTAGCCTCCCCGGCAGACGACGGCAAGGAGGCGATGGCATGGCCGATCAGCTCACCCTCGGTCTGCTCGGTGGGACCGGCCCGCAGGGACGGGGGCTGGCGTTGCGGTTCGCGCTGGCCGGGCACGAGGTCCTGCTGGGCTCGCGCTCGGCCGAGCGGGCCGGCGGCGTGGTGGCCGAGCTGCTCGGCGGCCGTGACCTGCCGATCCGTGGCGTGGCCAACGAGGAGGCGGCCGCGGACGCCGAGGTGGTGCTGCTGACCTTCCCGTTCGAGGGTCAGGCGGCGCTGTTGCCCGGGCTGGCCGGGGCGCTCAGCGGCAAGGTGGTGGTGGACGTGGTCAACCCGCTCGGCTGGGACGAGCTGGGCGCGACCATGCTGCCGGTGGCGGAGGGCAGCGCGGCCGAGCAGGCGCAGGCGCTGCTGCCGGCGTCGCGGGTGACCGCCGCGTTCCACCACGCGCCGCCGCGCCTGCTCGCCGACCCGTCCCGCGAGGTGGACACCGACGTGCTGGTGGTGGGGGACGATCCAGCGGCGAGGGCGGTGGTGGTCGGGCTGGCCGACGCCATCCCCGGGTGCCGTGGGATCGACGCGGGGCCGCTGCGGCTGGCCCGCTACCTGGAAGGCCTGACGGCGGTGGTGGTGAGCGTGAACCGGCGCTACCGGATCCACGCCGGCGTGCGCATCACCCGCCTGAGCGAGGAGCGGCGACTGCGGCCGGCCGCTGGTAAGGAGGGGCCGTGAGGGCCTTCGGAGGCGTCTGATGGCCGCGCTTGGGACGGCGCAGGCTGTCCTCTCCTAGGGCGCTGGATGGTGCAGCATCCACGTGGAGCCGTTCTCCCAACCGCTCTTGGGTCAGGCCGCCAAGGCGCGCGCCAGCGTGAACACTACCCGCTGACCATCCCTAACCCAGCGCCTGCCTGTGCGGACACCGCCGGGCGAGGCGGGGTCATGAGAACCTGTGCGAATACCTGGGTTGCTGTGGCTGGAGTTTTCGCAGCCGGTCGGCGCGTGGGCGCCGATCGACCTGGGCGAGCCAGGTCACAAGATCGCTGTCGCGGTCGGGGCGCTGGCCGCTGCGGATCCGCTCGATCGCCTCCAGCTCGGTATTGCCGAGCTGGGACTCCTCAGCCGCCAGGCCGACCGCCAGCCGCACCCAGCGGGCAACCCCAGCCGGTAGGTCCTGGTCGGCGTGGTGGACCACATGGTCGACCCAGGTGTCACCAAAGCCGGCGTCGGTGTCGCCGGGTGAAGTTGACCTGGTTTGGTGGACAACAACCGCTCGGCCACGGCCAGCCAGCGGGCGTGCTGCCGGTTGGCGCGCTGCTGCTCGGCGGCAGCGGCGACCTCCTCGACCGGCAGCCCCAGCGCGACCGCGAGCCAACGCAGCATATCCGGGCGCGGGATGCGGCCCTTGCGCTCCAGCTCGCTGGCCCACTGCCGGGTCGCGCCGCAGTGGCTCCCCTCCGCAACGGCGGCCCGGCGCAGGCGGCGGGCGACCTCGGCTAGCGACAGGCTCTGCCGGCGCCGCTGGGCGGCGACCAGCTCGGCCAGCGGCGAGCGGTGGGGCGGATCGTCCGGGACCAGGCCGTGGCGGGCCGGTCGCCGCAGCCGTGTCGGCGCCGCCAACGCCTGCACGCATGCCGTGGCGGTACTCGGACGGTCGGCTCGATCAGCACGGCCAGCTCCTCCGTGCGAAGCACCACCCGGCCCCCTGGCCCGGATGTCACTGAGGCGGCGGGCTTGATCGGCTTGGGCGGGCGCCAGCCGATCGGGCTGAGCGGCAGGGGTTCAGGCGCTGACACCTGGGCGCGTCAGCACGCGGTGCAGCTCCTCGAGCGGCGAGGGAGGTCGAGCACTCGAACTCGGGTACTCGCGGCTTCGCTCGTTTAGCCTGTGGATGGGTGCCGCCCAGCAGGCATTCGGCTGCATCGGCACGTGGTACGATCCCGAACCTATGTTCGAGATCACCTGTACAGCCTTCCGACCGCCAGGCGAGCCGCGTGGGGGCATGCTCGTCCGCCAGGCGTACCGGTTCGCGCTGGACCCGACCCCGCGGCAGCAGGGGGCGCTGGCCTCTCACTGCGGCGCCGCCCGCTACGCCTTCAACTGGGCCCTCAAGCTGGTAAAGCGGCGACTGGACGAGCGTGCCGCCGGCATGGATGTGGAGGTGCCATGGACGTTGCCGGCGCTGCGGCGCGAGTGGAACCGCGCCAAGCACGAGGTGGCGCCTGGTGGCGGGAGAACTCCAAGGAGGCCTACAACTCCGGCCTGGACGCCCTCGCGCGAGCCCTGCAGAACTGGTTGGACTCCAAGCAGGGCAAGCGTAAGGGTCGAGTAGTCGGCTTCCCCCGGCGCAAGACCAAGCACCGCACCCGCTCCGCGTGCCGGTTCACCACCGGCGCCATCCGCATCGAACCCGACCGGCACCACGTGGTACTGCCCAGGATCGGGCGGATCCGCACCCACGAGTCCACCCGTAAGCTGGCCCGCCGCCTGGAAGCCGGCACCGCCCGCATTCTGTCGGCGACCATCTCATGCACCGCGGACCGCTGGTATGTCTCGTTCGCCGTGGAGGTCCAGTGCCGCAGCCCTGAACCGAGAGGGGTGGGTGGGGTGGTGGGCGTGGATGTTGGCATCCGGCATCTGGCGGTGCTGTCGACCGGGCAGGTGGTCGCCAACCCGCGCCCGCTCGACCAAACGCAGCGGCGGCTCCGGCGGCTCCAGCGGCAGCTCGCCCGCCGCTGCGGACCCAGAGCCCCAGACGGCACTCGCCGAACGCCGTCAAACGGTTGGAAGCAGACCCGACGGCGCCTGGGCAGGACCCACGCCCGCGTGGCGAACCTCCGCTGCGACGGCCTGCACAAGCTCACCTCGGACCTCGCGAGTAGCCACGACGTGGTCGTGGTCGAGCACCTCAATGTTTCCGGCATGCTCCGCAACCGCCGCCTGGCCCGCCACATCGCCGACGCGGGCTGGGGCGAGCTGCGTCGCCAGCTCGGCTACAAGACCGCCTGGGCCGGCTCCCGGCTGGTCCAAGCGGACGCGTTCTACCCATCCAGTAAGACCTGCTCGGCCTGCGGGGCAGTGAAAGCCAAGCTGCCCCTGTCAGCCCGAGTGTTCCACTGTGAGGCCTGTGGGCTTCGTATCGATCGTGACATGAACGCGGCCTGCAACCTGGCCGCGTTGGTCAAGGATGTGGTCGCCGGGAGTGGCCCGGAGACCGTAAACGCCCGCGGAGGGGACGCAAGACCCGGTCTGGCCGGGCTGACCCCTGCGAAGCGGGAACCCCGCGCCAGCCGTATGCTGGGCTAAGACGGGGACTGCCGGCTGGCAACGGCCGGCTGCCCGGATCCAGACACACGCTGATGATCCAGGTAACGGGCCGTGAGGATCTACACCAAGGGCGGCGACGACGGCACCACCGGCCTGCTGTACGGCGGCCGGGTGGACAAGTCCGACCCCCGCACCGAGGCGTACGGCACCACCGACGAGGCGGTCGCCGCGCTCGGCACGGCGCGCGTGTTCATCGCCGACAGCACCCTCGCCGACCTGGTCCTGCACCTGCAGCGGGAGCTGTTCGTGGTCGGCGCGGAGCTGGCCACCGCCACCGAGAACGCCCACAAGCTCACGCCGGGGAACACTAAGGTGACCGCGGCGATGGTCGAGGAGCTCGAGAAGCTGATCGACGAGTACACCGGGCGGATCCGGATGCCCGAGGAGTTCATCGTGCCCGGCGAGACCCGCGGCTCGGCGTTCCTCGACTTCGCGCGCACGGTGGTCCGCCGCGCCGAGCGCCACACGGTCGCCATGGACCGGGCCGGCCTGCTCACCGACCGGGAGGCGCTGCGCTACCTCAACCGCCTCGCCGACCTGGTGTTCGTGCTCGCCCGCTACGAGGAGGGCGACTTCCGCACCCTGCGCAGGGAGGGCTAGGCGCAGGGCGAACCCGCACTCGGCCTCTCGGATCCCGCCGAGGCGACCCGGGGCCCAAGCAGGGATCCCGGCAAAGTACCCGATGGGGGGGTTCGGGGGGGAGCTGTCTCGGGCTCCCCCCCGAATCTACTTATAGGCGTGCTCGGGGGCGGGGTAGTGGCCCTCGCCGACGTCCTTGGCGAAGTGCTGCGCGGCCTCGGTGAGGATGGAGCGCAGGTCGGCGTAGCGCTTGACGAAGCGGGGGACCGGGTCGGGGGTCAGGCCGATCAGGTCGGAGATGACCAGGACCTGGGCGTCGGTGCCTGGGCCGGCGCCGATGCCGATGGTGGGGATCTCCAGCGCCTGGGTGACGCGGGTGCCGAGCTCGGCGGGTATGGCCTCGAGCACCAGCGCGAAGCAACCCGCCTCCTGCAGCTCGCGGGCCTCGGCGAGCAGCTGCTCGCCGCGTTCGCCGCGGCCTTGCACGCGGTAGCCGCCGAGGGCGTTGACCGACTGCGGGGTCAGCCCGAGGTGGCCCATGACCGGGATGCCGGCCCTGGTCATCTTGCTGATCGCCTTCACCGAGCGGGTGCCGCCCTCGAGCTTGACCGCGTTGGCGCCGACCCGCATCAGGCGGGCGGCGTTGCGCACCGCCTCGGCGGTCGACACCTGGTAGGAGCCGAAGGGCAGGTCGCCGACGACGATGGCGTTGCGCGCGCCGCGGGCGACCGCGGCGGTGAAGGTCAGCGCGTCCTCCATGGTGACCGGCAGGGTCGAGTCGTGGCCCAGCACGACCATGCCGAGCGT
>WNGF01004676.1_pt1 | contig 17823 bp, 20 predicted proteins | sample 5400641 | NCBI WGS metagenome assembly WNGF01 (sample SAMN13153371, study PRJNA577476) | soil metagenome | isolation source: 80 cm soil or saprolite under grassland replicate 2 | place: USA:California | collected 2016-06-15
GGACACCGACCTTGAGGGGTCGGCATGATCGGGATGTTCTTGCAGGTCAGGAGGGCTCGCCTAGTGGCCGATGGCGGCGGTCTTGAAAACCGCTAGGGCGCGTGAGCGTCCTCGTGGGTTCGAATCCCACGCCCTCCGCACCAGTCCAGAAATCCAGGCCTTGACCTGCGCTTATGGTGATCATCTCGCCTCTACGCTGATCCACTCGCGGTCCCGCTCGGTCCCACTCAGACCCGCTGAGGCTCGCTGGCTGTGTCGGATACGTGTCGGCGCGGCCAGCCAAGATCGCCCGTCCGGTCACGCCTTGTCCTCGTCGTCTTGGACCGACAGCGCAGCCTCGATACGGCGCCTGGCCGCCTCGTCCTGCCCGTCGATGCATTTGGCGTACACCTTCAGCAGGACGTGCACGCTGTGCCCGGCCCACTCGGCGACCTGGGGGGCGGGGACACCGGCGTTCAGCCACAGCGAGACTGCCGCGTGGCGCAGGTCGTAGGGCCGACGCGCCAGGGGAGAGCGTTGCTGTGCCGGGGTGAGCGCCGCCTCCCGAGCCTGCCGCCAGGCCCGGGTGTACGTCTCCAGCGAGACCGGGCCCGGCCGCCAGCCTCGGGCGAAGAACAGCCGGCCGTCCGGTGCATGTCCGAACTCCGCGAGGTGCCAGCGCAGCGCCCGTACCAGCGCCGGCGGTGCTGGGACATCGCGCGTCGCGGTCTTCGCGCGGTGCTTCAGCTCCCGGTCCTCGCGTACCGCGCCGTCGTCGCCCCAGTCCTGCCCGACGTGTTGAGTGGATCCGGTGAGGTGCAGCCAGCCCCATCCCTTCTCGGGTAGCTCGCATCCGTCGACGCGCAGGTGCAGTGCTTCGGCCGGGCGAAGCCCCGCGTAGTACATGCAGGCGAAGAACGGCATCAGGTGCCGGTCCCGGTCGCATACGGCGGAAAGCAGAGCGAGCGCCTGCTTCGGGTTGACAACCGACCGACGATCGACCTCGTCCGTGGACTTGGGCGCGATCCACTGGACATGGTTCATCGGGTGCGCCTCCAGCAGCCGCAGCTCGACCGCGTACCGCAGGGCACCGTAGAACACCGCGCGCTTGCGGGCGACCGTGGTGGCAGCGGCCGCTTTGCCATCCAGCCGGGTTGCGAGCAGGTCGAGCGCCTTCCGCACGATCGCGGCATCGGTCAGCTCGGTGAGCTTGACCGTGTTCGCCGTCAGCCACTTGATGACTGGCGCGAGTTCGTCCGGCGGTGGTCCGGCGTCCCGTCGAGCCTTGTTGAACGCCCAGGTGTACAGCGCTCGCCGGATCTCTTCGTCCTTCGGAGCACCGCGGCCGGTCGACAGCAGAGCCGGTGTCACCGTTGCCAGCGCCTCGGCGATGCTGCGCCGATGTTTGCCGGCCGCCCTGGGCCACTTCATGTCCACAAACGCGACGGCATGCTCGTACCAGGTCCGTGCGTTCTGCGCTCGCGCCATCGGCTCAGGCAGACCGAGCGCCTCATCGAAAGCCACGCCTTCGCGCTGTGCGACGACCAGCTTCGAGCGGAAGTTCTCCGCAAGCGCCTTCGTTGCGAACGTGTCGCGGAACGGCTTGCCCGCAACCTTCCACCGGACCGTGTACGTCGTCCTGCCCGTGTTCTGGTTCGTCAGCAAGGCGTAGACCCGTACGTCGTATGTGCTCATGCCGCAGCCGGCTCCTCACGCGTGGCCATCCACGCCTCGTAGTCACTTCGTCGGATGCGGAGCTGACCGTTGGGCAGCTTGTAGGTACGCGGTGCCTGCCCAAGCGCCTTCCAGCGGAAGAACGTGGACCTCGGTACGTCCAGCTCCGCCAGGAACTCCGCGAGGGTGAGGAAGTCCTTACGAGCCATTCGTTCGGGCCTCCTCGTGGACTCGATTGCCCGTACCGGGCCGGGCATCGGAGCCGGGCGGGGATTGGGTTGCCGAAACATCTCCGGGCGGCCCGGCCCGCTCACGTGCCGTTCGCAGTTGGGCGCGTTGTTGGATGCGAGTGGAGATGGCGCGCAGGAGCCGGTGCTGCAGGGGTGGTAGGTCGGGGTCGCTTGGTCTGGCCAGTTCCCAGGCGACCGGGGCGGGCGTGCCCGGCTCGTGGGTGACGGCGGGGACCTGGTCGTGGGTGTCGCTGATGCCGAGCAGGGCGCGGACCCAGGCGCGGGCGTCCGCTCTGTGGTCGGCGAGGGTCTTGCCGCTCCAGTTCCGGGAGATGAGGACGCGCCGGCCGCCGATGCCGAGGGTGGCTTTGTGGTGGACACGGCCTTTGCAGTTGCCGGGTCGCAGCTTGCCGTGGGCGTTCTTGGGTTGGATGCCGTAGAGGAGCCAGTTGGCGCAGCGGTCGGAGCAGGGGGTGATGCGCAGCTCGCGCCAGAGGCGGTCCTGGTGGTCGCGTTGGGCGTCGGTGGTGATGGTGTGGCAGTCGGCGGCGTTCTTGGTCAGGTACTTGGTGATGTAGCCGATGGTGCGGTCGACATCGGCCGAGTCGGGGTCGACGCCGCGGGCCTTGACCTGTTGGCCGAAGCGGACCACGTGCACCGGTTCGGCGTCAGGGTCGTTGTCGATGGCGTCCAGCGCTTCGGTCCAGGTGGGCAGCGGTTGGCCGGTGTCCGGGTCGAGCCAGGTCTTGCGGTCGGTGTTCCAGGTCGGGGGGTGGTCGAGCGGGTAGCGCTGGGCGGTGGCGGGTGGCCACCAGACCTGGTGGTAGGTGGCGGCGGCGACGCGCTCCAGCATGGCGCGGGGGATGGTGCCGCGGATGGCGAAGTGCGCGTGCGGGGCGAGGCGTTTCTGTGGCTCGACGCAGCCGGCGTACTGGACGTTCCAGCCGACCGCGCGGCGTAGGTTCTGCCAGTACCGGTCGAGCAGCCGGGGGAAGTGCACGGCGTCCCAGGCGGCGCGGCGGTAGTCGTACGTGTCCGGGTCGACCGGGGTGCCGATGAGCGGGTCGTCCTCGGTGTGGAAGCGCCGGCAGGGGCACCGGATCTGCTTGCCGGTGGAAGTTCGGCGGGTGCCGTGGATGGGGCCATATGAGTCGAGCGTGAGCGTGAGCCACATCGACGGCCGGTGTGTCGACCCGTCGCGGCCGGTGTAGGTGCGCCCGACGGTGCGGGGGTCGACGTTGTGACGGGGCAGGTCCGGGGCATCCTGCCGGCGCCGGGTCGACCGGGTCCGGCGTTTGGCGTTGCCCGCCTGGTCCGCACGGTCGCCGGTGCCGCCGTGCGGCGGTGCGACCCGGCCGCGAAGCCCTTCCCCGGCGATGGCGCGCTCGACGTCTTCGATAGCCCGGTCCAGGTCGGCGACCTGGTCCCACTGGCCGTGGGCATGCGCGTCGGCGCGGGCGTACTCGTAATGCGCCCGCAGGACGATCAATGCCTGCTGTTCCTCGGTCGGCGGGTTGGGGCCGGGGTTGGGTTCGTCGGTGCGGTGCCACCCTTCGCGGATCTGCACTTGCCGCAGCCGCTTGGCCCGTTTGGCGCACGGTGGGCACTTGTCCTCGCGGGTGGCACCGCAGGGCAGGTCGATCAGTTCCGTCTGGCCGGTGGTCAGGTCGGTGCGCCGCAGCGCCACCGGACGGATGCACACGCGGTGCTCGGTCGCGAGGGCTTTCAGGGCGTCGATGGCTCTCGGCATGGCCAGGCGGGCGGCCCGGGAGCCGGGCCGTGCCTCGGGGAAGGCGGGCGCGGCCGGCGCAGCGGCGGGTGCGGTCACCGATCACCGCCGCGGCTGGGGGCACGGGCGAAGGTGTCGGGCGGGATGGCTAGCAGCGGGCCTGGTGCGGTGATCTGGCGGCCGTTACCTGACTGGGCCGGTGCCGGCCGGACCGCGTTGCTCGGCTGTGAGGTGGGCGGAGGCTGCGGTGTGGGCGGCTTGTCCGGGTGCGGATGTTGGGTGGCGCGGATGCGGCCGCCGAGTTCGACGAGGCTGATGCTCGCGACGACGATCAGGCCGTCGACGGAGACGGGTAGCAGGAACGGGCTGGCGCCGGTTTCGCCGTACCGGGCGGCCACTCCCGCCATGTGCCAGTAGGAGACCCAGGCGGCGATGCCGGCGATGGCGGTGGTGGCGATGAACCGCAGTACGGCGAGGTTGCGCTGGTGCACCGGGACGCGGCTGATGAGTTCGACGGTCAGCAGCAGGGCCAGGGGTGGCCAGGCGGCGATGGCCTGGCTGATCGGGTTGTCGGCGGCGTGCAGGACGTTGGCGGCGATGGAGGCGGCCACGCCGAGAACCAGGGTGGCCCGTACCGCCCAGCGGATCCGGCGCAGCGCCACAACCGTGTTCACGCCGTCTCCTGGTCGACGAGGCGTAGCCGGCCATAAACGCGGGCGAGGTTGGCGATGTGGGCGTCGTCGGTGTACGGGAACCGGATGCGTTGCGGTGTGGGGTCGCCGTCGAGCAGCACGAACGCGGTGCCGGGCTGGGACATCGGGATCCGGTCGCACAGCGCGCCACGGTCGCGGGCGCCTTCGCCGAGGACCATGTCGACCTCGGCGTCTTCGGACAGGCGGAGCCCGATGCGGGTGGGGAACAGGTTGCGGAAGGGGAGTACCTCCTTACGCGGGTCCTGCAAGGCCGCCAGCACGTGTACGCAGACCGCGCGGCCCTGGGTGAGCAGCAGACCCAACGCCGCCTTGATTCGGTCCTTCAGCCTGCGGTCGGTTACATAGGCGGTCAGCGCGGCGAGTTCGTCAATGACGATGAGAATGAGCGGCTCGTCGACGGTGGGGATGTGTTGGCGGGTCTGGCCGCGCAGCCGGTCGGCGCGCTGTTGCGCCACGGCCAATGCCTCTTCGAGCATGTTGGCTATGGACTCAAGGTCTTTGCAGGCAAAGCGGGCGAACAGCGGCAGCCCGCCGCCGAGTTCCATGCCGCCCTTGGGGTCGAACCCCCATACCTGTACCAGGCCGGACGCGATGCCGGCGGCGACGGCGCCGATGACGGCCCAGATGGCCGAGCCCTTGCCGGAGTTGGTGGCGCCGACCACGAGTACCTGCGTGCCGAACAGCCGCAGGCGGTAGGGTTCGCCGTCTTCGCGCTTGGCGATGGGCAGCGCGGTGAAGTCAGGTACCGCCGGCACCGGGGACGGCGCGAACGTCCGGGTCAGCGGGTCGCGGCGTTGGAGCAGCAGCACGACGGTTCCGACCTTCGGACCTGGGATCGCCTTGACGGCCAGGACTCCGAACGTGTGGGCCAGGCGCTCGCTGACTTTGGCGAAGTCGTCGGGGATCTGGCCGGTGACGGTCCGCACGCTCAGCTCGTCGTATCCGGCTCGGCTGCGCACCCGTTTCAGGACCGGAATGAGGACCTGTCCGTCGAAGCCGACGGCGAGCTTCGCGGTGGCCATGGCCGGGTGCCAGCGCCGCCGGTACACCCACCGCCGCCACCGCCCCAGCGCCGGATAGCACGCGAAGCGCAGGAACGATGGCTGATGCGCCCACCACCACACGCCAGCGATGAGGGCGAGACCGGCGACCAGGCTGATGGGGCCGGCCCAGCCGTAGCGCAGGTACAGCCAGACCAGCAGCGCGGCCGGGCCGGTGATGTAGTAGTACCGGCAGGCGAGCACGACCAGGCGGACCAGGCCCTTGACGGTCCACCAGGCAAGGACCATCCACAGTGGAAGGTGAAGGATCGGCGGGCGTACGTTGAACGGAGCTGGTTCGATCCGCTCGCCCCGGATCACGTTGATCAGTGGCATGCCGGGTCACCCCCGCCCCAGCGCTGCTGCGCGGCCTGCCGGCTAACGCCGAGCCGGGTACCGATCTCCGCCCAGGAGTAGCCGAACCGGCGCAGCCCGCCGACTGCCTCCCCGGTCGCCCGGTCGATGTGATCGGACAGCGCGACCAGATCCGCCAGAGCCTCGACGTCACCGGTGCCGACCCGCCGGCCGTGCGCCCGTACCACGCGCCGCACGAACGCGGCGAACTCATCGTTCTCAACCGCCCGGCGCCGTCGGTTTGGTGTCAAGGCAGCCTTGACAGCGGGCTGCCTCGCGGCGCTCACGCCGACCGCCCTGTGTCCCGCAGCCGTCGAGCGGCCCGCCGGCGGGCTCGGCGCTCCAACATGGCGAGCTGGCGACGGGCCTCCCAGATCGCGTCCTGCATCAGGTCCAGGGCGTGGCGCAGCCGCGCCACCTCGTCCGGGCCGTCGCCGTAGAGATCCCACACGCCCGGGTCACCGATCTCGTGGTGATTCACATCGGCGATCGCCCGGGCGAACGCACAACCGGTCAGCCACAGATCCGACAGGTCGGTATCGGTGAAGTCATCGGCGACCAGCACGGCTTGCGTACGCGTCGAGCCAAAGCCGGATCCGCACGAGTCGCACCGGTCAGTCCCGGGAGCGAGCGCCGCGAGGATGCCGCAGCCTGCGCGGGCGCGCCACGCCGCGCCATCGCACCCGGTCGGGTCGGCGGGCTCGGATAGGTTGAGCACAACAGCCTCTTTCTTGTCGCAGACGAGAAACTGGTTGGTTGGGAAGGCGGGGGCGGGTCGTCGTCTTGGCCGAGGAGGACCCGCCCCCGCTGCATGGTTGGTTCGTCAGGCGGCCGACGCGGAGCTGTCAGCGCTGGCCGGCGCAACCATGCCGGTCGCCCGGACGGACCAGGCCAGACGCGCCCGGCACTTGTGCGGCTTGCGTTCGCCCCGGCATCCGGTCGAGTCGCTGTACGGCGTGACCGTGATGTCGGTGAATTCCACCGGCGTCACGGTGATGCCGTTGGGCAGCCGGATCCCGGCCGGCGCCTCCGGCTGGCGGTCAGCGGCGATCTTTACCTTGACCTCGGTGGACCGGCCGAACTTGCCGGCCTCCGGGTCCTGGTCCATCACCTTGACCATCCACAGCCGTACGCCGTTCTCGTCGCGGGCCTGGTTGTCCTCCTCGCGGAGCCGGTCGAAGTCGACCAGCTTGTCCACGCCCAGCAGCAGGGCGCCGGACGGGAACACGTACCCGTTGGGCACTGGAATCTTGATCGAGTTGGGAACCACGTTCCGTCTCCTCCGTTCGGTCGGGTTGCTGCGCGGTTTGATCGATTAGTCGAAACGACGCGACCGCCGCACCGCGCCGACTCGCTCAGGCGGCGTGTTCGTCTGGGGATTGGGAGTCCGCTTCGGTGGCTGACGGTTCGTCGGTGTACAGCTCCGCGGCCTCGCGGAGCACGTCGCGCACGGCGCGACGAAGTCGCTGCCAGTCGACCGCCGACGGGTCGCCTTCGGCGGCCAGGATGCCGATCTCGGCGTCGAGCAACGCCAGCTCGGCGGAGATCAGGCCGGACTCCCGTTCGATCGCGGCCAGATCCTCGGCGGACGGCTCGTCGTCTTCCGGCGCCGTACCGGCGTGAGTTGCCACGGTGTTGCCTCCTCGTGTGGTGATGGGGATGAAGCGGGCCGGGCCGAGGACGGGATCAACTACAACGCCACGCTGTATCCGATTCCAAGAGAGTACAGCTTGGCGTTGTATTGAACCAATGTCCGCGGCGGTCGATGTACCGGTGTTCTGCCCGATGTCGAGCGGCGGCGCGGGAGCGGGCGGCTCGCCGGGACGATCGCGTACCCTCGCGGTTGATGTCTGGGACGACCGCCGAGCTGCCAAACGACTGGTGGACGACGGAAGATGTGTTGGCGTTCCTACGGTCAGCCGGAGCGCCGATCAGTCGTGCGACGTGGGCGGCTTACGTGTCGCGTGGCCAAGCCCCCGCCCCGGATCGGATGTTCGGGCGATCGCCGGCCTGGCGACCGGCGGCAGTGCGCGGCTGGCACGCATCGCGTCCGCGACGCGGGTCGGTCGAAGCTGGACCGGACACCGTGTCATCACCTCCTCCCGAGCCACCGGCTTCCAACACAGCCAAGTCAACCGCCAAATCCCGGCGTCGCCGATGAACGAACAACCACAGTCGATGCATCGACGCTGCAATCACGGTGCAGAACACCGGGCAGCCGCACGGTCCTGAGACAGCTCGGGCCAATCGATGCGTTGGCGGCATCGGTCGGACCGAGGATTCCGAGCGGCATATCGCTTGCGCTCCTTGGGCATAACGATCGGTCATTGGCTCATCGCCCCGTGCGGAGCAGGCTCCGGTCACGGACGCGGGGGCGGGTGCTGAGCGTCGGGCCGCGACATCGCCTGCGGTTGACCCCGGCGAGAACTCCGCCCGCCTCGGCGTCCATCCAGCCCGAAACGAAGACATGAGCGCCGGGGCGACCCGGCCGAGGGGAGATGGAGCGTGACCGGCGTCCAGGACGATGGGCAGGACCGCGTCGAGGTGGCGCTCGCAGTGGTGGTCGATAACCACCACGTGCTGAAGGATCCGGCCGATCAACTCGCCATCATCGACGATGTCGTCGGGCGCTGGCGCGTGCTCGATGACGCCGAGCGGCAGCGGTACGCGGATCCGACGAATCACGCGTACAGCGATCTGATGCGCTTCGCGTGGGAGTACGTCAACACGATCGATGACGCGGCCCTCGTGGACGTGCCCGAGCCGTGCACCAACGAGGCAGTCAAGTCGGCCAGGCTGCGACATTGGGGCGAGCACGTGCAGCGGTTGCGGGCCGCGTCTGACCGCGGGCGTACCGCCGCGCGCCTGCTCAACGGCCGTATGCCGATCAACGCAGCGCCCGCGCCAGGCCGAAGCGAACGCTGCGGGTCTGAGAGGACGGTGACCACCAGGGCTACTCATCCGGAAAGGACGACAACCGTGACCGGCATCGACTCAGCCGACCTAGTGGCGACGGACGGCGAGTTGCCGATGGCGCCGTTGGTAGAGGTGTGCGTGGCGTTGATACCCGGGCTCGGGCTGGAAGTGCGAAGAGACCGCTGCGAGGGCGACCTACCGCTGCTGGAGGTCGTCACCGGACACGCACGGCTGCTCGTCAGCTTCGACGTCGGAGACGTACGACAGCTCGGTACCGAGCACGCCATCCTGACCGAGCAGTTCGCCCAGGCAGCGGCCGCCCTACACGACGAGACGCGCAAGCTGGTCGCCAACCGATAGATAGCGATTCTCCATCCAGATGCTGTCGGTCGAGCAGGCCCGGCTCGGCACCCGCTCGACCTACAGCGCGTGCTACTGGAACTGAAATGGCCCAGGGTCCCGGCAAAGTCGTACGGTCGTGATCGGTTAGGTCGTTCGGGGATGCAGCCCGAGCAGTTCGAGGGGTCGTTTGGCGTCGCGGGCGTTATGGCGTAAGGCTTGCGCGATGTTGGTGGTGCCGGCGGTTCGCAGCGCGCTGATGGCGAGGTTTCTCAGTCCGGCCATGACGCGTGGTGCGTTGCCGGTGCGTACCTGGCTGTCGTCCTCGCCGAAGGTGACATCGCGGACGTGGTGCAGTCGGTTCTCGATCGACCAATGGTTGCGGGCGTAGGCGGCCATCTGTGCGGGTCCGGCGCGGTCGGCGGGACGGCTGGTGATCCCGTACACGATCTCTTTGCCAGTCCGCACGCCGTCCAGCCCGCCGCGGTCGCGGCGTAGTCGGAAGATCTGGGCGGCGTGAGGGAAGTCGATGCCGGTTGCGGGTGCCGTGCGGATGGTGCGTTTCTCGGTGCGTCCGTGGCCGCGGCCGCTGCTGGCGTCGGTGGTGTCGGCGAACTGGCTGTCGGTGCCCGACAGTGCGGCGGCTACGCACAGCAGCAGGGTGGGCTGGTTGGCCTTGATGATGAACAGGTAGTCGGCGTCCTTGGCGGTGACCAGCCAGTCGGCCAGTTCGCGTTGGGTGTGCAGCGCGTCGGCGGTGACGAGCTTGCCGGATAGGTCCAGGTCGGCCAGCAGTGGCCGCACCGCGGTGATCTCGTTGGATTTGCCGTCGACGGCTCGTTGGGCCAGGACCGTGCCGTCGCGGTGGGACAGCGCGGCCAGCAGGTGCGGGGCGCGGGAGTCGTCGTCGTGCCGGTCACGGGCGCCGCGCACTGTCTTGCCGTCCAGGGCGATGCCCTCCACCCCGTCACCGACCTCGGCCCGGCGGCTAGCCAGCCACGCCGCGAGAGCGTCGTCGACCGCGTCCGCGTCAACGGCTTGCAGTCCCCGGCGCACCGTGGACTCGTGCGGCGCCCGGTACACCCCGGTGCGGGGATGTGCACGGACCCCGAGGGCGGCCAGCACCTGCTGGGAGGCGTCGGCAGCCCACTCGCCGATCGCGGCAAACGACCGCGCGCCGGACAGCACCGCCCCGGCGGCGACTGCCAGCAGCGCGCACAGCGGGTGGCGCACCCCGCGTGGCTTGCGCGGGTCGGGCACCACACCGAGGTGGGCCAGCAGGTCACCGCAACGAGCAGGATCGGTGATCTCGGTGACCTGGCCGGTTTCGGCGTGGCGGCGCAGGGCGGACATGGCAGACTGGGGCGACAACGAAGCTCCTTGAGGCAGTTGATCTCGTCAATCGCCTGTCCTACAGGAGCTTCGTTGTCTGTCCATACAGGACACGCCGGTCCGCACCCGGCATGCCTCCAGCCATCCGTTGCGACTTGATCATTAAGCTACGGGATCCTCAGACTTTGCCGGGGCCCTGTGAAATGGCCGAGTCGCCGAGCGGATCGCAAATGAGTACGGGTTGTTTTCAGTATTCACGATCCCTCCTCGGGCAAGTTGATGTCGATACGGATGGCTGCGGCTATCGGTCCCGAGCGCTGGTTAAATACACGCTGCAGTCCCGGGTTCTGAAGGCCATCGTCTGCCACGTAGCCCTCGTGGCAGCTGAGCACTTCGTCGATCATGAAATCTGGCATGCCTAAGCCTGGCTGAGCGTGATCGCCCCTTAGGTCACCAAAGGCTGGAGCGTAGTTGCGCGGAAACGTCTGGGTCAGTGAGTGCATCGAGGAGGTTGAAATCACACGGATGCCGACAACGATCGGGCTGATCGAAGGCACAAAGGGCAGAGTCACCGGAATCCTTGCCTCACTTGGAATTACCCGCGGATGGTAAAGCATGTAGTGAACGGGAAGACCAAGCTCAGATTCGTACTTGGCGATGGCTTGCCATTGATCGTCACCGACTTGTAGCGCTCTATATCGACATGTGTCGTCAAACCGAAATAACCGTTGACCTAGGGTGGCGGGCAAAGATTGCAACATCAATGAGCCGAAGCCTCCTGGACGCGTTAGTCCAAGATCCTCCACAAACTCCGCTTCGCGTGGGTACAACCGTTTACTTTGAAGTAGGACCACCTTTGTTCGAAGGAGCACGTCTGCGCGGCGAAAGTTGACGATAATGCCTATGTCCGCGATCTCCCATCGTTCCCAATGCCAGCCGCCGCCAACGAAATGTGCATCTATGTCGACAACCGTGCCGGTTGTTGTCACGTGTGGACCCCGCGCCTCGGCAAGCGCATCGATCAAGGCGAAGTCCAACGTCTCCTCATGCGTGGTCGGCATCCGGTCCAGCCTGGCGGTGACGCGCTGATTCGCAACGTCGAATACCTCTCGGACATACGCGACAACGTCTGCTGCTAAGGGAATCGGAGACACTCCTGCCATCTCAACTCCAGTGATAGGGGCTACTGCCAATCGCATGCAGACCCATCATAGGCGATGTCGTTGTCGGGCACATCGCGCCCCGACACACTTATCTCGGCAGAAGCGGATGCCCAGACAGCCCACTGACCTCGTCCCCGGTCATGCATGTTACTGCCAGCCAGGAATTCGTATGGGCGGGATTGGCTACTGCCGTCCGCTTCGTTTGACCCGCACTCCGCCACCTTCATCCTCGGTAGCTTGTGCCCCATCGCGCATCGCCGGAACTCGCCATGTCGAGTCGCGATCACCGGTCCGCAGCGTTGCCAGCCTGTGGCGCAGCTCGTGTGCCGCCGCCGGTTCATTGGGCGCAACCCGAATGTAGGCCGCGAGCGAGTGCACGTCGCGAGCGTCACGTAACACCCGCCAGCCGTCCCATGCCGCGACGTCGTACCCGTATGCGTCGGTGAACGCCTGGCGCAGCTCCGCCGAATCGCCGAAGCGGTTCCCCGGAGCGCCTTCGGGCACGAGGTCCACTTCACGTGGTCCGATTCGGGTGCTCTCCCAGTCGGCCAGCACGTAACCGTAGGGACTCTTGGCGCTGGTCAGCAGATTGCCGATGTGGGCGTCGTTGTGGATGAGACCGTGGCCGCAGGGGAATTCCAGCCCTGCGTGGGCCTGGCCCAGCTCGGCGATCCGGTCGAGGAGAAAGGCGCGGTCGGCACGCGATAGCACGGTCTCGGACCGCTGGGCGTCCATCTCGATGGCCGCCCGCAGCCGCGCGAATGGATCCAATGTCGGTAGCCGAAACGGGGGCGCCGGCAAGGCGTGCAGCTCGCGAAGCAGGCTGCCAAGCGCCCGCGCCAGCACGGGCGCTGGTGGCGGGGTGGGCGGTTGGGGCAGGTGCCTCCAGAAGGTCATCACCACGCCACCGGCCTCATACGGCATCTCATGTACCGGCTCGACAGCCGGAAAGCCCTGGCGGCAGAGCCAGTCAGTCACCCGAACAGCGAGACCGGCCCGCTCGCGGTTCTCGTTGGTCGCCTCGATGAGCCGCGCCACGACGTTCGCCCGCGGAAGCAGGAAGATCCCCGAGTCGTGCACCCGCAACCGCCGACGACCTGTGGTATCGAACATGAGCCGGTCCGCGACCATATCGAGGGCCGTGGCGAACCTCGCGGCGCGGGCCGACGAGCCGGCGCCATCAGCCGGCAGCATCGATGAGCACGAGACGGAGCCGATCGCGGAACTCTGCCACGTCTGCCTTGTCCCCGAACGGCGCGGTCACGCGGTCCAGGCCACGAAGACGCGACCGTGCCCGCGGAGAGTTGAGTGTGCTCGCCCCGTCCAGCGCCTGGAAGCCAATGCGTACCCCTTCATCGAGCCTGTGGCCTTGTTGGAAGTACGTGGACGACAAGGCAATGAGATTGAGCGTCTTGGAGCGGGCGTACTGCGGGCCGCGTCCGGCGACTGCGCGGCGCAGCCATGGCTCTGCCTCGCCGGCCGCCTGCGGTATCCGTTCGGCGAGCACGTGATACGCGTGACCGCGTAGGGCGTACAGCTCGGTTTCGTCGAAGTGGGTCAGCCATGGAGGCGCAGCGTCGTCTTGCGAGTTGGCGAAGTGCTCCTCGGCCCTGCCGATGGCTCGCCGACACGGTTGGAGACTGCCGGCCGCTGCATGGCACCACGCCTCGTACGCGGAGGTCTCCGCAAGCGCCAGCTCGGACGCCTGCTGGTTGGGATCCGCCGCGCTGGCATATGCGAGACGAACAAGGCGCAGCGCCTCATCCGGCCGCTTGAGATGCAGGGCTTGATGAGCGAGTTGGCGCAGGATGGCAGCGACCAGATCGACATTGCCGGCCTCTCGTGAGGTGTCCAGAGCGATCATCCAGAGCCGGCGCGCTTCCTCGTGCTGCTCAACGTCGTAGTGGATCCATGCGCTGAGGTTGGCAAGATCCGCCGTTGCGACCAGCAGGCGGTGCTGTACTGCTTCGGACTCGACCACGGCGCTCTTGTTGGTGGCGACGAGCCAGTGAAGCTGACCGACGACGGCGGCCCTGGACAGCCCGCCACCCCAGCGGTTGTCCCAGTCCCGGAAAGCCGATGTAGTTGCCTCGATGCGCTCGACGTCTGCCGAGCCGACACGGCGTAGCGGCTCGGCGGCGTTGTACATGAGCATGCCGACCCGGTCGTGAAGCGGCGACGCCGTGCCGACTCCGAGCGCGGTTGCAGTCACCACCGCCATGAAGTCGCGCCGCTGCAACCAGCTCACCGCCTGCGTCTCATCGTCCCCGTCGAGGCTACCGGCGCCGCCGGTGAAGCCGAGCAGCTCGGGCGGCGTACTGAGTGTTGACGCCAGGTGCACGATGGTTTCGAGGTCTCGTAGACGTGCCGCACCATTCTCGATTTTGCAGACACGGCTCTGCGCGAGGCCGACGAGTGCGCCGAACTGCTCCTGCGTCATCTTCAGCTCGGTCCGGGCCGTTCTGAAGAACCGGCCGAAGTCGTGGTTCTCCAGTGCGGCGACCACATCAGGGTTCGTGTAGAAGTCAGGCGGCAGGCTCGGGGTCAAGGTGGCAGCGACCCGTGAACAGGGAGCGCATAGCTCACCATCGTTGGTGCGCCGCAGGACGGCACGGCAACGTAGACAGCGACGCATATCGGTCGGACTCACGACCGGTCCCCGTTGGACAGGCGTACCGACCAGGCGAGCGCTCGCGTGGGGTTCGACGGATGTGGAGCGGTCACGATTCCGTCCTCGACGCGGAGTAGTTGTCTAGACGCATACGCTACCGGACGCCTACACCGCCGTACGTACAGTCGCTTCATGATCGTCCCGGATCGCGAAGGCGCAGCGTATCGGCAGCTTGCGGGCGTGCTGCGCACTCGTATCCGTAACGGGGAGCTGCCCCCAGGGCGACGCATGCCGTCAGAGAAGGATCTCCACGACGAGTTCGGGCTGGCTCGCGAGACCATCCGCCGGGCCCTGGCCGTCCTGCGCGCCGAAGGACTGATCGAAGTCCGGCAGGGCCACGGGACGTTCGTGGTGGACGCACCACCGACCGCCGAGCTGGCCCCGGGCGACAGCGTGACGTCAAGCGCGGCAATGACCGTCACGCGTGCCACCGGCGAAGAGGAGACCTACCCGGCCGGTACGAGCCTCGTCGTTGGCACCGGTCGGCGAACATGACCCAACCCGGCGGGCAACCACTCGTCGATCGGTGGACCGGTCGCCACGCCAGCACCCTCCGGGCCGCACTGCGGATGTCGCAGGACGAGATGGCCGCCATGCTCGGCGTCGCGAAGCGCACCATCGCCTCGTGGCACGAGCGGCCGGACGCCGACATCCGACTGGAGCTCCAGCGCGCTCTGGACACCGCGTACGAACGCGCCCCTGAGGCCGCGAAGATCCGCTTCGCTCGCCAGCTCAGCGCTGACGAGGCGGCCGACCTCGACGCGGCCGGGAAGGCGGCCACGCTCGCTGTCGCGATCGCGGTCGTCGTCACCGACACGGACGTACTGATCGTGTGCCGCCGCGAGCCCGACCCAAGCGGGATCACCTGGCAGTTCCCGGCCGGCATCGTCAAGCCGGGCGCATCGGCGGCCACCGTCGCCGTCCGGGAGACGCTGGCCGAGACCGGCATTCACTGCGCCGTACGCACGGCCCTCGGCAGCCGGGTTCATCCACTCTCTGGCGTGAACTGTGAGTACTTCCTATGCGAGTACCTCGCTGGCAACGTCGAGAACCGGGACATCCTGGAAAACGTCGACGCGCTGTGGGTACCGAAACGCGAGATCACCCGCTTCATCCCGGCCGATAGAATCTTCGAACCAATCACGCGTGCGCTGGAGGGAAAAGCATGAGCGAAATGGCACCGACACAGCGGGCGCCGATCGCGGCGGCTGTGATCGTGGCCGACGGGCAGGTACTGCTGGTACGGCGCCGCGTGGCCGAAGGCGAGCTGTCCTGGCAGTTCCCGGCCGGAGAGGTGGAAGCCGGCGAGACCGCCGAGGACGCGGCCGTCCGCGAGGCATTCGAGGAGACCGGGCTTACCGTGGCCGCGGTGAAACGGCTCGGCGAACGGGTCCACCCCGCCACCGGCCGGACAATGGTGTACATCGCGTGCGACGTCATGGCGGGCACGGCCCACGTGGGCGACGAGGAGGACCTGGCGGAGGTCGCCTGGTCCGACCGCGCCACTCTCATCGAACGCGTGCCGTATCCGTTCTACGGCCCCGTTCAGGACTACTTCGACGCGACCCTGGCCTGACGTTCGCTACGCTGGCTCGTCGAGCAGGTCAGCGAGCCGGGCACGGACCACGCCGTCATGGAATTGCTCGGGAAGTGGCACGCCACCGATGCTGAGCCGAGCCGACGCCACGTCGTCAAGGGTCGATGCGGGCAAGGACTCCGCCAGGCGCAGACACTCCCTTGCGTACCCCCGCGCCTCTTCGATCTCGCCAACCTCACGCAACCGCACCGCAAGTGCGTAGGCGTACTCGGCGGCGGCTCGGTCGTCCTGGTAGAACCGCTCCTCCTCGTACTGGCGGCGCAGCTCGGCGATCGGCGGGCGGTCAGCCGGCTCGCCGTCCATCAGTACATGAACCGCTCGGCGAGGGTCTGGTACTCGAACAGGTCATCCGGGCCGAACCACAGGTCGACCTCGTACTTCGCCTCGCCGGCGTTGCCCGACGCATGGACCAGATTCGGCACTACCGACTGTCGCGCCTCGGTGTACGCCTTCGAGGTGTGCGCGAAGTCCCCACGGATGGTGCCGGCCGGCGCCTGGTTGGGGAAGGTGTTCCCGACCAGCTTCCGGACGTTCGCGACCGCTTCCACACCCTCCAGGGCAAGCGCGATCACGGGGCCCGACTGCATGAACCGGACCATCAGGTCGAACACCGACTTGCCGGCCCGCTCCTCTAGGTCGAAATAGTGCCGGCGCGCCAGATCCGTGTCCAACTGGCGCATCCTCATGCCAACGATCTTCAGGCCGGCGTCTTCGAAGCGCTGGATCAGTCGGCCGGCCAGTCCCCGCGCGACGGCATCGGGCTTGAGCAGTACCAGCGTGCGCTCAACTGCTGCCATTCCTGCTCTCCCAACCTTGGTCAACTGACCTCGCAGCATACCGAGCAGGCTCGTCGACCTTGACAGTTGGTCGCGCTGTCGCGCTACCTGCCCAACCCGGTGTCGAGTCCCACCAGATACTTGGCGGATCCGTCCCAGGAGATGCTTGACCGATGGCCTCTGCATCCTTTTAGTAAGCGTACGCGGTCAGTGATCCCAGGCGTCGAGCTTGCGGCTCGCCCTCTCATTCCGAGTACAAGGTGCCTCCAGTTGGCCCTGGACTCACGGGGTTCGCCGCGCGACGCTGCGACGGGGCTCCCGGCGGCCGGTGGGCGTCGATCTCGCCTCAACGATGTCGTCTCGCTGTTTGTCGACGGTGCGGCACGCGTTGGGCATATAGGCGCCGCCGCCTGTCCGCGCCATCGACGAAAGTGATCGAGTTGTTGGCAAACGTGACCATATTTGATCACGTCAACTCGGGGTCAACCAAAGGACGGAGGCGATCAACACGGCAGTGTGGCAGGATTCGTGATTGGACCCTGCACCCGGGAGCGCAGACTAGGGGGAAGCGATGTGAGGGTTGTGTCCGTTATCAACTATAAGGGTGGCGTTGGGAAAACTACCGTAACGGCCAACCTCGGCGCTGAACTCGCCTTCCGCGGATACCAGGTGCTCCTCATTGATCTCGATCCGCAGGCAAGCCTGACCTTCTCGTTCTTCCGACCGCCAGAGTGGACACGAGACCTCGCCGAGAAGCTGACGATCAAGCGGTGGTTCGATGAGTTCATCACTGGTCAGGGCGATACCGAACTATCAGACCTTATCGTCACGCCATCGAATGTCAAGGAATACCTTAAAGATCCCAACGGCAAACTCGATCTGATTGCGTCCCACTTAGGTCTAATCAACGTCGATCTTCATCTGGCTCCTCAACTCGTCGGGATGGGACCGACCCAGGCGAGAGCACGCTGGTTGGAAGTTCATGGCCGATTGGCCGCTGGACTCGCCGACGGGTCGTTCTCGCACTATGACCTCGTCTTGATCGACTGCCCGCCTAATTTCAACATCGTGACGAAAACCGCCATAGTGGCCAGCAACCACATTCTCGTGCCATCGCGAGCGGACGATCTGTCCACCCTCGGCATCACGTACCTAGTCAGCAACGTCGATAGGTAAGTATTTGGTGATCCCGTGGGGGGCATGCTGAGGGCCCGGCCGGTGGTGACGGCCGGTGTCTGGATCGGCTCGGGATCGGTCAGGGCTTGGTCAGGGCTCGGGGTTACGGTGCGGGGCCGGCTGGAAGGTTGCGT
>WNGF01004870.1_pt1 | contig 17809 bp, 17 predicted proteins | sample 5400641 | NCBI WGS metagenome assembly WNGF01 (sample SAMN13153371, study PRJNA577476) | soil metagenome | isolation source: 80 cm soil or saprolite under grassland replicate 2 | place: USA:California | collected 2016-06-15
CAAAACCGGTGAGGTCGTGTAACCCACGGCTGGGTAGGTTCGACTCCTGCGCCGCTCCGTCGAGTCGAAACCCGTGCAAATGGGCGGTTTTGGAACACCCGGCCGGTTCCAAGTCCGTTGCCTGACTAGATGACAGAACACCGATTTGGTACTGGTTTTTGGTACTGGTTTTGCCCCACAAGCGCCTTTCCAAGCGCTCTGCCTCCTCCCGGAACATCTCCCCCGCCAGGCCAATTAGGCGTGCGCGTTCGACGCTCCCGCGTGAGGCCCTGGCAGGAGCGTAAAGGCGACTTGGCGGAAGCCGGCCGGCGGAGTTCTGTCAGTGCGGTAGGTGGCCGCCGGCGAGGGCGATGACGACTCCGGCGGCGCCCTGGTCCTGCTCGTGCTTCGACACAGAGCTGGCGCAGCCGCGCGATGTGTGCCGGTGGGCCGCCGAAGCCGACGCAGCCGATCCGGCCCCACCCACCCGCGATCGTCAGCAGCCCCGGCCCGCCGGGCGAGGTTCGTTCTGCCCGCTCTGCCGTCGTCACGACCGCCGGCGCGCCTCCTCAGCGGGCGGGCTGCGAGAACTCGACCGGGTTGCCAGACGCGTCGTCGAGCAGGATCTGCGACCAGCCGGGGCCGGTGACAACCTGATGGCAAAGACGTGATGCTGACCGCCCGCACCGTTTCACTTCGCTCACGTTTGGGGTCACTCTGCGTTCAGCATTTAGGTCCCCCAAGGTGACGGGGTGGACTTCACATCGCCGCTGCGACCCGTCTAGCTGCGGCGGCAAGTTCTTCGTCGGGGACGTTGGGCAGCGCGTCCTCCCAGAGCGGCAGCATCATGCCGGAGGCCTCGACCATTCCGAGCGGCCTCGGCAGGAACCAGACGTGGAAGTGCGCGCCGCCGTCACCCCAGCGATAGAGGTGGACGCGGGCGACGTCACCCAGCGACAGGATCGCCCGCTCGACGCGCGCGACGACGCGACCGAAGTCGGCCGCAAGCGGTTCCGGCAGATCGGCGAACGAGTCGACGTGGACGCGGCTGGCGACCCACACCGCGCCGGGAAAGCTGCCACCGACGGGCGGATGCAGGGTCCAGTTCTCATCCGACCAGACGGGCGCCGTGGTCTTGCCGCCGCAGATCGCACACGGCGGCCCGCCCGGCTCGCCGCGGCGCGGCGGCTCCGGGAGCTGGCGCTCGGCCGGCTGGCGGGGAACGAGCGGCTCGCGATAGGGCAGGGTCATGGTCATCTCGACTCCTTTCTTCGCTTTGTGGTGGGTGGCGATTCCGCCCCGGCGATCCCGTTCAGCACTAGGCCGACGATGCACCCGCGCGCCTTCTCCGCCGGCCACCCGTGGCGACCGCGGAGATGGACGTACGGCCAGGCGACTGCGTTGAACGCGACGTCTGCGGCCACAATCGCGTCGACAGCCGGAAGCGAGCCGTCATGGGCTCCCTCGCGGAGGAAGCGGATGAACGGGTGGAGGTAGTCGGGCGGCTCCCCCGGGCCTGCGTCCTGGTGGAACGCCTCGTCCGTAGCGAGCATCAGCGGCAGATGGCGATCGAGCAGGTCGCACAGCGCCTCGAGCCCGCGCACGAGGCGTTCGCGACCCGTGCCTCCGGAGGTGAGAACGGGGTACATCGTCGAGCGGAAGTCGTCGGCGAGTTCGCCGACGAGCGCCCGGATCAGGGCGTCTCGGCTCAGGCCCTGGCGCCACAGCGTCGAGCGCGCGCGGCCCGCCACCTCCGCGACGCGCTCGAGCGTGAGGCCGTCGAAGCCACGCTCGCGCAGAACCTCGATCGTCGCCCGACGGAGCTCCTCACCGACCACCGGGCCGCCGCGTGCCGTGGTTTGCTCCGTCGATGGACTTGACATGCAACACTAGTGTTGCAAAGATGCACCATCCTTGCAACCCTTGTGCGGATCGGGTTACCGGTTCAGAGTCAGCTTGGACTCCGCGCCCGAGGGCCAATCGGTCTGTGTCCGAAACCAGGACGAAGGGAGATGACATGTCGCAGGAGAGGCCAGATCGCCCGCTGCTCGGGAAGGTCGCGCTGGTGGCGGGCGCGACTCGGGGCGCGGGACGCGCGATTGCTGTGGAGCTCGCGCGGGCGGGGGCGTACGTCTACGCCACCGGACGAAGCAGCCGGGTACGCGGTCGTTCTGATCTCGACCGTCCCGAGACGATCGAGGAGACGGGCGACTTGCTGCACTCCGCCGGCGGTGAAGGCGAGGCGTTGCGCGTCGACCACCTCGAGCCCGACCAGGTCGCCGATCTCGTTGCTCGGATCGCGCAGGAGCAAGGACGGCTGGACGTCCTCGTCAACGACATCTTCGGGGGCGACCGCTACGCCCAGTGGGACAAGAAGTTGTGGGAGCACGACCTGGCCGGCGGCATGCGCATGCTGCGCATGGGCATCGACACGCATCTCATTACCTGCGCCAACGCGCTGCCCTTGATACTGCGCGGCGACGGCGGCCTGGTCGTCGAAATGACCGACGGCACGTCGGACTTCAACAGGAACTTCCGGCAAGGTGTCGGCTTCTACTACGACCTGGTCAAAGCCACCGTGGAGCGAATCACCATCGGTCTTACCGCCGAGCTTGCCGATACGAAATGCACGGCGCTCGCGGTCACACCAGGATGGCTTCGATCGGAGAACATGCTCGAGAAGTTCGGTGTCACCGAGGAGAGTTGGCGCGACGCTCTCGAAGGGACGCCCCACTTCTGCGTCTCCGAGTCTCCGACGTACGTTGCGCGCGGGATCGTGGCGTTGGCCACGGACCCCGACGTCGCGCGCTATGCGGGCAGGGTGCTCTCGAGCGCCGAGCTCGCGAGAACGTACGGGGTTACCGACACGGACGGGACTCAGCCCGACTCCTGGCGATGCCTGGTCGAGATCAAGCAACAGGGCCGACCTGCCACCGAGCGGGGATACCGCTAACTGCGAGCGTAGCCTCTCAGGTCGGCGCCGAGGCGCTCGTCGCCAGCAAGGGCACCGCGGCGTCTCGCCCGGCAGAGCGCGATGTGCAAATCATGACCTCCGGCCGCGACGGGGACAGCACTCCCACCCGGAGGAGCGGCTACCAAAGACCCGCCGGCGCAGGCCACAACTGTGCAGCTTGCATGACTGTCTTGGCGCCCCGCGCGTCTTGGAAACGACGGCCGAACGCGCCGTGGGACGTAGTCGAGGCGCGCGTAACTTAGTACTGAAATCGATACTGGTTTGGGCGCCTCTAGCTGTCTGCAAGTGGACGGAAGTGGGGCGAAAAACCCCGCTTCCGTAGCCAAATGGGCCTTGTTCGCCAGACCTTCAAAACCGGTGAGGTCGTGTAGCCCACGGCTGGGTAGGTTCGACTCCTGCGCCGCTCCGTCGCGTCGGAACCCGTGCAAGTGGGCGGTTTTTGAACACCGGCGGGTTCTCGGGCCGTTGCCTGGTTAGATGACAGAACCCCGATTTGGTACTGGTTTTTGGTACTGGCCCTGCGAGGATCTCGTCTCGATCGTGTTCCGCGAAGCGTGGCAGCGCCGGGACATACCGCTGCCGGAAGGGAAGGTGCGCCCCTGGGTCTTCGGGATCGCCACCAATGTCGGGCGCAACGCACTTGCAGCGCTCTTCAGGAGAGCGCCTGGAGTGCCCAACATTTCCCGCAACACTCTGCAGTTGAACTTGTCGAAGCATCGCAGCAGAGAGGCACCGTCGAAGCGACGTCCTCAACGCAGTGAGCGCAGAGCAGCCTGGGCCGCGAAGTAGCCGCACATCCCGTGAACGCCACCGCCGGGTGGCGTCGCTGAGGAGCAGATGAAGATACTCGAGTCAGGGGTCGAGTACGGCACGAGCCGCGGCACCGGCCGGGCGAGGAGCTGCCGGAGGTCCTGCAGGCCGCCGTTGATGTCGCCGCCGACGTAGTTCGGGTTGTAGCTCTCAACCTCCGCCGCTGTCATCGCCCTGCGGGAGATCACGAGGTCCCGGAAGCCGGGCGCGAAGCGCTCGATCTGTCCCTCGATCTGCTCGGTCATGTCGACGGTTGACCCGCTTGGCACGTGGCAATACGCCCAGAGGGTGTGTTTACCGGCAGGCGCCCTCGACGGGTCGAAGAGGCTCTGCTGAGCCAGGAGGACGAACGGCCGCTCCGGGTGCTCGCCGCGGGAAACGGCGTCCTCTGACGCCTCGATCTCGGGGAGCGTCGCGCCGAGATGAACGGTTGCCGCGGTCGTGCACTCCGAGTTACGCCAGGGCACCGGCCTGTCCAGCGCCCAGTCGAGCTTGAAGACGCCCGGGCCATAGCGGTACCGCTCCAGCCGGCGGCGGTAGCGCGTAGAGAAGCGGGATCCTGCGAGCCGCGCAACCCCGCGAGGTGTGAGATCGAGAAGGACGGCTCGGGCCGGTGGCAACTCGTCCAGAGATTCGACGGGCCGGCCGGTTTCGATTTCGCCCCCGAGCGAGCGTAGGTAGGAGACGAGTCCGTCGGCGAGGCGCTGGGATCCCGCCCGGATGAACGGCCACCCGAAGGCATGCCCGACAACGGCCAGCATCAACCCGAATGACGCCGAGACCGGCGCAGAAAGTGCCAGCATGGAGTGTGCGGCAAGGCCGGCAAAGAGACCGCGGGCGCGCTCGCCCCGAAAGCGCGCGCGTGCGAGGCCCGAGGCCGAGCGCAGGCCGTGCAGCCCGAAGCGGGCGATGGCAAGCGGATGGCGCGGCGGGACCGGCGGCGCGAGGGCGCCGGCAAGGAGGGTGTCCGCGGAGCGTACGAACGGCTCCATGAGCCGTGCCCAGGACGCCGCGTCGTCTCCGAGGGAGGCACCGGTCGCGTCGATGCTCCGCTCGAGCAACGCCGTCGCACCGTCGTCGAATGGGTGCGCGAGCGGCGCCGGCGGATGAACGAGTTCGACCCCGTGCTCCTCGAGCGGAAGCGTACGGAGGAAAGGGGAAGCCAGAGGCCACGGATGGATGGCTGAGCAGACGTCGTGCGTGAATCCGGGGAGCGTCAGCTCCGCCGAGCGCATACCGCCACCCGCCGTCTCGGCCGCTTCCAGGACGAGCACGGAGCGGCCTGCTTGCGCGAGCGCGATCGCCGCCGCGAGGCCGTTCGGCCCCGAGCCGACGACGATCGCGTCGCGCCTGACCTCAGGCAGAGGCTCTCCGGAACGGGCGTGCGAGCGTTCGGGCGGGTGCGGTGGCCGCGTACATCGCCGAGCGAATCGCCGCGCTGTGCCAGATGTTCCGCGCCTTTGACCACTGCCGCCGCCCGTCGACGCACACGACGTGGGTCTCGACCTCGGGCTCCTCCTCGACGCCGAAGTGGCGCGCCAGCGCCGTGAGCGTCTCCTGCCAGAAGCGGTCCTCCGCCTTGTGCCCACCGAGCGCGAGTCCGACCTCGGAGAGCGGATCGTGGGCCCGCATGAGGATATGCACCTGCGCCGTCGTCACGCCGTCCTGCTCGGAGGCACTGAAGGTGATCCAGCCCGAGAGCATGTGCCCCTGCGGAGTCATGAATGTGAAGGATTCCTCGTCCGCGTAGACGACGAGGACGCCGGTCGAGAGCTTCAGTCGCCCGGGCATGGTCAGGTTGAGTACGGCCACCTCGCCGGGAGCGATCCCCGTCAGCGGTCCGTAGAACCAGTTGCGCTCCGGCCAGAAGGAGGCGAAGTTCTCCTTCCACTCGGCGATCAGCTCGGCCGGGGACACCTCGGCCCGGTCGAGCGCGACGCGGTAGGTCTTCTGCCACATCTTCCCGAACCCCTGGATCGGGCTCATCACCCGGCGCCCCTCGACGTTGCGGTTGACGGCGTCCGACGGCACCTCGCCCACCTTCAGCTTCGTCACCTGCTTCGCCCAGCTCGAGGCGTCCCGGGGCGTCGCCACCTGCTCGTTCGTCGGTTCCTTCGTGCTCATGATTCCTCCCTCCTCACACGGCACCGGCCGCGGCCAGCGCCTCTTGCTCGCCCGGATAGATCGCGATCGCCTCGTCCAGCCGGGTGAGCTCGAAGATCTCGCTGTAGTGCTCCGTGAGCCCGAACGCCAGCAGGCGCTGGCGCTGGCGGTTCGCCCGCACGAGCAGCGTCACCAGCAGGCCGATGCCACCGCTGTTCATGTACTCGAGGCCGCTGAAGTTGAGGGCGATGGTGGTCGCCCCCTCACCGGAGGCGTCGTTGTACGCCTCCATGAGGACGTCCTCGCTCGCGGCGGTGATGTCGCCCTTGATGTCGAGGATGCCGGCGTTGCCGATCCGGCGCACGCCCGTGGTTCCCGTGCCTGTACTCATCGTGCCCTCCCTTGGTCAGCCGCCGGCCAGGTCGCGACGGCGCTCTCCTCGTCCGGATACAGCTCCATGAAGTCAGCCAAGCGCGTGATCTCGAAGATCTCGCGGTAGTGCTCGGAGAGCCCCGCGGAGAGGACCCTCGCTCCTTGCTTGCGGGCGCGCGCCAGCAGGCCGACTATCAGCGCGATCCCGGTCGAGTTGATGTACTCGACGTCCGCGAAGTTGAGGAGCACCGTCCGAGCGCTCCCGTCCAGGGCCGCGGCGCAGGCCCGCTCGAGCGCCTCGTCCGCCCCGGCGTCGATCTCTCCCTGGAGGTCGACCACGGCCAGCCCGTCGCGCTCGCGCACGCGCGCGTCAAATCGCATCGGTTCCATCTCCGCCTCCTTCCAGGTGCAGGACGAGCTCGACGGTGTGACGCTCCTCGTCGCGCCTCGTCGTCAGCTCGTCGACCATGTTCTCGATCAGGAAGAGGCCCCAGCCGCGGGCCGCTTGCTCGCCCGCGAGCTTGGCCTCGAGGTCGGGTGTCTCGTGCTTGGGTGCCTGCCGGTCACCGCCCCGATCGGTGATCTCGACGGTGAGGCGCTCGTCGGAAGCTCGGACACGGATCGACACGGAGACGTCCGGCTGGTAACTGTTTCCATGCTCCATGGCGTTCATCGTCGCCTCGCCGACGGCCGTCTTCAGCCGCTCGAGGCGAGTGCGTGGGAGAGCGAGGCCGGCAACCGCCTCCGCCACGAGCGCGATCGCCTCTCGCTCGTTCCCCGGCTCGCTCGCGACGTCGAACTCCGCGAGCGTGCGGACGGTGTTCGTCGCCGAAGGCGACGCCGCGCCGGTCCGCTGCAGTGTCACGAGCGTGATGTCGTCCTCCTGCTCCCACGCTTCGCCCGTAAAGGCCTGCAAGTCGCCGAGGAGGAGGTCGATCAGGTCCTCGCCGCCCACTCGCCGCGCAACGAGCTCCTTCAGACGACCGAAGCCGAACATCTCCCGGGCAGGGTTGTGCGCCTCTGCGAGTCCGTCGCTGTGCAGGAGGACGTTGTCGCCCGGGGCGAGCAGCGCCTCCTTCTCCTCGTACGTCATCCCCGGCAGCAGACCCAGCGGCATCCCGGTCGCTCGCAGCTCGACGACGCCGGCATCGGTGCGGACGTACGGGACGTTGTGCCCCGCGTTCGCGTAGCGGAAGAGGCCGCTCACCGGCTCGAGCACCCCGTAGAGGCAGGTGACGAACATCTTTGCCGGCATGTCCGGGCAGAGGGCGTCGTTGACGCGCTCCAGGACCGCCCCCGGCGACTCGAGCCGCTGCGCGGACGCGCGCAGAATGCTGCGCGTCGCCGCCATCACGAGCGCCGCCGGGACGCCCTTGTCGGTGACGTCACCAACGACGACGCCGATCCGGCCACCCTCGAGCTCGATGAAGTCGTAGAAGTCGCCCCCGACTGCGCGCGCCGGGCGGTAGAAGGCGGCGACGTGCCAGCCCGGGAGGTCGGGAAGCTGCTTGGGCAGGAAGTTCTGTTGGATCAGCCGAGCCACCTGCATCTCCTGCTCGAGCCGCTCGCGCGTCCGCGCCTCCGCCTCCTGCTCGCGCACGAGCTGACCGACTCGAAGGGCCGGCGCCGCCTGCGTGGCGAGGTTGTCGAGCAGCCGGCGGTCGTCGCCCGAGTACTCCTGATCCGAAAGGCGGGGCCCCAGGCTGAGGAGCCCGATGAGCTCTCCTTGGCTCACGAGCGGCACGACGATCTTCACGCCGGCTTCCTTGAGCGCGGCGAGCGCAGGCGACTCGAGCTCGAGGCCTTCGATGTCGACCGCTCCGGGCGCGCTCTGGAAGTAGGGGATGATCGGATCGCTCGGGGCGATCTCCACCGGGGGCGCCTCTGCCAGCCGTAGCGAGTCGGGAACGCCGGGCTCGGTGGCGGCCGCTGGTCGGGGCCGGCGTCCGACTATCCGGAGGAATGTCTGAGCGAAGGCATTCATGCCGTCTCCTTTGTACCGGGCGATCGTCTCGGGATCGTGACGGCGGGCGTTACGGAGAGGCGACCGTCACGGATCCAGAGGGACACGTGCGCCGGCTGCATCGTCTCGGCGACGACGGCGGTCAGCTCCGTCCGCAGCGCGTCCAGATCGATCTCGTCCCGCAGCCGCGCCGCGAAGGCGGCGAGGGTGCGCTCGGCGTCGTACTTGCGCCGGTAGAAGCGGCGGTCGACCAGCGCCTGGATCCGGTTGCGCGCGGGGCGGAAGAGCGCCGCGACCGCGAGCGTGGAGAGCGCGATCGCGAGGCCGTTCTCCTTCGTCACCGGACGGAGCGCGAGCTGGAACAGGAGCACGAGGCCGACGTAGGTCCCGGCCAAGAGCACCGTCACCGACCCGTAGACGAGCGTCCGGTTGATGACGACGTCGATCTCGTAGAGGCGGTAGCGCAGGATCGCGATGCCCGCCGAGACCGGAATGGCCACCAAGGACGCGGCGACGAGTCCTGTCGCGACGGCCTCGCCCGTGGCGGATAGGTCGTAGAGGAAGATGTCGACGAGGAGAGAGATCGCGAGCAGCGCGCCCGCGGAGGCGAGCCACTTGATCTGCTGGCGTTCGACCCCTCCGGCCCGCCGATAGCGGAGCACCTGCGAGATCGCGGCGGCGAGGATCGAGATCAGCGAGAGGAGGAAGCCGATCGGAATCAGGACGCGGGCGATCGCCTCTGCCGCCTCGATCCCCAGTGGGTTGTCGACCGACGAGAACGGCGAGTTGAGGCGCCCCGGGTCGAGCAGATAGCCGCTGAAGAAGGACAGGAAGCCGATCCCGACGGCCCACGCCACGACGCGCCAGCGGCGGCTGAGCAGGCGCCCGTCGGGGAAGATGAGCAACAGCACCGCGACGCCAAACGTCAGCACGCTGAGGGAGCTCCAGGGCTGGAACCACGCCGCGAGCGCTCCGCCCGCGAGCGGTCGCGAACGTCCGGTGATGGCGTAGACGGCGAACTGCTCCGAAAAGGAGGCAAGCGACAGGAGCAGGCCGACTCCTGTGAAGAGCCAGCCGACGAGGTTGCCGGGGCGGCGCACGGCGACGACTGCGCCAACGGCCGCGAAGACGATTCCGGCCCCGCCGATCATCACGTCCAGGAGCCTGGGGGCGCCGCTCACGTCGACGTCGGTTGAGCGTGTGACGGCGTAGAAGCCCGCGGCCGCCGCGGCGAACGCGACCGTCACGGCCAAACCGCCGTACGCGGCCGCGGCGCGGAGGCGGGCGCTTCTCACCGCGCCCCCCTCAGCCACAGCGACACGTGCGCCGGCTTCATCGTCTCGGCGACGTCGGCGGTCAGCTCGGCCCGCAGTGCGACGAGGTCGACCTCGTCGCGGAGGTGGGACGCAAACGCGGCGAGCGTTCGCTCCGCATCGTACTTGCCCCGGTAGAAGCGCCGGTCGACGAAGGCTTGGACGCGGCTTCGGGCCGGCCGGAACAGCGCGGCGACGGCGAGAGTCGACCCGGCGATGGCGAGGTCGGAGGCGCCCGCAACGGACGAGGACACCTGCTGGAGCGCGAGCACGATCCTGAGGTAGAGGCCGCCAAGCCCCGCCGTCAGCGCGCCGTAGACGAGCGTCCGGCGAACGATCACGTCGATCTCGTACAGCCGGTAGCGAAGGACCGCGATGCCGACAGAGACGGGCACTGCGATCAGCGCGACCGCGAGCGCGGCACCCGCCGCTTCCGAGAAGTTGAACACGGCTGCGACCGGCAGGGCGAGGACGAAGAGCGCGGCGCTCGCGGCCAGCCACTTGAACTGCTGCCGCTCCTGCCCCCGAGAGCGGCGGAACCTGAGGATCAGGCTGATCCCGGCCAGCGCCGTGCTCAAGAGGCAGATGCCGATGACCGGGAAGACGGCGAGGAAGTAGCTCTTGCTGCTCGCGAAGGCGAGGGGATTCTCGTACGCCTCGAGTGGCGGGTCGAGGTGACCCGGCGCCGTCGCGATCACGAACCAGACGAGCGCGAGCCCGGCGAGCACGAACCGGGCGACGGGACGCCAGCGGGACGAGGGCAACCTGCCTTGCGGAAACAGCAGGAAGAGCAGGAAGACGCCGGCGATGATCGGGGTCCATGACCCTCCTGCGATCGCCCCGGCCGCAGCGCCCCCCGGCAGGCCGGCTTCGGGCTTCGCGAGCAGGGCCAGCTCGGCGTAGGCGCCGACGACACCGCCGAGGAGCTGGGCGAGGCCGGAGAGGGAGAGCGCCCAGCCCACGAGGTTGTCCGGACGCTTCAGCGTCAGGACCGCGCCGACGACCGCGAACGCGAACGGAATGGACGCGTCGACGAGGCTGCTCGGCAGCGACTGCTCCGGGTAGTAGGACGAATCCAGCTGGAGGAGCACGACCAGCGCGACGACAATGACTGCCACGAGCACGGTCGCGACGAGGACCGTCAGAGCCGCCTTCGGGCGTCTCACGGCGCAGCCTCCACCGGATCCGACCAGACAGGCTCGGCTGCGGGACGGCGACTGTCCTCGTGCCGAACGGCGAACAGCTGATGCTCGCCCGGGAGCCCCTTGAGCTCGTGTGACCCGCGATCGTGAAAGTCGATGCCCGATCCGGCGACGAGGTCCCTGACCGTCCTCGAGACCAGCACCTCGCCCGGTGCCGCCTGCGCCGCCACCCGCGCTCCTATGTGGACGGCGATCCCCGCCAGCCGCTCGCCCAGGACCTCGCACTCTCCCGTGTGAATCCCTGCACGGATCTCTAAGCCGAGCGGCCGGACCGCGTCGGCGATCGCGCACGCGCAGCGGATGGCGCGGGCGGGCCCGTCGAAGCTCGCGAGGAACCCGTCTCCGACCGTCTCGATCTCGCGACCGCGGAAGCGTTCGATCTCCCGCCGCACGAGCGCGCGATGCTCCTCGAGGAGCTCGCGCCAGCGGCGGTCGCCCTCTCCCATTGCGCGCTCGGTCGATCCGACGATGTCCGTGAAGAGGACGGTCGTGAGGACGCGGTCCCGCTCTGGTGCCCACCGAACGCCGGTCGTGAACTCCTGCAAGTGGGCGACCACTGCATCCGAGTCCCCCGCCCACGGCCAGTGGTCGTCACCCGGAAGCGCGACGAACGTGGCGCCGGGTATCCGCTCGGCGAGGTAGGCGCCGTGGCCCGCGGCGACGAAGAGGTCGTCGCTGCGGTGGAGGACGAGCGTCGGGACGCGGACGCTCGGCAGGACCGCCCTCACGTCGATCTCGGCGTTCATGCGGAGGAGGGCAAGGGCCATGCGGGGGCTGGCCGACAGGCGCAGCAGGCGTGCGAACCAGCGCCGATAGGCCTCGTCGGCGGCCAGGCTCGGCGCGAGGTGCTCGGCGCCGACCCCCGTTCCCCACTCGGGCTCGCTCGCCGTCAGGTAGATCTGGATGCCTGCGGGCGTCCAGCCCCACGGGTACTCGCGGTCCTGCGTGAACTTCGCGAGGCACGCGTAGAGCGCGAGCGCCGACGTCCGCTCGGGATAAGTGGCGGCGAAGAGGAGGCACAGGGGCCCTCCGTCGGCCACACCGAAGAGCGCTGCCTGCTCGGAGCCGACGGCATCCATGACCGCGCGCACATCGTCCATCCGCTCCTCGAGGGTGGGCACGCCCTCGACGGGGTCGGAGAGGCCCGTGCCGCGCTTGTCGAGGACGATCAGACGCGCGAAAGAGGCGAGTCGCTCGAGGAAGCGGGCGATCGGCGGATATTGCCAGTTCCATTCGAGGTGGCTGAGGAAGCCGGGGACGTAGACGAGGTCGATCGGCCCGCGGCCCAGCACCTGGTAGGCGACGCTCGTGTCGCCGCTCCGCGCGTACCTCGTCTCGATCCCGATCAACACGGCCTGCGAAGCATTGCTCACGCCGCTCGGCTTGCCAAGCTGCGACGAAGCTCCCGATGACGGAGAGTGCCTCATTGCACCATCATTTTGATCGGACAGCGTTTCGAGATCGTTACGATTAGCGTGACGGCCGCGAAATCGTTGCGAAAATGGCGCAACTCGAACTCACGTTCCTCGGCGCACCGAAGATCACGCGGGACGGCGAGACCGTGGCCGTCGATACGCGCAAGGCAACCGCGCTGCTGGCATATCTCGCTGTTACCGGCGGGCCGCACACCCGCGATGCACTCTGCAACCTCCTGTGGCCCGAGTACGACCACGAGCACGCGCGCGGGGCGCTCCGCCGTACCTTGTCGACGTTGCGGAAGGCGCTGGGCGCCGACTGGATCGAGAGCGCCCGCGACAGCGTCGCGCTGAGACGCGGTCACGGCCTGCGCATCGACGTGGACGAGTTTCGCGAGCGGCTCTCCTCTGAACAGCCCGAGCGGCTGGCGAAAGCAGTCGAGCTGTATCGGGGCGACTTGCTCGCCGGTTTCACGCTCCGTGACAGCGTCGCGTTCGATGACTGGCAGTACTTCGAGACGGACTCCCTCCGCCGAGAGTTGTCGGACGCCCTCGACCGCCTCGCCGAGTTCCACGCGGGTCGGGGTGAATACGACGCGGCCATCGCCCGCGCCCGCCGCCGTCTCACCCTCAACCCGCTGGACGAGTCGGCGCACCGCCGCCTGATCGAGCTCTATGCCCGCAAAGGCGAGCGCGTGGCCGCGGTGCGGCAGTACCGCGATTGCGTACGCATCCTGTACTCGGAACTCGGCGTGTCTCCGGTCGAGGAGACGACGAGCCTCTACCGGGCGATTCAGGAAACCGGCTATCCGCCGTCGACAGCCGATGCCGGTTCGCGCCTCGCCGCGGCCTCCGTCGCGGCCCCGCCGGACGAAGGCGCTCCGCTCGTCGGCCGCGCCGCCGAGTCGGCCGCTCTGCTCGACTGCTACCGGAGTGTCGAGAACGACGGCCGCCTCGTCGTCATCGAAGGAGAGATGGGCATCGGCAAGAGCCGGCTCGCCGACGACTTCCTCGCCCACCTCGGCGGGGCCGGCGCGATCACGATCGCGGTCCGCTGCCACGAGGACGAGCGTACGCTCGCCTACGCACCCGTCGCGGAGGCCGTCCGGACGGCCGTGTCGCTACTCGGCGCGGCACCGCCTGACGCGGCGGACGAGCTGGGGCGGCTGCTTCCCGAGGCGGGCCCCGCCTCGCCCAATCCCCTCGATAGCAGGGGAGCCCAGGCGCGCTTCTTCGAGAGTCTGCGCGGCGTGCTCGAGACGGCGCTCGCGGGTTCCGCGCCCGGGGTCCTGTTCTTCGACGATGTTCACTACGCCGACGAGGCCTCGCTCGACTTCCTCACGTATCTTGCCCGGCGTCTGGGCGACCGGCCCATGCTCGTCCTCTTCACCTGGCGGAGCGAGGAAGTCGATTCGACCCACCGACTCCGCCGGCTACTCACGGAGAACGCGCGCGCAGGGCTGGCGACAGCCGTCCGGCCGCGACGCCTGGACGCCGAGGAGGTCGAGGAGCTTGCCTCGGCCCTGACTCAGGCGGACGCTCAGCTCGCCCGCTCTATCCACGGGCAGACCGGAGGTCTTCCCCTGTTCGTCGTCGAGTATCTGCTCGCGGTCGCGCGTGGCGAGGTGGAAACCCCGCCCGGCAGCGTGCGCGAGCTCTTGCGTGCCCGGCTGGCTTCCGTCTCAGAACTCGCGGCGCAGGTGCTAACGGCGGCCGCCGTCATCGGCAGCCGTTTCGACGCAGACGCGGTCCGCGAGGTCAGCGGGCGGACGGAAGAGGAGACGGTCTCGGCGCTCGAGGAGCTCACCTCCCACGGGGTGATCGAGGAAGCGGACGACCAGTACAACTTTCGGCACGAGCAGCTGCACCTCCTCGCCTATGCCGGCACGAGTCTTGCCCGCAGGCGCCTCCTCCACGGCCGCGCCGGCGACGCCCTCGGAAGAAGGGCGATCGCGGCGGAGCCCCTGTCCGCCGAGATCGCGCGTCATTACGAGCTTGCGGGGCGCGATGCAGAAGCAGCCGACCGCTTTCTCCAAGCCGGCGAGCACGCTCGTTCCGTGTACGCCAACGCAGACGCGCTTGCCTACTTCCAAGCCGCCCTCGCCCTCGGCCATCCAGAGCCGGGTCTCGTGCACGAGGCCGTAGGTGACCTCCAGACGCTGCTTGGCGACTACGGGGCTGCGCTCGCGAGCTACGAGGCAGCAGCGGCTCAGGCTGGCGTGGACCGTGCGCCTTCGCTCGAGCACAAGCTCGGCAGCCTCCATCTCCGGCGGGGGGACTGGGAAGTCGCGGCGGCCCATCTGGACACCGCGCTTGCCTCGTTGGAGGACGCCGAGCGAGCGCTCCGGGCTCGCGTGCTCACCGACCTGAGCCTCGTGGCACACCGCCGCGGCGAGCAAGACAGCGCGCTCGAGGCTGCACGCCAAGCGCTTGCGACCGCGGAAGGCGCGGGCGACGACGCCGCGCTCGCGCAGGCGCACAACATCCTCGGAATCCTCATGAAGAACTCAGGCGATCGCGTCGTGGCGCGCGAGCACCTCGAGCTCAGCTTGCGCTGGGCTGACGAGCGCGCCGACCCCGGCGCGCGGATCGCCGCGCTGAACAACCTCGCCTTGCTCGATCGTGTGGAGGGAGAGGTGGACGCGGCCATCGTGCGAACGCGGAAGGCGCTCGAGCTTTGCGACCGCTTTGGCGACCGCCATCGACAGGCCGCGCTGCACAACAACCTCGCCGACCTACTTCACGACCACGGACGCGGTGACGAGGCCATGGCCCACCTAAAGGAAGCTGTACGTATCTTCGCCGAGGTCGGCGAGGAGAAAGAACCTCAGCCAGAGATCTGGAAGCTCGTCGAGTGGTGAATCCGCGCTCGGCTGACGTTGATCCGAGACAACCACGCTGAGCTGCATTCGGGAGCCGGGCGTCGTCGTTCCGGGCGTTGCGTTCGAGGTCCTGCGGCCTGAGCCGGAAGTGCGGGATGGAAGCGTTCGGTTCCTGCAGACCGTCGGCGGCCGCGCCGGGTTTCCGGCACCGCGGCGGGTGAGGGGCAAGCCGTTCTTCCGCATTCATTCGGCGACGGCTTGGACGACCCTCGCGCTTACGATCCACGCGGACGGGTCGTACGAGTACGAGCTCGCAGCGGCGAGTCCGTTCCCACGCCACTGGGTGTACGACGACTCGGGGAAGCTCGTGCACAAGGCGGGCACGATCGATTTCAAGAAGTGGTATCGCGAGGCGCACGGAGAGCAGACGCCCTGGGGTGGTGAGGATTCTGCGGCAGTAGTCACTGCGGCGGAGGGCGAGTTGGAGCGGCGGCTCGCGGCTGAGCTGATGCGGGCGGGCGAGCGGCCGGAACGTCGTCTGCTATCGCAAGGGGAGACGCTCGTCGAGCAGGGCGACCCCGGAGACGAGCTCTACCTCCTGCTCGACGGCGTGCTCACGGTCGAGGTCGATGGCAAGGAAGTGGGCGAGATCGGGCCGGGGGCGATCCTTGGCGAGCGGGCGCTTGTCGAGGGTGGTACGAGAACTGCGACGCTGCGGGCGAGCACGCGCAGCAGGATCGCCGTCTTCCCGGGGGACGCGATCGACCGCAGCGCCCTCGACCAGCTCGCCACGGGCCGGCGGGCGGCGGGGTGTAAGGCGCGAGGACAAGCCGGACAGACGCGACGTCCTGCGACGGCTTTGGCTCCAGTCTCGCCGTCATGCTGGACGGCCGAGCGTGCCCGGCGGCCGGCTCAGACCCGGGCGCTGAAGAGAGCGAACGAGCCTCTTGTCTCGAGCCGGTGTTCGGGGAACTCGCGTTCCAGCACGCGCTCGAGGGTATCGAGGTCGTCGGCGAGGTTGCTAAAGATGCGCTCCCGGTTGTAGAGCGCCAGCGCCTTGCGTGCGAGCGGGCTATGCTCGACGCCGCTCCCGAGAATGGTGCTTCCAAACACGACCGCGTCCTTGCCAACGAAGGGCTTGAGGTTGCCGAAGGCGGCGGCCTTTTGTTCGAGTGTCCCGGGAAGGCAATGGAGGACGCCATTTAGCGCCACGGAGTCGAAGCGAGCAGGGGAAATTTCGAGGGGCTCGAGCACATTGGCTTTGACGATCCGGGGCGAGTACCGCGCGAGACGCTTCGACGCCTTCCTGAGGCAGGCTTCGCTCGGATCGAGGAGGGTGATCTGCGGCCGCTCGGCTGGGAAGCGGCAGCGGTCGAGAAAGTAGCCGGTGCCGACGCCGACGTCGAGGTGGCGGGCGCCGACGTTGCGATCGTACAGCTCGAGGAAGTTTCGCTTCGGGCAGCGCCAGACGAAGCGGCAGGAGAGGCCGAGGATGAAGAGGTCGTACAGGGCAAGCCTGGCTGGCGTGTAGACGGCGACGCTGGGATGGCTATCGAGCGTATGCGTCATCGGCGGGGGAGAGAAGACCGCGCCCGCGACGAGGGCGAAGCTCCAAGCGACGTGCACCGGATGCGAGGCTGAGGGCGATCCAACCCCGCCGTGAGGTCGAGCGCATCGTGCGAGTTTACGTCGCGGGTCGCTTCGAGGCGCGCCTAACTTGGTACTGAAATCGGTACTCGTTTAGCCGGATCCAGCCGCACCCAAGCGGACGGAAGCGGAAGCAGCGCGGGCGACCGGACAAAGCGCTTTACCGCGTCGCCTCTGCCGGGCTCGACCTGCTACGGGCGTGGATCGAGGAGGTGGAGGACGAGCCGTCCGGTGGAAACGCCCCATTCCTGCTCAAGGTGTTCTTCCGGCGATTTCGTCCCGCCAGAAGCCGCCCTCGCCCAGCTCGCAGGTTACCGCCGTTTTCTCGAGCGCTGGCTCGACGTCTACGAGGAGATGGACAGTGGGCTCCTGGCCGGCGAGAGCGTGTATTCGCGCATCGCCCTGCGACACGGAATCGTCCGTGTCCGCGCCACCCTCGGGTGGATCGACGAGAGCGTGCGGATTCTGACCGCCACGGCGCGGACGCAAGAAGAGCCCGGTCGCCAACGTTGACTGCACGCCGCAGGGCCGCTCCACCGGTTGATGCTTCAGCGCACGGCCGACATACGCCGCCGACGGGCGCGACGGCAATCCTCGTCCGCAACCATCGCGACCTCGTTCGCCTCGCTGGCGCCAGCGATCTCCCGCACCTCGTACGAAACCACCGCGCGGGCGCAGCGTCCCTTCGGCCTCAAGCCGCCGGCAAAGCCACTCCCGGACACAGGAAGGCGCTCGCCCTCCTCAGTCAAGAGGACGCCGACGTCCTTGACCTCGTTGAACCACACGAGCCACTTCGGGATCCTGCTGATCGCCATGGAAGGCCTCCCCACCCACGCGAACGGTAGTGGGAAGGCGCCGCGCGCCCGCCAGTACTCGCTCTAGACCTCTATAGCGTAGCCGTTCACCGGCGCGCTCCCTCGACGGAGCTCAGCTGCTGGACGCCCTGTGCCGACGGCGGGCGCGCCGAGGGCTTGCCTCCGTAATCAAGGCGACCTCGCTCGCCACCCGAACTCCCCCGGACTCGGTCACCTTGAACGAGACGACTGCCCGCGCACAACGTCCCTTCGGTTTCATCCCGTCGGCGAAGCTACCGCCCGTGACGGCGAGGCGCTCGCCCTCGTCCGTCAGCATGTAGCCGACGTCCTTTTCTTCGTTGAACCAGAGCATCGTGCCGCGCATCGAGCACCTCCTTTCCCGAACGGTTGTCGG
>WNGF01004683.1_pt1 | contig 17808 bp, 18 predicted proteins | sample 5400641 | NCBI WGS metagenome assembly WNGF01 (sample SAMN13153371, study PRJNA577476) | soil metagenome | isolation source: 80 cm soil or saprolite under grassland replicate 2 | place: USA:California | collected 2016-06-15
CGCAGCGAGATCGTCTCGACGGTGAAGAAATCGCACGCGAGCACGCTGGCCGCCTGCTGGCGCAGGAACTGCCGCCAGGTCGGACCCGCGCGCCTCGGTGCCGGCGAAAGCCCGGCGGTAAGCAGGATGCGTCTGACCGTGCTCGGCGAAATGCGCGGGCCCAACTTGCGCAGCTCACCGGCGATCCGCGGGTAACCCCAACCTGGGTTCTCGCGCGCGAAGCGGAGCACGAGTTCTCGCACTCGACCGTCGGTCGGCGGGCGGCCCAAAGCCCGCCGCGGCTGCGCCCACTTGCGGCGCACAAGCTCCCGATGCCAGCGCAAGAGCGTCGGTGGCGTCACCACTAGTCCGCGGCGTCGGCGCGGCGGGAGCAAGCAAGCGAGCGCCGCCAGCAGGGCACGATCAGCCGGCCGCAGCCTCGGGCGTCGCTCTTGCCGGCCCAACACCGCAAGCTGATGCCGCAACACGAGCAACTCGACGTCCTTAGCGAACTCGCTGCGCCGGCCCCTGACCAGCAACCGCAGCAGAGCCGAAAAGCGAGATAGGCGAAAGAAAGAAGCATGCGCGATGCTCTCATCGGCCGCAGCCAAGGACAGCAACGGCAGCGCTTTGGTCTCGGGCGGCGGCCAATCGGTTGCGAACGCCTACACGATCTGGTACTCGCGCGCGCGCGTGAAACCTAAAGGCGGCGCTACCGCCGAGCGGTACTCTAAAGGCGGCGCTACCGCCGAGCGGTACTCACCGAACGCGCTTTTTGGAACCCCTCACCTGCGGCACATGAACACCCCCTCCGCGAACAGCACACAAACCGTCGATCAGACGGACACTACGACGAACATGATGCCCGGGAGGTCTGCCAACTCGCCGCACAGCGCCGAGTCGCCATCTTCACGCACGTTTCCCATCCCTGGTGGCATAGATCACGGCCCCAGGGATCCCGAACTTCGAAAGGTCCTGCTTCGCACATCGGCCTGCCTCAGCGCCTCGAGCGCCTCCTCGGATCGCCCGGCAGCCCGCTCGAAACACCTCAGCTCAACGCTCTTCACGAGCTCTTGGAGGCTTCGGCAATCCCGCTCAACCTTGGGATACCGGGAGGATCGGTGCAGTGCGATCAGTCTTCCGTGCCCAACACGGGGCGGAAGAGTCGGTACCAAGCGAAAAGGCCAAGCGCTAGCGCAACCGCACCGAGGACTTCAATCCAACTGGGCTTGAGCGCCGCATAGGCAAGAAGCGCTAGGCCGCTAACGGCAGCGAGCGTCGCCGGCGTGAAGATCCAGTTCCAAACTCGGATCATGTTTTGGTGCAGCACTAGCAGCGAGGAGCTTGGCGGACGCCGCGCCAACCACCTTCGTTTAAAGAACCGCGCTTCATCGACGTTGCGCGAACTCTCAGCCCAGAACCGGACAGGCATAAGAAGCCGGTCGTAGGAATAGACAGTCGCGAGGTACAGCCCGGTAGCGGCAAATAGAAGCGCCGTTGCGGCGTCGAGTGGTACGCCCTCCACACTAGCCAACCTCTTCGGGTCAAGTAGAAGGCCGAGCAGGATTCCCAGAAGCGGCAGAATCAGCGCGCCGAGCACCTTCGCCACGTCCATCTTGGCCTTGATCTTCTCGATGAGCTGCTTCTCGGCAGTCGAGTCGGAAGGAGCGATCGACCAGAGGAGCCGACGCGTGGCCGCAAGGCGCATCAGACGGAACCTCTCGAGGAGCCGCTGTGCGGCCGACGGTGAGACCGTAATCTCGATGCAGACGATCTCGCACCGCGCAATCGGCAACGACCGGCCAAGCACTTCCTGTGAGATCCACCCTAGATGGGGCTGATGCCCTACTACGAGGATCGCGGCTCGCTCGCCAGATGGCCGACCACGAACGGAGTTCACCAGCTCATCGGCAAGGGTTGCGTGCTCTCTCTTGCGCCGCCCGTTCCAGAACTGGTTCGGATCGAGTTGCGCACGGGCTTCGAGTTTAGGACGAGGCAGACCAGCGTCGGCCATGGCACATGCAATCGCTCCCGCAGTCTCGGAAACATGCTTGTACTGACCGTGGCGAATGGTAGTTAGCCCAATCTGGTCCTCACTTGCGATGGCGTCTGAACACTGCTCGGCGAGCGCCGCCGCAACTTCAGAAACTTCGAGGCGACCTTCGTCCGAAAGGGCCTGATCGGCGGCTATGAGATGTGGTTGGCGATCGACGGCCCCATGCCGGGCAAGGAGCAGATGCGCGTAGCCAGCATGTGTCGCCTCGCCCCAGTGTTCTCGAGCGGATTGTTGGTCTCCAGGTGATCTCAGGTTGGCTTCTCCAATAGCTCCAGTCGGTGCGTAGATGGAGGCTCAAGTTTCTCACCAGGAGCGCCGGAGCCGTATCGTGGATTGACAGGGGCAGGTCGACGCGCACGACTTGACGTAATCACCCCTTATCGTGCACTGGAAGCCGGCGCTGCAGCTATCTCTGCCAGTACGGTGAGTCGCGAGGCACCCAATCGTCCTCAACGGTTCCCTCCTACGTGACGTACCTCTTAGCCAGTGCCTCGTACAGGGAGCGACGTCGCTTGGTCGATCCATATACGAGTACGTGAGCCGCCGTGGGCGGCTCGGGGCGCATGAGCGGCGCCGGCAGCCAGCTGCCCGGCTGGTAGCAGCGGCGGTACCAGGCGACGGTGATCCCGTGCGCGCGGATCCACACCTCGTCGCGGTTCGAGCGCAGCTCGACCCGCTGCTGCACGAGCGACGCCGGTGCGCGGTAGAAGCAGCCGCCATGGCGCAGGTAACCGTCGGCCGGCACGCGCACCACCCGTGCCGCCGACCAGTCGAAGCGCTCCGGCGGCAGCGGCCGCAGCGCCTGCCGCTCCTCTTCGAGCCGCTGCTCGACCAAGAAGCGGCCGCTCGCGTGGCGGCGCCGGTTGCAGACCTCGTCGCGCCAGTCCGTGTACTGGCGGTCGAGCTCGCCTAGCGAGCCGAAGCGGCGCACAGGCCAGAAGCCCGTCTTCAGGTAACGCACGGCCGCCTCGACCGAGCCCTTCTCCCGCGGTGTCGCCGGCGTGCATGCATGCGCGTGGAAGGCGTAGTGGCCGCGCAGGTGCAGGAAGCGCTGATTCCAAACGATCTCGCCGCGCTCGCGGCGGGCGACGACCGAACGCAAGTTGTCGTACACGCACTCGCGCGGCACGCCCTCCAGCCACTCGAACGCGCGCGCGTGCCCCTCGAGAAACGACTCGATCGTCATCTCGAACGAGAAGAACGCGGTCTGGGCGCCCGAGTACGGCAGGCTGGCAAGCAGCGCGTAGACGCGCCGCTCCTTGCCGGCGACCTTCGGCCGCGTCGGCATCTCCGCCCAGTCGAGCTGCAGCACCTGGCCCGGCCGGTAGCCAGTCCGCTGCGCCGGCCGCACCACCGGCGGACGCAGCTCGCGCAGCCGCCGCCGCACGACGTCGACCGAGCCGAGGTAGCCGTACTCGCGCAGCACCTCCGTCGCCCGCGGCGCCTTGATCTGCGGCCACTCCTCCAGCAGCCGCCGCAGCACCGGCTCGAACCGATCCAGCTGCGAACCGCGCCGCGCCCGCCAGTACCGCGGCGGCTCCTCTCAAGCATCCGCGCCGCCGTGCGCCGGTTGATCCCCAACCGACTCGCGATCTCCCGCCCCGACAACCCGTCCGCCGCTAAGGCCCGCACCTGCGCCCACTCCAACGCGCTCCGCACCTCCCGACCTCCTCGCCTCGACCCGAAACCAACCGGCCGAGACTGCGGGCCAGCCGGTCAGATCAAAGCCGCGACGAGTGGTGCACTATTCGCTGCCCGAACCTGGTGCAGTATTGGGCGCCGCGCGTCATCAGGGACTTCCCTAGGAAGCTGGTAGGGGAGATGAGTTCCTCTTCGAGCTGCGTCGTAAGAAAGGCGTCAGCGCCCTGATCAGCCTTCGCGTAATTTTCTCCTCTCTATCAGTATGCGTTCCCATCATTCATCCTCCCTGGGGTCGCGCGGGCGAAGCGCTTTTCCAGACGACGGCTATGCGGCCTGATCCTTTGCGAGCCGTCCCGAGAAGAGTCGGCCGTCGAAACTCCCCTTCCCACGAGATCTGCCCCACGCGCCAGTTTTGAGGACGAGCGCAACCAGCAAGCGATAACGACAACCGGCGGCGGTCGCGACTCAGCGGTCAGTCTGGACATGTTCAGTGGCAACGATTCAGATAGTCGACACCGGCGCTAATCGAGGACCAACCTCGCGATCGTGACCCGAATGCGTCAAATACGAAGTCACGCGGGTTCAGGCCGCGTTTGCGGTCCGACGCTAGGTTTTCGGTGTGGCCGTCACCATCGATGGACCGACTGGATCGCTCGTCGTGGGCGGCCAGAAGCTGTTCCCGCTCGGCCTCTCCGAGCCGCCGCAGTTTGGCAGCCCGGCGCCTGGCGGCAACGACGCGTGGGCGGAGATCACGAGTGCCGGTGCGAACTTCATCCGCACCGGCCGTGGCGACTGGAACCTGCAGCACGTCGATGAACAGGTCGCCCAGGAGCGTGCGCGGATGGACCACGCCGGTGCACATCATCTCCTCTGCTGGCCCCGGCTGACCGAGGCCGCGGGCAACCTGCCGACGACGCCCAACTCGCCGACCGAGCAGCTCCTCGTCCGGATCGTTAACGGCCTGAAGGATCATCCCGCCCTTGGTGCGTGGAAGGGGGTCGACGAGCCCGCAAACCCGAACCGCCCGGCCCCAGTGGCTGCGGCAGGGCTCGTCCGGGCGTACAACCGTCTGAAGCGGCTCGACCGCGACCATCCGGTCGTGATCACGCAGGCCCCGCTCGGCCCGGTCGACGACCTCGTTAGGTACCGCCCCGCGTTCGACATCACCGGTGCGGATATCTATCCGGTCGCGTATCCGCCTGGCGAGCATTCCGACCTGCCGAACAAGGACATCAGCGTTGTGGGCGACATGACGAGAAAGATGACTCAGGCGGCAGGTACGAAGCCGGTCTGGATGACGTTGCAGATCGCGTGGAGCGGCATGTTTCCTCGACAGCAGCACCCGGACCTCGTTCCGCGCTTCCCGACGCTGCATCAGGAGCGGTTCATGGCGTACCAGGCGATCGTCAACGGCGCCCGCGGGCTCATCTTCTTCGGCGGCGATCTCACGGCCGTCATGCGACCGCGTGATGCACAGCTGGGGTGGAACTGGACGTTCTGGCAGCTCGTACTGCGCCCGCTCCTAATTGAGCTCGCGTCACCGTCCATTCGCCCCGCGCTCGTTGCGCCAGCAATCGCGGGCGTACAAGCGTCCGCTGCAGATGTCGAGCTCACCGCGCGCGACGACGGCACCTTCCTCTATCTGATCGCCGTCAGGCGCAGTGGGACGATCACGAACCGCGTCACATTCACGCGGCTCCCGCGGCGGCGAAACGGCACTTCCCTCGCGAGCGGGGAAGTCGTCTTTGAATACGCGCAGGCTCCACTACCGCCGCCGGCCGATCCCACTAAGCAGGCCTTCCGCCGAATCGCAGTTGCGAACAACTCCTTCAGCGACTGGTTCGGACCGCACGACACGCACGTCTATCGCTTCAACCTGGGCTAACCCGGCCAGAGCAAGGGGTGAGCTGCTGCGGAGACTGAAGAAGTCCCGGTCATAGCGATTGACCTGCGCCGCCTACGAGTACCGCGTCCCGCCTGCGAAATACTCGGCGGAGCATTGCTGACGAACTGGTGCTACCTCTCGCGCAGGCCAGTCACGACTACCGACCTGAACGTTCCAGCAAGTACAGCGGCCCCTTCGACGTGGTCTTCCGCAGCGAGGGGATTCGGATCGTGAAGGCACCGGTGCGGGCGCCGAAGGCGAACTCGATCGCGGAGCGCTTCGTCAGGACCGTGCGTGCCGAGTGTCTCGACTGGCTGTTCATCCTCAACCGCCGTCATCTCGAACGCGTCCTGCGTGTCTACGTCGACCATTACAACCGCGAGAGGCCGCATCGCGCGCTCGAGCTCCGGCCGCCCGAGCCCGACGAGCGGCAAGACCGATCAGCCGTGGGCGAGGTCCGCCGCCGCGATCGGCTCGGCGGCCTGATCCACGAGTACTACCGAGCCGCTGCGTGAGACGCGACACGAATAGTGGCGCCCTTCACCCTCACGGCATCTAAACAGAGTTCTAGCGCTACGAGAGCACGCACACCGGCACGCTCACGGGAGTCGGAACGCCCACGCTCAGAGGCTGCGAGCTAGGAGCTGGGGTCTGGTGCCAGGGCGTGCGGGCCCGGAATCCGGGCACCGTTTCAGATGAAGCCTAGAGTTGCTCAGAGCGCGAGTGCACGCTCGAGGAATTCCACCAACTGTTCGAAGAGCGGACTTCCGATGACACCGCTGGCTAGTGCTGACGAAACCGTGTCTCGCATCGCTGTCAGATCGTTGTCCCGAACGGCCTGCCGGAGCTGGAGAGCCAAGACAAGCTCGCCCAGGTTAGCGCGGCTAGCCTCGTCCGTTCCGTTCCACGCGGCCCGGCATGCTGTGCCCTGGCATACGAGCTCGTCCGCGAGAGGTCGAGGGCCATGCGGAATCTCATGCGGTGGGAGCGCTCCGACACTGGCCAATCGGTCTGACTCGACATACGACCGGTTCACAGTTGAGCGAACGCCGGAAAGTCCAGGCCGATCGACAAGCTGGAGGTCACTCGCGGCACCCGAGGCTGCGATCGAAAAACCATGTGTTGCCTGAACTGACGCGGCATTTGTACCCATTCCGCCTGCAAATCGGCGCGTTGCGCCTCGGCGGACTCATCCACGAATACGAAGCCGCTGCGTGAGTTTGCGAACCCTACGGGGCTTCGCGCGCCCAACGATCGAAGATTGAACCTCCAAGATTGGGAATGGTCATACTCAGGTCGTGGCCGATGACGCGTCTCCCAAAGCGGACGAGGGGCAGGATCTTTCGCCCGGGGCGCCGGAACAGGAGCACAGCTTCGGCGAGCTTCAGTACTACGTGCCCCAGGACATCCTCGACGTCTCCTTCCCGGTCACGGTCCGCGGCTACGACCGCCGGGCCGTCGATGCCTACATCAAACGCGTCAATCGCGTGATCGCGGAGCTCAAGGTGAGGGGCTCGCCGCCGGCGGCGGTCAGGCATGCGCTCGAACAGGCCGAGGAGAAGGTTCAGGGGCTTCTTCAGGCTGCGCGGGACGCTGCGGAGGAGATCACGGCGAGCGCGCAACAGGAAGCGGACGAGAACACGGCCCGCGCGAAAGCCGAGGCGGCGGAGCTCACCGTCAACACGAGTGCCGAGGCGGACCGCGTGAAGGCTGAGGCAGAGGAGCTCTTCGCCAATGCGAGGAGGGAGGCGGACGAGACCGTCGCCAAGGCGAAGTCCGAGGCGGACGGGATGCTCGCCGATGCGAGGGCCGAGGCGCAGAACATCCTCGGGCGTGCGCAGGCCGAGGCGGACGAGCGTCTGCAGCGCTTACAGGAAGAGCTTGCGGCGCTGCGGGAGGAGGCGGAGACGCGAAGGCGCGAGATTCAGGCTGACACCGAGGCCGTCTGGAAGGAACGCCACGAGCTGCTTGAAGACATCCGCCGGATGTCCGGCGGCCTTGTCGATTTGGCCAATGCGGCGACGGCCCGCATCCAGCGCAGCGAGCCCGCTGGGCCGGAGGAAGCGATGGTGGAGTCTGACGCTGGAGATGAAATCGAGCCGAGGGGCATCGCGACGGATGAGTCCGCCCAGGCTACGCCAGCGGGTCGGGTCCCAGGAACGCCGGGATGACGAGTCCCGCGAGGAGGTAGCCGAGAGGACAGCCTCCCGGCCGGACACCTAGGCACTCGAATGCCTACTGTCCTCGTCGGCGCTTTTGTGAGTGCCTCCTTCGCGACACGGAGCCGAGTTTTGACACCTCACGGGTCTTGAGCGGCAACTGATGGGCCCTGTTCGGCCGTCTCTCCCCGCGGGTCGTCTCCATCGCTCCGTTGACCGAATCCGGCGCGGTCGTTACCGTGGCGAACTGGCAGCGACAAACGGAGCCGCATCCATGGCGCACACTTCGGTCGACTGCTGCGGCGATCCGGGCGTAAGCTCTTCTCGACGCGACGGCATGTGCCCGCCGTGACCGATGAGAAGAAGTCCTTTTGGAGTGGAATGTCGGGCTTCCTCGCCGGGACCACGGCACTCGTCACCGCCGTCGGAGGCCTCATTGCGATCCTGATCCAGGTGGGAGTGATCGGAGGGAACGGCGGGTCCTCGAAGGGCGGCGGTCAGACCACCACGCAGAGCCCGGATTGGGCCCCCCAGGCGAACGACATCTGCGCTCGCGCAAACGATCTGATCACTGCGCTCCCCAATCCGAAGACGCTGGATCTGCAAGCAGCGCTGGGAATGGGTCAGCAAGCGCTGCGAATCAACCGCCAAATGGTCCGCGAACTGGCGAAGCTTCCGAAGCCGGAACGTCAGCGGGCGAAGGTGGAGGAATTTCTCCGACTCGGCGCCGATGTCAACGAGAACACGGAGGAACTGCTCGCTGACTTCACGAACGGGAGCATCGCTGACGCGCAGCAGCGCGAGGGCACGCTTTCCCGGCTCGGAAAGAAATTCGACGGCGCGGCAATCGAGCTCGGCGCGACGACATGCGCCGAGGGAGCTTCCTTCAGCGGCGGGCTGCCGGGGCCCGGTGGCTAACGCGCCTGAAGAGCGACGCGAGGAGAAGCCCCGCGCGTAGGGCTCGCAAACTCGGACCGCAGAGTCAATTCGCGTTGTCTGCAGGGAAGATCGAATTGAATCCTACGCGCGTCGAACCCGCGCGCGAGGGCCGAGTGCCTCGGGCGCCTTGTCGGTGCGGGAGGCGATCGACCCGGGAGAAAAGATGTGCACGGGCGCAGGCACGCGGAACCGCTTCTGGTACTTCATTGGCACGGCGGTGGGTGTCATGCTCGTGCTACTTGGGCTATCGGATATCGGAGGGCCGAACTTGCTCGACGGGGTATTGGCCGTACGTTTCGGCGCTAGGCCGTGGCAACGCCGACGAGCGTACGCGCGGCCGGCTTCTACGCTTCTGGTCTGTGAACGTGCTTCTGGGGCGCAGCGCAGTGCTCGTGATGCGTCTCGCGGACGGTCCTCGAAACCCACGATCGCGACGCCCGGCGTGTGGGATGCGCAAATCTGGTCATAAGGTTGCGAGGGTGTATTCGTGGATGAGTCCGCCGGGGCGATCTGTTCGCTGGAGCTGGTGTAGAGGCGACGCTTTACCGCGCGGAGCGTTGCGGTTTTTGGGTGGGGCGGTCTGAGGCCGAGCGATCGGTGCGGCTGGTGGGCGCTGTAGCGCGGCGACGAAGACGCGGAGCACCTGCTCGCGCTGTTCGTCTGCCGAGAATAAAGAGCGTGGTGTTCAGAAACTCAGTCGACCTCTCTGTGGTTTCGTAGGTTCGTAAACTCGCATATTCGATTCACCTGCCAATCAGGAGATCGATCAGCCCGAGACCGCTTTTGATCGTGTGTGCGGCTGTGGCGCGACTAAAACGCACCCCTGCCACAAGCTTTTCCTGTTGGCCGGGATCTCTGAGGTGGGAGCCAGGTAGGGCTGACGGCTACCCAGCCCAAACGCCTCTCGCGGAGAGGTCGGGCGCTGGGCGCTCACCCTGGCTCCCGTTCCTGAACCTGCCCACGCGGGACAAGGGCGGTGGTGTTTCTGCTCTCCGCTGCTGGGTTAGGTGCCGCACCCGGCCAGCAGCTTGAGCCCGGTAACTGGGTGGAGCTCGGCGAAGTTCGGGGCGTGCGGGTTTTGCGTATGCGGCTTGTCCCAGAAGCCGACGCCGCTGATCTTCGCGACGGCGCCGAGCTGCTTCCAGGAGCCGGTGGGGTTGCCGCAGGCGGTGACAAACCGTTTGCGCGCGTTGACGATCGCCTTGCGGTCGCGAGTTTTCTTCGGCAGGCAGCTCGCGGCCGGCATTTCTGCGATCCCGTAGACGCCGGCGTCGAACAGGATCAGGTGAATGTCGCCGTCGTCTTCGCCCTTGAACTCGGTGACCTGGGCCGTCACCCGCCAGACCTGACGTTCAAACGGCGTGTCGCGTGTCGTCGGGGTCGGGTGTGGATGCGGTAGCTGCGCGATCGTCGCCAGCGTCGTGTCCTTCGGTTTGAGGTTGACAAGCTTGCGTTGCGGATCGCTCAAGGTCTTCAGCGGCCAGTAGTCGGACCCACAGGCGGCAGCCGCCGGACGAGCGGGTGTTTGGGTGGCCGTCGCGGCCAAGACGACGAGGGCGAAGAGGAGCGCAGCGACTGCGACGCGCACCGCCGTAATCTAGGCGTTCTCGCGTGCGCGCGGTCGGCTACGCGCGTGGCCGAGTCGGTGCGGACGCGGGGTCGCGGCGCTCGGCCGTCAGCGAAGCATCTAAGGCAAGGTCACGCGATCCCTATCCTGGAAAGACACGTGGGGGGATCCCGCTGACGATGACACAGTCGTCTCCAGCCTTGAACTCGAACGGGTGGAGGTCGCGTTGGAGGATGTCGTCGCGGATGTCGCAGCCGTTGTGGTCGACGTCATCCCAGGCGGGGCCGAACTTCTCTCTGGAGTAGCCGGCCATCGAGGCGGCTGGCTTGACCTGCAGCTTCGCGAGCCGGTTCAAGTGCAGTCTTGACCCATGCCGGCGTCGCCTCGGGACGCCGGCAGTGCCGCTTTGCGCTGCGGAGTTCGCCGTAAGGATGACGCCGCACAGAGTGCCGTGACGACGACGGGCGCACGCTTTGCGGTCTGGCTTCAGTCGGCTAGGGCGTTGTCCCGAGATACTCATTCGGGTTGTCCTGGGCGATCGTCTTGACGAGTTCGTCGCCGAGCAGGGCTCGTAGCCGTACCGATCGGCGGCGTTCTTCGGCTTCGGCGTTCTCGACGACGTAGAAATCCGAGCCGAAGAGGACGCGACTGCTGATCCGTGGGTCGCAGAGCAGCACCTTCAGTAGGTAGAGATGCTCGTCGTTGGCGAAGAGGGTGTAGCTGATGTCTGTCTGGAGGTTCGGATAGCGGCCGTCGCGGAGCATGTCGGCGATTTTCGCGAGCCAGCTCTTCGTCGAGTCGTCCATCCCGGAGTGGCATGGACGGTCGAGGTAGCTCGTCCAGTCGCCTGCGCCTCCGAAGTGGGCAAGACAGACGCGGAGCTTCGGGTGCTTCTCGAGTAGCGGTACGTAGGCGTCGGGAGCGGTGAAACGGGTTAGCAGCTCGAGTCGGCTGGCGTTCAGCACGCTGCCGGTGATCGATCGGTTCGCATGTCCGTGGTTGGTTCGCCTCGGCACTGCACGCTGGCGGGCCGCGAGCAATGTGTCATCACCGGCAGGTTGTGCTGCTCGGCGTACTCGTAGAGCGGTCAGAGCCGCCGGTCGTCCGGGTGGTACCCGGTCGGCGGGTACAGCTTGAGCCCGCGGAAGTCGTTCTGTTCGATCAGCGCGATCGTCTTCTCGACGATGTTGTCCTGGCGCGGGTCGACCGCCGCGAACGGGATCACGGCCTTCGGATAGGCAGCGTCGCGGAGCGCGGCGAGTTCAGCATGCTGCCGTTGATCCCGGGCCTCGACCTTGCCCGCGTTCATCTTCGTCATGTCCATCGGCAAGACAATGAAGCGGCTCTCCTTCGGATAGAAGCCGCGAACGATCTCGGAGCGGGACCTTTCGTAGGAGTCCGGGTAGACGAAAGGAGTAGCTTCCGCTGTTGCATGAAGACAGAACGTCACAGAGCCTGGCCGTGGGAGACACAATCGTTGGGCGAGACCTCACCGTAGGGGGGACTGGCAGTGCCTGCGCTTGAGCGACTCGCAACGTGGCCGCGTCATCTCGCCGATCAAGCCTTGCTGCGACGGCTGGTGTGATGCCACGGTCGGCTTGTGGGGTGCGCGCCCTGACGATTTTTGGGGCCTGCCAGTCGCAACTCCTACGATTTCTACGAGGACGCTGAGGCTATGGACGAGAACCTGTTCGTAATCGAGTTGGCGGAGATCGCTTCGGCTTACGACGCTTATCTCGGCACGCTCCACGCCGCCTGCGGCGGGCGGAGCTAGCGATGCCGACCCCGGCCGACGCCGAGCCTGTGATTTGCGCGATACGGTTGGGCTGGGCGGTATCGGAGCTGCGCGGCCGGCTGCGGCCGGGCGCCAAGCTGATCACGATCGCGCCGCTGACGGGACATCTGCGTGACGACCACGCGCTCCCCCTCGGCGGCGAGCGAACCCTGGTGGAGCAGCTGATCGAGGCCGAGGCTGTCGTCTGCTCACTGGCGGGCCAGCTTGGGCTCGACGTCGACGTCAACGAACTCACCGCTCAGGCCGAAGAGTCCGGGACGCTGGCCTCGCGGCGGCTGGTCGAGTTGGCCAAGGCGCTCTCCCGTGCGCGCGAGCAGGAGGACGGACCGGGCGTCGAGCAGCAACGCGAGTCGGCCTGGGAGGAGATCGCCGACTTCCTGTACCTCTGGGACGCCAAGATCCAGGACAAGCTCGCCGGCGCCACGTTCAGCCTGGCCACCGGCTATCAGCTCGGCCGCGGCCTCGGCGAGATCACTTGGCTCGACCCGACGCAGGCGGCGCCCGATGTCGCCACGAGCTGGACGTTCGTGCTCGGCGATCTTCGCGTGGCGACGCTCAAGCGGCTGGCCGAGCGCCTGGCCGACTACTTCCAGCCGTTCGCCGCCCGCGGCGTCAGCTCATCGCTCGATCTCTGGCACCGCGCTGCCGCCGACGCGAGCACACGCGAGCGCGACTCGACGCGCACCGCGCTCGTAGGGCAGACGAAGCGCTGGCGTGACCTGCTTTTGACCGGGCTTGACCCGACAACGCTGCTACCGCCGGAACGGTTCCTCGCCCGGGCGCGCCAACTGCGCTCAGTGCTGAAGTCGTTCTGGCCGGAGCTTGTCGCCGGCGGCGGCTTCGCCCTCCTCGCCGCGCTCGGCGGCGCCTGGCTCTCCAGCGCGAGCAACGGTCATGGCTGGGCGACGCTAATCAGCGTCCTTGGCGCGCTCGGCGTCACGGCCTCCACCTTGCTGGCAAAGGCAAAGAACGAGGCGCACGACCTTGTCGGCCAGCTGCGCTCCGCCTTCGACGCCGACCTCGTCCTCGACGCAATGACGATATCGCCGTTCCCGGAGACGAGGCCGTGGTGGAAATTGTGGTGAGCCGTCCAGAAGCTACTTGTTGCGAGCGAGCCTCAGACCCCGAGCGGGGAGTCGTCTGCGCTCGGTGAGTTCGGCCTGAGCCCCGCTCAGGAAGAAGCGCCACTCCCCGGGAAGGTCCGTGGCCAGGTGGCCTCCGCGGCAGTAAGTCACGTTTTGCAGGCGGACGCGAGTCTTGAGACCCCGCAGGGAAGCTCGCTGCCGGCGGGCGCAGGCTAGACCGAGGCACCTTGGGGGCTCGCGGCCGCCTTGACGCCGACCGCACTGCGTCGTAGTTTGCCGGCGGAGCCGTCCGGACACCTGCGGCGCCGTCCGGCTCGAATTCCCGAGCGGAAGGAGCGTCTCATGCCTGACGTCCTTAGGGTTCTTGCGATCGACGGCGGTGGAATCCGTGGTGTCATTCCGGCCACGGTTCTGAGCGCGATCGAGGACCGAACGAAGACGCGGATCGCCAACCTGTTCGATCTTATTGCGGGAACGTCGACCGGCGGCATCCTCGCGCTGGGGCTCGTGAAGCCGGGCGCGAACGGCCGGCCGGAGTACTCCGCGTCGGATCTCGTTGGCTTGTACGAGAAGGAGGGCAGGCGTATCTTCGACCGCTCGCTCTGGCACCGGATCATCGCGCTCGACGGCCTGGCGGACGAGAAGTACGGAGCCAACGGCCTCGAGTCGGTACTGCAGGAGTACTTCGGCGACGTGCCTCTGAGCAAGGCCGTCACGGAGACGCTGGTGACCAGCTACGAGTTGGAGACGCGGGAGCCGTGGTTCTTCGCCCGCCACAAGGCCCAGAAGGATCCTGCGAACGACTTCCCGATGAAGTTCGTCGCGCGGGCGACGTCCGCCGCGCCGACGTTCTTCGAGCCCGAGGAGCTGACGACGACGAAGCCTCCCGGTGGCCTCGTCGACGGCGGTGTCTATGCGAACAACCCGGCGATGTGCGCGTACGTCGAGACGATGGATCTCCATCCCGACGCGGACGAGGTGCTCGTCGTCTCGCTCGGGACGGGCCAGCACACGCGGCCGATCCACTATGCGGAAGCGAAAGACTGGGGACTGGCGCTTTGGGCGAAGCCGATCCTGAACGTCGTCTTCGACGGCGTCAGCGATACCGTCGACCACCAGATGACGATTCTCTGCCGCGACAGCGAGGACGGGAATCCGCGCTACTACCGCTTCCAGACCGAGCTCGACGTCGGTAGCGACGACATGGACGACGTGACCGCGACGAACATCACCGTTTTGAAGCAGAAGGCGCAGCAGATGATCGAGGAGCGGAGCGACGCGCTCGACTTGCTCTGTCAGGAGCTCACGGCCGGGGCAGCCATTCCGGCGTAGGCCATCGCAGGCGGGCTAACCCGTTTCCGAGATCGTGCGTTCCGCGAACCGGTGCGCGAGCGCTGCGATCGTGTTCGACGGATTCGGTCCGACAGGCCCGGGCATGACCGAGCCGTCGGCGATCAGCAGGCCGGGGTAGCCGAACACGTGCCCATACGGGTCGACGACGCCTTCGCGTTCGTCTCGTCCCATCGGACAACCGCCGAGCGGGTGGACGGTGGTCGAACGGCCGAGATACCAGGGCAGGTTGTCCATGAACTGTGCCTGCAGGACCCCGGCGACGTCCTGACCCGTGCGCCTGACGTTCTCGAAGTACTCGTTCGACCGTCGCGTGGTCCAGTCGAGGTCGAGATAGCCGTCGTTCGTCAGCTTCATCGTCCCGTCGGGGATGTCCCGGCCCATCGAAAAGAGCGGTAGTGACGACGACGAGAGCGATGCTGAGCCGAACAGGGCGGAGACCTCTCGCCCGATCTCGCTCCGCCGGGCGAAGCGCAACCAGAGCCTGACGAGGCTGAGTGCGAACCGCAGCGCACGGCGCAGGATCCCGAGCTGGTAGCTCGACTCGATGATCCAGTTGACGATCTGCGGGTGGCCGCCGTCCTGGATGTAGTAGGCCCGTCCGGGGCCGCCTTCGGCGGCGTCCTTGACCCGGATCGTGCTCGTGATCACCGGGCCGTAGCCCGGGTCGACGATGCGCGGGCGGCGATCGTCGTTCTCCTTTGCCTTGAGCGCGAGCATCAGGAGGTCGCCGTTCCCGCAGAAGCGGGTCCCGAGTCGGTCGCTCAGCCCGGGAAACGCGTGCCGGTTCTTCAGCAGCAGGTACGTCGTCCCGAAACTGCCTGCCGAGAGGACGAGCCGGTCAGCAGTGATCCGGTGCGGATGCGAAGGCTGCGTTCGCTTCTCGCCCTCGACGGCGTCCGTGTGGTCGATGTAGTCGATCGTGTACCCGCCGCCGTCCCGAGGCGCGAACGCCTTGACCTCGCAACGCGTCTTGATCAGCGCTCCGTGGCGCAGACTCGCGAGTGAGAGGTAGTTGAAGTCGAGCGTGTTCTTGCTGCCGTAATTGCAGCCGACGTTACACTCGCCGCACAGCCGGCACGTCAGTCGGGTGCGTCCGTGAAGATTCGGTGAATCGTTTCGGATCGGCTCCCCGGGCGCTTCGCTGGCGTCCGCGAACGCAACTGCGAGCTTCGGCAGGAGCCACTCGAGACCGAGTTCCCCGGCCGCGAACTCCATCGCTCTCGTCTTGTAGGTTCCGCGGTAGGGCGGCCGATCGAACGGATACGGCGTCGCGGCGAGCATCTGCTCGTGGCGCTCGTAGTGCGGCTCGAGGTCGTCGTACGTGACCGGCCAGTATTCGTACCCGCCGCGCTCGAGATCCTCTTTGACGAACGTCGATCTGTCCTTGCGCAGGACGACGTTGGAGTAGAGGAGTGAGCCGCCGCCGAGTCCGCTCGCGACGATGCCGCCGAGGCCGCGGAACGACCAGACGTCGAACAACCCGTGCATGCCCTCACTCGGGTCCCAGAAGTTGCGGCCGACCTCCCACGGGCTCCGCGGGAACGAGCCGGGTCCCCAGGCCTTCCCACGCTCGAGCAGGCAGACCGACATGCCTGCGTCCGCAAGGCGATGGGTCGTCACCGACCCACCGAAACCGGAGCCCACGACGACGGCGTCGAAGTGCGCCTCGGGATCGGACGGCGGGCGATCCTGGCTCACGGCTTCCCTTGATTCTGAGACCATCCGGCGACGATGTCCAGGGGGCCTTGATCCTCGGCCAACCTCGTCGTAGATTCGACGGAGCCTGGAGCCGTCAGGAGAGGAGGTTCACCATGCTGGGGGCGTCGCACGGTCCGGCCGTGAGCACGGGCGTGATCTTCGAGCCGCTGCGCTTCCCCAATCTCACCGTCAAGAACCGGATCTTCCGGTCGAGTGCCGGCGGACGCTGGGACAACTACGACGGGTCAGGAACGCAGACGCGGATCAACTGGGATCTGAAGACTGCGCGGGGCGGCGTGGGCGCGATCATCTCGTCAAACGCGCCGGTGCATCCGCGCGGTCGTCTCCTGCCGGGCTATGCCTCGATCGACCGCGACGACCGGATCCCGTTTTGGCGGGAGCTCGTGCGGCGCGTGCACGAGCACGACTGCAAATACATCATCCAGCTCGCGCATTCCGGCCGCGAGCGGATCATCGGCGGCTTCGAATATCCCACAGGCGTCAGCTCGACCGACAGGCCGGAGCCGCTGAACGGCTTCCGGTGCGAGCGTCTGACGACCGCGGGGATCGAGGAGCTCGTCGCTGCTTTCGCTGCCGCTGCTCGGCGCGCGCGTGAAGCGGGAGCCGATGGGGTCGAGCTCGCGGGCGCGAACGGCGTCCTGTTTACGCAGTTCCTCAGCTCCGGGATCAATGACCGGGACGATGAGTACGGCGGCTCGCTTGAGAACCGGGCGCGTTTTGCGCTCGACGTTGTGCGAGCGGTTCGGGCCGAGGTCGGAGACGACTTCTTCCTCGGCTTCAAGATCAGCGTACGCGAGCATCTCGACGAGATCCTCCCCTGGCTTTCGGGCGGCAACTCGCTCGAGGAGTCCTTACAGGTCTGTCGCTGGCTTGAACAGGCCGGTGTCGACTGCATCCACGTCAGCACGGGCGGCGAGTTCCCGCACCCGCGCAACCCGGCCGGTGACTTCCCGACGAAAGAGGTCGTGAAGACGTTCGACGGCCTGATCTCGAGCGGTCTGTACACGTTCCGCAATTACCTGCTCTTCCGCTGGTGGCCGCTGAACGCGATCTGGAAGTGGCACTGGGAGAAGCCGAGCCGCAAGGGCGTCGAGGGGATCAACCTCGCGGATGCCCGCGCGGTCAAGCAGGCCGTGGGCATCCCCGTGATCTGCACGGGCGGGTTCCAGACCGCCTCGGTGATCGCCGAGGCGATCGAGAGCGGCGCGCTCGACGGCGTCACGATCGCACGCGCGCTGATCGCGAATCCCGATCTCGTCCGTTGGTTCGAGCGCGGACACGACCGAGCGCCGAGGCCCTGCACGTACTGCAACAAATGCCTGTTCAACTTCGTCGAGAACCCGCTTGGCTGCTACGACGAACGTCGTTTCGACTCGCGCGAGGGGATGATCCGCGAGATCCTCTCCGTCTACGAGCTGGCCCCCGAACGGGCGGCCGCATGAGCGCGAGCGTCATCTTCGAGCCGCTGCGGTTTCGGAACCTGACCGTCAAGAACCGCGTCTTGCGGTCGAGCCTTGCAGGACGGTTCAACAACTACGACGGCACCGGCACGCAGATCCACATCAACTGGGACCTCAAGTTCGCGCGCGGCGGCGTCGGCGCGATCATCTCGTCGAACGCACCGGTGCAT
>WNGF01015171.1_pt1 | contig 17808 bp, 9 predicted proteins | sample 5400641 | NCBI WGS metagenome assembly WNGF01 (sample SAMN13153371, study PRJNA577476) | soil metagenome | isolation source: 80 cm soil or saprolite under grassland replicate 2 | place: USA:California | collected 2016-06-15
TCCTTCACTCTCAACGCCGCGCAGGTTGGTCTTGCGAATCTCAATTCCGTTGGCCAGCTTTGCGCCCGGCAACGCCAGCGGAATTTTGTCTCCAGCTTTGTAATTGGTCGCGCCGCAAACGATCTGGCGTTTCGTTCCACTGCCATCATCGACTTCGCAAACCGTCAGGCGATCGGCGTTCGGATGACGCGAAGAAGCGGTGATTTGCGAAACGATCACCTTCTCAACGTTCGCGCCGCGCGTTTCGATGTTCTCGGTCTCGACGCCCGCGCGTGTCAGTAGCTCGGCGATCTCTTCCGGATTTTTTGGAAGATCGACAAATTCGCGCAGCCAGTTAACGGAAAATTTCATAAGCTTTTCGCTGTCATCCCGAATGAAGTAAGGGACCTCGCAAAGACGTGCCCGCTTTCGAAGAACACTGCGAGTGATTTGCGTGACGGCTTGCGCATTTGCGGGGTCCCTCGCCCTCTTCGCGGCTCGGGACGACACGCGTCGTGGGTTCCTTGAATTGTTTCATGCGAACTGGCGGAGAAACCGCAAATCGTTCTGGCCGAAGAGGCGAATGTCAGGGATATCGAATAAAATCATCGCCAGGCGATCCATTCCCAGACCGAACGCGTAACCGGTCCACTTTTCGGGATCGTAAGCGTTATCACCGCGTGCTTTATTTACGGCTTCGAAGACAGCAGGATGTACGATGCCGGAGCCAGCGACTTCGATCCATCGCTCGCCGCCTTTGAGCGCTTTGGATTTCACATAAATTTCCAAGCTTGGCTCGGTGAACGGAAAATAGTGCGGTCGAAATTGAACTTCGGTTCCTGCACCGAAGAGTTCGCGCATGAAAAATTCCAGCGCGCCTTTCAGGTCGGCGACGCTGACGTTTTCGTCCACGAAAAGTCCTTCTATCTGATGGAACTGCGGGCTGTGGGTGGCGTCGAGTTCATCGCGCCGATACGCCGCACCGGGAGCAATCACGCGAATCGGCGGCGGCGCGGCCTGCATCGTTCGGATTTGTACGGTTGAAGTGTGCGTGCGCAGCAGACGACCATCGGGCAAATAAAATGTGTCCTGCTCGTTGCGGGCCGGATGTTCGGGCGGGGTGTTGAGCGCATCGAAACAATGCCATTCGTCTTCAATGTCCGGCCCATCTGCGAGCGCGAATCCCATTCGTCGAAAAATTTCGATAGAGCGTTCCCACATCTGCGTCAGCGGATGCAGTGCGCCGATCTCATGTGGAGTTCCCGGCAGAGAGACGTCGATTCTGGCGAGCGCCTCGGATTGCATTTGAGAACGAAAATTTGCGGCGCGCGATTCGAGCGCTGCGGTGACGGCGTTGCGAACTTCATTGAGCAATTTTCCAACGATCGGCTTTTCGTCTTTGCCGAGCGTTCTCATCTGCTCGCTGCACGAGGAGATGCTGCCGCTTTTGCCGAGGTACTTGACGCGCGCGGTCTCGAGCGCCTGCTCGTCAGGCGCGGACTCGATCTCGCGCAAGGCGTCGTCGCGCAGTTGTTCGAGCGGGTGAGTCATTGAAACGTTGAAGCGTTGAAACGAAACACGAATGTAACGCTTAAACGCTTCAACGCTTCAATGGTGCCGCGCAAGTATTATGCGGCCTTTTTGTTTTTCTTCTCCAGCGCGGCTCTCGCTTGATCGACGATCGATTTGAACGCGGCTTCGTCGGTGACGGCCAGGTCGGCGAGAATCTTGCGGTCCAGCCCGATGCCAGCAGCTTTGAGTCCTTCCGCAAAACGGCTGTAGTTCATTCCATTCGCGCGGGCAGCGGCATTTAGCCGTTGAATCCAGAGATAACGAAACGTGCGCTTGCGCGTTTTGCGGTCGCGATACGCCCAATACTGGGCTTTCATGATCGCGTCTTTCGCGTAGCGGAAAAGTTTTGAGCGGCGTCCTCGGTAGCCTTTGGCTTTTTTTAACACTCGTTTGCGGCGCGCCCGGCTTGCCGGGGCATTGGTGGCTCTTGGCATGATTATTCTGCCTCGAATCGCTTCGAGGCTCCTCGTTCAGCGAGCTGTTGTTCCATTTGTCGATCTTCGCGACCTCACTCGCTAATTCGATCCCGAGATACGGAATCAGGTGCGCAGATCGAGAGCGAGGAAGGTAGGCGCATCGGAATAAAAGACAAATAGAAATCCGAAAAATGACGAATGACGAAGGAAGCCAGAATCCAAAACTTCTGATGCAGTGAGAAACATTATTTCGTCATTAGGATTTCGTCACTTCCTTCGACATTCGAGCTTCGTTATTGGGTTTCTCTTTTCGCCAAATTAACCACGCGACAACGCCCACAGCCGCGCCACCTAAATGGGCAAACGATGAGACGGAACTCATGCCGGCCTTCTGTTCCAACGCGCCGATAAGCTGAAAGAAAATCCACAAGACGAAGATCGACCACGCCGGCAATCGGATCCATCGGAACCAGACAAAACCCCACCGCATCAGGAATTCGAGCCGGACGCGCGGAAAATTGAGCGCGTAAAATGTAATCGCGCCGGCGATGCCGCCACTCGCGCCAATGCACGGGATTTGCGACTGCGGGTCGACAGCGATGTGCGCGAGGTCCCCGATGAATGCCGCCAGCGCGATGAGCGTGAGATAGCGAAGCGGTCTCAGAAAATCTTCCACGTTGTCGCCAAAGACGAGCAAGAAATACATGTTCCCGACCAGATGAATGATGCCGGCATGTAGAAAAAACGATGTGACGAAGGAGAGACCATCGAGCCGCATTGCTTGTGCCGGAATTAACCCGAAGCGTTGGACCACGTCTCGAAGATGCGGAAACGCCAATAGGCTCACGCAAATGACTGCCGCGGAAAGTAACCAGGTTGCCCATGGTTTTCGCTCCTCTTCCGGTGCTTCGAATTCGACCGGTAATCCAAAGAAGCCTGCGATTTGTTTCCATGCTTCATCAGGCGGCGCGCTGTCGAAATCGGTGCCGCGCGCTTCTTCGGCGATCTGTTTTACTCTTTCGATGGCGATGAATTCGCGCGCTTTCTGCGGCAGCTCGACCGCCGACGCCGGCGGTAAGCGTGGTGCGAGGGTGTCCATTTCGTGGGCATCGAACCAGACGAAATGACAATGCTGGCAAACATCGACATCGACCTGCGCACTCCCGGACAACGCCACCTCGAGCATCGGGTTTCTGCACGAAGGACAGAGGCGCCCGCTTTTTTCTTCGCCGCTGATTGCATGAAGCCAGAGCGGGTTGATCGACTCCGGAGTGAAAGTGCGACGCAGCAATTCAACGGTCAGCGCACGCCCCGCGCAATTCTCGCAAGCCCAAAAAACGCCGTGCGACGTGCGAACTTCTTCTAGCGGCACGTTACACTGGGGACAGAGGAGATCGGAGTTAGCAGTCATCGGGTAGGCTCGCACTCCAATGGCATGACGAACGCACAAGAAATGCCTAAATCCGACCACCTGTCATGTTCAGCGAAGTGAGACATCTCAGATGCCTTAGCTTGCAGAAAGAACTGATCAGAGATTCTTCGCTTCGCGCAGAATGGCAATGCCATTTTACGCTTCAATGCTTTAACGCTTTAACGTTTTAGTGCTACATTGCGCGCGCATGCACTGGCTTGGTCGTAATCGCTTGTGGGTCCTGGCGTTGATTTGCTTTTTCTGGACCGGGTTGATTTTTCTCGGCCATTTCCTCCCGACGACGCCGTTTCTCTCGGCGCCGTGGCGCGGCGAACAAAGTTTCGAGGATTTGCTTCGGCACGAAGGGCGAAAAACGGCCCCACCTCGAGATTTCGTTTTTCTCGGACTTGACCAAAGCACATTGCAGTTGCCACCGCTGGCGCCTGAAGAGGTCGCGGGCAATCGCGCGTTTCAATTGTTGACCGAGCGGCCGTTCCCGTGGTCTCGCGAAGTCTGGGCGCTTTTGCTCGATCGGCTGTTTGGGGCGGGTGCGCGTCTTGTCATCTTTGACTTGCTTTTTAATCCGCCAAACGATGGTGATCCGGCATTTCACGCCGCGCTCGATCGTTATCACGACAAAGTTGTCCTCGGCGCCAATTTCGATACGGAAAATGCCCTGCAGGCGGTCACGCCAAACGATGCGCTGATTCCGCCGCCGCAACTGCAGGATGCCCGGGTCGGCTTCGTGAATTTCTGGCCTGACACGATTGACGGAAAAACTCGCGCTGCGATTTATCGCGTGACGGACCGCCAACTCGTGGGTTTGCCGGCGCACCCAAGCGAACAAGTCTATGAATCTCTTTCCGCCCGCGCTTTGGCCAAAATCGGTCGAGGAAATGATGTGCCGCGTGATTTTCGTGGTCACATGATTCGTTTCAGCGCGCCGGACGCGTTCCAAGCGCGCCCGCTTTATGAGGTTTTCGATCCCAAACTCTGGCATGCGAATTACGCCGATGGCGCTTTTTTTAAGGATAAGATCGTAGTGGTGGGACCGTCCGCCCAGGTGATGCACGACGTAGTCGATACACCGATGAGCCCAACCACATTGGGCCCGGTGCTTCATTTACAGGCCATGGCTGCGGCGCTTGGCCACGAATTTTTGCAGCCGACACCGCCGAAGGTTGAGCTGGCGCTCGTGGGCACAGCAGGACTCATTGCTTGGTCGCTTGTTGCCTTCTTGCGCAGGCCGTTGCTTTGCGTTGGAGCGCTCATTGTAATCACCGCCACGTATCTCGGAACGGCCCGATTGTTTTACGATAAGACCGGGCTGCTGCTGCTCACCGTGCCCGTGCTGAGCGCTCTTGTACTCAGCGGATCATTTTCGCTCGGGTTCGAATACGCCTTGGAGCGATTGGAGAAATTGCGCACCCGGCGCACGCTGGAACGCTACGTCTCGAAAAATCTAGTCAGGGAAATCCTCGAAAACCCAGACAGCTACTACAGCACCCTCCGTGGCGTGCGCGTGCCGGTGACAATCCTGTTCTCGGATTTGATTGGTTTCACCACGTTAGCCGAAAAAGCTGATCCCGAAGCATTGGTTGCCCAGCTCAATGAGTATCTCACCCGAATGACTTCCGTCATTTTCGGCGGTGGCGGCACCCTCGATAAATTCATCGGCGACGCGATCATGGCCGTATGGGGCAATGTGCGCAGCCTTGGCATGGCGCAAGACGCAAAAAACTGCGCGCGCTCTGCGCTGGGGATGCGGCGAGAGCTAAGGCAGCTCAATCAACAATGGCGCGACGAAGGCCGCATGGGCCTCGGCATGGGGATCGGCATCAATCAAGGCGAAGTGATCGTTGGCAATATTGGGTCGCAGGAGCGAATGGACCCGACTGTGATCGGCGACTCAGTGAACCTCGCGTCGCGCCTCGAAGGTCTTACCCGAATCTATGGCGTCGATATTCTGGTTGGCGCGACCGCTGCCGAATTAGTGCGCGAGGAATTTCATCTGCGCTCGGTTGCCCGGGTCCAGGTGAAAGGCAAAACCAAACCGGTTGATGTTTTTACATTCGTTGGTGCCCGCGACGAAGAGGTCGATCCAGAGTTTCTAAAATGGCTTGAAACGTACGAAGAAGGGCTGGAGAAATTCCGCGTACGCGATTTTATTCGGGCAAAAATTCTGTTCTCGCGCTTTCTCGAATTCTATCCGGACGATCTGCTGGCCAAGATGTATCTTGCTCGCTCGCTCGATTACGAACAAGCTCCGCCCGACGAAGCGTGGGAAGCCGTGGAAGTGTTCCAGAAAAAGTAACGCTCGCCGATCGCGTTCTGTCATCCTGAGCCCCGCAGACGGCGAAGGATCTCACAAATGCGCAAACCATCCCGCGAATCACGCGCAACGTTCCTCGAAAGCGAGCATCTCTTTGTCAGGTCCCTCGCTTCGTTCGGGATGACATTCGCTTAGGCATTCGCGGTTCAATTTTATTTAAACGGGATTCGTCGTTGAGCACGAAAATCGGCTCAGGACAGGTGCGTCTGCCTGCTCAAAAAAATTGAAAAAAATTGAAAAAAAAGCTTGCCACCGGGCTGGCCCTTCAGTTAGACCGAACGCTGGCGGACAAACAGGCCTGTTTAAGCGTTCAAAAAAAATTGAAAAAAAAGCTTGTCAGGCTTCGAATAGTTTAATAAAGCCACCTAAACCTAACCAAACCAATGGAGAAACTAATGATTAAGAATGTGCTAAATAAACTCGGATTCGTGCGCATCGCACTTGTGGCGAGCGTCGGATTTCCATTCATTGTAGCATCGAACGCATTTGCTCAGGCTCCGCCACCGCCACCGCCGCCGGGCGCTGGTGCGGCTCCCGCTGCGGAAGTCGAGCGTGTGATCGTGACCGGGTCGCTGATTCCGACTGCGGAAGAAGTCGGTCCGAACCCGATATTCGCCCTCAACCGCGACCTGATCAACAAATCAGGCGCAGGCACCACCGCAGAACAGCTGCTCCAGAGGCAGCCGATCATGAATGGCGCCAATATTCCAGTCCAGAACAATGGAACCAGCCAGTCCGGTCCAGTGGGTAGTGCCGCAGTCGCGCTTCGCGGTTATGACCCTGGCGCTACGCTGGTGCTAATCGATCGTCGCCGCGTTGCGCCGTACCCAGCAGTCGCGAACTCCGGCTACGGTTACGTTGATCTGCAAACTGTTCCCATCACGGCGGTCCAGAGCATTGACATTTTGAAAGATGGCGCTTCGACGACCTATGGCGCGGATGCGGTTGCCGGTGTGGTGAACTTCAATCTTTATAAAGATTATCGTGGCGCACAGGTAACCCTTCAGTATGGCAACACGACCGATAAAGATGCAGCCGAGTATAGGGGCGACCTCCTCTTTGGGGTAGGCACCGATACCACCAGTATCACCGGTGACATCTTCTATTATAAGCATCACGACATGTTCAATCATGACCGTGGCAACTCGCTTGTTCCGCCGTTCTTGAGCTCAAACGCGGTGCCGTGGAACCTTCAGTTGTCAACGGCGGTCGTCCAGGAAGCAGGGGTGGTTCTGCCGCCTAGCCTGGCAACTAGGAACAACATTTTCGGCACGCCGCCGGATAATGCCAACGGATTCGTGCCGGCGAGCGATTATATTTATTCCGCGAGGCGAGCGAGGGCGCCGTTTAGCATTCTGCCTGGCTTTAATTTTAATCTGTATTCGAGTTCGTATCCGGAGCAGGAACGCTGGGGCGGTTACGCGGCGTTCGAGCACAAGATCTGCGACGATCAGTTGCGCCTTTTTGGCGACTTCTATTATGTGGATAACAAAACGCATGATGAACTCGCGCCAGAGGCTACGGGCAATTTCTTTGATCCTCTCGCAGTATCGTACTTCATCCCGCCCAATCATCCCTTTGAGCTGGATGCAAACGGGCAGCCGATCACACCGCCATTCACGCCGACGGCTGCGAACGTAGGCATGCCTGCAAATGCCTTTAACCCATTTAATCCGTTCCAGCAGATCATCTCGGGCACCAGTCGGGCGCGCATTTTCGATTTTGGCAACCGCTTGATCGACACCGAAAACATCGCCGAGCGTTTCACGGTCGGCGTAAAAGGCGACAAGCTGTTTAACGGAACCTGGGGCTACGACGGCGCGTTCATGTACAGCCAGGTCGAGACTATCTTCAAGTTCCAAGGCGTCGACCGTTTCCGGTTCGCGAAGATTCTGAATGCAAACGACGCGATATTTAATACGTCCTCAAGTCAATTTATCGGGCAGACGATTCCCTACAACCCGTTCGTGGATACCCAGCACGTGGTGGATCCGGACAATCTTCCGCTGATCGAATATGCTACCTTGAGAACGAGGGACCTGTCCACGTCCAAACTCATGACGCTGGACTTGAACATTTACACGACCGACCTGTTTGATTTGCCCGCAGGCGGCGTAGGTCTGGCTTTTGGTGGTGTGTTTAGCCGGGAATCTTACAACGTCTCTCCGGATGACGAGAACCGCATCGAATTTGCCGCAGAGACCATCCATGCCGGGCGCAAATCCTGGTCGATTTATGCGGAAACGCTCATCCCGGTTTTCAGTCCCAAGTGGAACATACCCGGGTTTTACTCACTGGAATTCTCGGCCGGTGTGCGGTACGGCGAGTGGCTGAATAATGATAGCAATGCGGCGGTGCCCAAGGTTGGGGTGCGCTGGCAGCCCTTTGACGAGAGCCTGACCCTTCGCAGCGAGCAGTTCCCCAACAAAGGCCTTCATCCGGAGCACGACCGGAGTTGGACGGCAGGCGTAGTCTATACGCCCAAATTTATTCCGCAAAAGTGGGGAACTCTGACGTTGACGGTCGATTTCTGGGATGTGGAGCGCACCGGCCTTGTGATGTACTTTTCACCTGCCACGGTCATTAATGGGTATAACGCGGGCACGTATCCGGGTGTAGTACGGCCTGCGCACATACCGACGACTGTACCATCGGTTCTGTTTGACCCGAGCGGCGGTTACATCGGTGTGGGGACCCCTTACCTTAACGGCGGGCGTACGCGTGCCAACGGTGTTGACCTCGCTCTTCAGCACCAGATCGAGACGGGCGTCGGCACGTTCTCGCTCTTAACCCGGTGGAGCTATCTGAACGAGTTCGTCGTCAATTTCCCCGATTCAAAGCCGCGGCAGGCAGCTGGTAGCTCCAGTGCCGAGTGGTTTATCGGGAGCTTTTTCGGGGACGTAACCAATCCCCAGGCATGGCTGAAATGGAGAGGGGACACGACCTTCGACTGGACATGGCACAACTGGGATCTGAACTGGACTGTGCATTTCCTGGATGGATACTGGGAACAGCTCTATGCCGTTCAGTTTGATGGATTCTGGAAGCGCCACTGGGTGCATCCCACCTGGTTCAACGACGCGCAGCTTTCCTACACCCTGGTGTTTACGCCTCCCGTGGAAGCGGCGCCGGTGGCTGGGTATTCCAAGGGTGGCAAGGAAGTGGTGGGCAAGGAGAAGGAAGCGCCTCCGGTTCCTTACGCCATGCCGTGCTGGAAGACTATCCTCAACAACACTACTATGACCGTGGGTGTGCAAAATATCTTCGGTGAAGACCCGCCAAAGGCGTTTTCATACGAGCTTGGCAACGCCATCGGCTATCCGGGCAGCCTCTATGATAACCTGGGGCGGTTCTGGTACGTTCGGATGATCAAGAAGTTCTAAGCATCGCAAGGGCGCAGTTTCACAAAGAGGCAGTCCCGATTCGGGGCTGCCTCTTTTGCTGTACGCGGCATCGCGTTGCATTGTTTCGGAACAGAGACCTTCAGGTCTGTGCGCCCAGCGGGTTTGTAACCCGCCTGAAGCCCGATTACGCATCATTCAGAAGGTGCCAGATACGCCCAAAATATGTGCTCTTCGTCGCATTTGAACCAAAGAACTTAGAAGAGCACTGTTGAGTGCTGGGTCCCGAGATTTCTGGAGCGAAGACAGGTCAAGCGTCCAGAAGGGAAGGCGACAGTGGCGATGGTCATGTCTTTGGGATTTGCTCAGTTCGGAGGACGAAAGCCAAATTCGGCCTGCAAATCGCCCCAGAGCCATTTCACGAAGGAATCTTTTTCGATCGACGACGCTTCAGCGGCGGCAAGCGCCTCGGCTTGATCGACGTTCCCATGCAAGCAATAGAGGTAAATCAGGAGGAACACATCGTTGTTATTCACGAAGCCGCGCTCTTTTTCCTGTTCCAAAAGTTGAATGGCGCCGGCGATATCGCGCCGAGCGAGCGCGCCGGCGGTGAGGTCGCGCAACGCGTCAATCGGGATGGAGGCGGGCGACTGGTCGGCAAACTTTTCCGCAAGCGCGAGGCGGAATTCGTCTGTGTCCTCCGCTGCCAGCACAGGCGTGCGCAATCGCGAATAGCGCAGGTAGAGATCGAGCGCAGCCAGCCAGTTAGCGCCTGAAACTTCCTTGCGGTAGAGATCTTCCCGGGCGATGAAAAGCCGTTCGAGGTTTCTTTTCCATTCGTTAGGCCAGATCTCTTGGATGAAATGAGAGGAACTGAAACGGCGCAGGGCCCCCGCAGCTTCAAAGTAACTGTAACCAAACTGAGCAGCGGCGACTAAATCCGGCTCCGCGTCGCTGAGGCGCTTGGGAAAGAAATCGGCCAGCGGCTCCACTCCTTGAGTCAGCCGCTCGATTTCGTCGCCATCCATGACAAACAAAGTGGACATCTGCTCGGGCACCTCCACGCCGATTCGGACCATGTCGGTGCCGGTGTCGCGATCGCTCCAGAGTCTGCCCGCGAGTTTCGCGGTTGCTGGATTCGGGTTCGGGAGCGGCGGCTTGATTCCGATCATGATCCATTCCATATCGCTCGTGGCCCAGACCGACGCGTTTGGAAAGACATTGTGGAAAGCGCAAAGGATGGCCTTGGTCTCGCTAATCCTCAGGTGATATAGCGGCAGCCAAAAGCTGACAATGCCTCCGTCCTTCAAGCGGCTTTTCATCAATGAAAAAAATTGTTCGGTGTAAAGGTTAACTGCGCCGGCCACCTTTAACGGTGGCGGTTCGCCGGTGATGATGTCGTAGTGCTTGGGACAAGCCTGGAGAAAAAAGCGGCCATCCTGCACAAAAGTTGCGACGCGAGGATCGCGTAGCGGATTCGTGGAACCGCGTGCGGAGTAAGAATCGGCTAGACTGAGAATTTCATTGGAGATATCGACAATGTCGAGATGCTTTAGGTGCGAATCGCGCGTGAGCGCACCTGCGGTCACGCCCACGCCGTAGCCAATGAGCAAGGCATTTTCGCTTTCGGGCCGGAGCGCCAAGGGCAGATAAGCAAATAAACGCATGTAACGTTGGCTGCGTGGGTGCGTGCCCGACATCGAATAAGAGTTCGTGATTAATCGGTAGTAGTAAGGTTCGCCGTAAAGATCTAGGCGCAGGAGTTGAAATGTGTCCGCGGTCCCTTCGATTTTTTTTATCAGCACTGAGCCGTCGGCCACGTATGGGTGTCGGGCATTGGCGAAATGAATTTCGTCGCGATGATAAGGAAAGACCAACAAGATCACGACGAACGCCGCGCTGAGCAAAAACATAGCAATGCGGTAAATCCGTTGGTAGGGTCGGCGCGCTGCGCCGACCGGACGCCGCAGCGCGGCGTCCCTACCCCAGGTTGATTTCTGGCTGATCAGCAGGGCCAGCGCCGCGTAGGCGGCTGCGGAAAGGATCAGGCTAGTCTGGAAACCAAACCGTGGCAGGAGTACGAAACCGGCGAGCAGCGGCCCAATGGCTGCGCCGATGGTGTTGAACAAAATGGTGAGCCCAGCGCTGTTCATGCGGCTGCTCATGTGGGATTGAACACAGGTGCTAATTGCCGGGAGCAGAACGCCAGAGAGGAAAGCGACGGGAAACATCAATGCCATTGACAATTGTCCGATCTGCCGGAAAAAGCCGCTCGTCAATGCAGGCTTGTTAGGCGGAAGGACCGGCACCGGAAAAAATACGTAGGAGAGCAGCGTACCGATCGCGGCGAGAAGCAAGAGAACCGGAACGACTGGTCGTGGCGATGCAAGACGCCGCGGAATCATGCTGAAGCTGATCCCGCCGAGACCGATTCCGGCCAGCACAACTGCGAGCATGACAGCGAATGCCGTGGCGGTGGATGTGACGTACAAACGCAAAAAGCGAAGCCAGATGACTTCCAACGCTAGGAGAATTGCGCCCGCTGTCATGCTGACGAAAAGCAGATTCCACGGCGCGTTCGCGAACGGCAATCGGATTAAGTGCGGCCGCGAAATTTGATCGGCTGTTTCTGGTCTCACAGTGGAAAAGATCCAGGCGATGATGGCGGCTGTGCTGCTCATGGCAGCGGCGCTCAAGCCAGTGCCGAAAAGTCCAAACGCGCCGACGAGATAGGTTTCGCCGGCGAGGGCGCCGGCAACTGCGCCTAGCGTATTAAATCCGTAAAGCAGCCCGATGGTACGCCCGAATTCGTATCGTTGCAGCAGTGGATCTTCCAGCAAAACCGGAAGCGTCAAGCCCATCGCGGTCGTCGGCACAAGCAGAATCAAAAACGAGATTGAGAAGCGCAGCGCGTTGAGCAACGGCTGATGTGTCCAGAGCGCTTGGAAAATCGGACGCAGCCATTCTCCAAGCAACATTGAAGCGGCGATCGCGCTTCCCAGCGCCAGGCCCGCCATGAAACTCGAAAGGATCAACGCTGCTGCCCAGATCGAATTGCCGAAGGCGAGACCGCTTAACCTCAGCCAGAGAGTTTCAAAAAGTAGCGCGCTGCTGCCCGAGAGAAAAAGAACAATTGAGACCATAGCGGCGCGCACGGGGCGAAACGTGCACGCGGCTCTTCTGCGCCGCAAGGGCGAGTGGCATTGGCATCTTTGCCAATCGGGTCGGTCGAAAGCCGATGCCATGAGTACGTTGTCTGCGTATCTCTGCGGCGGCGTTACCGATTTCGTGGCGCGAATATATGATGAGAAAACGGAGGCGTTGATTGGAACATAGACCCTTCAGGTCTGTGCGCCCAGCGGGTTTGTAACCCGCCTGAAACGCAAGCGGGGCAAATACGTGACCGCAGCGGAGAACACCTCCGCTGGGCGCACAGGGCACAGCCCTATGTTGCAAGCGCCGCGCAAACTTTCTATGGAGAGGAAATGGCAGCACCCGGTTGTGAGGCGGTGCGAACCGGCGTGTTTATCCGATAACGAGCAAGATCGCCTTCAAAAATATTGGCCAACGCCGGGTTCTCCTGGGCGTTAGCTAATTGAAGCCCTCTTTCGGCGATTACTCTCGCCTCGGTAAATCGACCATTCTCGGCATAGGCAGCGGCTAGAGTTCGTAAGATCGCCGGATTGTTGTCACCGGATAATTGATTCGCGCGTTTAGCCAACGCCAGCGCTTGGCGCCCATTTCGAATCCAAGTGTCGGGAAAAGTTGCCAGAATCCAGGCAAGATTGTTCAAAGAATCAACCGAATCTGACTGGATGGCGAGCGCATTTTGCCAATGTGCAATCGCCTCGCTCGGGCGGCCCTTTTGCAAAAGCGCGAGACCGATGTTGTTTTCTACTTTTGGGAACGTGGGGCTGCTCTTTAGCGCTTGTTCGTAAGCGGCGATGGCGTCGTCAACGCGAGCTTTTTGCAGCAGGTCATTTCCCAACATGTAATAGGCCTCTGCGTAGTGAGGATTTTCTTGCACGGCTTGTTGATAGTGAGCGATGGCTTCGTCGATCCGGCCATTCTGATCCAGTGCGATTCCCAAGTTATAGTGCGCGGCGGGATAACGAACCTGGATGGATAATGCTTTCTCGTACGCTGCGATCGCGCTCTGTGACTCGCCTTTTTCCAGTAACGCGTTTCCCAGATCGTAATATCCCTGCGCGTCTTTGGGATGCTGTTTAACAAGGGTTTCCAAATGGGCGATCGCTTCATCCGTGCGTCCCTTCCTGGCCAGAGCTATGCTTAGGTACTTCCGTTCTTCGGGAAACTGGCGACCGCTCTTGCCGGCCATTTGAAACTGATCGATTGCTTCGTCCAGGCGCTCGTGATCCAGCAGGAAATGCCCGAGCGCGTTGTGTGCGATGAAATTCCCTGAGGTCACGGCGAGGGTGTGCCGCCACAGCGACTCAGCGTCGCGCCAGTAGGAGGCTTGAATATACGCGCGCCAAGCCAGTGCGATAATGGCGAGGCCCGCCGACACTCCAAGAATTCTGCGCTGAAGCCGTGAAGCCAAGGCGTCTGTAATCCCCCATACTACCAACACGTACAGACCGATCTGCGGCAAATAAGTGTATCGATCGGCGTGCGCTTGTGAGCCCACTTGAATCAATCCGATCACCGGCAGGAGCATTAGCACGTACCAAAACCAACCCGTCATGAGGTATGGGCGCTTGCGCCGCAGCGCGATAGCGCCCGCGCTCACCAAGCCGAGCAACACGATAGCCAGGCCAATTTCCCAAATCGGCAGCTTATCTTCGGGATGGGGATAAAAAACTGCCAGGCCCACTGGCCAGATCATTTGCTTGAGATAGGTGATATATGTGACAAGTCCATTGGTGATCCGCAAAAGGAGAGGCAATTGCTCGCCGCGCGCCATACTTGAATGCTGTGCCCAGAGCGTAACCAGTCCTTCGGCAACAGAGAGCGCTAACAACGGAACCTTTTCAAGAATCAGTTGCTTGGTTGATGATCGCCCAGTGAACCGGTTGAGCGGCCAATAATCGAGCAGTAACAGGACGAAAGGCACGGTCACCAGCGTTGGCTTGGACATGAGCCCGAGCGCGAACAAGATCGACATCGTCAAGTAGCGGCCAAACGAGGGATACCTGGCGTAGCGAACGTAAGCGCTGAGCGTGAGCATGAAGAAAACGGCGCTCAGAACATCTTTACGCTCGGAAATCCAGGCGACTGATTCGACGCGCAGTGGGTGTATCGCAAAAACTGCGGCCACAAAGGCGCTCCGCCAAATCGCGCCGGTCATTTGCTGCAATACTAAAAACAACAAGACGACCGCGATCGTATGCAGGACGATGTTCGTAAGGTGATGGCCGCCCGCGCGGAGTCCCCACAACTGGCAGTCCAACATGTGCGATAAGGTGGTTAGCGGATGCCAATTTGCCGAATGCTTGCCGCTAAATGCGTGGACGACGCCGTTAATAGTTAATCCATGGGCGATGTTCGGATTCGCATAAACGTACTCGTTGTCATCGTAGTTGACGAAGTCGTAGCGGACGGTTTGGCCAAACACCAGCCACGTAATGGCGACCAAGAAAATACAACCGCCTAAAGCTTGGCGACGTGCGGATGACTTAGCCTTTGGTGCGCTTTGAACGGCCATAACTTCCAAAGAATCTGTTAACTATGTTTTTGCACCCGCAAATCAGAAGCAATATGTGAAAGCTGGATTGATCCCGGATCGACGGATAGCGGAGGATAATATGCAGTGCAAGAGTCTCCCGAAACTGTCTTCGCGCAATTCGCGCCAGCCTCGTCGTCGTCCCGCGACTGCCAGGACGTGGGCGGCCTGCCACGCCGGAGCTTTGGCGAAGGCGGGTGATTCGTGGGCGAAATGGTCTTCTTCGAAACTCGCCCTTGTGTTCAGGGTTAAATAAAGTGAAAGTCCAAAGAGGTCTTCAAATTATGAAAATATCAGGCGTGTTGAAATCGGCGGCCGTGTTGTTACTGCTGTCGGCCGTGGCGATCAGTGCGTTCGCGGGGCCACAAAATAACCAGGTGCAGGTGACGCAAAATAGGGGCGAGCGCTACGCGTACGTTTGGGTAACGGGATCCAGGATCCCGCAAAAGGTGAAAATTAGCCCAATCGGTACGCCAAGCTTTAGCGCGTTGTCCGAATGGGATCGGCGTCAGATCAATCAGACAGGCCGCGGTACGGCGGCGGACATATTGCGGCAGGATCCGTCTCTTCGCGTGATCGGGCACTAATTCTTGGGGTGATATCGTTCTCGTCCTCCTCGAAAGAAACCGCAGGACAGATCGACCACGAGGACGAAGCTGCCCCAGGTAAGAGCCTAGCGCGGCGTCGAATTGCCCTGCGTGCTCAGGACGAAGCGAAGGTTTTCTGCTGCTTCTGCGTCATCAGGCTTTAAACGAAGCGCTTCTTTGAATTGAGCAATCGCCTCTGAAGTTTGTCCCAGCCGGAAATAGACGGCACCAAGACCGCTGTGGACTGGTGCCTTGGGGTCGAGGCGCAGGGTTTCCTCATAATGCCGTTTCGCACCTTCAAAGTCGCCCTTCACGTAAAGGGCGTGGCCGAGATCATAATGCGCTTCCGGGTGATTCGGGTGACGCCTGAGCGCGATCTCAAACTCGTTAATCGCATTGTCGATCTTGCCTTCTGCCACGAGAAACACGCCGTAATCGTAATGCACCATGCCAGATCTCGGAGCCACCTGCGCAGCGAGTTCAAACTGCGCAGCCGCTTCGTCTTTGCGGCCGAGACGAGCGAGAAGGCGGCCGTACTCACAGAGGATTTCATCATTGCGCGGCTCAGCCCGCAACGCCTCCTCCAATTCGTTCCGAGCATCATCCAGCCGCGACTGTGCGGCCCGAATTTGGCCCAAGCTATAATGGACCTCCTTCTCCTTTGGATTAAGCCGAAGAGCGATCTCACACTGTTCCGCCGCCTCATCGAGCCGACCGGCTTTGTGCAAGCTAAAGCCGTACCTCCAATGAGCACGGGCGCTATTTGGCAAATCGGACGCGATCCACGCTCTTTGTTCTAATTCGGGCGTGTTGCTCACTGCTTGCCCGATCCAGAGCGCGCCGAGCGGGATCACAAAGACTCCAACCCATTTTACCCCGTGCAGCGCCCAACTGGGCAGGAATTCCCGTGACGGCGCGGATACGTTTCCGGCGGCGAGACCGAGATTCTCGCGCGTGGAGCGTTCGCGCACTTTCCAAATGAATCCGTCGTAATAAAAATGGAGGAGACCTGACGCCGCGACCACACCCGTGAGGACGCGCTTCACAGTTTCCATCTCGAGGTGGGCATTGAAATAGGCAATCGAGCCATAGGCAAAAATCAGCCCGATGTAGAGACCGACCAGCGAACCGCTTCTTCGAAAAACAAAGCGCATAAAGCCGCCGATGGAACTGTCCTTCTCCACGCGGCTGCGATTGTAAATCCAGACCAGCGAGAGGTACTGCACATCGTGATACACTTCGAACAGGGCGATACCCGCCAGAATGTTGGTGACGCCGTTATTGCAATACCACCAGTAAGCAATAGTCGTGACCAGCAGCGCCAGCTTCACCGGGTTCGGGCGTTTCCCCTCCGCCCACATCCGGGAGAAATTGAACAGGAACAAGACCGCGGCTGCAATAGCAATGGCGAGGACGATTTGCTGTGCGTTGTGCAGGAGCGACGGTGGAATGAATGGTCCGCCGCTGGCGTAGTACGTTTCCAGCGTGTCGGCCATGCGTTGCGGTGAGAGGAGCACTGCTGCCGCGAACCATGTGGCGCAGGTCGCAAAGTCGAGGCGGCGCGTCAACGCAGCGAAGGAACCCGTCTTCGCGTCGTAGATTCGACAGAAACCGTAGGTCTGCATCATCCCATGCCAGACACCCCAGAAGAAAACGATCACAATGATCCCCTTCAGGTCCCACCAGTAAAAAGCGACGCAAACCGACACCAGAAAAATCGGCGCGAAAATAAAGCGCCAGCGAAAACGTCTGAACAAAGCGCGGTCGCCGTACGCGCGGATCATCCCCGGCAGGTGATGGCCCATGGCGCCAAACGCCGCCACGAAAAGGTAGATGTCTTGTGCGCTCCAGCGCGCCTGCGCCAGAAGAAACATCGGCACCAGAAAAAGCGGCGTCCCAACGTAAAGAATCAGGTCACGCCAACTGTTGAGAATCCACAGCGTCTTTTTCGGCGCGGCTTTAGGCACGGCAGGAACAGTCTGTGGTCGTGAAAATGCGCTGAGGAGCTGCATTGGTCTAAGCGCCAAGTGTCTCTTAACTCGCCGAGAAAATCAATATTGGAGTTATTTGTTTCCTCGGACGCATCTGCGAAATGCAGTCGAGCGAAAAGCAGAATTGTGAACGCGATGAAACCCGGGTCTCAGAGCTCACCGCGAAGTACCTTAAAAACTACTGTGCTATCGACCACCCCTTGAAGCACATCAGTCCCGGGGCCGCTGCCAAACACGACGACGTCGTCCACGGTGGGTAGCGCCGATTTTGTGAACAGTGCGGCCGGTTCCAGATTTTCTGCCGGTGGTTCATTCTGCTTGTTATTCGGAACGTTCGCTGCGCCGTAAGACCTTGTACCGTGCGGGCCGGTCGCCCAGGTAATCCAGGGCTGGCCCGCAGAATTAAGCCCAAGTAACGCAATGCCGCTGTCTTGTCGAAATGGGAAACCATTCAAATTCATTCCACCAATCGCGACATCGCCGCAGACAATGATCG
>WNGF01004685.1_pt1 | contig 17806 bp, 18 predicted proteins | sample 5400641 | NCBI WGS metagenome assembly WNGF01 (sample SAMN13153371, study PRJNA577476) | soil metagenome | isolation source: 80 cm soil or saprolite under grassland replicate 2 | place: USA:California | collected 2016-06-15
GTTGGGTTCAAGGGGAATGCCGCGATCGGCGTGGCGTTTCAGATCTTCATCGTCGTCATCGTCTTCATCATGTCCATCTTCACCGGTATGAGCGTGCTCGTTGCGCGATTCGCGGGCGCGGGTGAGGAAGACAAGGTCAATCGCACGGTTTATCAGGCATTTCTGACTGCGATCGGGATCTCACTCCTGATCCTGGCACCGATTGGATATTTCATTTCACCGCTGCTGCTCGATCTTCTCAACGCTGCACCCGCAGTGAAAGCACAAGCGCTGCCTTTCCTGCGGATCATGTTCATGTTCAGCAGCGGCATGCTCGTGTTCTACATGCTGAGCGGTGCGCTTCGCTCGGCCGGTGACGCGCGGACTCCGATGATTCTAGGCATCACCATGACGGTGCTGAACATCGTGTTCAACGTCGTGCTGATTCGCGGGCTTGGCCCGATACCCGCTTTTGGAACCGCCGGCGCCGCGATGGGAACGGTCAGCGCGAGCGGTTTGGTCGCGCTCTACGCGATGGTAAGGCTCTGGAGAGGCGGATGGGTGGTGTCATTCCCGCGTGGCCACGGCTTCCGCCCTGATTGGAGCATCATCAGGTCGCTCTTCCGGTACGGCCTCCCCACTGGAATCCAGGGGATCGCAATGAACGTCGGAGGCGCATTCATGATGGCGTTCATCGGATCGTTGCCTCAGAGTGCTGCTGCACAGGCGGCATTCGCGGTGTCGTATTCGCAGTTGTTCTCGCTGATTACCTGGACATCGGTAGGATTGCTGGGAGCAGCGGCAGCGGTAGCGGGGCAGAACCTGGGAGCGGGTAAGCCAGATCGCGCCGACGAAGCGGTGCATGTCGCGGCACGCATCGCCGTCGTCGGCGCCGCATTTTTTGGACTTTTCTTTTTGTTCTTTCCGCAGGCATTGCTGGCGGTATTCGGGATGAACGACCCGGTAGTCGTCGCGATCGGCACGCAGCTTCTGCGTGTGCTCAGCCTGTCGGGACTCTTCATCGCCGTAGCGCTGACTTACACGGGTGGGCTGCAAGGGACGGGAGATACGAAGAGCCCCCTCTACATCTCGATCATCTCACAGGTTGTGGTGCCGCTCGGCATCTGCTTCGTGATTCAGCAGACAGGGACGTTGAGACCAATGCATATATGGATCGCGATTCTCATCGGCCACGCGACACGCTGCGGATTGAGCGTGGTGCGATTCAATCAGGGAAAATGGCGTGGCATCGCCGTGGACATTCCGGACGCGCCGCGGGAGAGCACGGCCGCTCGCTGATTCCAAAGCGGCCGTGCTCTCTTCCGCGCTATCGAACTATCAGTACCTCGGGTCGATCGTCGTGAGCTGACGTCGGATCGACGACCACGCATTCTGCACCTGGGACGACGGTCGCGCCCGTTGAAGGGCGGCATCGACGCGCCGAGCCGCGTTGATCAACGCGCGGCCTGCCAATGCAGATCCTTCGACGTTGCCGGAGGATCGCACGACCTGCTCGTACTGCGAGGCATTATCGGCGAACGCGGACAGCGCGAACCACAACTCTACGTCGCCCTCGGCATAGGTGCGCCGCGTGTCAAGGAGTCCGCCGGTCGACACTGCGAGCTCCTGACGCTCACGAGCAACAAGTGCCTGGGCGCCACGTCGCACGAGCGATGCGTTCTCCGGTGACAGAACGGAAGAGATCACGCCGCCGGTGGTTGTCGTGGTGGAAATGCCAAGTGCCTGGGCTGTCCGTCCGTTGAGATTGCCCGTCGCGATTATGCCTTTGTCGACCTGGAACTCGAACAACGCGCTTCGCGTTGCATCGTCGAGCTCACCGGTGACGGAGCCGCGGTAGTAACCCTGCTGTGCCAGCGTCTGCTGCGCCGCACGGACCATTGCGGAGTCGGTGTAGATCGTGAAGGCATTAGCCGCTCGCCTGAGGCCTCGGCCCCGAAGAACGACCTGCTGCTCGAGTTGAACGGCGAGACGGGTTCCCGTCGGTACACTGACATCGCGTCCCTGGGACAGCAGAGCGCCGAGTGCGCCGAGAATCCCGGACGCTGGACTACTCTCCGAGCCTGCACCGGCGATCGCCGCGCCAATACCGCCGCGTCCTCCAACAAGCACTACTCGCGGGTCGGCCTGTGATTCGATCTGACGTCGCTCGGTGGAATCGGTGCTCGTCAGGCGGCCGCTGATCGCGTAACTCGTACCGTCGGGAAGCATGAGACGATCGAAGGCGACACCGAGAACTCCCGACTGCTGTCGATTGGCTGCCTGCGCGAAGTTGACCACGCCACGAATACGACTGCCCGCGGGAATGACCGTGTAGTTGTCGACACCGATCGTGTCCACAACTGTCGTCTCGAACGTCTGACCGACGCGAGCGGTCGCGGACTGAAGAGGACCGGTAGTTCGAACGATAATGACGCTGCCCTCGGGCAGAACGAGGCGCGCCTGGGCGGAGAGCCCCGAAATGGCGAACAGCGACAGCGCGAGGCCCCACGCTCCGCGGTTCACGATTTTCGTTTGGTGGAATTGCATCTTGGTCCCTCCTGATTGCTGGGATTCATTCATTTCCAGCCTTTCAAGAGGTGTACCGCCGATGCTGCGGACAACGTGCTGTTTTGCTGCACATGTCCGGAACCGAACATTGGGTGGGGCTACGGAATCAGCGACGAACATCGCGACCCGGTGCGAGAGCCGCTAGTCCGGCCGGGGTTTTACCGTCGCGAGCCAGTGCTGTGTAGCGTCACCAACTTCACATAGCACATCAGCGTCGGTTCTTCCGGACGACTTGAGGACATGGAAGCTGTGATCGGCGCCGTCGATCCAGTGCATCTGCCAGCGCGTCCTCACTGTCCCGAGTGCAGCCTCCATCAATTCCTTCGTGCAGAATGGATCGCGTGTACCGTTGAAGCACAGGACCGGAACGTCAATCGACGGCAGATGGGCATCGCGAAGCTTTTCGGGCTGTCCCGGCGGATGTAGCGGATATGCGAAGAGCAGTAACCCGTCACAGTCGAATTTTTTCGCGGCCATCATCGATGCGGCGCGTCCTCCCATGGAGCGTCCGCCGATGATCAATGTTTTCGGCCAGAGCTCGTGACGAGCTCGGACGACAACCGCGGCAAAGCATTCCTCGAGTCGCGGCATTGGGTCTGGCCGACCTGACTTCTTCTCCCGATAGAGAAAGTTGAAGCGCACAACGCTCAAGCCGCGGGATCGCAGCGTTTCGGAGAGCTGAAGCATCCCGCGATCCTGCATGTTGCCACCGGCGCCATGCGCGCAGACGAAGACAGGTGCGTCGGCCGTATCCTGAGCGGGATCGAAAATGGCGCTTGTTTCTGCGTCGCCGACCGGTACTCGCCATTCTCGAGCCGGAGGTTGTGCGCGCGAATCGGCCATTACGGAAAGTGCGACAGTAGTCTCGAGTCGTCGAGGGTGCTCAAATGCTGGTGCGGTTATTGATGCACAAGGACACCATGCGAATCCTGGTCACACTGTCGCTCGCTCTGCCGCTCGCGTGTCATAACACGCCTGCCGCGCCCACTGAAGTAATCGGAACGTGGGGCGGCGACAACGCCGGCCTCATCGCCACAGATACAACCGCCCATGTACATATCGGCTGCACGCTGGGCGACGCGAAGGGAGCAATTCATCCGGATGCGGATGGTCACTTCGAGGCGACGGGCACGTACAACGTCGATGCATACCCGATCGATCGTGGAATACTCCATCCAGCACGATTCAGCGGACAGATCGTCGGGCGATCCATGACTCTCACAGTAGTTCTGACCGACAACAACCAACAGCTCGGTCCGGTGATACTCACCTACGGTAAGGAACCGAAGATGGGACCTTGCCCGATCTGTCGGACACCGAAAAAACGCGTAACCCTCAGCAAGGAGCTCCCGTGGCGGAAAGCGTCTATAAGGTCATCGAGCTGATCGGCACAAGCACACAATCGTGGGAGAAAGCTGCCGCAGCAGCAATCAACACGGCGGGCAAGACACTGAGGGAGCTGCGAGTTGCGGAGGTATCACAGCTGGATGTTCAGTTGAGGGAGGGGAAGATCGAGAGTTACCGTGCGAAGGTAAAAGTGTCGTTCAAGTATGAGAGTGAGTGAAAGGGCACTGCGAACTGCAGACTACGGACTAACTGCGGACTGCGGACTAACTGCAGGAGGTGAGTGAGGGGTAAGACCCATCTCATCCAGAAAGCGGTGACCACCCGTCGGCTTACCGCGTCTCGCGTTCACTCGGGTCAGAACTAGCCGGTCCTTGGTGCGTGTCATACCGACGTACAACAGGCGGCGTGCTTCCTCGATGTCGCGCGTGTTCTTGTAGCCATCGCCTGGAAGTTGGGAATCTTCTGCGCCGATGATGTAAACGCGCGAGAACTCTAGGCCCTTAGTCGAGTGCAATGTCAGGAGGTTGACGCGTGACTGCTCACGGTCGGCGCCATCCCTTCCAGAAAGTGCGACGCGCTCGAGAAAGTCAGTGATCTGATTCGACAGCGAACTGCCGTGAGCCAGCTCGAGCACAGGGCGCAGTCTGCGCATCGCTGCCGGATAAAGCTGCTCAGCGGTCTTTTCAGCCTGGATGCGCATCATGAGCGCCTGACCGCCAAGCTGATCGATCACGTATTCGATCGTTGGAAGTGACTCGTCACCACAGCGTTTTCGCTCCAGGGCATAGAGCTCGAGGCAATTGCTGCGACGGAAAAACGGGTACACCCGTAAGAGTGTCTTCAGTCTGGTCGCTTCCTCGCAAAGGGATTCGGGGTCGGAGAGCGCGAGCGCCAACGCGAGAAAGTCGAGAAGCTCGTCGAGGGCTGTCTTGCGGGCGCGGGTTACCTTGGCCTCGCCGAGGTAGAGAAAAATGGAAGCCAAAGTTCTTGCATCGTCCGGAGCGCGGTGTGACCGCCCTCGCTCAATCCCGAAGGCCCGAGCGAGGTTCGGTAAGCTGGCGCTTCCGCTGCGGAGCTCACGAGCCAGTGGGAGAGTGTCGTACGTGCAAAGGTCCCACGGCCCCAGGGCCTCGGCCATTCGGCGCAAGATCGGGAAATCAAACTCGTAGCCGTTGTGAGCTACGATCAGATCCTGACCGCAGAACTCCAGAAACTGCGGCCAGACGTCCTCGAAAAAAGGCGCATCCGCCACTTCGTGCTCGTGGATGCCATGGGCTACACTCGCTCCCTCCCCAATTGGCACGCGTGGCTTCAGGAGTGACTGGAATTGCTCGATGATGCGTCCATTCCGGACGCGCACGCCGGCAATCTCGACGAGCTCGGCGCGACTCACGTCATTGCCTGTTGTTTCAATGTCGACAGCGGTGAAGTCCAGAAAAAGATTGGAGAACTGGAGGCTCCGGATCAGTTGCGCCGCCTTGAATACGCCGAGCGCAATGCCGAGGGACTTACAATCGGACTCGGTAATTGAAACGGCATCGGGAGGTGCTGAGCCGCCAAGCTGGATGCTCATGATTCCGATGCCGCCCAGGATTCCCTTGAGAGGGACTTCTACGCCGCCGAGCCGGGGAATCCAGATGGTGCGGCCGGTGCGGAGCGCGTACCCGAGTCGCTCAGCGAGGTGTTGTACCTCGTCATTCTCGGCGGGATCGGACAGGTCATCGTGATTTTCCTCGAGGACGGTGCGAGACCGGGCCAGGCGGTGCGACAAAAGCTCGGCCACGAGCGCTGAAATGTTCGTGTGGCGACTACCAAGGGCGGCGAGATTCTTGAGCGCATAGAGTCCGCGCCAGATCTTTTTGTATTCGGCGTTACCGCGTCGTAGCTTGCGGACCGTTTCCTCGAGATACGTGAGCAGCGGCTGTCTCGCCTCTTCCGCCTTCGCGCGCGCGTCGTCAAAGAGCAATCGGGGAAGAACTACCCGGAGGAATTGTTCCTTGTGGATAGGATCATCGGGATAAGCGATGACGCGCAGAGCCGCGACCAAATATCCGATGACAGGCTCTTCGGACAAAGCCCGCCCTCTCGCCAGTCGGGACGGAATCCCCGCAGTGATGCACCCACTCTCCGCAGCGTGGCCCATCTCGTTGGTTCGGTACAGGAGGGCGAAATCACCCCATTCCAGTGCGTGCGTTTGCCGATCGCGCTGAAGATCGTTGATGATCCAGGCGATCTCGGCATCTTCGTTCGCGAACGTCAGCGTTGCAATCGGAAATGGCGAGCTCCGATCAGACGCGGCATGCTTGCGGTCGGAAAAAAGCGGAGGGTTGTTGGAGACAAGGGATCGTGCCAGACCGAGGATTTCGCACGGGCAGCGCCGGTTTTCCTGAAGTTGCACCGTGAGTTTTGGGTCAATGCGGAAATCGTTCAGGAACTCGGTGAAGACTTTTGGGTTAGCACCCGCCCAGGAATAGATCGACTGCTCTTCGTCGCCAACTGCAAAAATATTCCGGTGCGTAATAGCGAGTGATCGAATGATGGAGTACTCAGCTCTGTTCAGATCCTGAAACTCGTCGACAAGGACGTAGTCCCAACGGGAGCGCACCGTTGTCACTACCGACTCGATCCGAAGGAGCTCGTCGGCTTTGAGAACCAACATGTCGAAGTCCAACATGTTGCGCCTTCCCAAAAACTGAGTGTATGCATCGTACAGTTGTGGGTCATTCTTTATCAGCTCCGCACCCTTGAAGCGGTAGGCAGCAAAATTCTTCAGCGTTCGCGAGTGATATCTCCTGTATCCCTCGACGCGCCGAAGAACAGAGAGCTGATATTGCTCGTCAGCGATCCCGAATCCGGGCTGGAGTCCCACGTGCTCGCCGAACTCGCGCAGAAGCTCGGCGCAGAAAGCGTGGATCGTTCCGCGCTTGATGCGCTCGGCACGTGGCCCAAGCGTCTTCTCGAGACGCGTAGCGATCTCTCCAGCAGCCTTGTTGGTGAATGTGAAGGCGCAGATACGGGCTGGGTCGAACCCACGTTGCTCGATGAGAAAGCGGATCCGCTCGATGAGGCAGTAGGTCTTGCCTGCGCCTGGACCGGCGAGGACCAGTAACGGCTGCGGCTCCGCCTCGATCGCCGCGCGCTGTGAGGCGGAGGCCGAATGCTCGACGATCGAAAGAGGCGCGAAGGCGGTATCGCCCTGAACCAGCATATGGAGGGAGATGGGGGATGACTGGCAGCCAATCTTGGGAAGGCACACCGATTCCGCAATGAAACCGGGCATGCTGCAACCATGTGATGTGGCCTACAGGACCCGCATCCCGTTTAGCGCTGGAAGAGGCTTTCCGGCGCCTATTTAGTACTGCATCGCTACTATTTTAACGATTCCTGCATTAGCGCCGCGACAGACGCCGGGCTCCTGATTATCGCCCGGTACTGCGGACATCTGTCGCGGCGGTTTACGCTATGACCCGAGACTGATCCTATGCTATCGTGATCAGTGGCCGGTTACCCTGTCCCAGGCATCGCGAACGGCGTCCTTGATGTTTTCCCACGTGGATGACCTTCAAAAGAAAGCGGCAGAGATCATGCCGACCCGCGAGGTCCACGGCGGCGCATGCTCGGCAAAATTTGTGAGCCAGCGCGTATCTGAATTACTTCTGCGTTGCGCGAATATTCCTCAGCACAGGGTCGAGAATACGGCTGATCGCCTCGAGGGCATCGTGGGAGAGCGTGACTCCTGCCGCCTTGACGTTGTCGTCAACCTGCGAAGGTCTAGTAGCACCTATGATCGCCGAGGATAGTTCGGGCCGGCGCAGCACCCAGGCGATAGCCAGCTGCGCCATCGTCAAGCCTTCGCGCGCCGCAACGGGTTTGAGTCGCTGCACCGCGTCGAGCACCGGCTCGCTCAGCAAATCGTCATTGAACATCGACCCCATCTCGGGATGGGCCGCACGTGAGTCGCGCGGCGGGGGCTCGCCGGGCAGATACTTCCCGGTAAGAAGACCCTGCGCTAGAGGCGACCAGACGATCTGACCAATGCCATTAGCCGCGCAGAGCGCAAAGATCTCCTTTTCCCATTTGCGCCAGAGCATGGAGTACTGTGGCTGGCTCGACACGAACTTCTCCACGCCGGGGATCGCGAGAGCAGCCCGTATCTGATCAGCGTTCCACTCACTGAAGCCGAGGTAGCGCGCTTTTCCCGATCGGACAACATTGGTCAGCGCCTCCATCGTTTCCTCGAGCGGCGTGTTCACGTCGTAGCGATGGCATTGATACAAATCCACGTAATCGGTGCGCAGCCGCTGGAGCGATGCATCTATCTGCTTGTAGACTTGAGCGGCGGAGAGACCGCGGTCGGTGTCGGTCATCGGAAAAAAAAGCTTCGTCGCAAGTATGTACGACGAGCGCGGCCTCGTGCGAAGAACATCTCCGAGAAACGACTCAGCCCGCCCGACACCGTAGATATTGGACGTGTCGATGAAGTTGATGCCGAGCTCGAAGGCACGGTTCACGCAGGCACGCGCGGGGCTATCATCCACGCCGACACCGTACGTGAGCCAGGAGCCAAGGGAGATCTCGGAGATCTGGAGATCGCTGCTGCCAAGTTGACGATATTTCATGACGGGTCCCGGGAGGTCAGATGGCTTATCGGAGTCGTCGCCTTCTATTGAGGCCAGCGTGGATAGGAGTATGTTTTCCGGTCTCGAAACAGCGCCCTCATCGGCCGGGACAAGAGATTCTTTCCCACCGTATCTGGAATGTCAACAACGGAAGAACGCCCGAGAAAAATTGGTGAGCTGCGCCGTACAGCGCAGCTGATGCGCTCGGCGGTGGATGGCCTCGATGACGCGCAGCTCGACACGCCGTACCGTGAAGGCGGATGGACCGTGCGACAAGTGGTCCACCACGTCGCCGATTCACACGTGAACGCGTATCTGAGATTCAAGTGGGTTGTGGCCGAGGACCATCCAACGATCAAAACCTATGACCAGGATGTATGGGCGATATTGCCCGATTCGCGCCTGCCGGTGGAGTCGTCCCTCAGAATTCTGGATGGGCTGCACGAGCGATGGAGCGCTTTTCTGGCCGCCCTGCCAGATAGTGCGTGGAGCAGGCGTGCGATGCATCCGGAGCGCGGCGAGGTAACGATGGATGACCTGCTCGACATCTACGCCGATCATGGAGCGCATCACGCAAAACAGATCACCGACCTGAGGGCGCGCAAAGGCTGGTGACGACTAGAGTGGTATGACACAGGTGGGGGAGCCGGAGCTAAAGAGAAGCCGAATGTCGAGGGCGTTCGGCCTTCTCCCCCGGATCGCGGCCATTCTCATGATGGTCCTCGCGCTCGGTGTCCTGGTAGGATGGGCACTGGAGATCAGGGCGATCACCGAGACCACTCCGGGCGAATACCAGATGCAGCCGATGACGGCGCTCACGTTCCTTCTCGCCGGGCTGGCTCTTCTACTCGGCGGTGAGGAACAGCCGTCCAGGCGTGACGTGATTCTGTCGGTCGTGTTAGCGCTCGTGGTTGCGGTGTTGGCAGGTACCTCCGGTCTCGAGTATGCCCTGAATCGGAGCCTGGGAATCGATCTCGCGCTCTTTCACGATGAGGTGATTCGCTCGGGGTCAATACCGCCAGGCAGAATGGCGGCGAACACCACGATCGCATTTCTGTTCGGTGCGGCAGGCCTGCTGCTCCTCCCATACGACCGGAAATCACGCGGCCTGAAAAGCCAGCTTGCCTCTTACGGACTGCTTGTCGTCGCCTTCGTCGCGCTGGTCGGCTATGCGTTCGGGGTGCAGGACTTCTACAGCGTTCAGACGTTCATCGGGATGTCGCTGTTGTCGGCGATCATGTTCCTGATCTTCGGCGTCGGACTCATGTTCGGTCAGCTGGAGCGCGGACTGAGTGGACTGGTTGCGGACGAAGGCGCAGCCGGAGTGGTTGCGAGGCGGCTCCTGCCGGGGACGATCGCCCTGCCGTTCGTCTTCGGAATGCTGCGCCTGGCCGGCGAGCAAAGCGGCCTGTTCGGCGGACCGATGGCGACTTCGCTGTTTGCGGTCGCCGACATCGGCACTTTCCTGATGCTCATCGCGTGGAGCACACGCGTGCTGCGCGTCACTGATCGTACGCGAGCTCATCTGCTCGTGCGCGAACGGGAAGCACGAGCTAGCTCGGAACGTGCTCGATCCGATGCCGAGATGGCGCGAGCCGAAGCGGAAGCGGCGCGAGCCGAGGCCGAGAGCGCGAACGGCGCGAAGAGCGATTTCCTGGCGGTCATGTCGCACGAGCTGCGAACACCCCTGTCCGCGATCATGGGTTATCAGGAATTGCTCTCCGATGGAATATCCGGATCCATCAACGAACATCAGGCGCAGCAGCTCGGAAGGATAAAGGCAAGCGCACGACATCTACTGTCACTCATCGACGAGATCCTGACGTTCACGAGAATAGACGCGGGACGAGAGGAGGTGGAGCTCGCTGAGACGTCGGTCAGAAGAGTGCTGAGGGAAGCGGCAGAGCTGATCGAGCCGCTGGCGAAGGAAAAGAATCTCAACGTGGAGATCATTCCACCGCAGCCCGACATCGTGCTGGAGACTGACACGACGAAAGTCAGGCAGATGATCGTCAATCTGCTATCCAACGCAGTCAAATTCACCGAGGAAGGACGAATCACGCTCTCCGCACAGCAGCAGGGAGACGAGGTGATGATCAGCATCGCCGATACGGGAATCGGCATCAATCCCGAGCATTTCCAGCGAATCTTCGAGCCCTTCTGGCAAGTGGAGCAGAAGGCGACGCGACGAGCCGGCGGAACAGGGCTGGGCCTGACGGTGACGAAGCGACTGGCAATGCTTCTAGGGGGAGACGTGACCGTTCGAAGCCGTCCGGATGAGGGAACGACATTCACGATCTCGCTTCCAACGCGATCAGCGACTGAAGCACCCATGGTCGCCAGAATTACTGCGTTGAGAGCAGGGTAAACGGCCACTGCGAACTTCGAACTAACGGCGCGTATCGACTATTTTGCCGCGACCTGTGCGTCCGGCTCGGAGGTAACGGGAGCACCGGCTTCCTCGAGCGGGGCAACGAAGTTGAACAGCCGCAGACGAAGCGCTCCCCGAGGACCAGCGGACTCGTCGTAGGCGTACGACGTCACCGAGCAATTGGCAATCTCACCCTGGCGGTCGATCGCGAGAATCTGATCCTCGGTCATATGTTCGAGGAGATAGCGCATGCAGAGGACGACGACAGAGTGGCAAACTAGCAGCACTCTCTCGGCGCAGTACTCGCGAGAGATCATCTCGATCGCGCTGCGAAGACGCAGTATCACATCGCACCAACTCTCTCCACCGGGAGGGCGGTGATAGAATTTGCCGAGGAGGCGGCGAAACTCCGCCTGCTCCGGATGGAAGGTCTCTATTCCTGATCTCGTTAGCCGGTCGAGTATTCCGAACTCCTTTTCCCGAAGGCGCTCGTCAACGACGAGCGAATACGAATCGCGTGGAAGATGAGCTGCCTCGGCAACAATCGCGGCTGTGTCGCGAGCGCGAAGGTACGGCGACGTGAGAATCACGTTCGGTTTCTTGTCCATCGGCATGTCCCCAAACCACTTGCCGAGGGCGATCGCCTGACGCTCGCCGAGCTCGGAGAGCGACACGTCCACGTCGCGAGTCTGAATGGAAATGATTTTCTCACCGGCGCGATGGGCTGCTTCACGCGCGACGTTGCCAGCGGACTCACCGTGCCGCACGAGGTAAAGGAGGTCGGGCCAGACCTGGGGGTGCGTCATGCGTGGATGGTAGGCAGGGAGCGTACCATCCGGAGCTGGTGGGGAGCTTGTAAGTGACCTCAGCATGATTACCCGCTATCCGGAAACCGTGCTGACATTTAACGGCGAGCCACCGTTATTCGTTGACCTTCGCGTCCCTGTAACCCAACGCGAGCGGGATTCATTGCAAGCAATGGGAATGCAGACGTCATTCGCAGTGGTGACGGCATGTAATCCGATGGGGAAGAACATCTCCGACGCCGAGAACGAGCAGAGGAGTCGGCTTCTCGAGGCTGAGCTTGTAAGCTCGCGCGAGCGATTCGTTCGAGTGGATGCATGCTCCCCTGACAAATCACACTGCGAGCCTAGTGTGGCGGTGAAGACGTCGCTCGAGCGCGCCGTGGAGATTGCGAAGCGGTACGATCAGGTCGCGATCTTCTGGTTTGACGGAGCGGAGTTCTGGATCGAGCCGGTGCTGGGGCCGGCGACGAGGATGAGACTACCGGCTAGAGATAGGCCCAGGCCTTAGATGAGGTGTGGCGGGCTGCGCGTAATGAGTTTACCGTTTCCCCGTCCTGCGTTTTTCCGTTTGTCAAATGCACACCCCGACGGTTAATTGAACCGTCAGGGTGTGCACGTGCATTTAAATGGAAAAACGGGCAACCGAATAACGGTAAACTCATTACGCGCAGCCCGCGGTCATGGATCCCGTTATACCCCATGATTCTACTTTATCAATAAAACGGGCGCCGTTTTTCGGCGCCCGCTTGCTATCCTCCGTTGTGATGCTCAGCTCAACGGCTTGTACCTGAACCCGGATACTCCGCCCTTGCTGGTCTTGATGGTGAATTCCTTGGTGCCCTTCGAAGCAACCGGGCCGACGCTGGCGGTCTCGGTGAACAGAACCTGACCAGCTCGGTCAAGGAAATCCACGACGAGCGAATACGTTTTCGGCGCAGCGCTCTTGTTCTCGATGACACCGCGAAGCGTGGTGGCATCGGACGCGCGCGAGAACTCGACGAAGGTGACCTTAACTCCGAGCTTCTCGGCCTTGGCGTTGTAGAACGTCAGCGAGTCGGTGTACTTCTTGGTGAGTGCGGCGGCCTTGGTCTTCTTGAGCAAACCGCCGTACGAGAATGCGTACAGCATCCAATTTTCGGGATTGCTGGGATCGAGCGTGACAAGCCGATCCACGATCGGGAAGACCTTCGTGTAATCACCAACGAAGAGGTAGCTCGCGGCGAGATTGTTGAGAGCGTCGCGCGAATACGGGTTGCGTGCCGCGACGGCCGCGAAGAGAATCGCGGCATCATCGGGTCGCTTGAACTGCGAGGCGACGACCCCACCCTGCAACAGTGTGTTCTCGCCGTACTTCGACGGCTCGGCGAGCATTGCAGCGTACAACCTCGGCATGGAGGCGCTGTCGCCGGCGGCGATGTACATCTTCGACAGGCTCTGAACGGCGGTAGTTCCCGCCTGATCGTCGCGGGAGCTCAGTAGCAGAGTGTTCCATGCGGAGATCGCTTCACGAGCAAGCGTTCGCTTCTCCGCGCCGGTAGCCGCTTCTGCGCGGAGCGTCGTCGCCGCGGCGACGTCATACAAGGTGCGCTCGCGAACGTCTGCGTAAGCGCTGTCCTTACCCGCAGCTTCGAGTGCCTGCTTCCAGTACTGGCCAGCGCTGGCGAAATCCTTCTTGTTTCGCGCGACGCTGGCGAGAACCGAGTAGGCGTAAGGAGCAGACTTTGACAGAAGAAGGGATCGCTTGGCGTAGATCTGCGCGGAGTCGAACTTGTTTGCGTTCAGCGCGTTGATAGCCTGGTTGGTGACGTCGAGCCATGGTTTCTGGTGACGCCATTGTGCGCCCAGGGCAGAGCAGCCAGGAGAAGTCTGCTCGACGATCTTCCACGCCGAGTCCGCAGCAGCGAACAGGTCTATTGTCCCAGTCGGGTTGACGGTGAATCCAAGGGCGCTACGCGGCATCACCGGCGTAATCCCCGGCTGCTGCAGAAATAGAACGTAAGCCTGTCCGAGCAGGTATGCGGCGCCGACGGGATTCTCTTTCTGGGCGGCGGGATTGCTCGCGAATGAAACTGCATCGCGCAAATCCTTCGTCGCGTTACCGGCCTTTGCGGCCGCGGCGGCTCTGGCCATCGAGAATGTGGCCCGGGCAATTGCCTGGGGCTTGCCATTGTCGACCTCGCAAGTCACCTGCTGCTGAGAGGGCTGCGCGGTTGACTGCTGAGCCGAGAGGGGCGCGGCAAATACTATAGTAGTGGCTGCCACCGGAATGGTGCGGTGGAACCAGTTCGAGCGAGAATTCATCAACGAGCTCCTGCGGGCAGGACACGAGCGCGCCACGCCATCGGAAGGTCGGACGCGAGGTGTTGGTTGTCAGAGAGAGTAGTAATATACCCGCCTTGAAATATCGTTCCAGAAATCCAAACATCTGATAACGGAGTCTCAACCGGAGCGAATGCCGCGCAATCCACTGGTCCTCGTGCACGGCTATTCGGATGACGCCGGAGCGTTCAGGAAATGGCAATCACTGCTCGCTGTGACGAGGTGAACCTCTCGCCGCTGGTTGACGACGATGGTGTGAAGTTCTTTTATCCCTTCACGACAACGCTTGTGGAGCTCCGGCTGAATCGCGAGCCACTGCCGGTCGAGGGAGTCAACAGGATCTGCTGGTTTTGACGGGACGATGTGGAGCAACTCTGACTTGAAGCGCGCAGCGCAGCTGATCCGTGCGGTAGTTTTGATCTTTCCGCTCGGTGTCCTCCTGTGGGCGTGCGGACCGGAGCCAACTGAGCCGGCGAATACAAGTCTCGCCGGAACGTGGTCTTCGACAGCCACTTTTTTCGGCCTGTCTGACATCCGGATGACAATAGTGCAGGAGCCGAAAGGCATTGTATCGGGTGGGTGGACAGCGGTGGCGACTGGCCCGTCAGGTGAATGCGCCGTCGGTGTAAGCTGTGCTGCCTTTGGGAACCTCATCGGACTCAATCTCGTCGCGCATGTCGAGATCGAGCTGCTCTGGGCAGGGAAGTTCGAGGGAAACCTCATTGCTCCACAGAAGCTGAGAGGAGTCTTCATCGTCCAGACCGGGCAGGACACCATTACGTTCGTCAAGACGGGTAATTAGTTGCCACGTACTCCAGCATTGTATAGAAAGGGAATGGAGCATCTCCGATCCGTTGACCCGGTGATGGCGCGAGTGATCGACCGTATCGGGCCGGTTACGCTGATTCCGCGAACGGAAGGGACGCACTTCGACATTTTGCTGCGCTCGATCGTTTTCCAGCAGCTTTCAGGGAAGGCTGCGGCAACGATTCACGGTCGGGTGAAGGGACTGTTCTCCGCGGATGAACCTCTTCCGCAGCAGATACTCGCGATTGACCACAACGTGCTTCGAGCGGCGGGGTTGTCGAATCAGAAAGCGCGCTACGTGAAAAACCTCTCGCAGCACGTGCTCGACGGAACACTGCCGGTGGAGTCACTGCACGAGCTGAGCGACGAGGAAATCATCTCGGCCCTCACGCAGGTAAAGGGGATCGGGCGCTGGAGCGCGCAGATGTTCCTGATGTTCAGACTGGTGAGGCCCGACGTGCTGCCTGACCTCGACCTTGGAGTGCAGAAGGGAATCCAGCGCGCGTACGGGTTGAGGAAGATGCCGACGCCGAAGAAGGTGTTAGAGATCGGCGCGAAGTGGGCGCCGTACAGGACTCTCGGCGCGTGGTATATGTGGAGAGTATTAGAGCGGCCGGAGGATTTTCCTGCACGCCCGAAGAGAAAGGCCAAGAGACGTGTCCAGAGGCGCCCCCGTCGGTAGCTAAGCCCCTCTGTCATATCTACTTTCCAAACGTGCCGATAGAACGATTCGAATTGCTGCCTGATAGCTCTCGCGTATGGGTATATGCCTCCCGTAATCCGCTCACCACTCATCGAGCCAATGAGCTGCTGTCCAGAGTCGATGAGTTCCTTGCAGAATGGAGGGCGCACGGGGAGCCACTGCATTCCGCTCGCGATTGGCGGGACGATCGTTTCCTCACGATCGCCGTCGACCAGAAGCGCGCGGGCGCATCGGGGTGCTCGATCGATGGGCTGTTCCGGATTCTCAAAGGGCTCGAGTCGCATCTCGGGACCGAGCTCATCACCAGCGCGCTCGTCTTCTATCGTGACCCGGAGGGTCGCATACGCGCAGTGACGCGGAAAGAGTTCCAGGAGCTCTCGAGTCGCGGCGCTGTGAATGACACTACGGAGGTGTTCGACACCTCGGTGACGTCTCTCGGAGAATGGAGGTCTCGCTTCGCATCACGCGCCGGCAATTCATGGCACGCTGCGCTCCTGCGCAGAGAAAACGTGACGTGAAGACGTATACCTCCTACCTCACCTTCAACACGAAGAAGCGGCAGGAGATTATCGACATCACCGACGAAGTGGAAGCGTGTCGAGCGAAAGCCGGAATCAGCGATGGCTTCGTACTCGTATCGGCGATGCACATCTCGGCGTCGGTGTTCGTGAACGACCACGAGCCTGGGCTCTGGAAGGATATTCTCGACTGGCTCGAGGAGCGCATCGCTCCGTGGAATCCCGATGAATACCGTCACAACAGCGGGACGGGCGAGGACAACGCTGCGGCGCACCTTCGATCTCTGACCGTCGGTCACGAAGTGATCGTTCCGGTGACCGGAGGAAAGCTCGACTTCGGTCCCTGGCAGCGCGTGTTCTATGGGGAGTGGGACGGACAACGCGCCAAGAGAGTCATCATCAAAGCGATGGGAGAGTAAGACTTCCGGAATCAGACCCGATCATAATCGGGGCGCCACTTTTTTATCTCCTTCTTGATCTCGGCACGAGTGTGCAGAGTGCCGTCGAGGCATCGCCCCGCCAGCTCGCACACCTCTTCGTCCGACGCAAATCGCAGAGCGATGAGCTGTCTGGTGGTCAGTTCGTTGATTCTATGACGGGATTCGGGCGGCATCAGGCGAGCGAGTCGCTGACGCTCCTCAAGACGGATGGCGCGGTTCTGCGCAGTGACCGCCATCACCCGCGAATACCATACGGCCGCCGCGAGAGCGAACCAAACCACCGCGTTCCAGAACATCCACACGCTCGGGAAGCGAAACGCCTGGACGAGCTGGACGATCGCGTTCACCCAGATGACAGGCAGAGTGAAGAAATGATAGCCGGGGAGGTAGCGGCGATGAGACGCGTAAGTCTGAGAGGGATGGGGCATACCAGGATTGGAGGAAAAGGACTGCGAACTGCGGACTAACTGCGGACTACGGACTAACTGCGGACTAACGGTGAACTACCTTTTTAGTGCATTACGGTAGCAGCAGCTGCCTCGGAGGCGTACCGCTTCAGACGATGGATGATAGCGTTCAGCCCGAACTCACGGGCGCCGAGGCCGATGCTATCCATCAACGTGCGAACGAAGTCATCGGGAATCGCCAGCGTAGTGGTAGGCGGCTGATCATTCACAGCGGCAAAGACGATCGCCAGTACGGCTGCGATGGTTGGAGACTGTCGGACGTTGAGGTCGGCGTAGAAGTGGATCCTGCCGTCCCGCATCTCGGGGACGACGTCCACACGCGTCTGGCATTCCGGAATGTTGAACGCCGTTCGATCCAGCTGCGCGAAACGCTCGGGGAATGGCTCGAGCTTGCGGGAGTATTGTATGAGAGCCTGCATCTTCTCTTCGCGTCCCATCGACCGGAACAACTTGAGAATGCGCTCGATCGACGCCGGGATCGTGCCCGAGGGACTCTCCTCCATCTGCGGAAACTAACCCATCCAGCGCACTCGGCCGCATCTGTCCATCGCGGGGTAGTGGGTCACTTTGACTGCAACAGATAATCGGGGGCTCCTTTCTTCGTGGCGGCTGCGGATTGATGACTTTGCGGACTCAGGACTAATGGCCATCGACGATCGACGACTAAATGCGGACTGAGGATGACACCGGAAACACAGAAGTTCGCAGCGTCCTCACAAGTCCTTTTACTTCATCGAGCGGCCCCGCTCGCGCGGGATGATCGCCAGCAACAGTCGGCGCATTTCCTCGAGGCGGTCGCGTCTGTCCTGCACCGTTTGTTCGCCGAGGACGGGGTTGGAGGATTTGTACCAACTCATGCTTT
>WNGF01005854.1_pt1 | contig 17802 bp, 14 predicted proteins | sample 5400641 | NCBI WGS metagenome assembly WNGF01 (sample SAMN13153371, study PRJNA577476) | soil metagenome | isolation source: 80 cm soil or saprolite under grassland replicate 2 | place: USA:California | collected 2016-06-15
TTGCTACTCTGATCCCTTCGAAGACAAGCGACCACTCGCGATATGAAGGGCAGGAGCTAAACCGTAACAGGTGAAACACTAGTGGTGAGACGCACGAATTTCCTTTCCGGTGGACCTGGGTTTAAGATTCGACACTGACAATTTCCAAAGGAGCTTTTCCATGCCGGACGATCCTACGACAAAACACAATTCTTCCGCGATGGCTGGGTGCGAGTCTGCCAGGATTGGAATGGCAATCATGCGCCTGGGTCTCGGAACGATGTTTCTCTATGTATTCTTTGAAAACTCGAGAAAGGGTCTTTATGGTAAAGATGGATACTCGGGCTTGATCGGTTATTACGTGGAAAAGGGGCACGCTCCGGCCTTTTGGAAGAACATCATGAGCTTGATGGCTAGCCACGCAGCCATTGCCGGTCCACTTCAGGCAATTACGGAAATTAGCTTTGGACTCTTCTTGTTATTAGGACTGCTGACGCGACCAGTCGCGCTGGCGGCCTTTCTCTTTTTGACTTCGCTGTGGGTCTCTGAGTTGGGCACGGCATGGATTTGGGAGTTGTTAATACCAATGATCGCTGCGTTCAGCTTAATGGTTGGCGGCGCTGGTCGAAAGTGGGGCATAGATGCCGCGCTCGCCAGAAAGTATCCGCGGTTTCCGCTCTGGTAATGGTCATTTCAGGATGATGCCGACACAAGCAAAGAAGGCCGAAGACACACCAGGACAATTCGCCCTCGGTCTGGCGTTAACGAATGAGTGTAATCTGGCTTGCTCGTTCTGTTATCGCGATCCCGATCGCGTCGATCGGCTTACGCTTGATCAAGTGCGCGCCGTCATGGAGCGTCTGCCAGTATGCTCGGTCAACTTAGGCACGGGCGAGAATGGAATGCACCCGGACTTCAAGGCAATTCTCAGCTTTCTACGATCACAGCCCGTTAAACTCACAATCACTTCAAACGGCCACAGCATCGCAATCCTGGACGATCAAGATGTGCGCGCATTTCACGACGTGGAATTCTCGTTAGATTATCCAACAGAAGCCGAGCAGGAGGCACAACGCGGCGCGGGCAATTGGGCGTTGGTTCACGACCAGGCAGCGCGTTGTCGCGGGCTCGGCGTTCCTGTCACGATCGCCGCTGTGATGATGAAGGACAATTACTCGCGGATGGCGGACGTGGCACGAGTAGCGAAGAAGTTTGACGCTCCGTTAAGAGTCAATGTGTATCAGTCCGTTCGAACCGACGCGTTTGCTCTCTCTTACGAACAATATTGGGAAGGTTTCCGCCGCTTGTTCGCGGAAACTGATGTCGTTGTGATTGGCGAGCCGCTGGTTCGCGCGCTCGCGGGCCTGCCGCCGCTGGCGGGCGGCTGTGGGGTCGGAACCGTGCGCGTGACACCACGGGCCACGACACAATCATGCGTTTACTGGCCCGGCGCCGGCGAGCCTCTAGCAAAGTTGCTAGGCACCGGTGAAGAAATCGTAAACAGTGCGGACTTTGCCGCTGCCCGCATCTTGCCACCGGCTTGCGAGCCTTGCGAGTTTCGTGAGACTTGTCATGGCGGATGCGCCGGGCGTCGCAAACTGCAAGGTGTGCTCGATCAACCCGACATGTACTGTCCCATTATTCGCGGCGAGCGTCCTCGCCTCGACATTAAAATGGCTGCAGCGCGTGATCTCCCCAAAATCGGCAGCGCCTGCACGACGATTGTGATCACCCGGGATTAAGTCTGACCTCTACCTTCCGCGATTTTCGGTCTCCTCTGTAGTGAACATGTCATGGATAACAACTTGATGCGCCGTTCGATTCACGATCCTCTGTTGCGGACTCTGGTCTTCTTCCTTTCGCTATTTGCGCTCCTTGGTTGCGCGACGCCTCAATACTCAAAACAAGCTGGTACAGCCGCTAGCGCTTCTTCACCTGCTAGTACAGCCGAGAACGCTCAGGAACAATCGGATGCGATCAACCGTCCGACGAGTAAGCCTTACACGGGCGACCTCTCGATCTTTGAAGATCCGAAGCGCGACGAAAAGCTTCAGCCCAATCGAGTCATGGACAGCCTTGGGATCAAGGAAGGCTCAACCATTGCTGATATTGGCGCCGGCTCCGGATGGTTTACAGTTCGGGCTGCGCGACGCGTGGGAAACAGTGGCGCCGTTTATGCCGTAGACATCAACCGCGATTATCTGGATTACATTGAGAAGCGAGCCAAGCGAGAGAACCTTGCTAATATTCGCGTCACTCTTGGTAAGGACGACGATCCACTTCTGCCGGAGAAAAGCATGGATGCGGTGCTGCTGCTGAAAACTTACCACGAGGTTGCTCAGCCCATTCATCTGCTGAAGCGAACGCGCGATGCGATGCGCGTGGGCGCTTTGCTTGGCATCATCGATCGCAACGGCAAAGGCGACGATCACGGACTTGACAAAGAAGTGGTAATCAAAGAAGCCGAGCGCGCCGGATTCGTGCTGGTCAATCAATACGATTTTGTGAAACCGGACAACGTGGATTATTTCCTGGTCTTTCGAGCCGCGCGCTGATCTCGTTCAGCTCAACAGATATGCCTTGTTGATCGCGTAGTGATAGAATTTGCCCATGCTAATCACTGGCAAGGTTCACGACGGCACGATTCAATAGGCCATAATTAGACGACCTCGCATTGCTCGTGAATATATGTTCAATGAGTTTTTGTCTTTTGAATCAGTCAAATTAGTAATCCCACAATTAATTGCCTCACCGTAACATTGCAATGCGAGCGAAGGTGGCCAGTATACGAGTTGTCGCCAGAAGCGAGCCGCGCACTGTGCCGGCGATTTTTGAGTGGCCTCCGGTGCGACGGCGGTAATCGACGGGGACTTCAAGTATTCTGAGGTGCGCGCTGGCGGCACGCATCTGCATCTCAAGCGGCCAGCCATAAGTCTCTTCGCGCATTCGCAAACTTTCCAGCGCGTCTCGGCGAATAGCTCGGAATGGTCCCATGTCGGTGTAATGCACGCCGTAACGAGCTCTGATTAGAAAGCCGATCAAGTAGCCCGCCAGCACCTGATGGACGATCATGCTTCCCGGCTCGCGCCGGCCAAGAATGCGCGACCCGAGAACGAAGTCGTGCGTTCCATCTAATATTGGCTGGACCAATGTCCCCATCTGCTCAGGAACATCACTGCCATCGCCATCCAGAAATACGATGATTTCGCAATCAGGATTTAGAGCCTTCACGCCTGCACGAAAGGCTCTTCCGTAACCCCGACGGCTTTCGGTAACCACGCGTGCTCCGGCAGCACGGGCTTTTTCCGCTGTAAGGTCTTCGCTACCGTTGTCGATCACGATGATCTCGTTGGCGATGTCGAGCGGCACGGCTCGGACCACTTGACCAATTGTCTCCTCTTCATTAAGTGCAGCGATAAGAACTGTGACCCGCGAGTTGGAGCGCCTTGAATCAGGCGCGGCCTTCAAAGGTGCTCTCGGAGAATGATCATTATTAAGTGAAACGTCACGATGATTGGCCGTAGTATCTGCCGCTCCGCTCATCGCCTGGCTAAGCACACCTGTGGGTCGTTTCATCCGATACAAGAAAGCGATTGCCCCAAGCAACGCCCAGGGAATGTAGAGCACTCCTTTCAGCGCAAAAACTGAATCAGGTTCGTCTGTGATCCATGTCCCGTAAAGGACAAAGCTGGCCAGGGTCAGGTAAAAAACCGGAATTGATGGCACGAAGCATAAGAACAAGATCAACCACGCGAAGTACCAGGGAAAGTGAGGCGCGAAGAGAACCATGAACGCGGTCCCAAGCACAAGACTCCGTTTCAAGTAGCTGAGATCATCCTTACTACGCTTGAAAATGGACCAAAGAGCGAGCCCGAGCAAGACTGCGCTTGCGAAGGAAACAAAGATTGCGTTAGGCAAGTTGACGCCGACCAATCTATCTACCAGACCCAAAAGAAAAAACTGTTCACCACTGACGATGCCTCGCTCCTGAACATAGCCCGGAATAAAACCGAGCACTCCCAGCGGACCCACACCGAGATACGGCAGATAGCCCACAACGATCGTCACGACGAGGGCAACCGGCATCTTCCATCCCCAGCGTTTGTAAAGCGTGGGGAACAGAACTATCGGGAATAGTTTGGCCAGTGTCGCGAGTGCAAGCGCGACGCCAGTGGCTGCGTCCCAGTTGCGCCGTCGCGCCAACAACGCCAACGCAATGAATGCAAACGCCAAGGGATCGACATGCCCGCTGCCAGCAAACTCCCAGACCGCCAACGGGTGCCAAGCATAGATCAGAATGCGCTGTCCCGGGATCCCAAACGACGCGAGCAGCTCCATAAGGATCCAAACAGTAATCAGTTCGAATCCAACTATCGTGAGTTTCATCCAAGTCACCGATTCGCTTATGCGCGTCGTCAGGAAATACATAGCCTCGGCGGCAGGAGGGTACATAGTATGGGCGTAATCGCGTCGATTGACCTTCGGATAGATCTCTTCATCGCGCAGGCTTTGGAGATTTTCGTCGGCTGGAATGTAACGATAAGGATTGATGCGCGCTGCCTGAACCCGTCCGTCCCAGACGTACCGATAGATGTCGTCTGACAGATACGGCGGAGCGAAGACGATGCTGAGACGAAAGATGCCAGCGAAGAGCAGAACGAGAATCAGGGTTGAGCGCGCACCGCGCACGCGAACGATCAGCCAAACAACTATGAGATAGAGTATCGATTGAGCCAGGGCGAGTTTGATAAACCAGACGATGTCTGTGACGCCTCGGGAATGAAGACCGATTCGGTAGAGTATCAGGAGGACAGCGCCGATTGCTGCGAGCAGGACATTCGTGACGATTAGCGCTTTGCGCTCACGTGCCGCAGCCGCGATCATGCTCTTGTCTTCGTTATAATTGCGCCGAGGACGAAGCGCTCGTGGCCATCTTTTGCAATTAGCCGCGCGAGATAGTTACGAGTATGGGGTGCGTGGAAACCGTCGTGAAACTGCGCGCGGCTATCGTGCCCATCAGATAACAAGGAGAGTTCCTCGCACAGCAGGCGAAGCGTGGCTGCATCGTCCACGTCGTACCACGTCGGCAGGAGCTCGACAGGCAGATCTATGTCCGCGGCGCGTTCAATTGTGTGAGCGAGAACATCCGCTGTGCTCCACGCGATGCGTTCGAATAGATGGCTGTGGGGACGCTTAAGACCAATGAGGTAATAACCGCCATCCTGGCTGGGGCCGAGCACAACTCGATCTCCTTTCTGTGCCAACATCGAGACAGCAGTTGTCAAAATCTCACCCGGCAGCGTTGGACTGTCCGAGTTAATCAGGCAGACCGATTCGAATCCGTTGTTGAGTAGTTCGGTGGCAGCATTGACTAGTCGTTCACCGAGCGTCTCACCACGCTGAGGGACTAACCTGAAACTGTTTGGCAGCAGATCATGCAACAACGCTTCAGCGTCTGCCGGAGTGTACAGGATCACGGCATTCATTCGATCCCCACTCAGACTTGCTATGTTTGTGGTCATGTCACGCAAGAAGCACACGCTCAACGTCGCTGCATCTTCTGGAGTCAGCGGCGGCGTAAGGCGAGTCTTGACCGCCCCAGGAGTTGGCACCTTCGCCATCAATGCGAGAGCACACTTTGGCTTAATCGGCGATGATCTGGATGCGTGATGCTTATCCATTCAGGAGGAACGAACTGTATTCATTGTCCTTGTCGGTAGCTGACACCTTCTCAATCACCGTCAACGTGGCCGAACTCTTATAAGCAATGAGTAATTTATTCCGCCCCGGACCTGTACGCCGATGCCTTGTCACCGACACCACTCCTCTGGCTATCGCGTGGAGACTGGCAGTCGGGGCAAAGCCAATTCGCCACATTAGATCCGGGAAGCGCGCGTCCCGACGAAGCGGATCAAGTCGCGGGTCCACTTAGTATAGATCATCCACCTTTTAGCAGTACCCCACGCGGGGTTCAAGAAAACCTCCGTGGCCTTGAGCCATTTCACGCCGAATTCCCGCTTTAGGCGATGAAGGCCAGAAACACAAAACAACCGAAGAGGATCCGAATGGTTTCATGTCCTGGTTTTGTCCGCTTCTCGATGGGAGTTTTCCTGCTTCGACGGCGCCTCACCGGAGACGACGCGCCGATAGTCTAAACATCTGGCGACCTCGTCGTCGCTCGGCAGACCACACTTAATCAACCATCCATCCCGACTTTTGGGATGAATTGAACAGGAGGTTAATATGACAAGCTTTCGCCTATCTCTTACCTTCGTCGCGATCTGTTACCTGCTTATTGGTAGCGTCCCTTGCACGGCCCACAGCAAATCTGCCTCGATGGTTGTGGCAACCGCAGACGACCTGTCTGCCGCCGCGAACCAAGAACTGGCGCAGGCCCGGCGTGGGACTGCGAAGTACCATGACGTCGAGCAAGCCGAAGCTGATGGCTACATGAACATCAACGTTTACGAGTCGGGTGAAGGACTCCACTACGTGAACTTTTCACTTCTTGATGCGAATTTCGACCCGGAGCATCCAGAGGTCCTTCTTTACGCACCCGTTCCACACGAGAACCGTATGGAATTAGTTGGAGTGGAATATGTCGTCCCATTAAACCTTTCGGCTGCGGCGCCCGCAGGCTTCACTGGAGACGCCGATGTATGGAGAGAAAACTCAGAAGGGCTCGGCCTCTGGGAGCTGAATGCATGGATCTGGCTCAACAATTCGAATGGTATTTTTGCCTTCCACAATCCCCGCGTGCCGTAAAACATAATAGGTGCCCGAACCAGAGATACGGAACGGCAGCCACTCTCTTTCACGGGCACGCTCCCTATAGCGTGCCCTCTCCCAGGGAGGAATTTCCATGAGCATCCGAGGATACAAAACGATAATTCTATTGATGGCGCTCGTCCTTGGCGGGACGATGTTTCTGACGCCGAGGATTTCTGCGAGCGGCGGCGACAACATTCTCGATGATCAGTTATCCATGGTTCTCAGCCGGCACGGGTTTACGGGCACAGTTGGCTCGTCCCTTGAACAGAGGTTAGGCCGTAAAATTGACAACCAACTTGCCGACCTCGGGCGCAATCTATTTCACGACACAATCGTGGGCCTCAATAACGACAACTCCTGCTCGGGCTGCCACTCCGCGACCGCAGGATTTGGTGACACGCAGTCGATCGCCATCGGCGTCGAAAATAATTTCATCGTTGGGCCGGATCGGAGCGGACCGCGAAATCAAAGACGCACGCCGATGGCTGCGAACACCGCGTTCTTCCCGAGCCTGATGTGGAACTCGCGTTTCGCATCGTTGTCGTTTGATCCGTTCGATAACAGCCTCGGCTTCATGTTCCCGCTGCCAGAAGGGCTGACTCTTTCCGATAAGGCACACCTGCTGGTCGCGCAGGCCTTTATCCCGCCGACCGAACGGGTCGAGTCGGCGGGCTTCGTCTTTCCCGGCGACAACTTCGACATCCGCGCCGAGGTCATCCGGCGGATCAACGACGTCCCTGAGTACCGCAAACTCTTCGGCAAGATCTTCCCTGAGGTGAAGGCGGGCGCCCCCGTGACGTACGACATGTTCGCCAGGGCGATCGCCGAATTCGAATTCACCCTGGTCTTCGCCAACGCTCCGCTTGATCGATTCGCTCGCGGCGAGAAGAACGTGCTGACGGAAAATCAGAAGCGGGGAGCGATTCTCTTTTTCGGCAGCGCCAATTGTGTCGCTTGCCACGCCGTCTCAGGACAGTCGAATGAAATGTTTAGCGACTTCCGAGAGCACGTCATCGGCGTGCCGCAGATTGCACCGGAGGTCCGCAATCCTACGGCTGGTAATGTTACCTTCGACGGACCCGGACAGAATGAAGACTTCGGCCTGGAACAGGTGACGAGCAACCCGAACGATCGCTATATGTTTCGCACCTCGCCGATTCGGAACGTTGCCTTGCAGCCCGCATTTTTCCACAACGGCACTTTCACTCGACTCGAAGACGCGATCCGCTTTCACCTCGACCCATCTGGCAAGCACCCAACTACGATCCAACGGCGGCGGGCGTCGCGCCCGATCTTCGCGGCCCTACAGGTCCCATCGCGCCGGTGCTATTACGTCTTGATCCGGCAATGGCAACGCCGATCAATCTGTCAAACGATGAACTCTGCCAGCTTGTGGATTTCGTCCGGAACGGCTTGCTCGATCCAAAGGCGAGGCCGGAGAACCTACGTAAGCTGATTCCGCAGCGGGTACCGAGTGGCAGGCCGATCCAGCTCTTTCAATAGCCAGGGGACTATGAGCATTACGATAAACATTAACAACTCTCGCTGGCTGGGCTCGTTGACCTCCTCACCAAGTATTCTGCGCCGAAGTGTGCACGTAACTTCTCTGATCGCTGTTGCTCAGATACACCCATGCGGCTGCAGCCACCGCTAAAAGAACCATTACCGCCACAACTATTGCTATGGTCTGAGTCGTTACCCCAACAAACGACAGGTTTTCGTAGCGCGTTGCCGAATACTCAGCACGGCACTAGACTGTCGCGTGTTAAATCGATCTCACAAATTCATTCTTATTGGAGGAGAAATGAAAGCAAAAACGATTGTATTAACTCTGGCCCTGTGCTTTGTCACAACGGCAGTGTGCTTCGCCAGCGGGGGTGTACATACTGGCACCTGGAAGTTGAACGTGGACAAATCAAAGTTCGCCCCTGGTGCCACGAAGAACACCACGGTTGTCTACGAAGACGTGGGTGACAACGTGAAGGTCACAGTGGATGGGACGGATCGCGACGGCAATCACGTGCACAACGAGTGGACGGGAAAGTTTGACGGCAAGGACTCTCCTGTTACCGGTGATCCCGATTCAGACGCGCGGTCTTACAAGATGGTTAATGATCACACCTTGGCATTTACCGCCAAGAAAGGCGGCAAGATCACTCTCACAGGGAAAATTGTTGTCTCCGCCGACGGCAAAACCCGCACCGTCACCACGAGCGGCACCAATGCGCAGGGCAAGAAGTTCAAAAACGTTGCCGTTTACGACAAGCAGTAGCCGGGTTTTTCGTTAGGAGATGGCGTTGCAGTGATGCCCTTCCGCTTGGTTCCTCGACGGGAGGGCATTGGAATATGTTCAATGTGAAGGTTCACGACCGGGCCAGCTATTGCGGCGTCAAGCTGCTTAGCTGGCAACTCACCGGTCGGGCCGCATGGATAGGTTGACTGCCGTTCATCCAGGTCATCACTCTTCCACACATTAACAGTAGAACCGGCAGAAACAAGATTTTGGGATTCTATCCAAATTAATATTGACGTGAGGTTACCTTTGTAATAGCATCCGCCACCGAAAGTTGGAGTACCTAGCCAAATTACTCGATCCAACGATTCCTTATTGCCGTCTTTGTGTTAAGTGAAACCGTCGTGAGAATCGAGCTAACGTTCATTCTGTTCTTCGCCGCATACAGTTGCGCAACGAGCTTAGTCCGAGCGCAATCTACAGATTTGGTTGGACGTTGGAAAGTAGAAATCACTTTCGATCAGCAGCCCAGGACCTCATTGAATTTCGAGGCCGAAGATTCCGGCAAAGGTTCTTTTCTTCTGGAAGGCAGGAAATCAAACTGGGCCGAACCTCCAAGACCATCTGCAGCCAAGTGGACCGAAAGTGGAGAGAAGCATGTGACCTTCTCCGGTCCCGTAAACTTTCCAATCGGCAATGTAGGACGCCAATCCGGGACATTGGTATTCAAAGGGCGATTTGAAAAGGATAATTTAATCTCCGGGGAGGTTGCGTTTTTTTCTGCGGGTCAAGATCCTTTCGACCCGAACGTAACTCCTGTGAAAACCGGAAAGTTCAAGGCGACGCGAGTCAATTCAGATTGATCCGCCGCATGACGTCCGGACCTCAAACGCTGGGTTCTGGGTTATCAAACAGTCAGCTTTTCGATCAAGGTTTTGGTGAATTAATCCCCCAATAATCCGAAACGTTCTCTTAAGACAATACGGCACAATTGTTTGATGCCAATGTTGAAGGGTTGTCATTAAACAGGTCGGGTGCGGCCAGTCGATTGTCAGCTTTCCTTTGAACCCACCTTCCACAACTCAAGGAGCAAAAAAATGAAGAGCGTTCCCCCTCGTTTCTCCGTTGTACGAGGCCTTTTTGTTCTTGGCGTTATCTTATTTCTGGGCTTGATGGCGTTTCTTTCTGGCTCAAAAAGTCAAGCCGCTCGAGATGATCTATCCGTTCCAATCAGATCAGTGAAACACAAGCAACATGGTACTCGCCACCGCGGTGCCGGAGCTAGCCCCACTCTCAATTGGATTCAGTCTCCAGATGATGATGACGATGAGGACGAGGCAAAGACCTCCCCGGCTAGAATGCGGTCCGAAGAAATATTTGGCCCATTTGATTACGATCTTTTCCTGGAAAGGGAAAAGAATGGCGAGTTTCCTTTCCAAGGCGGTGATGTTCCGGGTATCTCGCCTGATGATATTCTGACCAACAACAATGCCGGCAGTACAGGCACGGCTTTTTTCACGCAAAGCGAGACCACGCTTGTAGCGTTTGGCAATACTGTAGTTGCTGGGTTCAACGACTCAGGCTCCAATTCAGGTGGCACGAATAAGTTCACCGGGTTTTCCCGTTCAATCGATGGAGGTGTCACCTTCACCGACGGCGGTGTGTTGCCAACGAATCCTAGTGGCGACGCCGGCGATCCCGTCATGGCCCGCAATAACACTAACGGCCGCATATTCTTCGCCACACTTCAATTCAGTGGCTCCAGCATCGACGTATTCCATTCGGATGATAACGGTCTTACCTGGTCGCTGCCGGTGTCGGGCGCTCCCGGAAAAACTGGTGCTCAGGACAAAGAATGGATCACAGTCGACAATTTTCCCGGCGCCGGGAACGGGAATGTCTACCTTATCGAGCGCGACTTTGGTGCAGGTGCAGGTATTTTCTTCTTCCGCTCTACCGATAATGGCAACACCTTCGGACCAAGTGGTGGGACATCAATCGTAGGCGGCAACCAGGGTGCGTTCGTTGCGGTCGGTCCGGATCACTCCGTATATGCATTCTGGTGGAGTCCCGGAACTCTCTTTGTACGCAAGTCCACCGACCAGGGTGTGTCGTTTGGCGCACCGGTCACGGTAGCTTCGGGCCTCGTCGGAGGCACCAACGGCGACCTCGGACTGACAGGGACCCGGCAGGGTACCGCCACGCCATCAGGTTTCCGCAGCAGCGAATTTCCGCACGCCGCGATTAACCCAGTTAACGGTCACGTCTACGCGGTATACGCCAACAAGGGAGCCGGCACGGATAAGGCCGATGTATTCCTCGTTCGGTCCACCGATGGAGGCGCCACTTTTGGTGCACCAATCAAGGTCAATGACGATGCCACTACTACAGACCAGTGGCAGCCGACTCTTGCAGTCACGCCGGATGGCTCCACTCTCGGCATCTTCTATTACAGTCGTCAGGAGGACTCAGCAGGAAACAACCTCTTCAAGTATTACGGCCGAAATGCCGACGTTTCTGGCGGGGCTGTAACCTTTACCCCAAGCTATGCCGTCAGTGACACTCCTTCATTGCCGGAGTTCGGTAGAGATTCCGTAGTCAACTCAACTTACATGGGCGACTATGATACGGCCGTGGCCACGTCTGGTGCTTTCCACGTCACGTGGGCTGACAACCGTAGCGATCTGCCAGGTGGCGCGCCTCGCAAAGACCCGAACGTCTTTTACAAAACAATCAATCTCCATTTGCATGTCACCACCACAGTGCCTGCGGTTGGTAGTGTTATCTCAACGCAGCCAACGAGCTTTACTGTAAATGTTTCCGAACCGGTAGATCCCGCGACATTAGATGCCAGCGACTTTACCGTCAACGGCATCCCCGCGGCTTCCGTTTCCTATACACCCGGTACCACGACAATACAGTTCAGCTTTGGTAGCAGTCCCGTGACAGCCCAGGGACTTCAGACTATGAACATCGCAAACGGCGCTTTCGCGAGCTTGGCCGCTGGTGATCCCGTAGCAGCATTCACCGGGACATTTCGTTATGACGTTGTGCTGCTGCAAGTGGTCTCAACGGTTCCGCCATTCCCCGGCGGAGTGTTTACTTTGCCGAGCCCGTTCACGTATGACGTGAACTTTAACGAGGCTGTTGATCCTGCCTCCGTACAAACCAGTGACTTGCAGTTGACTGGTATTGCCGGAAGTTCTGTTACTGGAGTCACCGTGCTGCCCGGGAATACAACTGCACGATTCACTCTTAATGTTTCGAGTGAAGGCACGTTGACCGCAACAATCCCGGCTGGAGCCATTACTGATGCATTCGGGAATCCTGGCGCAGCATTCACTGCAAACTATGTAGTAGATATTGGCACTGTGCCTTATCCGACTCCGCTGCTCGCCAAAAACCCGGTCGGGTCTCTCATTTATGACCCGAGCATCGGCGGCAACATAGGCTTTGCGGGAGATACGGATAGCTTTACGCTGAGCGTCGATCCCGGTCAGACACTCACGGCTGTTGTCACAGCCTCAGCAGGGCTGCAGCCGAGCATTACGCTAAGGGATCCATCTAACAATCCTATCGGCAGCGCCACTGCAGGCGCGGCGGGTCAGAATGCATTGCTGCAAACCGTACCCGCAGTGACGGCAGGAACCTACACGTTCACGGTGACCGGAGCGAATGGCACCACGGGCAATTACACGCTGCAGGTGATCCTCAACGCCGCGAAAGAGGCAGAAGGAACGCTGGCTGGTGTGGATAACAACACGCTGGCTACAGCGCAGAATATCGACTCCTCGTTCATCACAGTGCAAACGTCACAAACGAGCGCGCAACGAGGGGCTGTAAATGGCGCAACAGATTCGGCAAATTACTCAGCCAATGCGACCGCATTTGCATTCGAAGACATTAGTGCGACCGGCACTGTGATCGCTGGCCTTACAAATCAGGACGATGCTTCTGTATCGATTCCGATTGGCTTCAACTTCTCGCTCTATGGAGTTAACAACGCCAACGTATTCGTCAGCAGCAACGGACTTCTGACCTTCGGGGCTGCGAATACTGGTTTCACAAACGCCGATCTAACTACCACACCAGCCCAGGCAGCCATCGCTGCTTTCTGGGATGACCTGCACACGGGGGGTGGTCAGGCAGGTTCAAATGTCTTCTTCCAGGTTACTGGTGCAGGGCCAAATCAGCACCTGACCATCCAATGGAATCAGGTGAGATTCTTCAGTGGTGGCACTGCCGGAGATACGCTCACGTTTGAGGCCCAATTGTTTGCCGATGGTCGGATTCAGTTTAATTATCTCGATCTGGTCTCCGGCGCAGCAGCGGGCAACAACGGGGCGAGCGCGACTGTCGGTGTAAAGGACGCCGGCACGCAGGGGCCCAATCGCCTTCTGTTGGCATTCAATAATGGACCTAATGCGTTCGTCGGCACTGGTCAGAGCACTTTGCTGTCGCCGCCGAACCCGACTCCTGACTTGTACTCATTCACGCTGAACAGTGGAGACGTCACCACGCTGGCCGTAAAGAGTTTGGTGTCTGCTGCTGCCAACGTTACCTTGCTTGATGGCGGTGGCATGGTGCTCGCCAGCGGCGTGGGAGGCTCCACGAACGTAGACAGCGTAATCAGCAACTTCGCCGCTCCGTCGGGTGGCACTTACTATGCCCGCGTAACGAGCGGCGCCAGTGTGACCTACGACCTCGTGGTCACTCGGAATGCCGCCTTTGACACCGAACCGAACAACTCGTTCGGCACAGCCCAAGTGCTCGACGGTAACAAAGGCGCATTGGGCGCAATTACCCTCAGCAGCATGTACAACACAGCTGCGGTTCCGTTTGCATTCGAGGACATTAGTGCAACCGGCACTGTGATCGCTGGTCTAACGAATCAGGACGACGCTGCTGTTTCGATTCCAATTGGCTTCAACTTCTCGCTCTATGGAGTTAACAACGCCAACGTGTTCGTAAGCAGCAACGGACTTCTGACCTTCGGGGCCGCGAATACTGGTTTCACAAACGCCGATCTAACTACGACACCAGCCCAGGCAGCCATCGCTGCTTTCTGGGATGACCTGCACACGGGGGGTGGTCAGGCAGGTTCAAATGTCTTCTTCCAGGTTTCTGGAGCCGGGGCGGATCAGCACCTGACCATTCAGTGGAATCAGGTGCGGTTCTTCGCGGGCGGGACTGCGGGAGATACGATCACGTTTGAGGCTCAGCTGTTTGCCGATGGTCGGATTCAGTTCAATTATCTGGATCTAGTTTCCGGCACGGCGGCAGGTAACAATGGAGCCAGCGCCACCGTCGGCATAAAAGACGCCGGCACGCAGGGGCCCAATCGCATCCTGTTGGCTTTCAACAATGGACCAAATGCCTTCGTCGGCACCGGACAAAGCACACTGCTCAGTCTACTGACAAGTGAAGACTGGTACAGTGTCACGCTTGGAGCTGGCCAGACCGCGATTAGTCTAGAGACCAGCACCCCTGCGGACGGACCAGGCGAGTTCGTTAATAATCTGAACCCGCATATCGAGCTTTACAATCCCTCGAATGTCCTGATTGCCAGTGGTACACCATTGGCTGACGGGCGCAACGAGTCGATTGTCGCGACAGGTCTCGGCGCCGGAGTATATCGAGTCCGAGTTACCGGTGAAAACTTCACCTTTGGTGAGTACTTCCTGAGCCGCAGAATCCTGGTGGCGGGTGGACTCAGCAAAGGCTTCTGGAAGAATAAGAATGGTCAAAGCGTCATCACCAGCAGCATGGGAACTGGCCTTCGTACCTTCCTCCTCGGGTTTAACCCGTTCAAGGATCTCAGTCCGACGGCAACGAACCAGCAGGTCGCTACCTATGTTACAAACGTAATTAACGCAGCGAACTCTGCAGGTCCGTCAATGAATGCAATGCTGAAGGCGCAGATGCTGGCTACTGCCCTGGATGTATATTTCAGCGATCCGGCACTCGGCGGTAACAAGATCGGAGCTCCGGCCCCGATTGGTGGTCTCCGCATCGATCTGACGAAGATTTGCAAGATGATCGATTCTTCTGATACGTGCAGCGGCGTGTATCAAGACGTAACCGCGGCATTTGGAGGCGCAACGTGTCCGACTGTACTCGACATGCTTAACTACGCAGCGAGTCAGGCGGCACCGGCAAGCGCAGCCAATCCTCTTGCCATTCCCTGGTATGGACAGGTGAAATCAATTCAGGAAATGGCGAAGAACGCCTTCGATGCAATCAACAACAACGTCGCCTTCACCTGCGGGTCGTAGGCGCGAGGTTGAATCTCCTGACCAGGCGGAGAACTACTCTGATTGGTCAGCTTGAGGAGCAAAGGCGGGGTTTCGGCCCCGCCTTCGCTTTTGCTCTCGATTCGTGCTCCAGGAAATTTCCACACGAACAATAAATTCCGCTCATATTTCCTCCTAAAAGCGACTGTGTGCGAGGCCATCAAAAGAAAAACCGTGTGACAAATACTTCTTTTTAGCCGAACGCAATTAGAGCTGGGGCATAAACGTTGTCGATTCCAAGTCGAGTTCTCGTTCTGCGTTCTCGCAGTACACGTTTGGTCCATTAGGGTGTTATTCACCCCCGTCTGAACCAATATTTGATTTAGTTTTTGCGTTTTGTCGTAAAAATGGAATCACTTCGGAGCGGTCCGCAGCCCCAGCAGATCAAATTACCTTACGACGGAACGGCTTTTATTGGTTGGACTGATCAAGAGACTGAAGGGATTTTGTTTGGCTTGACTTCATGGACAAAATCAACGGCTTATTTTGCTTATAACCCAAAGACGCAGATGGCTGAGGATACGGCATTGGTCCCGCCAATTCCGATTGACATGTCGAGCATCGAAACAGCGTCGGTGAGAGTAAAGAGTTACGACGGCACGATGGTCCCTTTGGTCATTCTGTACAAGCGCGGATTGAAGCGTGACGGCACGAATCCGACGCTGCTCAACGGCTACGGTGCTTATGGCATCAACAACACTGAGCCCTTCTTTGCTTCGAATTTCCTACCGTGGCTTGAGCGCGGTGGCGTCATTGCGCTCGCGGGGGTACGAGGCGGCGGCGAATACGGCGAAGAATGGCATCTGGCCGGAAAAGAAAAAACCAAACCGAATACCTGGAAAGATTTCATTGCCTGCGTTGAGTATCTGATTCAGGAGAAGTACACCACGCTGGAACATCTCGCCGGCCAAGGAGGAAGCGCCGGCGGTATTCTAATCGGAAACTCAATTGTAGATCGGCCGGATTTATTTGGTGCTGCCATCGACCAGGTCGGCGATAACAACGCCTTGCGATTTGAAATCACGTCCAATGGCGTGCCGAACATTCCGGAGTTTGGCTCGGTGAAGACAGAAGGGGGTTTCAAAGCCCTGCTGGCAATGGATGCCTATAACAAAGTGAAACAGGGCGTGAAGTACCCGGCAGTGCTGTTGACGACCGGAATTAACGATCCGCGCGTCGAACCCTGGATGTCTGCGAAGATGGCAGCCCGTCTGCAAGCGGCCATGACCAGCAACAAGCCTGTGCTGCTGCGGGTTGACTATGACGCCGGCCACGGCGTCGGCTCAACCAGGCGCCAACAAAACGAGCAACGCGCCGACATCTATGCATTCCTTTTTCAGCAACTGGGGTCGAATAATTAAACGGTACCAGCCTCGCCTTGTTTTTGGAAGTTTTGGAAACAACGACGACAGCACGATCCACGAAATTTCACGAAATAACGAACGAATTTAGTATTTAGTTCGTGTGGGTTCGTGGATCGGGTCTTTGTCTTCCTTTTTTCAGCAGCCTGCTAGTCTAGAAGACCCAGAATACGTAGAGTTGATAAGAACGGAAGTGTAGTGCAGGATCTGTTGAACGCTGCAGCTGCTCGGTTTCTACTCTGGCAGCCCGCGAATACTATTCATGCGCTCTCCAATCGATCTCGCTAGTGAATCGCACCAGTAAACTCTGCGCCCGCAATTTGGGCGACAACAGCGCAAATACTCCTTATAGCTAATAGACCAAGCCACATCTCGGGTGACGTACCGAAAGCGCGTGCCAACCGATGGGCCATGTCCGTCATAGCAGGTCTGCGCTCGTGCAATATCTCGCTAATAGTTCGTCGCGAGACGCCAAGCAAGCGTGTGAGCTTATCTTGCGTTAATCCCGCTGCCGGCAAGACATCCTCACGCAGAACCTCTCCGGGATGCGTCGGTCGTCGCTTTCGATTGTTCAGCATCGATTCAAATCCTCAGTGATAATCTTCAAGGTCAAGCCAAGCGTCAACAAGCCACGGCCGATCGTCATGCGCGCTTCCGCAGAGTGACATGCGTGGCGCGCGCGCCCTCGATGCGCTCCATGCATTCATATCCCAGCGCAGGCAGATTTAGACCACTAAGCAAGTGTTCCCCGGCACCGAGCAGGACTGGCGCGATTGCCAGATGTAACTCATCAATCAGTGCTGCACTCAGATATTGCCGAATCGTAGAGACGCCGCCTCCCAATCGAACATCCTGGCCGCTCGCCGCATCCTTTGCCTGCTTGAGGGCTGAGTGAATGCCGCCAGTAACAAATCGAAATTCCGTGCCGCCCGCCATCTTGAGCGGAGCCCGCGGGTAATGGGTGAGCACAAAGACCGGCGTGTGATACGGGGGCTCATCTCCCCACCAGCCTTTCCAACTCTCATCCGGCCAGGGCCCGCGCACCGGGCCAAACATATTGCGCCCGAGAATATAGGCTCCGACACTATCAAAGCCCTGCGCCGCGACATCGTCATCGACGCCGCGCTCGCCATCTTCATTGCCGTGCATCCGCTGCCAGGTGCGC
>WNGF01004688.1_pt1 | contig 17794 bp, 20 predicted proteins | sample 5400641 | NCBI WGS metagenome assembly WNGF01 (sample SAMN13153371, study PRJNA577476) | soil metagenome | isolation source: 80 cm soil or saprolite under grassland replicate 2 | place: USA:California | collected 2016-06-15
CAGGAGATGGAAAACATCGTCTTTGAAGGCGCCGAAGCCGCCGTGGCGCGCATTAATCTTGACAAAGCACCGTCACGGGCGACACTGGATAGTGTGCGAAAAGCAAATGCGGACATAATTGAATTAGATGTATTAGAGATTGGTTAGACCGGCCGGACATTTATGAAAGATCGGTTTCTCTCACAGCTGCTTTTGAGCATTTTACCAGGCTTGCTGGTCGTGAGTTTTGCCCAGGCACAGCAAGTGGTTCGTAATGACTTCCCGAATAAAGATTCGGCGGCGAAGTCATGCATTGTCGTATACGGCGCGGTGAAGTCACCAACCCGTTTTGAACTTCAGCGACAGGTACGCCTTGCCGAAGCAATAGCTGCGGCTGGTGGACTCTCCGGACGGGCGGGTAAGACCGTTCAACTAATTCATTATGGTCAGGATTTGAAATGCGACCAGTGGACGGATGTGACCGCGAGAGTACGGATCGAAACCTTCGAATTGACAGACTTGGTTTCCGGCAATCAGGACAAGAACCCCTATCTACAAGCCGGTGACATGATCGTCGTTAGCGAGGGCCCGGTGGTCTACGTTGTCGGTTCGGTTGTCGCACCACAAAGCCTTCCGTTCCGGGATGGATTGACCCTGGCGCGCGCGCTCGCGATGACAGGCGGGGTAACGCGCAACAGCAATCAAGAGAGAGTCACAATCATTCGAAACCGTGATGAGAACTCAACCAGGATGGAGATTACTATCGATCTGAATGCAATCAGGAAGCATCGCATCGAAGATCCGCTTCTTCAGCCCAATGACATCGTTGAGGTGCCCGAACGCCACGGAGGGGATCGGTTCCCACCTCTCGGACCGATTATGTTTGACTCGCGTCAACTGCCGCTGCGATCAATTACCTAGCATTATGAACACCACACTTATCACCGGCGCATCTTCGGGAATTGGCGAAGCGTTTGCCCGCAAGCTGGCGAACCGTGGTCACAATCTCCTGCTCGTGGCGCGGTCGGAAGACAAGTTGATGACGCTTTGCAACGAGCTGGGCCGCGTCAAGAGTATTCGGGCCCAGTACGTCGCCATGGATCTTTCGAAAGCCGACGCACCCGCCCGTTTGTTTGAAGAAACTCAACAGCGTGATTTGGAAATTGACCTGCTCATCAATAACGCGGGCTTTGGCGTGATGGGTGATTTCGCAAGGGCGGATCTGGCGCGCCAGTTGAATATGATCGATCTGAATGTGCGCTCGCTGGTTGAACTGACGTATCGATTTCTTCAACCCATGCGCGAGCGCAAAGGCGGCGCGATCATCAACGTGGCTTCAACCGCCGCTTTTCAGCCGGTGCCGTTTATGGGCGCCTATGCCGCGACCAAGGCGTTCGTGCTTTGCTTTTCTGAAGCCCTGTGGGAAGAGAACCGGCCTTACGGGATCAAAGTCATGGCCCTGTGCCCGGGTGTGACCAACACTGGATTTTTCTCGGTAGCCGGAATTGAGAAGCCACCACCGGGCCGAATCATGCAGCCGCCGGAAGACGTCGTCGATACCGCGCTGCGAGGACTTCAGCGCGGGCGTAGTCACATCATTTCCGGCTTTCCTAATTATCTGATGATTCAGTCAGAGCGGCTGGCGCCGCGTTCGCTAATCGCGCGCATTGTGGGGATGGCTTTGCGAAATACTTTTGGCGAGAAGAAGTGAGTTTGGAGTTCCGCCTTAGGCGGAATCTTAGGAAAAACGAATTCCACCGGAAGGCCGTACTCCGAACATAGACTGAAGGCGGAACTCCAAAACACGCCTGAAGGGCGGAACTCCGAAACAGAGGAAACGATGACCGAGAGAATTTTCAATTTTAGTGCCGGGCCGGCCGTTATGCCGGTGCCGGTCCTGGAAGAAGCCGGGGCGAACATGATCGCGCTTCCCGGCGTCGGCATGTCGGTGATGGAAATCAGCCATCGCTCGAAAACCTTCGACGAAATAATTCAGGGCGCCGAAGCCGGTTTGCGCGAGCTGCTCGGCATTCCCAAAGACTATGCTGTTTTATTTCTTCAGGGCGGCGCGAGCTTGCAGTTCGCGATGGTGCCGATGAATTTCCTGTCACTTGATTCGAGTGCTGATTACATCGTGACCGGAAGCTGGGGCAAGAAAGCGGTCAAGGAAGCGCAAATATTCGGCACCGTGGACATGGCGGCAAACATGGCTGACGGGGGATTTACGCGGGTCCCGACGCAGGAGGAATTGCACCTGAACACGGCCGCTGCGTACGTGCATATCACTTCGAATGAAACGATCGAAGGCGTGCAATGGAAGAGCGAGCCCGAGGTGGGTGAGGTGCCGCTGATTTCAGATTCATCTTCCGATATTCTTTCGCGGCCAATTCCGGTTGAGAAGTACGGGTTGATTTATGCCGGCGCCCAAAAGAACATGGGGCCGAGCGGCGTTACCCTCGTCATCGTTCGCGAAGATTTGTTGCCGCGCATACGAGACGGCCTGTCGACGATGCTCGACTACCGCACGCATGTGAAAGGCAAATCGCTCTACAACACGCCGAACACCTGGGGGATTTACATCATCAATTTGGTAAGCAAGTGGCTGAAGGAAAAGGGCGGGCTCTCAGGGATGCAGAGCGAGAACGAAGCAAAAGCAAAAGTGATTTACGATTGTATCGATGCGACTGATTTTTACCGCGGCCATGCTGATCCAGATTCGCGCTCGGTAATGAACATAACTTTCCGCTTACCATCTGAAGATCTGGAAAAGAAATTTGCGAGTGAAGCGACCGCGGCGGGCATGGATGGCTTGAAGGGTCATCGTTCAGTCGGCGGCATTCGGGCTTCTATCTACAATGCGTTTCCCCGCGAAGGGTGCGAGGCGCTGGTTGAATTTATGAAAGAGTTTGAGAAGAAAAATGGATGAGCCATGGCTTACCAGTTTGAATGGGATGCCCATAAAGCCAAGTCGAATTGGACCAGGCATCGGGTAAGTTTTGACGAAGCGACTACGGCTTTCGATGATTTACCGGCGCGTATTTTCGACGATGAGCCGCACTCTACAAATGAGAGACGCGAAATAATTATTGGTCATTCAATAAACAATCGGCTACTCGTGGTTTGTTTTACTGAACGGCCAAATGAGAGAATTCGCATTATCAACGCGGGTTTGCACACGCCGAAGGAGCGGAAAGCTTATGAAGAAAACGTCTAAATCCAGGCGAAAACAGCCAGAAGACATGCAACCCGAATATGACTTTGATTACACAAAGGCCAAGCCCAATAGGTTTGCTGGCCGGATAGCCAGGGATCGGTTGGTAGTGCTGTTGGATCCTGAAGTCTCGAAGATTTTTACTGACTCTGATTCCGTCAACGCCGCACTTCGTGCGTTAATTTCAGCTTTACCCAAGAACGCTAAGCGTGAAGTTCGCAAATAGCTGTTACCTGACTTGGCTAAATCTGGAACTCTTGAATCACCTGAATGCCGATGATGAAATGTTTGTTCACAATCATTTTGCTTTTGTCTTCACTTATCGTTTTAAATCACGAGAGCCTCTCCAGCCAAACTAGCGACCTCGCGCTTCCACAGGAAAGACATCTGCGCAATGTGAAACAGCTGACTTTCGGCGGCGAGAATGCTGAAGCGTACTTTTCCAGCGACGGCAAAAAGCTGATCTTTCAATCCACGCGAGATGGCCGTGAATGCGATCAGATTTACACGATGAACATCGACGGGTCGGACGTTAAGCTGGTTTCGACCGGCGACGGGCGCACAACCTGCTCGTATTTTTTCCCGGGCGATAAACGCATTCTTTATTCATCGACCCATCTCGGTGCCAAACAATGCCCGCCGAAGCCGGATTTTTCGCAAGGATACGTTTGGGCGGTTTATGACACATTCGATATTTTCACCGCGAATCCTGATGGTTCTAATTTGAAACAACTGACGAACACCCCGGGTTATGACGCGGAAACGACGATTAATCGAAACGGCAAGCTGGTCTTCACCTCGAAGCGTGACGGCGATCTCGACATCTACACGATGGACGGAGATGGAAAGAACGTTAAGCGGCTCACAAACGAACTTGGCTACGACGGCGGGCCGTTCTGGTCGTACGACGGCAAGCAGATCGTCTATCGCGCTTATCATCCGCAAACGGAAAAAGAAAAGGCCGATTACATTGCGTTGCTGAAACAGAACCTGATTCGGCCGACGGTCCTGGAAATTTGGGTGATGAACGCGGACGGATCGATCAAGCGCCAGGTCACGCATCTTAACAAGGCGAGCTTCGCGCCTTACTTTTTCCCGGATGGCAGGCGCATTATTTTCGCCTCGAACGTTGCCGATCCGAAAGGCCGCGATTTCGATCTCTATATGATCAATATCGACGGCAGCGCGATGGAGCGCATCACCTACAATAACACGTTCGATGGCTTTCCAATGTTTTCGCCGGACGGAAGAAAGCTGGTGTTCGCTTCCAACCGTCACAGCGCGAAGCAGGGCGACACGAACATTTTTATCGCTGATTGGGTCGAATGAAAAATCAAGGCACTCCAATCGCATGATTGGACAATAAGGAAGGAGCAAGAAATGGCAGTCAAACCAATTCCCGAGGGTTACCACTCGGTAACACCTTACTTGATCATCAGGGGCGCGGCAGAGGCAATCGAGTTTTACAAAAAAGCTTTTGGCGCCGTCGAACTATTTCGCTTTCCTTCGCCGGACGGAAAGGTTGGTCACGCCGAAATCAAGATCGGTGATTCGCCGATCATGCTCGCCGACGAATATCCACCGATGGGTTATAAAGGTCCGCAATCAATCGGCGGGTCGCCTGTAAGCCTGATGATTTATGTCGAAGATGTCGACACGATTTACAACCAAGCCGTCACCGCCGGGGCGGCCGTCAAAGAAGCATTGCAGGACAAGTTCTACGGCGACCGCACGGGCACTTTGGTGGATCCCTTCGGCCACGTATGGCACATCTCAACGCACAAGGAAGATGTCTCGATGGAGGAAATGGAGCGTCGAGCGAAGGCTGCGCACGGCTCTTAGTCCGTCCAGAAACGGTTTAGGGAAAATCTATGAGGTCCGCACAATGAAAAAAATAGTGACGATTGCTGTCATTCTTTTGACGGCGGCGCTTGTTTGCTGGGCTTGTGCCAGGAAAAGTTCAACCGCTTCATCCGGACCGCAGGCCGCTCAATCAAACTCCGCGGGCGCGGGTGAGCTGCGCTTCAAAGCGCCGGAGGGATGGACGACCGACAAGCCTTCGTCGAACATGCGCATGGCGCAATACAAACTGCCCAAAGCAGAGGGTGACAGCGAGGATGCTTCGCTGGTGCTCTACTACTTTGGGGCGACGCAGGGCGGCACCGCGCAAGCGAACATCGACCGCTGGATTTCGCAGATGGCACAACCCGACGGCAGCGCGTCAAAAGACAAATCGAAAAGCGATACAAGGACAATTAATGGTTTGAAAGTCACCACCATTGACGTTTCCGGAACGTATACAGCCGAGATGGCGCCCGGCAGTGGCACGTTTCACAACAACCCAAACTGGCGCCTGCGCGCGGCCGTGATTGAAACACGAAAAGGGAACTACTTCGTTAAGCTCGTGGGCCCAGCCAAAACCGTAGGACGCTGGGAACAGGCATACACGGATTATTTGAAGAGTTTCGAGTTCAAGTAATTCGCGAAATCATTTTTTATGACCGCAGCCCCAAAAGTATCAACCGTCCGAGATCAGGTTTCCGAATCTGAATGGAATACGCGCGTTGATCTGGCTGCCGCCTATCGCCTGGTCGCGCTTTACGGCTGGGATGATCTGATCTTCACACACATTTCGGCGCGAGTGCCTGGCGCGGATCATCATTTTCTACTTAACCCTTATGGAATGATGTTCGACGAAGTAACGGCATCCAGTTTGGTGAAAATAAATCTCGACGGCAATAAGGTGATGGATTCACCGCACTTCATAAACCCCGCCGGATTCACAATTCACAGCGCAGTCCACGCCGCGCGCGAAGACGCGCTTTGTGTAATGCACTTGCACACTGATTATGGAATCGCCGTTTCCGCTCAAAAAGATGGGTTGTTACTGATATCCCAGCAGGCAATGTTTCCCAGTGCTTCACTGGCCTATCATGATTATGAAGGATTGGCCCTAAACCAAGATGAGAAGCCTCGGCTGGTTTTGGATTTGGGTGACAAGAAAAATATGATCCTGCGAAATCATGGACTGCTCACTATCGGCCGTACCGCCGCCGAAGCGTTCCTTTCCATGTACCTGCTTGAACGCGCCTGCAGGATTCAGATCCTGGCACAGTCCGGCGGCGCTGAATTGCACGCCATCGAGGATTCGATCGTCAATCTTGTTGCCCGGCAACAGAAAGCCGTAACAGTAGGGCAGGGAGCTGAATTGGTCTGGCCCGGCCTGTTGCGAAAACTCGATCGGATCGATTCGTCTTATCGCGAATAGTGAACGAGCTGCTCTTAAGCGTGCATCTGCGAGCCGCTGATCTGATACATCGCTTCCATCACCGCAGCGTGAACTTCCGGAGGCAGCGGATCGTGCGTAGCCATGCTGCGAAAAGCCGGCAATACCTGGGCCTGGTTGCTCAGCGAGAGTAACCTGATCGCGGTCAGCCGCACATCAATATCAGGATGCTTTGCAATCGCGTTCATCAAAGGCTGCACTTCACCGGACTTGGCCATCAGGAAAAGCGTGGAAAAGGCATCATAGGTTTTCTCACGGCTCCCGCCGGCGAGGCTGTTTATCGCCACGGTCGCCAACCCTGAGCCGGCAATGGCCGCGCCAATTCTCCGGCGCCTTTCCGGCGAAGCTTCGCGCAAAGCGCGGGTAAAAGAACCTGCGCGATCAGAGTGCAGGTCATAGAGGGCCCGGGCGGCGGCATTGCGAACTTCGGCAGCCCGGTCGTCGAAAGCCCTGGTAATTAACTTAAAGCCGTCGATGCCTCCAGTTCGCACAAGATCGGTGAGCGCCGATGCGCGATCAGATGAATAGTCACTTTTCAGGCGCTTGACCAGTTCGGCCGGAACCATCGAGAGTTCGGATGGCTGAGCAGGCGAACCGGCAGGAAGGGAAATCACTTTCGGACTGAGCGAATCTTTCGTGAGCTGGATTTCTTTTTCGGACGATCGATGAACGTCCTGCTCGAGATCGAGGACAAAACGTGAATTCTGAGATTCAATTTCCGCCAGTCGCCGCAGCTGATCCTGTTCCGCCTTCTGCAACGCTTCGATTTGCGCTGTCAACTCCTGTTCTTTTTGGATCAATTCCTTCAGATTCGCATCTGAAGTCGCATAGCCGGCCTCGAGGGCAGCCAGACGTTGCCGGTGTTCTATCAGATCGTTTGCTTGCACTTCGGCCCGGCGGCACGATTCTGCCTGGATGCGAAGTTGAGATTGGAGTTCTCGAATCTTTTGTAGCTGTTCTTCTTCCGCCAACCGCAGGGCCCCGATTTCGGTCTTGAGTTGTTTTTCCCAATTATCTCTCTTTCCGGCTTCGACTCTTGCTCGATTCCGGACGGCTTCCAATTCCGCCAGCTCCCCGTCCTTTTCCTCGGCGGCGAAAGTTGCGCAGTTAGCTTCTTCATGCGCGTTTGCATGCGCGTCCAGTAACGCCTGGCCTTCCTTGATTTCCCCGAGGTGAGCTTCCCGGGGCTGGTGCAGATTCGCGATCTCGGCATCGATTTGTTCTTTCTGCCCGATCAGTTCGGCTGAATCTACTGCGGCGGTCTTGCGAATTTCTTCCAGTTTGCCAATTCGAAGCTCTTCTTCAAGAGCCAGCCGAAGAGCTTCGGCCTGAGCTTCTTCAATGCGTTGAAGTTGTTCCTGCTCCTGGTCGCGCAGCCGCTGAATTTCGGCGGCCAGCTGAGCTTCCTTCTCAGCCTGGCTTCTCTTTCGCGCCGCGGCGCGTTGAACAGCTTTGGCCTGGGCCAGGATGCGATCTTCAATTTCCTCGATGCGCTTTTGATGTTTCGTTTCCGCCGCGCGTAATGCTTCGATTTCGAGGATAAGCTGCTGCTCTCTTTCTGACGCGGCGGCTTCGCTTTCCCGGCGCGCTTCCTGGTGCGCGCGCAAACGCCCTTCAGCGTCTTCGATTTGCCGGCGCTGCCCTTCTTCAGCTTTCGCGAAAGCTTCAATCTGAATGTTCAGACTCTTGTAAATCTCAGCCCGCTGTTGCAATCGTGCTTCCGCCTGTTTGAGTGCTTCTCTTTGTGATTCAATCTCGGCTTCGGTCCCAGCGATTCGCTGGATGTGTTCTTCCTCAGCCTCGCGCAAGGCATCGATTTCATGGATGAGCTCCTTTTCTCTTTCAGGAAGCTGTTTTAGGTTTCCTTCAGCGTTACTTCTTAGCTCTTCCTGAGCCCGAGGTTGAGCTTTTTGCTCTTCGGCCCGTGCGGCGTATTCCCGCTCTGAGTTTTGCAGGTTCTCGAGCTGGTCCTGAAGGCGATCTTCTTCCCGCGCCTTTTCCTGCAACCTGGATTCAGTTTCCCGGCAAATAACTTTCTGCGTTGCCAGTCGAGCATCGGCTCTCTTTAGCTGCTCGAGATGCTGGTATTCAGTCGCTCGCAAAGTTTCGGTTTCAGCATTGAGACCTTGTTCCTGCGTGCTTAATCTCTGAAGTTCTGCTTCGATTTCCTGGTGCAGTTTCTGTTGTTCGCTGAGGCGGGCTTTGGCTGCGTCAACTTGCTTTTTTTTCTGCTCGCCGGCTTCATTTAGTTCCTGTATCTGTTCCTGGATCTCCTGTTCGGCCTGGCTCTGTTCAGCACCCTGAGCTTTGGCCTTATTCAGGACCTCGAGCTCACGGTGAAGTCGCGCCCCAGTTTCTTCATTAAACTTTAGCTGCTCATCGTGGGCTTTCCGCAGCCACTCGATTTCAGCGTTCGTTTTGTTTTCTTCCTCAACGAGCCGGCGCGTTTCTTCCTCGAGCTTCTGGCGCGCGGTTTCTTGTGCGCCGAGGCGGCTCATGCTCTCATTGATCAGGTTCTCCTGATCCTGCTGTAGTTTCTTAAGTTGATCGATTTCGGCCGCGAGCTGCTCTTCCTGTTGGTATCTTTGGTCGAGTTCGGACTCTGCTGAAGAACGTGCTGCTGCCAGCGCATTCAGTCGTTGTTTCGCCCCTTCGATTCGCTGCAATTGTTCTTCAACAGCCTGGCGCAGCGTTTCAATCTCCACAATCAGCTGTTGTTCCAGCTGCGCTTTTTCCTCTGCTTCGGCCTGCGCCTGGTAACGTGCTTCAACTTGTTTTAGCAACCGAGCTTCGGTTTGCTCGATGACCGTGAGTTGCTCTGCCTCAGACTTGCGAAGGGCTTCGATCTCTTCGGTTAACCAGCGCTGACGGTGGATGCATTCCTGCACGTCCGCGGCGGCCTGGTTTCGCGCCGCCTCTTGTTCGCGCAGTCGAGCCTCCGCTTCTGAGACTTTGATGAGTTGCTCTTGCTCGGCTTTGCGGAGGGTCTCAATCGCGGCGTTGAGATGTCTTTCGGTTTCAACCTGCTGCTCAAACTGAGATTCGATGTGACGGCGAGTTTCTTCCTCGACGGCAAGTCTCTCGTTGATTTCCTCGACACGCCTGAGGTACTCGGCCTCAGCCTTGCGGATCACCTGGATCTCCGTCATGAGTTCCTGCTCGCGTTCAGCATGCCGGCGCAACTCACTCTCCGCGAGCGAGCGCGTCTCCTCCCGGGCCGCCAGTTGCCGCTTGGTTTCTTCGATCTGCACGAGGAGTTGGGTCTCTGCTTCGCGCATCGAACGGATTTCTACCTGCAGTAACTCTTCTGTTCTGGTACTGTGCTTCAGTTCAGCCTTCGCCGTTTGCCATGCCGTTTGCTGCTCGCTCAGCCTCGCTTCGACTTCTTCGATTCGTTTAAGGTCGGCCCTTTCCGCTCGATACAGGGCCTCGATGTTGGCGCGCAGGTCTTGTTCTTCCTCAGCCCTTTCCTTTGACTCGACTTCAGCTTTGGCGAGGATCGATTTAAGCGCCGCCAGTCGCTTCGCCTCCTCTTTCGCCTGGCGCAGGGCGGCTTCAGCCTGACGCCGCGCTTCCTCAGCAGCTTTACATCTTGCTTCTACTTCGGCTTTCTCTCTGGCCGCTTTCACTTCGGCGCGGCGACGCGCTAGTTCGATTTCCGCTTGTTGCAATGCGGCTTCTTCAATCCGCAGGTGGTCCGCGTCAACCGAGAGCACGATCTTGTCGGCCCCGTTTTCATGCGAAGGCATGGAAGGAGAGAACCGTTTATCAAAATTCATAAGCGGGTCAGATTGCTCTGCGGAATGCCTGAGGCCGGATTCGATCGGGAATTCAGCCTGAAAATGTTCCTCTGGATTTGAAAACTTGGAAGAGGGTTCGTTTATCATCGAGTACTCCCGCATCGACGTGCTCCTGGGAATCGGGGAATCTGAGGTCGACTTCCCCTGGCGGCTTGGCCCTCTTGCTAAGACGAGCGAATCCGGACGCTTTTAGCAAATCTAGGGTTGCAGGTAATTTGAAGTGTGAAAAAATTAATAATCTTTCAAACTGGCAGGAGGGCGAATCCGGATCGCCCTGATCTTTGGGGCTAAACAGGCAGCGGGCACCGCCTTTAAGCCTTTAGGATTCTCGCTGATTTAGGAGCTAAGGTCAATAAAATATTGAGTTATCAAGCGTGTTTAGCGTTCGGCGTGGCGCCGAATAACGAATATCGGGCGGAATTCCCGAGATTTGCGGTATCAATAAGGGTTTGCGTGGAGGCCGCTGATTTATCGGGGGTTTCCGCATGCCGAGGGCCGGACGTTGATTGTGAAAGGGCGAAGTAGTGATTCGACCGCAGTTTCGGCGAGGGCCACTCCCGGGATCGCATACCAAAAATGGTGAAAGCCCTGTTTAAGGGTTCATCGGCCCGCCGCGGGACGGCAACTTGAAAACGTCCTACTTACCCTAATGCTTGTCCTTGTTTTCCTCTTCGTGTTTGGCGTCCCGCTCAGCAACGATGGCGTCGAAACGCTGCTGTTGGTCATTGGCGAGGATTGAACGAATTCGCGTGCGTGCCTGTTGGCGAATTGTTTCATAGCGCGGTTTCACTTCAGTGCGCAGGGCGCGATACTGGTTACGTGTGTCGTCGAGAATCGCGTGAATCTGCTGAGACTGCTGATCGTTAAGGTTGAGATCGCGACGCATGCTTTCGAGCAGCTGATCGGTTCCGCGCGGGCCACGCGCTTCGCGGACACGAGCGGCGCGGGACCGGTAGAGACTGTCAAGCGATGCTCCGGTCACGCACCCGAGAGCGAAAACGACGACGATCGCTAACCACAAGGCAATTCGAATTCGAGTCCGCTGATTCATCTCACGACCTCCCGATCTTCATTGATAATTGTATCCAGCACCTCATCCGGTGATAAGGGACGCCGTTCGGCAAAGACGATGTGCTGAACACCCGCATCGCTGGTCTCAAAGAGGGCCTGATCGCTGAACTGCGGCGATGTTTGCGGCGAAGTTGAATTGGTGAAAACAAAAAGGCCTAAAGCCAGCACGGCAGCTCCGGCGGTTGCTGGTATGGCATGCCGCATGACCGTCACGAAAATCGACCAGCGGTCCGAGGTTTCGCGGCGAACACTTTCCGCCGTAATGCGCGCTCGCACTCGCGAAAACAGCCAGGGCGAAGACGCGGCCGCATGGACTTCCGCTTCATTAATCGAGGAAGCCTGCAAAAGTTCCCGGCCAATTTTGTCGAGGTGCTCGTCAGGTGCGGGAAATTTCTCAGTGATCATTGGCTTGTCCTTTCCATGACTGCCATGGTTGAAAACGCATTCGTGATTTCAATGGTTACACTAGTTTGCGCAAGTGCCGCCGCAACGCGGCCCGCGCCCGGTGGGCCCGTACTTTGACCTTGGACGGGGACCAATTCATGAGTCGGGCGATTTCGTTCACCGACATATCTTCTGCGTTCAAAAGGACCAGTACCAGCCGATCCTCAGCTCCCAGGCGGGCCAGAAGCTTGCGGGCCAAATCCCTCCTGACCGAGGAAGACTCGGCGTCGTCGGAACGGGCATCGGCCCGCAAACGCTTCTCCAGCCATCCGGTTTCTTCTTCAGACAGATCGGTGGCGAGGCTTTCAGCGCGACGCTTTATGCGGCGCAATTCGTCGTAACAGGTATTGAACGCTATGCGGGCGATCCAGCCAGCAAACAGCGAATCGTCATCGGTTTCGCTGTTGGTGTAACTATCCAGGGCGAAATAAACCTTCGTGAAGGTCTCCTGAATTATTTCTTCGATTTGTTCGCGCTGATGGAAAAAACGGCCCGCGATGACCGCAACCCGCCGGCGGTGTCGATTGAACAACTCTTCGAAAGCCGGCTCATCGCCCTGGCGCGCCTGGTCGACCAGATCCTTGGTTCGTGTCCGGTTCACCGGCGACAATGATAATTCATCGGTCGCGATTACTGAGTTTGCCATTGGCTTTCCAGAGGATCATTCGTATTTCAGCCCCTCAGCGCAAGGCCCGGCGGATTACGACCGGTAAAGATAAATTGGATCAGACAAGCACACCAACGGAGCGAGTTTCTAAAAGAGCGTCACACACGTTGTCTTAGACGCTCATCAGTTCGTGCTCTTTGCTGCTGGCAAGTTCGTCAATCTTCGTTATGTAGGTGTCGGTCAGTTTCTGGATCTGATCAAGTCCGTCGCGTTCTGCATCTTCCGAGATGGTTTTGTCCTTGAGCATCTTCTTTAGCTTGTCGTTCTCGTCGCGGCGAATGTTTCTAATGGCCGTGCGATGTTCTTCGGCGATTTCGTGGACTTGTTTGGCGAGTTGTTTACGGCGTTCCTCGGTGAGTGGCGGAATGGGAATGCGAACCAGCTTACCGTCATTGGAAGGATTTAATCCCAGGTCAGCAGCGCGAATGGCTTTTTCGACATTGCCAAGTTGCGTTGGATCCCACGGTTGCACGGTAAGCATCTGCGGTTCAGGCGCATGCACTGATGCCATCTGATTCAAGGGAGTCGCGGTGCCGTAGTAGTCGACCGTGATGGTGTCCAGCAGGCTTACCGCCGCGCGACCCGTTCGCACCGTTGCCAGCTTGCGGCGCACGTCTTCGATGGCGTGTTCCATTCGCGGCCGAGTTTCTTTGATGACCTCTTTTTCGCTCATAACGGTCGGAAATCGTAATTCGTGCTTTGGATTTAGTAAAGCCGCGATCTGCATTTGCAATACCTGCGACCCTGGCCCGCACGAAAGGTGAGGATGCGCACTTCGGTTTATTCAACGGGGCGAAGTCAGGGGTCTTTCGAGGCACACGCGAGTTCCGACGCCATCTTCTCCGGCGATGACGCGCAGGATGTTTCCGGGCTTTCGCATGTTGAAGACGACTATCGGCAGATTGTTATCCATGCATAGAGAGATTGCTGACGCGTCCATTACCTTTAGTTGCTTTTCCAGAACCTCCTGGTAAGTGATGCAGTCAAATCTGGTGGCGGCAGAGTCCTTCATGGGATCGGCAGAATATACACCATCGACTTTCGTGGCTTTCAAGATCACATCAGCCTTGATTTCAAGCGCGCGGAGCGCGGCAGCCGAGTCGGTGGTGAAAAACGGATTGCCCGTACCGGCTGCGAATATGACGACCCGCGCTTTCTCCAGATGGCGCACGGCGCGGCGCCGGATAAACGATTCGGCCAATTCAGGGATGGCGATAGCCGAAAGCACTCTCGTGTGAACATCCAATTTTTCCAGTGCGTCTTGCAGAACAACGGCGTTCATTACCGTCGCCAGCATGCCGATGTAATCGGCGGACGAGCGATCCATGTTGCCGGCGCTTTTGGAAACTCCACGAAATATGTTTCCGCCGCCAACCACAACTGCGATTTGCACCCCCAAAGCGTGAACCTGTTTGATTTCTTCGGCGACGGCATGAGCGACATCCACATCAATACCGTAATTTTGTTCGCCCATCAGGGCCTCGCCCGAGATCTTCAGGAGTACACGATGGAATGCTGGTTGTGACGATTGGGCAGTCATACAGACTCAGAATTTCGAGTTAACAAGCCGGCGCTGGATTTTCTCTCAGGGCGAGACGCTTCAAGTTGAACTCGAAACCCGAAACTCGAGACTTGAAACCTACTTAGCTTGCAGCAAGCTTGGCAACCTCGTCGCCGAAATCGTCCTCGCGCTTAGCGAGGCCCTCGCCCATCTTGTAGCGAGCAAAGCGGCGCACGGTGATGCTCTCCCGGATTGTCGCAATCTTCTCAGTTACCAATTCGCCGACTGTCTTGGCCGGCTCTTTGATGAACGGCTGATCGAGCAGCACCACTTCTTCGTAGAACTTGTTGAGCCGCCCTTCGACGATCTTGTCGATAACCTGATCGGGTTTATTCGCGTTTTTTGGATCATTTCTGGCCTGGGCCCGCGCGATGTCGCGTTCCTTATCCAGGGTCGCAGTCGTAATCTCTTCACGCGAAACGTAACGCGGTTCGGCGGCGGCGATATGCATCGCGATGTCTTTGACTAGTTGTTGGAACTCGTCGCTGCGCGCCGCGAAATCAGTTTCGCAGTTGACTTCGACCAGCACGCCAACTTTTCCGCCCATGTGGATGTAAGATCCGACTACGCCCTCTGCCGCAACTCGGCCTTCTTTTTTCTTTGCGGAAGCCAAACCTCGTTCGCGCAGAATTTCAATTGCCCGTTCTTCGTGACCTTCTGCTTCAGTAAGTGCGCGTTTGCACTCCATCATTCCGGCGCCGGTTTTATCGCGCAGCGCCTTAATACCGCCGGTAGTTATCTCAGCCATGATTGCTCGTGTTCTCCCTAACTTGTGGCACGGACTTCAGTCGGTGATTTTTCCCGCCAGGGCCAGAGGCCAAGTCTGTGCTTCTTTCATTAAAACGCGCAGCCCGGCGGAGGTCCCGCTTTAGAGGCTGCGCTCGCCGATATGAATCGCTTTTTGTTCTGCTAATTAACTGGCGGCGACTACCGTCTCCGCAGTCTCGGGTACGACCTCATCGCCAGTCGCCGTCTCGGATAATTCGTCAGTGGATGCGGGTTGCGCCATTTCTGCTCCTGCATTCTCGTCGCTGCCGCTTTTGGCTGCAGGTCCGGGACCGCTTGCTGTCATTGCCTCGTCCGCCGCCGGTTCAGTGCCTTCGGTGGCCGCGCCGCCTTCGGTTAACATTTGCTGGCCTTCAAGCACCGCGTCAGCGATCCGCGAGGCGAACAGTCGCACCGCTCGCAAGGCGTCGTCATTGCCGGGAATGACATAATCAATTCCTTCGGGCGAACAATTGGTATCGACGACCGCCACAACCGGAATTCCCAGCTTGTTCGCTTCCGCGACCGCGATCTCTTCCTTGCGCACGTCGATGACGAATACGGTATCGGGCAGGCGTGACATGCTCTTAATTCCCGAAAGATTTTTTTCCAGACTCTGGCGTTCGCGATCCAGCTTGATCCGCTCTTTCTTTGTCATCTTCTCGTAGCGGCCGTCGGTCTGCATCGCTTCCAGATCTTTCAGGCGCTTGATTGACTTTTGCACGGTCTGGAAATTTGTTAACAGACCGCCCAGCCAGCGCTGATTAACATAAAACTGGCCGGCGCGCTCAGCTTCCTCGCGCACCGAATCCTGCGCCTGACGCTTGGTGCCCACGAAAAGAACTGTCTTGCCACGATCTTCAGCGATCATGTTCGTAACGAACTGAAGCGCTTCCCGAAACATCTTCTGCGTTTTTTGCAGATCGATAATGTATATGCCGTTGCGCTCGCCAAAGATGTATTCCTTCATCTTCGGGTTCCAACGACGCACCTGATGGCCGAAGTGAACACCGGCCTCCAGCAACTCTTTCATCGTAACCGTTACCAAAACTACCGTCTCCTTATGTCAATTGGTTTCTGTGCTCGCCGCGACTGCGCTCTCGCTCTGAAAGCAACCAATGAAAGTCGCGACAATGGATTCAAGAACATTTTTGATTTCCAATTGGCGATTTAGAAACTCTGTCACCAAAGGGGCCAATTGGAAATTGGCAATCGAAAACTGGCAATCTGTCATCTCTTGGAAAACTGAAAGCGTTTACGCGCGCCCTTTTGTCCGTATTTCTTTCGTTCCTTAATGCGCGGGTCCCGCGTGACCAGACCGGCCTGTTTCAGCGTCGGGCGCAAGTCGCCGTTATATTCAATCAAAGCGCGAGTAATGCCGTGACGGATCGCGCCGGCCTGACCCGCCGGCCCGCCGCCTGCTACGTTCACCAGAATGTCGAATTTATTTGCTGTCTCAGTTAACTGCAACGGTTGCCGGATGATCATCCGCAAGGTTTCGTTCGGAAAATATGTTTCGAACGGCTTGCGATTTACCTGGACCGCACCCGCACCCGGGCGCAAATATACGCGGGCGGTCGAAGTTTTTCGCCGGCCCGTCCCGTAGTATTGAATCTCTGCCACTTTAATAATCCTTTTTAGCTAACTAACTTTTTCGTGATTTGTTTTGGGATTTGAATTGGAGTGGTTGGGGTTGCTGGGCCGTGTGAGGGTGGTCGGCGCCGGCATAGACTTTTAACTTCTTCGTCATTGCTCGTCCGAGTTTGGTCTTCGGCAGCATTCCTTTCACTGCTAATTCAATAACGCGCTCGGGATGTTTTGCGAACATCTCGGTAACAGAAGTTTCCCGCAGTCCTCCGGGGTACAAAGTGTGACGGCGATAAACCTTGTCGGTTGCCTTTGATCCGGTGAACATCGCCTTGCTCGCGTTAACCACGATTACGTAATCACCCATGTCGAGGAACGGCGTCCATTTTGGATTCCGCTTGCCGGTGAGGATGGCGGCCACCTCTGAGGCAAGGTGTCCAACTGTTTGACCAGTGGCATCCACGACGTGCCACTTTCGTGCCGCAGCCAAACCGACACCGCTGGGGAAGTATGTTGACATAGTTAAATCCTTCTGTTTTAAGCGCCTAAAACGCGAACGGCTAGAATAGAAAACGACCAGACCATTGTCAAGCGAACTTCACCAGTTGCGATGAGGTCCTTACTTCACTTTTGAATCGCGCTGCTGATAACATCAGGAGCGCGCGGGCCGGCGTAGCTCAGTTGGTAGAGCAACTGATTTGTAATCAGTAGGTCGGGGGTTCAAGTCCCTTCGCCGGCTCCAGTCAGTCAATAACAACTCGCATCGTGGACGCGCCTTGCGCGCGTCGTCTTCCGGTTGAGCAAATACCTAACTTTACCAGCCAGTCACACTTGCAAAGGCTACTGATCATCGGTTAAAGTGACGAGTTTGCGGCTGGGTCGGGTTCGCGTGCAACGAGAAGCTCTGTGCGGTTTTTCTGGCGGCTCTTCTCACATTGATACCGGACATGCAGGGGTGGTCGAGTGGCTAATGGCACCGGGCTGTAAACCCGGCGGGCTTCACTGCCCTACGTAGGTTCGAATCCTACCCCCTGCACCAGGTGAGATTTCAAATTTCACATTTGAGATTTCCGAAGTGAGCGGGTGTAGCTCAGTTGGTAGAGCATCAGCCTTCCAAGCTGAGGGTCGCGAGTTCGAGTCTCGTCGCCCGCTCCAATCCCAGAACAAGTTGTTAACTTGTTCGTTTGAGACTTGAGCGAGCGCTACGGCCCGCGTAGCTCAGGGGTAGAGCGCCTCCTTGGTAAGGAGGAGGTCATGAGTTCAAATCTCATCGCGGGCTCCAGGAGTAGCACAGAGTCAAGGGTCTGTGCAGTTTTAGTTTAGAGGTGGGCGAGGGCCCGCCGTTAGCAGGCGAGGCAGAAGAAACAAAGATGAGCAAAGAGAAATTTGATCGCAGCAAGCCGCACGTGAACATCGGGACGAT
>WNGF01004690.1_pt1 | contig 17789 bp, 15 predicted proteins | sample 5400641 | NCBI WGS metagenome assembly WNGF01 (sample SAMN13153371, study PRJNA577476) | soil metagenome | isolation source: 80 cm soil or saprolite under grassland replicate 2 | place: USA:California | collected 2016-06-15
CACATGCGATGTGGCGATCGCGGGGGCGATCTTCTCCGCGATTCCGTATAAGACGCCCTGGAACGTGCTCCCGTTCTACGTCGTTGCGATCGTGCTCGCCGGCATCGGTTTCGCGACGCTCGTGGACACCACCCGATTACGCGCCGTGCGCGGCCTGTTAGCAGCAGCTCTCGCGCTGGCATCCTTCCAGCTCGGATGGCAGGCGTGGCGCGCGGCGGTGACCTACGCCGCCGACCCGCGCAATCCCTACGTCTACGCGCAGACCGTCCCGGACGCCGTCCGCATGGCCGCGCGCATCCGTGATCTCTCGGCGCTTCACGCCGACGGAGCGCACATGCAAGTCTCGGTGATTGCGCAGCCGCACGAACAGTGGCCGCTCCCGTGGTATCTCCGCAGCATGCCGAACGTCGGCTACTGGACGGCGCCGGGCGACGCGCTGGCGCTACAGGCGCCGGTGATCGTCAGCTCGATCGAAGACACGGCCGCTCTCGACAAGGCGCTCGGCGATCGATACGTGTCGGAGTTCTACGGCCTGAGACCCGACGTGCTCCTGACTCTCTACATCGAACGCGGGCTGTGGGACCGTTTTCTCGCGAACGCGCAATGACGCCCCCCGCCCTCGCGCTGGTGGTGCCCTGCTATAACGAGGCGGCCCGCCTCGACCCGAAGGCATTCCTGGACTTTCTCACGACGCATCCGGGCGTGCACTTCGTGTTCGTGGACGACGGAAGCGTGGATGGGACAGGGGAATTGCTGGAGCGGATGCGCGCGGGAGCACGGGGCGGCGTGACTACGATCCGACATGCCTCCAACCGCGGGAAGGCAGAAGCCGTGCGCGCCGGCATTCTCGCCGCGATCGCCCAGCAGGCCCCGCTGGTCGGGTTCTTCGACGCCGATCTCTCGACGCCACTGCGGGCCATCGACGATTTCCTGGCCGTGCTGCGCACGCGTCAAGACGTCGAGTTCATTCTTGGCTCGCGGGTGCTCCTGATGGGCCGCGACGTGAAGCGCAGGGCGTCGCGCCACTATCTCGGCCGCGTGTTCGCCACGGCGGTGTCCCACGCGCTCGATCTTCCTGTCTACGACACCCAGTGTGGCGCTAAGATGCTTCGCGTGAACGCCGCGACGGCGACGCTCTTTGCCGCGCCGTTCCGCAGCCGGTGGATTTTCGACGTCGAGCTGATCGCGCGCTACCTGCGGCTGCCGGTCGACCCGGGCGATCCTCCCCGCCGCGACCGCCTGTACGAACTGGTGTTGCCCGCGTGGCACGACAAACCCGGCTCGAAGCTGCGCTGGTACGACTTCGCGCACGCGATAGTCGATCTCGGATACATTTGGCGCGAGCGGGTCGCGCACCGATCACCGGCAGGCGACGCCGCGCCGGCCTTCCACAAACCGTGACTGCATGATTCAATGGACCGCGCAGGCCCACCCACAGGAGAGCACACGATGAGCAACAAGAAACCACCCACCGGGGTGTCCCGCCGCACGTTCATGGGGACGGCTGCAGCCGCCGCCGGGATTACAATCGTCCCGCGCCACGTGCTGGGCGCCGGGTTCCAGGCACCCAGCGACACCGTCAACGTCGCCGTCGTCGGGTACAAGCACGGCATGGGCTCGAACAACCTGCTGAACGCCGCCCGCACCGATAACATCGTCGCGCTCTGCGACTGCGACGAAAGTGAAGCGGCCAAACTGGCAATGGGCCGGCGGAAGATCCCCGAGACATTTCCGAAGGCGGTCTTCTACAAAGATTACCGCCAGATGCTCGAGAAGCAGAAGAACATCGACGCGGTGATCGTCGCCACGCCCGATCACAACCACGCCATCATCGCGATGACGGCCATGCAGCTCGGGAAGCACGTCTACGTCCAGAAGCCATTGACGCGCACGATCAGCGAAGCACGGGCGCTGGCCGAAGCCGCGCGGAAGTACAAGGTCGTCAGCCAGATGGGCAACCAGGGCCACTCCGAAGAGGGGCTGCGCCTGATGCAGGAGTGGTTCAACGCCGGAGCGATCGGCCAGGTGCGCGAGGTGCACTGCTGGACGAACCGCCCGATCTGGCCGCAGGGCATGCCGCGCCCGACCGACACGCCCGCGGTCCCGCAGGGGCTCGACTGGGATTTGTGGATCGGTCCGGCGCCGATGCGTCCCTACAACCCGGCGTATCACCCGTTCAGCTGGCGCGCGTGGCAGGATTTCGGCGCAGGCGCGATGGGAGACATGGCGTGCCACGTCATGGACGCCTCGTACACGGTGTTGAAGCTCGGTGCCCCGACGAGCGTGGAGGCGACGCTGGCGTACAACTTCCTCCCGCCGGCACCCGGCACGCGCGGATACGGTCAGCGCGTCGCGTACAACGACAGCTATCCGCCTTCGTCGATCATCCACCTGTCATTCCCCGCACGGGGCAACATGCCGCCGGTCAAGCTGCACTGGTACGACGGCGGCATTCTGCCGGAGCGGCCGGATGATCTCGAGCCGGAGCGGAAGCTGCCGGAATCGGGCACCATCTTCGTCGGCGATAAGGGCAAGATGTGGTGCGAAACGTACTCCGAAAGCCCGCGGCTCATACCCGAATCGGCGATGACGGCGTTCACCGAGCGGCCGGCAAAGACCCTGCCTCGCGTTCCGCTCGGACGTGATGGACACGAAAAGAACTGGCTCGACGCGATTCGGCAGAAGGGGCAGGCGGTTTCAAACTTCGACTACGCCGGTCCGTTCACCGAGATCGTCCTCCTCGGGAACGTGGCGCTGCGCTTCCCCGGCACGCGGCTGATGTGGGATGGGCCGAACATGAAGGTCACCAACGTGCCCGAGGCCAATCAGTACGTGCAGCACAACTACCGCACCGGCTGGACGTTGCCGTAACGAGCTGATTCGTTCATGCCTGGCGGCGGCGCGGAGATCGACGGCGGCGTTGGCATCGAGCAGCCGCGCGATCTCCGCGACGTTCGCCGCTTCTCGCACGAGGCGATGGCAACCGTGTACGAGGTGTACGCGGTGCATGCCGACCGCCAATACGCCGCACAGGCGGCGCAGGCAACTTTCGATCTCGTGGATCGCCTCGAGCGCGAGCTGAGTCGATTCCTGCCAAACAGCGACATCACACGGATTAATCATCTCGACGCGGGCGAGAGCACGCGCGTCACGCCGTCTACGCTGGAGTGCCTCGTGATTGCGCGGCACATGTTCGATCTCACGGATGGGGCGTTCGACGTGTCGATTGGGACGGGGTTGACTTCACTCGAACTCGATCCCGACGAGTCGGTCGTCCGTGCGACGACCCGCGGCGTGCAGGTCGATCTCGGCGGGATCGGTAAAGGGTACGCCGTCGACCTGATGGCGGAACTGCTCGAAGAGTGGGGGCTGCACGCCGCGCTCGTGCACGGCGGGTTCAGTTCGGTCCTCGCCCTCGAGCCGCCGCCCGGGCATGACGGCTGGCCGCTGACGCTGAGCGACCCGCGTGTTCCCTCGCGCGTGCTCGCGCGCCTGTCCGTGCGCCAGACGGCGCTCGGCGCGTCCGGGTTGCGCAAACGCGATCACATCGTGGACCCGCGCACCGGTCAGCCCCCACGCGCGCGGGTCGCAGCATGGGTCGCGCTGCCCCGCCCGCGTGTGTCTCCACCAGATTCCGGATCCGAACAGCAGCATCGCGCTGCCGCCGCCGCGGTGACCGACGCCTTGACGACCGCGTGCATGCTGCTGGGCCGGGATCGAATCGAGGCGCTGTGCGCGGGCAGCCCCGGCCTCGAAGCCTGGATCCTGCAGGAGACGCAGCTGCTCCACTTCCCCGCGGGCGCTTGACGCTTCGCTTACGCGGAGCGTCCTACGCTGCCAAAGAACCCGCACGGGTTCATGGTGGGGATCGGTGCGGCACGCGGATCGGCGCTGGTGGCCAAGGCCGACCGTATCCTGCGATGAAGCCGTCGCTGCTGCCCTGGAGCTTCTGATACGATTCCGGTGATTCGGAGTGTGTGGAGGACGCCATGGCGCATTTCACTCGACGTGAATTCCTGAAAAGCGGACTCGCCGCTGGCACGCTTGCGGCATCCGGAAGCCTTCCTCTCATCGCGCGGCCCGGCAGGGCGACCGACATGGTCACGCTGGGCCGGTCGGGAGTGAAGGTCACTCGGCTTGCGTTCGGCACCGGCACGTTCAGCGGCCGGGTACAGCGCGACCTGGGGCAGGAGGGTTTCACGCGGCTGGTACGCCATGCGTACGATCGCGGCATCCGCTTCTTCGAGACGTCCGAGTCGTACGGGGAGATGCACAGGATGCTGGGTATCGCCTTGAAGGGCATTCCACGTGACAGCTACCAGCTCATGTCAAAGGTGACGACGCGCGACGGCGTGGACCCGCAGCAGAAGTTCGACGAGCTTCGCCGGCTCGCAAACACCGAATACTTCGACATCATGCTGCTCCACTGGCAGCACACGGCGACATGGCCGACCGACACGGCGCGTTGGCAGGACGCGATCCTCGAGGTCCAGTCACGGAAGGTGGTGCTCAGCCACGGAGCGTCGGTCCATGGCCTGCCCGCGCTGCGCCGCGTTCCTGGCAACCGCTGGCTCGATGTCGCGATGATCCGCATGAACCATACGGGCAAGAGCATGGACGCGGAGGATTACAACACGCAGGCGCCGGGCAACGTCCCGGAAGTCGTCAGCCACGTCAACGAGGTGCGCGAGCAAGGCCTGGGCGTGATCTCCATGAAGCTTGCGGGCGAAGGCACGTTCGATCGTGAGGACCGTCGGAAGGCCATGAGGTTCGCGTTTCGGAACGCGGGCGTCGATTGCGTCACGGTCGGCTACAAGAGCCCTGCCGAAATCGACGAAGCGATCGAGAACCTGAATCTGGCTCTCGCCTCGTGACGCGTCAGAGGACAGGCGGGACTTGATCGCCTTGCCCTCATTTACATCGCACTCGCCGCCACAGCGGACGTAGTCCCGCCGAAGCCTTCGGCGAAGGCGGACGCAGTCCGGCCGAGCCTTCGGCGGAGGCGGAGGCTGATATACTCCGATCACGTTCACCCCATCAGCCTGAAAGACAACCGCGGCGCCGCCCGGCCAGGGGGACGACCGCGTGCTTTGCGCTGAGCGCAATCACGGAGACGAGCCATGGCAGGCGACGACGAGAAAGTGACACCGGCGAAGGCGGCATCGGGCGAACCGAGAAAACTGGATCGCCGCGAAGTGCTGAAGGGACTGTCGACAGTCCCGGCGCTCGGCCTCTTCGGGTACGCGTGGCAGAAGCAGCGCGCGTTCCAGCAGGCAAAAGTCGACGAGGTCGCCGCGGCGGCCAAGGCACCTGCCGATCTGCAGGAGATCAACATCGCCCTCCTCGGCGCCGGCGCGCAGGGGCAGGTGCTCACCGACTCCATGCTCCGGATTCCCGGCGTTCGCTTCCGCGCGGTGTGCGACATGTGGACGGAATACAACCAGAAGCGCGTCGTCAACAGCCTCAAGCGGTTCAAGCACGAGGTGAACGGCTACGAGGACTACCGCGAGATGCTCGACAAGGAAAAGGGCCTCGACGCGGTGGTCATCGCGACCCCCGACTTCTGGCACGCGCCGCACGCGATCGACTGCCTCAAGGCCGGCAAGCACGTGTACTGCGAGAAGGAGATGTCGAACACGCTCGAAGGCGCGCGCCGCATGGTGGCTGCCGCACGCGAGACAGGCAAGCTTCTTCAAATCGGCCACCAGCGCCGATCGAACCCGCGCTACCTGCACTGCTACAACAAGATCCTGCAGGAAGGAAAGATGCTCGGCCGCATCGTCACCGTCTACGGGCAATGGAATCGCGGCGTGACGCCGGACCTCGGCGCTCCGGACCGCTACGTCATCCCGGAGGCGCGGCTGAAGCAGTACGGCTTCAAAGACATGCATCAGTTCCGCAACTGGCGCTGGTACAAGGGCAAGGGAGGCGGGCCGATCGTCGATCTCGGGTCGCACCAGATCGACATCTACAGCTGGTTCCTCGGCGCGAACCCCTCGCACGTGATGGCGAGCGGCGGCAATCTCTATTACGACCCGAAGACGCACGAGTGGCCCGACACCGTGCTGGCCGTCTACGACTACGATACGCCGCTGGGGCCTGCGAAGGCGTACTACTCGACACAGACGACGAACGGGAGCCAGGGGTACTTCGAGAATTTCATGGGAGACCAGGGCACGCTGCTCATCTCGGAATCCGAGGTGAACTACGCGGGACAGCTGTACCGCGACCCGAACGCTCCCGCGTGGGACGAGTGGGTCCAGAAAGGCTACGTCAGCGCGCCGAAGGAGCAGGAGACGAAAGCGAAGAGCGACTCAGGCGCGATTGCCGACGTGCGCGAGTCGGTCGCGCCCGATCAGCACACCGTGCCGGTCACGCTGCGCGATCCGTACCACCAGCCGCACCTGCAGAACTTCTTCGACGCCGTTCGTGGCAAGGCGAAGCTCAATTGCCCGGGCGAGGAGGCGTACAAGACTGCCGTGGCGGTGCTGAAAGTGAACGAAGCGATCGAGGCGAAGTCCTCGCTGTCGTTCAAGCCCGAGGACTTCAACGCGTAGTGGGGAGCGCGGACATGGAAGACGGGAGACTCTCGCGGTCGGCGATGATCGCGATCACGGTGTTGCGGGTCATCGTCGGTTGGCACTTCCTCTATGAGGGCATCGCCAAACTGACATCGCCCACGTGGTCGGCGGCGGGCTTCATGAGGGCATCCCGCGGACCGTTCGCGGAGCTCTTCAGATGGCTCGCGAGCCAGCCGCAGCTGCTCGACAAGGCGAACCTGATCACGATGTACGGGCTGACCATTGTCGGCGTGCTGCTGATCGTCGGCCTGTTCACGCGGCTCGCCGCCATTGCAGGCATCGGCTTCATCCTGCTGTTCTATCTGTGCAACCCGCCATTTATCGGCTACTTCTACTCAATCCCCACCGAGGGCAGTTATCTGATCGTCAACAAGAACCTGGTGGAGCTCTGCGCGCTCGCCGTCATTCTCCTGACGCGCAGCGGTCTGTTCGCGGGGCTCGATCGCATCTTGCACGGCCTGTTCTTCAGGAGAACGCGGCTCGCGACGGCATGAAGCGCCAAGAACAGAACACTCGCGAGGAGGCGCACATGGGAATGCTCGACGAACTGCCGCGCGTTCCGCGCGGCGCAACGCTGATCGGGCGCTGAGCTGGGCTCAGCCGTTCAACGACTCCAGCATGCCGCTCAGGCGTGCGGCAATCCGCCTTGCGCATGGCCGGACCAATGACCGGGAACAGCGCTCTGGCGCGTTCGGAGTCATCCGCTACGGTAGAGTCGCCGCCGTCCGGTTGACACCACCGGATGCGGGCGCGATCCTATCAACATCACCGGGACAGGGCGCGGTGTCATGCCGCCTGCACGCACCCCCGCGTGTTTGTGGTGCGCACATGGTTGATCTCTGGTCGTCGTGCGTTCGCCTGCCGACGGGCGTGCCCGCCATTTGCGGCTGATCTGTGCCCAACGGCCCCCCGCTCGATGCTCGTGTTCTGATAGCGGGACGGGATCCTGAGCTCACCGACGCGCTCCGCAATCTGCTCGCGACCTACCGTCCCATCCTTCACGACCGCGACGACAACGCCGCGCTTGCTGAGATCCGGAATCGCACCTCGCTGCGGCTGATCCTCCTGTGCGACGCGGGCGAGGATTTCAAGGCGCTCGATCTGCTCCAGAACATCAAGGCGATCCGTCCCGACCTCGCCGTCCTCCTGGTGGGTGCCCACCCCACCGTCGCTCACGCAACTGAATCCATTCGCCGCGGCGCCGAGGACTTCGTTCCGGTGCCGTACTCGGAAGAAGTCGTGTTGAAGGAGGTCGCGCGCGTGCTCGAGGCCGCCGAACTGCGGGACAATGTTGACACGCTCGGGCGCATGATCGCCACGCGGTACGGCTTCGAGCGCGTCATCAGCCGCTCGCCGCACATGCGCGCCGTCATGGACCGCGCACAGGCCGCTGCGCGCAGCGATACGCCGGTACTCGTCCTCGGCGAGACGGGCACCGGCAAGGAGTTGATCGCGCGCGCCATTCACGCCAACAGCCGCCGCGCGAAGCGCGCGTTCGTTCCCATCAACTGTGCCGCGCTGCCGCACGACCTGGTGGAGAGCGAGTTGTTCGGGCATAGGCGCGGCGCGTTTTCAGGAGCGTCCACCGATCATCCCGGCCTCTTCGTGGCGGCGCACGGCGGCAGCCTGTTTCTCGACGAGATCGGCGAGCTGCCGCTCGACGTGCAGGCAAAGCTCCTGCGCGTGGTGCAGGACGGCGACGTGCGGCCGGTCGGCGGCCTCGAGAGCCGCCGGGTTGACGTGCGCATCATCGCCGCATCGAACCGAACGCTGATCTCGATGCGCGACGCGCGGATGCGCCAGGATCTGTTCTTCCGGCTCTCCGTGCTCGTGATCGAGATCCCGCCACTTCGAGATCGACGGGAGGATCTTCCTCTCCTCGTGACGTACTTTCTCGCGGCCATCCGCGAGCGCGGCGTGCACGCGGTGAACGGCATGGAACCGGCCGCACTGGAGCTGTTGTCCCGATATCCGTTTCCCGGCAACATACGCGAGCTGGAGAATCTCCTCGAAGGCGTCAGCCTGACCTTGCCTGCCGACCGTCACGCCATCGCGGCCAAGGACGTGCGCGTCTGGCTGCGGCGGCGCGGCGAAAGCACCGAGCACCGAAGCAGCGACGCATCGCAAGTCCCGCTCCGACTCGCCGAGCTCGAGGCGTGGGCGATCACCGAGGCGCTCCGCCAGTCACACGGGAACAAACGGCTTGCGGCCCAGATTCTCGGCATCTCGCGCGACACGCTCTATCGCAAACTCCACGAGCTGAATATCCCGGCCGATCTGTCCGACTCTCGGACATAGGCGTAACCCTCTCGTCCTCAGGTGCTTCTGGCGCGCTGTCCGATTCTCTGACAGCCACGCGGTAACGCCACTCGATCACGACCGCCCACGTTTCGTCAAATTCAGGCGCAATTCCCCAATCGCCGCTTTCTCGCGGCTGGTTCGCGGATTGCCAGAGAACAGGCAACCCCCCGAAGGGTGCTTGGAGGCATATGCTCATCTCAAAGCCAGCCGCGTTGAGGGTTGTCCGCGTTGTCCTCATCCTGTCGCTCGTCGTCGCGACGGCGTCTACTGCCTACGCGGTACCCGCGTTCGCGCGGAAGTACCGAACGAGCTGCCAGACCTGCCATATCGTCTTTCCGAAGCTCAATGCGTTCGGCGAGGCGTTCAGGCTGCGCGGCTATCGCATGCCGGGCGAGACGGAGGAGCTCGTCAAGGAGCCGCCCGTCAGCCTCGGCGCTCCCGCTTATAAGAAGCTGTGGCCGAAGGCCGTGTGGCCCGGCGAGATCTCGAGCGCCGTTCCACTCGCCGTCAACATCAAGCTGGCCGACGTCAATACCTCTGCGCTCAACGACGACGGGAGCGTGACGAGCGTGAGGAACGACCTGCAGTTCCCGCAGGAGGCGAACATCTTCGGCGCGGGGACGCTCGGCGAGCACGTGTCGTACCTCACCGAAGTGTCATTCGGAGAAAACGCGGACAGCTCGGTCTCTGTCGAACTCGAGCACGCAAGGCTGCAATTCGATTCGCCCTTCGGGCGCGAGGACCTCTTCCACTTCCGGATAGGCAAGTTCGCGCCGAACCTGGTCGACGGGTTCCAAGAGATGTGGATCTCGACAGATGCAGCGATCGACTCGCTGTTCGCGTACAACCCGATCGGCGTGAATGGTGGAACCGGCCTCGCCGAGGACGTCTCGCCGGCGCCGATTTCAATTCCCGACAGAGTGCGCGGCATCGAGGGCTACGGAATCGTGGCGCACCGCGCGCTGTGGGTCGCCGGGCTGTCGAATGGGATCGGGCCGGGGACCGACGGCCGTTTCGACGGCAACAACGCCAAGGACGTCTACGCACGCTTCGACTACAAGATTGGCGGGATGGGACTCGACGGCTACACCGGAGGCGCGCCGATTCCCGACAAGAACTGGCGAGACAACTCGGTCCGGATCGGCGTCTTCGCCTACCGCGGCGATGGCAAGGGCATCGATTCGCCGTTCACGGCGGAAGACGGTACCACGCAGGCCCTGCAGGATCTGCACTTTGTCAGGACCGGCGTGTACGCCAGCGCCTTTTATCAGGACCTGAACGTATTCGGTGCGTACCTGCACGGCACCGACTCGCTCCAACTGTTCGCGGACGGCGAGGCGCTCGAGCCGGTGGTTGAACCCGCCTTCAAGGCATGGTTCGCGCAAGCCGACTACCTCGTGTATCCCTGGCTTCAGGGCACCTTCCGCTATGAGGGACTGACACCGGGCGATCGCACCGTGCCGATGTTGAAGACCGGAGTCTTCAGCTTGAGCGCGCTGATCCGGGCCAACGTCAAGGCGATGCTGGAGTACCAGCGCGACCTGCGCCACGGAGAGAACCACTCGCTGATCGGCGTCGTTCGTTTTGCCTTCTGAACCCGGGAGAAAATACCGTGAAACATGCTTGGTATGTCCTCGCCGCTGTTGCTGCCAGCGCGTTGTTGACAACGAACGACGTAGTCACAGGGGCAGCGGGCGGCACGATCACAGGAACGGTGAAAGTGACCGGCGCGACGTCGAGCGCCGACGCCGTTGTCTACATTCAGGACGCACCTGCGGGCGCCGCGCCGTCGAAACAGGTGACGGTGGACCAGAACAAGATGCAGTTCGTTCCACACGTGATGCCGATTCAGTCCCTCGGGACAGTGCGGTTCCTCAACAGCGATCCGACGGCGCACAACGTCTTCTCGCCCGACAACGAGAAGTTCAATCTCGGCACGTGGCCGCAGGGGCAGTCGAAGGAGCACACGTTCAACAAGTGCACGAAATCCCCTTGTGTGTACACGCTGCTGTGCCGCGTTCATCCCGAAATGGAGGGCTACATCGTCGTCCTGCCGAACCAGTACTTCGCGGTCAGCGCCAAGGAGGGCCGCTACACGATCAACGACGTGCCGGCTGGCAGCTACACATTGGCGGTGTGGCACCAGAAGGGCAAGGCGCAACCCAAACCGGTGAAGGTCGAGGCCGGCAAGACCGAGACCGTCGATTTCTCTGTCGCCCGCTGACGCGTGACGCACATGGGGCGCTCCTATCCGGTGGTCGTACCAGACTTCCGGTACTTCCTCAACCTGATCCCCTGCCGCACGGGTTGTCCGGTCCGGACGAACGCGGGCGGGTACGTGCGTGCAGTCGCCGAAGGGGACACCGAGCGGGGCTACCGGATCGCGCGGGCGCCCAATCCCCTCGCGTCGATCTGCGGCCGCATCTGCGCGCATCCATGTGAGTCGAACTGCCGTCGCGGCGTAATCGATCAGCCGATTTCAATCCGCGCGCTCAAGCGCACGCTGACCGAACGGCACGGCGTCGAGAACACGCTGGGCGCCGAGCCGCTCCGGCTCACTCCACTGCGCCTCGCGGTCGCGGATGAGAACGGGCCGGTACGGATCGCGATCGCCGGCGCGGGGCCTGCGGGTCTGAGCTGCGCGCACGATCTGGCGCTCCTCGGGTACAGGGTGACGATCTTCGAGGCGGCGCCGGTTGTCGGAGGGATGCTGTATCAGGGCGTCCCCGAATACCGTCTCTCGCGCGATCTGATCCGCGCCGAGGTCGATCAGATTCTCGCGCTCGGCGTCGAGCTGAAGACGAACTGGCGCCTGGGGCGGGACTTCACCGTTGGTGATTTGCGGCGTAACGGCTTTGCGGCCGTGTTTCTCGCACTCGGCGCGACACGCGGGCGGGAGCTGGCGATTCCGGGCGCCACGCTCGACGGCGTCATTAACGGCGTCGAGTTCCTGCTCAACGCGAATCTCGGCTATCGCGTCGCGCTGGGCGAGCGCGTCATCGTCATTGGCGGCGGCAACGTGGCGATTGACGTGGCGCGCACGGCCCTGCGATACGCCGCCTCTGAGGGCGCGGCACAGCTCCCCGAACCTGCCGAGCAACTTCTCCACACCTGGGGCTACGACAACGCGTTCATCGACGCGGCGCGCACGGCTCTCCGTCTTGGCGCGCGGCATGTGGAGCTGGTATCGCTCGAAACCCGTGCGCAGATGCCGGCGCACCCCGACGAGGTGCGGGAAGCGGAAGAGGAAGGCATTGCAGTCGTCCCTGGGCGGGGACCGAAGGCGATCCGCGGTAAGAGCGGCCGGGTCACGGGACTCGAGACCCTCGAGGTCGCATCGCTGTTCGACGCGAACGGCAGGTTCAATCCGACCTTCATCGCCGGCAGCGAGCGGCACATGCCCGCCGACACCATCATCCTCGCCGTCGGGCAGCGGCCGGACACCGAGTGCCTTGCCGCGGATCGCGAGATCGAGATCACGACGCGTGGCCTGGTGGCGATCGACCCGCGGACGCTCGCGACGCGCATGCCAGGTGTCTACTGCGGCGGCGACCTCGCGTTCGGACCGCGCATTGTCATCGAGGCGGAAGCCGACGGCAAACGGGCGGCACTGGCGATTCACGAATCGCTTGGCGGCGGTACGGTGCCGCGCGGCCGGGCACGGTTCCGGCCCGTCGAGCTGCATCGCGCCGGCGATCGGTACGACCGCATCCCGCGTCAGAACATCCCCACGCTTCCGGTCGCGCGGCGCACGGGTTTCCGTGAGGTGGAGACCGGGTACACGGATGCGGAAGCGCGCCGGGAGGGCTCGCGCTGCCTCTGGTGCAACGTCGAGACGATCTTCGATTCCGAGAAGTGCATCCTCTGCAGCGCATGCGTCGAGATCTGTCCGGAGGCGTGCCTTGCGCTGGTGCCCGCGTCGCGGCTTGCGCCCAGTCCGCAGCTCGACGCGTTAACGTCGGCAGTCGGTTCGCTCGAGCAGCTTGGCGCGATTGTCAAGGACGAGCGGCGTTGCATCCGGTGTGCCCTGTGCGCCGACCGCTGTCCGACCGGCGCAATCACAATGGAGGCGCTCGAGATCGACGAGTCGCCCCAGACCGCGCTCGGCCTGTATCACGAGGGGATGGACGAGGTGCGTGGATGAGCGACGAACGCGGCGACGAGGCGCGAAAACAGGCACTTCCGGACATGCAGCGGCGCACGATCTTCGCCATCGGGTGCGTCGGCCTTGGGACCGCCACGCTCGGCTTTGCAGGCGCAACGGTCCGATTCCTGGTGCCGAACGTCCTCTACGAGCCTTCGCGCCGCTTCACGATCGGCAGCCCGTCCGATTTTTCACCGGGCGCTGCGACGTTCCTTCCGGAGCGGCGGCTGTTCCTATTCAACGGCACCGACGGCCTGTTCTGCATTTCGTCGATCTGCACGCATCTTGGCTGCAATGTCAGGCACGTGGGTGCCGGATTCGAATGCCCGTGTCATGGCAGCCGCTACGACGAGAACGGGCGTGTCATCAGTGGCCCGGCGCCCAAGCCGCTCGCGTGGTATGGCCTCAGCCTCTCGCCGCGCGAACAGTTGATCGTCGACCTGGACCACGTCGTCGGTCCGGACTTTCGTCTCCGGGTGTGAGGAGCGCGTCGTGAACGAGCACCTCTCGGCGCGCGCGACGCGGTGGCTGGGCAACGGCGGGCGATCGGTTTTCCGAATTGGCTGGCCGCGGACCGACAAAGACCGCGCCGCCGCGATGATCTCGAGCCTGTTCCTGCACATCCATCCTGCCCGCGTGAGCCGCCACGTGTTGAGCCCGACCTACACGTTTGCGCTCGGTCTCATCTCCGCAATCCTGTTCGCCGTCCTGTCGGTCACCGGGCTCGCCCTGATGCTGTACTACGTTCCCTATCCCCCGGAAGCGTATCGCAGCATGAAGGATTTGCAGTTCGTCGTGACGTTCGGGATCGTGCTCCGCAACATGCACCGGTGGTCGGCGCACGCGATGGTGGTCGTCGTCTTTCTCCATTTATGCCGCGTGTTCTGGACCGGGTCATACAAACCCCCGCGTGAATTCAACTGGGTGGTCGGCGTATTTCTGTTCCTGCTGACGCTCGCGTTGTCGTTCACGGGCTATCTGCTGCCGTGGGATCAGCTCGCGTTCTGGGCCATCACGGTGGGGACGAACATCGCCGCTTACGCACCCGTCGTGGGCGATCAGGTGAAGTTCCTGCTCCTCGGCGGACACATGATCGGTCCGATGACGCTGCTGCGGTTCTATGTCCTGCACTGCGTCATCCTGCCCCTCGCGATGCTGATGCTCATTTCTCTGCACGTGTGGCGCGTGCGGAAGGACGGCCTGAGCGGCGCGCGGGTTCAGCCGGTCGCTGTAGAGGAAAACGCGGGTGTGTTCCCGGCGTCGGCGAAGACGTACGGGCTGATGTCATTGAGCCGGCGTCCGAGTGCGTCCGTCGAGTCGCGCGACCCCTATGACGAAGTGTTCGCCTGGCCGCACCTCCTGTATCGCGAGTTGCTGATCGCGCTCGGCGTGATTGTGGCGCTGCACGCGGTGTCGCTCATGTTCATGGCGCCTCTGGAGGAGATCGCGGATCCGACCCGAACGCCAAATCCCGCGAAGGCGCCGTGGTATTTCCTTGGTCTGCAGGAGCTGGTGCACTACTCGGCGCTCATCGGTGGCGTGATCGTTCCGACGCTGCTCGTGGCGGCGCTTCTCGCGCTTCCGTATGTCGACCGCGGCACGACCGGCGCTGGACAATGGTTCGCGCCGGAGCGGCGCGTCAACAACATCGTGTTTACGATCATCGTGGTTGTCATCGTGAGCCTTACGGTGACAGGAACGTTCTTTCGCGGCCCGAACTGGGCATGGGTGTGGCCGTGGAGGTGAAGAACACCGCGGCGCCGTCGCTCCACATCGCATTCGCCGCGCTCGGCCTCGCCTTTCTGGTCATCTTCTCGTGGGTGCTCTTTCACGAGAACGTTGCCGAATGGCGCTCGACGCAGGCCCGGTTCCGCCGGCTGGAGACGACGGTCAAGAACCCGCACCAGCTCGCGACCGCGGCGCGCGTCGTTGGACTGCAGCAGATCTGGCTGCCCGATCTGGATCGCGTCGATCGATGCGGCACGTGCCATCTCGGCATCGACGATCCGGCATTCGTGTCAGCGCGGCAGCCCTTCTCATCACATCCGGGTACGTGGCTCACGACACATCCGATAGATCGCTTCGGCTGCACGACGTGCCACGATGGAGAGGGCCAAGCCACTGATTACCGCAACGCCGCGCATCAGCCACAACCGTTCGTCACGCGCCCGATGCGGCCCCTCGAAACGATCGAGGCGAACTGTGGGGCCTGCCACCGCGCGCTGGACGCGCCGGACGCGCCGCGCCTCGACGAAGGGCGCGCGCTCATCGTCCAGTCCGGGTGCGTGAGTTGCCACGAGATACCCGGCTTCGACGGGCTGACGTTCCACGGTCCGGCGCTCGACAGCATCGGCTTGAAGGTTCGTCCGGACTGGCTCCGTGTGTGGCTGAAGGATCCGAAGAGCTACCTCGAGCAGTCGAAGATGGGCAACTTCCGGCTGTCCGACGATGAGATTGCAGGGCTGCAGGCGTTCCTCCTGTCGCAGCGAAGCACACCGCCGCTCGACAGCACGGCCATCGACTGGGCCAGGGCGGACACGGCGAACGGCCGCGCGCTATTCGGCGAGTTGCGATGCGTGAGTTGTCACGCGGTCAACGCCCGTGGCGGGACGATCGGACCCGAGCTGACACACATCGGCGACAAGGTGCGCCGCGACTGGCTGTTCAGCTTTCTGAAGGATCCGCATCGCGTACAGCCCGAGACGGCGATGCTTCAGTACCGGCTGACCGACGATCAACTCCGCGATCTCTCGGCCTTCCTGCTCGACGAATATCGATCGTCCGAGTCCGCGGCGCAGCCGCCACCGGTCACTTATCAGGATGCCCGCGCGATTGCATCCGGCCGGACGACGTTCGTGCGGCGGGGCTGCACCAGTTGCCATCGCCTCGCCGACACGAAAGACGCGGGTCGAATCGGGCCGAGCCTCACGGGGATCGCCGATCGCAACCCGGACGAGCTCCTGTTTGGTGGAAACGTAAACGTCCGCCGTACCGCGGACAACTACATCTTCCTGAAGGTCCTTCATCCCGACTCGATGGCACAGCCCTCCATGATGCCCACGTTCGGGTTTGCGCCGATCGATGCGGCGAAGATCGCACTGGCGCTCGCCAGCATTCGCAAGGGCGATCTGCCAGCGTCGTACGTTCGGACGCGATCCATGCCGCCGCCCTACCGGCCGGCCGGGCCGTTCGGCGAGCTCGTGACGCGCTACAGATGCCTGAGCTGTCACAGCGTCGGCGGGGCCGGCGGCACGCTCTCGACGGTGCCGCTCGATCGACTCGGCAGTCAGCTTCAGCGCGACTACATCTCGAAGTACTTGTTGAACCCCGGCGCCGTTCGCGTCAGCGTCGAAGCGCGGATGCCGGTGTTCCACATGCTGCCGCAAGAGGCAAACACGATTGCCGACTACATGTCGACGGTGTTCCTCGACGACGCAATCGATCGATACGACCCGACGTTCACCACCGCCGACGAACGCCGCGGGCACGAGCTGTACGGACAGCTCGGATGCGCCGCCTGCCACCAGCTCGGCACTGTCGGTGGGTACGTCGGGCCCGAGTTGTCGAACACGGGTAATCGCCTGAGGCCCGGCTGGATCGCCGCGTGGCTGACCGCGCCCCAGCGTTACAAGCCGGGGACGCTGCAGCCCGATTACGGGCTGGCCGCCGCGGACGCGAGAGCCTTGACCGCGTATCTCAGCAGTCTCGGCAGAACGGCCCGGCCGGCCGCTGCTCCGTCGAGAGGCGCCCAATGATCCCGAGCTGGCCGTCACGGATGATTGCTCCCGTTCTGGTGCTGCTTGCGCTCGCGGGCTGCCACCACGCCAGCGCCCTCCCGGCGGATCCCGTGCTGGACACGATTCGCGCCGACGAGCGCGTTGGTGGTTTGTCCTACGGCGAGAGTCAGGGCAAGCGCCTGTTCGCGCAGTACTGTGCGACGTGTCATGGCGACGAAGGAAAGGGCGACGGGCAGAACGCATCGAACCTCAATCCCGCTCCGCCGGATCTGACGTTGCCAAAGAACGCGCACGATGCGGCACAGCTGCGACGCGTGATCACGGAGGGGAGCGCCGCGATCGGCCGTTCGCCGCTCTCGCCCCCATGGGGCCGAAATCTCAGCGCGCAGCAAATCGACTATCTTGTCGCCTACTGCCAGGCACTGGCGCATTCAGCGCGCCAGTCGAAGTAATCGAGCCAGTGCGTGGTCACCGGGTTCTCCAGTACTCATAGACTTCGCTAGTTTCCATCCGATCGTCCGCCAGTGGTTCACGACTGACGTCGGAGAACCGACCTCCGCGCTGCGCGGGTGGGAGTCGATCGCCGCCGGCCGGCACACGCTCATCGCCGATGTCAGGGATGGTCGGAGGTGGCCTGAGTTGAACCCGCACGGAAGCTGAGGACGTCGTGTCGGCGCTCAGGCTAGTCTGCTTCAGCCGCGATGATCTCATCGCCGCCTGGGCCGGCGGACGGCCCTCACCTTCCCGCTCTTTCCTCCTCCGCAGAAGAACTGATCGCCGCCGTCGGACTCGAGCCCCGACACGCCCACTCCGGGCGGCATCTCGAGCGTCTCCAGGACCTCTCCCGTTCGAGGATCGACTCGCCGAAGATCGCTCTCGTCACCTTCCCAGGTGCCGTGCCAGAGCTCTCCGTCGATCCAGGTGACGCCGGTGACGAAGCGGTTGGACTCGATCGTGCGAAGAATCGCCCCTGTTTCGGGATCGACTTGATGGATCTTCCGGTCCCGATACTGCCCCACCCAGAGC
>WNGF01007623.1_pt1 | contig 17789 bp, 16 predicted proteins | sample 5400641 | NCBI WGS metagenome assembly WNGF01 (sample SAMN13153371, study PRJNA577476) | soil metagenome | isolation source: 80 cm soil or saprolite under grassland replicate 2 | place: USA:California | collected 2016-06-15
GCCCATTTCGCCTTTGCGGCGTCCCATTGCTTCTGCGTCCATTTCGAGACGTCTTCCTTTGTGGACTTCGCCTTGTCCGTCATCGACTGGCTGGTCGATTGGGCAATCGACACGCTCGGCGCAAGGACGGTTCCGGGGGCTATGGAGCATGCAATCACGATTGTCATAAGTACGGTTCGGATTTTTGACATGGCCTAAGTCTCCCTCGGATGTTTTGCTCGGGCCGCTTCTTCGCGGGCCCGGGCATCAAGAATGCTGCAGGGGAGAAATTGTTCCGGTTTCAGTTTCCGTGAGAAAAACGTGAAGTCGCCGAATGAAGCGAAAGAAACGTTGATGCGCGGAAGTTGTGGTACGTCGATGCACTCGAAGGAGGTGACGATGGCTCGCGAAGGGGATCTGGTCAGCGCCGTGCTATTGACGCTCCTGGTCGAGCGCGGTGCGGAAGGAGGCGAGCTGCGTATCATTGTTAAGGCTTTGACCCGATTGCCGTGAAGACAGCGAACAAGATCGTTCTACGGCCAGAGTGGCAATGATAATAGAGCGGGACAATGTAGACCCGCTCGACTAGCCGCAAAGCAGTGCCTGGCAAGAAACCCGACCTGTCTCGGAAGCTCACCCACACCGTGAAGCCGACTGCAGGCCCGGCGGCTCAGTTTGACTCCCTGGCCGACGCGGCGCAGCTCGTCGCAGCCGATATCGCGGAGGCGACGCGGTGTGTTGAGGTGGCGCTGTGAAAGAGAACTGGTTAAAGGGATGACGGGCGGCAAGCGATACGACCGCGCCACTAATTTGATAAGATGCTTCGAACCACGGGATGGATCGTATCACGGCGTGGTGCCTCACCGACCCCGTTCTGTTATCATCAGGGCACAATCACATTCCAAAAGCTTGCCGCCCACGGCGCCAGCGAGACTATGGAGCTGCTGCAGGCATCAAAATTCCATCAGATGCCTGCCTTGTTCCCTGTGATCAGGCTTCTGTTCATCGCCGCCGCGAGGGTTCTGATTTTTCGGAGCAGGTCTAGTCAGATCGTTTGGACGCTTGGGTAGCGGCCGTATGTCATTCGGGTGCTTGGGCCGATCGTGGGGCATGGGATGATCTATGGACGCGAACCGGTGAAGCCATCGGCGATCAATTTGCCTTTCCAAGTCTAATGGATATGCAGCGGACATTGGATTTCTCCAACGGGTAACAACGGGCTCCGGCCCCCTGCCTCAATCTCGAAGTACGTTAACCAAACCAAAGTTCCCGCTAATCCGTATGATTTCGATTCCGCACTGCGGAAGACCGTATACGGGGAGCCTCCCGATCACTGTTTTCGCGCCGACGGCGGCATGCTGAGGTGATGGTGTTGTGATACTCATTGGAGGCGGCGCCGACCTGGAGGACAGCGCCGCGCGCTCTTCGTGCGCACGATCGATCGTGCACGGGTGCGGTCCGCCCGGCGGCTGGCGAGGGGTCTAGCGTGGGTCACAGCCGGGAGCGGTCTACGCGTCACCACGCCCACCTAGGGACGACTGCTAGCGGATTGGGCACCGCGACATCGTGCTGCGTCACTTGAATTCCGGTTGCGGCACCTAAGCTGACGTGGAGCTTAAATCCTGGCAAGACCGAGTTTGACCCACAGCGGGCATTGCGGCCCGCGGCAAACCACCGGGCATCCCGCCGTTCCCGAACGTGAAGACCGCATGCTTACGGCGTGGTCGTTCCTTTCAACTGGGCAGCCTTCGCTCAGAGAGCGGTACATGCCAGTTACCATCGGACGGCGGGAATTGATAGCCACGCTGGGCGGCGCGGCGGCGGCGTGGTCGCTGACCGCGCGGGCACAGCAGCCAGCGCTGCCAGTGATCGGGTGGATCGCCGGCGGGACATCCAAGGGTTATGCGCCCTTCGCGGCGGAGTTTCGCCAGGGTCTGAAAGGAACCGGCTACGTTGAGGGCCAAAACGTGGCGATCGAATACCGCTGGGCCGAGGGCCAAAACGATAAATTGCCAGCGCTAGCTGCCGATCTGGTTCAGCGTCAGGTGGCCGTGATTGCCGCAGCCGGCACTCCTTCGGCATTTGCAGCAAAAGCGGCGACGGCGACGATTCCCGTTGTTTTCAGCACCGCCCTCGATCCGGTCGAGGCCGGGCTTGTCGCAAGCTTGAACCGCCCGGGCGGGAACGTCACAGGCGTGACTAATTTCGTCGCTGTGTTGGCGGCGAAGCAGTTTGAGTTGCTGCGCGAGCTGGTACCTAACCCAAGCGTGATCGGCGTGCTGGTGAACCCGACCGATGTGCTTACCAAGTACATTACGAGAGACGTGCAGGCGGCGGCGCGCGCCCTCGGGCAGCAAATTCACATCCTCAATGCCAGTACTGAAGGCGAGATCGGCGGAGCGTTTCCGACCTTAGCCCAACTCCGGGCAGGCGCCGTCATCATCGGTGCCGATGCGTTCTTCATCAGCCAACGCAATCAAATCACCGCGCTCGCCGCGCGCCATACAATCCCGGCAATGTACTTCTTACGTGAATTCACAGCGGCAGGTGGCCTGCTAAGCTACGGGACCAGCCTGTCAGACTCATATCGCCAGGTCGGCATCTACACCGGTCGCATCCTCAAGGGCGAGAAGCCGGCGGACCTGCCAGTCGTCCTGCCCACCAAATTCGAACTTGTCATCAATCTCAAGACCGCCAAGGCGCTCGGCCTCACGGTGCCGCTGATCATGCAAATGACCGCGGACGAGGTGATCGAGTGACGCCAGCCAATGTCGGCTCATGGCACGTGGCGGCTGTGCGCCGATCGGCCCCCAGGTCAGGTCTGAGAGCAAAATCGGACATCCCCGACCGGGCGGTTCGGGGCGTTCACTTCCGCTGAAGGCCCAAGCTGGCCGGGGTAACACGCGATCGCGCCTTATGGCATGCTGAATCCCGGGAAAGTTTTTTAGCCGGCGATCAGGCCGAATGAAGGCGGTCGATCGGGCCGAGAGGTGGTGTCGCAATGCAGCCTGCGTCCCTGACATTCAAGCGCCTGCGGGCGCGGCCCGTGGTGCTGAAGCTCAAAAGACCGGTCGTCGCCCGCATCGCCACGATCACCGACTGGCCGCTCATCCTCCTCGATCTCGAGACCGAGGAAGGCGTCGTCGGCCGGAGCTACCTCGAGCCCTATGTCGTCAAGGCCATGCGGTACCTGATTCCGGCGCTGCATGATCTCGGCGACATGCTCAAGGGCCGGCGGATCGCGCCGCTCGAGTTGTACGACAGTGCACGAAAGTCGCTGCACTTTGTCGGCTACGAGGGCCTGTCCATGATTGCCGCCTCCGGCCTGGACATGGCGGCGTGGGACGCGCTTGCCACGGCGGCGGGGCTGCCGCTGTGCGTTCTCTTGGGCGGCTCGGTCGGGCCCGTGAAATCTTACAACAGCAATGGACTGTGGCTCAGGGAACCCGAGGCGCTGGCGGCCGAGGCGATCGAGCTGCGCGAGGAAGGCGGCTTCGCGGGCCTGAAGCTGAGGCTCGGCCGCGAGCGCGCCTCGGACGATCTTGCCGCGATCGCCGCTGTCAGGAAGGCGGTCGGCGACGACATGCAGCTGATGGTCGACTTCAACCAGGGTCTCGATCTCGCCGAAGCGCTGCATCGGTGCCACATGATCGACGATCTGGGCCTGGCCTGGATCGAGGAGCCGATCGTTTACGACAACCTCGACGGCTTCGCGCAGCTGACCGCGGAGCTGAAGACCCCGATCCAGACCGGCGAGAATTTTTATGGCCCGCGCGAGCTCCACAAGGCGCTGCAGAAAAAGGCCTGCGACCTGGTGATGCCGGATTTCATGCGGATCGGCGGCGCCACGGGTTGGACCAGGGCGGCGGCGATCGCCGGAACGGCCGGAGTGCCGATGTCGACGCATCTCTATCCGGAGGTCGCGGCGCATATGATGCGGGTGACGGAGACCGCGCACTGGCTCGAGTGGCAGGACTGGGCCGATCCGATTTTGCAAAGGCCTTACGATATCAAGGACGGCCTGCTGCACATTCCCGAGGTTCCCGGCGTCGGCCTCGCGTGGGATGAAGACGCGGTGGCGGCCAACCAGGCCCGGCTCTAGCCATCCCCGCTGCGAATGCGCCGCAGCCGGCCATCCATTCCTGCCTGCGACGAGCGGCGGTCGCTGCCGCTGCTCCTCGCATCCCTGGCACGTCCGACACCGGGCCGCGATCGAAAATGTTTCATGAGAATTGTCAAAAAATTCGTGGCTTCGTTGGGTACCGTTCTTAATATCCCCGCTCTAGAGAATTCTACCGAAAGGCAGGGGGCAACCTGACTTAAGGAGGCCCCCCATGGACGGCGCGCAAGCGCGATTGGACAGCCGGTCTATCGGTCCGAGCGCCTATATTGCGGACAGCGAGGCCCACTCGCGCATCTGCATCGCGGAAGCCCTGCTGGCGCACGGTTTCGCGTGCAGGGATTTCACCCGAGCCGCAGATCTTTTCGACGCTTTCCAAGCCAAAACGCCTCACCTTATCGTGCTGGATGTATCGCTGCAGGATTTCGATGCTGTTGAGATGGTCCGCGCACTGGAGGCAAATCAATTTGCTGGAGGCATCATTCCTGTCGGCAGCCGCGATTCGTTCGCCAGATCCAAGTTGCGACAGGTAGGCAGAGACCATCGTCTCAAGATGTTACCGTGCATTTCGAAGCCGTTGCGATTGAAGAACATAGAAGCAAGCCTGCATCATTTCCAACCGCCTGCGCCGGGCACCGAATTGGCTGTCGATGTAGCGGAGGCTATTCGCAACGGCTGGATGGAGCTTTGGTATCAGCCGAAAGTAGATGTGCATTCGCTCTCGGTGTGTGGCGCAGCCTGGGCCTTCTCCCGCCGTCGTGCTTCCTGCCCGAATCGACGGATCCAAAGATGCGTTTGCTGTCGCAATTCGTCATCGAGAAAGCATTGTCCGACTGGATCGCGTTCATGGATGAACGGCGGGCTTTCGAGATCGCGATCAATCTCCCCATGTGCCTGCTGGAGGAACCGAAATTCATGAGATTTTTCCGTAATCACGTTCCGATTGACCCGCGTTTTGCCGGCATTATCGTGGAACTCAATGAAGCCGACGCACTGCGGTACTCGGATCAGCTGGTGCAGCTGGCGGCCCAGCTCAGAAAGTTCAAGATCCGCATTTCGGCGGACAACCTGGCGTCCTGTCCGCCGTCCCTGGCGAACGCCGAGCCGTTCCCATTTTCCGAAATCAAGGTCGGCAGACAATTCGTCTCGGGCTGCGCCTCGGACCAGCTCGCACGGGCTCTGTGCCGAACCATGGTTGAGGTGGCTCACCGCTTTGGGGCGAGGGCGGCCGCGGTGGGCGTGGAGACGAGAGAGGATCTGGCCGCTGTCCAGGACGTCGGTTTCGATGTGGCCCAGGGGTTCTTTTTCGGCCGGCCGATGCCGGCTCAAGAGCTGGCGCTCCTGACCGCAATGCGGCGGGGCGGCTTTCGCGGTTTGCAGACCCCAAGTGCATCGAGCTGACTCGTAGCTTGGCTCCCCGCATCCCTGGCAGGTCCGCACCCGCACCGGCCCCTGTTGACGATGCCGCCCGCGCCAACATCCCGGCTTCGAAAACCCGGGGCAATGCTGTATCATCCCGCCGGGACAGGGGAGCGTCTCCGATGAAGCATCGCGGTATCGGGCTTTGCGTGCTGGCATTCACGCTGGCTGCATTGGGCGTGGGGCTGTCGCAGGCGGCCGAGCTCGAAGGCTCGAAAGTGCGCCACCGGCACGTCGTCTATCGCCACGCCATCGTGCTTCCGCCGGAACGCCACGTCATCGAGATCGTGAAGAACGCCTACGGCGATCGCTTCATCATCAACGCCGCGCGGTTTTCGGCGAAGACGCCGGCTTGCGGAGGCCGCTGGCTTGCGGGCGAGCAGGTCCAGTTCCTCAGCGGCGAGATTCACGGCGCCTGCGTCGACGCGGTCATCTACAACGCGAGGCGCCACCAGGCCTGCGAAATGTGGTGCGGCGGAAGCCTGTTCTGGTGAGCACCCGAACCGAGTGGTCCAGCGTCATGGCTGGGGTCCTTCTAGTTTTGGTTGGGAAACAGGTGGTTACAATCTTAATGTAGTATGTTGACGAATTGAAGCCACCCAACTTCGTGATTTCATTCAAAAAGCTCTCTGGTTACCACCGATTTTTCCCTCAGTGCCGGACAGCAGCCGTGCGATGTTCGAACGGTGCATCACGAACACCAGGACCGTGAGCAGCACGAACCAAAGCGCCTCCTGACGGTCGTCGTTCGCCCACAGCACGGCCGGGGTTGCCGCGCTCGCCACCAAAGCCGCGAGCGAGGAATACCGGGTCAGGCCCGCCACGGCGAGCCAGATCGCCGCGAATGCCGCCGCGCCGGGCCAGGGCGCTAGTCCGAGCAGAACGCCCAGATAGGTCGCAACGCCCTTGCCGCCGCGGAACTTGAGCCAGACCGGGAAGAGGTGGCCCAGGAACGCGCCGAGGCCGGCGATGAGGGCGTGATCGCGGCCCCACAGCCAATCCATCACGAGAACCGCGACGGTGCCTTTGAGCACGTCGCAGAGCAGGGTCGCGGCGGCGAGGCCCTGATGGCCGGTGCGCAGAACGTTGGTGGCGCCGATGTTGCCCGAGCCGATGGAACGCAGGTCGGCGGTGCCGGCAAGCCGCGTGAGGATCACGCCGAACGGGATCGAGCCGACCAGATAGCCGAAGATCAGGGCGGCCGAATAATACGGCAATGCGAGCGACCAGTTGATCGGATGCAGCATGGGCTGTCTGCCTGCCGGGCGCGTAAATCGCGCCGGTGCTCACCTGTAGGTGCTCAGATGTATTCGTAGACGGTGCGGCCGCCGACGATGGTGCGCACGGTCCGGCCTTGCAGCTTGGCCTCGTCGAACGGCGTGTTCTTGCATTTCGATTTGAGGCTTGCCGGATCGAGCACCCATGGCGCGTCGAGATCCACCACGATGACGTCGGCAGGCGCGCCGGGCCGCAAGGTTCCACCGGCGAGGCCCAACAGCAGCGCCGGCCGCGTGGACATGGCGTTGAACAGCGTGAGCAGCGACACCTCGCCGCCATGCACGAGGCGCAAGCCCGCCGCCAGCATGGTCTCGATGCCGATGGCGCCGGCCGCGGCTTCGGCGAACGGCAGGCGCTTGACCTCGACGTCTTGCGGATTGTGGTCGGACATCACGACGTCGATGAGCCCGGCGCTCAGGGCTGCGACCAAGCCGGCGCGATCCTCCTCGGCCCGCAACGGCGGCGCGACCTTGAAGAAGGTGCGGTAGGAGCCGATGTCGATCTCGTTGAGGGTGAGGTGGTTGATGGAGGCGGCTGCGGTGACCGCAAGGCCGCGGTCCTTGGCGCGGCGCAGAACCTCGAGCGAATCCCGGCAGGTGACCGAGGCGGCGTGATAGCGGCTGCCGGTGAGCGCCACCAGGCGCACGTCGCGCTCGAGCATGATGCTCTCGGCCGCGCTCGGAATGCCATGCAGACCCAGCCGCGTCGCAAACGCGCCTTCGTTCATCACGCCTTCGCCGATGAGATCGGGATCCTCGGTGTGATGGACCACGAGCGCGTCGAAGTCGCGCGCATAGGCGAGAGCCCGTCGCATGACCTGAGCATTGGTCACGCTTCTCGCCCCGTCGGTGAACGCGACCGCGCCGGAGGCGCGCAACAGACCGATCTCGGCCATCTCCTGGCCGCCGAGCCCCTTGGTGAGCGCCGCCATCGGATGCACGTGCACGATGGCGGTATCCCGGGCGCGACGCAGCACGAAATCGACGATCGCCGGATCGTCGATCACCGGCGTGGTCTCGGGCTGGCACACGATCGTCGTCACGCCGCCCGCGGCCGCGGCGCGGCTCGCCGAAGCCAGCGTCTCGCGGTGCTCGGCCCCGGGCTCGCCGACGAAGGCGCGCATGTCGACGAGACCCGGGGCGACGACCCGGCCGCGGCACTCGATGGTCTCGGTTCCCTCCGGCACGCCCGAGGCGCGGATGCCGCGGCGCGCGTCCCGGATCAGCCCATCGACGATCAGCACGTCGCCGGGCTCATCGAGGTCGCGCGACGGATCGACGATGCGCGCGTTGGCAAGCAGGATCGGGCGCGGGTCGGCGAGCATCGGCGCTCACGCGTTCGGCAGGTTGCGCGAGAGCGCTTCGAGCACGGCCATCCGCACCGCGACCCCCATCTCCACCTGCTCGCGGATCAGGGATTGCGCGCCGTCGGCGACGCTCGAGTCGATCTCGACACCGCGATTCATCGGCCCGGGATGCATGACCAGCGCGTCGGGCTTGGCGTAGCCGAGCTTCTTCTGGTCGAGCCCGTAATAGTGGAAATACTCCTGGACCGACGGCACCAGCGAGCCGTTCATGCGCTCGCGCTGCAGCCGCAGCATCATGACGATGTCGGCGTCCGCCAAGCCCTCGCGCATGTCGCGGCAGACTTCGACGCCGAGCTGCTCGACGCCGGCCGGCAGCAGCGTGGAGGGAGCGACCACGCGCACGCGCGCGCCCAGCGCGTTGAGCAGCAGGATATTGGAACGCGCGACGCGCGAGTGCAGGATGTCGCCGCAGATCACCACGACGAGCCGCTCGATCCGGCCCTTGTTGCGGCGGATGGTGAGCGCATCGAGCAAGGCTTGCGTGGGATGCTCGTGCGCGCCGTCGCCGGCGTTGATGACCGAGCCGTCGACTTTCTGGGCCAGCAGCTCGACTGCACCGGAAGCATGGTGCCGGACCACCAGAATGTCCGGCCGCATGGCGTTCAGCGTGATCGCGGTGTCGAGCAGCGTCTCGCCCTTGCGCATGGCGGAGACGCCGACCGCCATGTTCATCACGTCCGCGCCGAGACGCTTGCCGGCGAGCTCGAACGACGACTGCGTGCGGGTCGAGGCTTCGAAGAACAGGTTGATCTGCGTGCGGCCGCGCAGCGAAGCGCGCTTCTTCTCGATCTGGCGGTTGAGCGCGACGAATTCCTCGGCGAGGTCGAGCAGGCCGGCGATGTCTTCGGAGGAAAGCCCCTCGATGCCCAGCAGGTGACGGCGGCTGAGGACGAACGAGGATTTCGGCGCAATGTTCATTAAAGCGAGTTCTATAGGCGGAGTCGGTGGCTCCCGGCAAGGCGGCCCCGGCAATTTCCGCAACGCCGACCCATGGACCGGAGGCCTGCCGCAATTGTGCTAGCATGGGGCCGAAGGAAAGCCGCCATGACCGCGCCCGTTCGCCTCGATACCAGCGATGTCTTCAACCAGTCGCCGCCCTACGAGGACGTCGACCTCTATGGCCAGGATCGACCGCTCCGGGAGGCCGTCGCCGCGAACGATGGCGGCAGCGATGCCGCGGCACTCGCGGCCTTCGGCAAGCGCTGGGGCTCGGCGGAGATGTTCGAAGACGCCCGGCTCGCCAACGAGAACCTTCCCAAGCTCAGGACCTTCGACCCCAAGGGCTTTCGTCGCGACGTGGTCGAATTCCACCCGGCCTACCATCGCTTCATGGCGGAAAGCATGGCCGAGGGCATCCATTGCTCGATGTGGCGGCCCGATGGAAGCCATGCCGAGGGCGAAGTGCCCCGCGCGGCCCGTTTCTACATGTCCAATCAGATCGAGGCGGGACACAACTGCCCGATCACCATGACGCGCGCCTGCGTGGCGGCGCTTGCGGCCGAGCCTGCGGTGCTCAACCGCCTGCTCCCGAAGATCCTGTCCCGCACCTACGACAAGAGCTTTCGGCCGTGGTGGGAGAAAACCGGCATCACGCTCGGCATGGGCATGACGGAAAAGCAGGGCGGCACCGACGTGCGGGCGAATACGACCCGGGCGGTGCCGGCCGGAGACGGTTACGCCATCACCGGCCATAAATGGTTCTTTTCGGCGCCGATGTGCGATGCGTTCCTGGTGCTGGCACAGGCGCCCGACGGACTGACCTGCTTTCTGGTGCCGCGATTTCGTCCCGACGGCGCCGTCAACGGCCTGCAATTGCAGCGGCTCAAGGACAAGCTCGGAAATCGCTCGAACGCCTCCTCCGAAGTGGAATTCGTCGAGGCCTTCGGCTGGCGGGTCGGCGAGGAGGGCAGGGGGGTGCGGACCATCATCGAGATGGTGCAGCTCACCCGGCTCGATTGCGCCATTGCGTCCGCCGGCTTCATGCGCGTGGCGCTCGCCCAGGCCGTGCACCATACCCGCTATCGCCGGGTGTTCCAGCGCAAGCTGGCGGATCAGCCGATGATGCGGACCGTGCTGGCGGACCTCGCGCTCCAGGTCGAGGCTACGGTGGCGCTCGTCATGCGGCTTTGTCGCGCCGTCGATCGCGCCGGCGCCGATCCGCTCGAAGCCGCGCGCGCGCGGCTGCTCATTCCCGCCGCCAAATATCTCGCGTGCAAGGCCGCCCCCGGGTTCATCTACGAGGCGCTGGAGTGCCTCGGCGGCAACGGGTACGTCGAGGAGGGCATGACGGCGCGGCTCTATCGCGAGGCGCCGCTCAATGCGATCTGGGAAGGGTCGGGCAACGTCATGTGCCTCGACGTGTTGCGTGCGCTCAGCCGGGACGGCGAGGCGGCCCGCAACGTCATCGCCGATCTCATGCAGGCTGCCATAGATCTGCCGGGAGCGCGCGATGCGGCAACCTTCGTGATGAAGACATTGCGCAGTGCCGAGGCGGAGGCGAGTGCCCGCGGCGCGGTGGAGCGGCTCGCTCAGCTCGCAGCCGTCGCCGCGCTCAATGAATGGGCGCCCGCCACTGCCGAAACGTTCGCACGGACGCGCTTGGCGGAGCCGAACGGCGCGACCTACGGGACGGCTCGTCTCGCCGGCGAGGAGGTGGCGCGGCTGTTGGATCGGGCGCTGCCGGCGGATTGACGCGAGCCGAGCGGTCAACCGCCGGCGTCGCGCTGCCATCGCGCCAGACGGTCCAATGCCCCCTGGAGAATATAGGCCGCGGCATGTTGGTCGATTACGGCCGCGCGCTTGGCTCGGCTGGTGTCCGCGGCGATCAGCGCGCGCTCGACCGCGGCAGTCGACCAGCGCTCGTCCCACAATGCGATCGGCAACTCGGTCTCTCGAGCGAAATTGCGGGCAAACGCCCGCGTCGACTGGGCGCGCGGGCCTTCGGAGCCATCCATATTGATGGGCAGCCCCAGCACGAAACCGACGGCCTGACGCGCTTTGGCAAGATCGAGCAGCCGGGCGGCATCGACCCGAAAGCCCTTGCGCGAAATGGTCTCGATGCCGACGGCAAGGCGCCGGTCGGCGTCGCAAACCGCGACCCCGATGGTCTTGGTTCCGAGATCGAGGCCGACCAGAACGCCCCGGTGCGGCAGGTGGGACGCGATTTCGGCGAGCGGCAAAACAAGGGCGGGCATATGCGGCGGTTTAGCATGGGGCATGGTGCGCCGTGCAGGCGAAAGCCTCCTGCCGGGAGTTTGCGTTTTCAGCCGGGCGGCGTTCCATTGCCGGACGAAACGCGTGTCTGCTATAGGGCGTCGCCGCATTCACATTCGGTCCGCTCGGAAAGAACCACCATGTCCGTTGACGCCGCGACCGTGCGTCGCATCGCGCATCTCGCCCGCATCGCCGTCGCCGACGAAGAGGTCGAGCACTTGCAGACCGAGCTCAACGCGATCCTCGCCTTCGTCGAGCAGCTTTCCGAAGTGGACGTGATCGGCGTGGAACCCATGACCTCGGTCACGCCCATGGCGATGAAAAAGCGCGCCGACGTGGTGACCGAGGGCGGAGATCCCGCGAGCATTCTTCAGAACGCGCCGGCGAGCGAGGATCAGCTCTTCCTCGTCCCCAAAGTGGTGGAATGAGGTGTCCTGCGTCTTCCTCCATCCTCGGGCGCGCGGAGCGAGACCCGAGGATCTCGGTCGTCACGCATCAACGACCGATGCGAGCCACATGACCGAACCGATTGCAGCATGACCGATCTCACCACCCTCACGATCGCCGAGGCACGCGCGGCGCTGGCGAACAAGGAATTCACCGCAGTCGAGCTTGCCGATGCCCACCTTTTGGCAATCGCGCGCGCGCGCTCTCTCAACGCCTTCGTGGTGGAGACCGCGGACAAGGCCCGCACCATGGCGGCGACGGCGGACGCGCGTATCGCAAGGGGCGACGCACGGCCGCTGGAAGGGATTCCCATTGCGGTCAAAGACATGTTCTGCACGGCAGGCGTTGCGACCAGTGCCTGCAGCCACATCCTCGATCGGTTCGTGCCGGCCTACGAGTCCACCGTCACGGCCAATCTCTGGCGCGACGGGGCGGTTCTGATCGGCAAGACCAATAACGACGAGTTCGCGATGGGCTCGTCGAATGAGACGTCCCACCGCGGGCCGGTGATCTCGCCCTGGCGGCGCAGGGCCAACACCCAGCTCGTGCCGGGCGGCTCCTCCGGCGGATCGGCCGCCGCGGTCGCCGCCTGCCTTGCGCCCGGTGCGATCGGCACCGACACGGGGGGCTCGATCCGCCAGCCGGCGGCATTCACCGGCATCGTCGGATTGAAACCCACCTACGGTCGCTGCTCGCGCTGGGGCATCGTGGCGTTCGCGTCCTCGCTCGATCAGGCCGGCCCGCTCGCGCGCAGCGTGCGCGATGCCGCGATGCTGCTGACCTCGATGGCAGGCGCGGATGCCAAGGACACGACCTCGGTCGAGCGGCCGGTCCCCGATTACGAGAAGGCGATCGGCCGTTCCGTCCGCGGCATGCGCATCGGCATTCCCAAGGAGTATCGGGTGGACGGCATGCCGGCGGAGATCGAGGCGCTGTGGGCCAAGGGTGCCGATTGGCTCAAAGCGGCCGGCGCTGAGATTGTCGAAGTATCCCTCCCGCATACGAAATACGCGCTGCCGGCCTATTATATTGTCGCGCCGGCGGAAGCCTCCTCGAACCTTGCCCGCTATGACGGCGTTCGCTACGGGCTGCGCGTTCCCGGAACGGACGTGACGGTGATGTACGAGAGGACGCGCGCGGCGGGATTCGGCAAGGAAGTGCGCAGACGCATCATGATCGGCACCTATGTGCTTTCCGCCGGCTATTACGATGCCTATTACTTGCGGGCGCAGAAGGTCCGCACCCTGATCAAGCGCGATTTCGAGACCAATTTTGATGCCGGGGTCCATGCGATGCTGACCCCGACGACGCCCTCCGCCGCATTCGGCGTCGGCGAGAAATCCTCCGGCGATCCGATCGAGATGTATTTGAACGACGTGTTCACCGTCACCGTGAACATGGCGGGCCTGCCCGGCATCTCGGTTCCGGCAGGGATCGACCGCGACGGGCTTCCGCTCGGGCTGCAGCTGATCGGCCGGCCGTTCGACGAAGAGAGCCTGTTTGCGCTCGGGCATGTGATCGAGCAGGCGGCGGGACGGTTCTCGCCGGAGCGATGGTGGTAAATTGCCGGCTTGCCGCCTCTCATAGGCACGCAGCCAGAACTCACAAAGGGATTCAGTTCGTGACGCTTGCCGAATTCAAAAGCACGCTGTCCGGATCCGCCCCGCCGCCGCTTGGAGCGGCCGCGCTCGAAGCGCTGTGGTGGGCCGCGAAGGGCGACTGGAACCGCGCGCATGGGCTCGCGCAGGACGACCCGGGCCGGGAAGCTGCCTGGGTGCATGCCTACCTGCATCGGGTCGAGGGCGATCTCGGCAACGCCGGTTACTGGTACCGAAAGGCGGGACGTCCGGCGACGTCCGACCCGCTCGACATGGAATGGGAAGCGATCGTGACGGCATTGTTGCCGGCAGCAAAGTCGACGAGAACGGGACGAGGCGGCCAATGAGTGTCGCGGAAAGACCCAACAAGCTGCTCAAGGGCGCGACCGGCGATTGGGAAGTCGTCGTCGGCATGGAGGTGCACGCGCAGGTCACCTCGAAGGCCAAGCTGTTCTCCGGGGCCTCGACCGCGTTCGGCAATCCGCCGAATTCCCAGGTCTCGCTCGTCGATGCCGCCATGCCCGGCATGCTTCCGGTCATCAACGAGGAATGCGTTCGGCAGGCGATCCGCACCGGCCTCGGGCTGAAAGCGCGGATCCACCTCAAGTCGGTCTTCGACCGCAAGAACTATTTTTATCCCGATCTGCCGCAGGGCTACCAGATCAGCCAATACAAGTCCCCGCTGGTGGGCGAGGGCGAAGTGACCGTCGACATGCCCGACGGCGAAGCCGTCAAGGTCGGCATCGAGCGGCTGCACCTCGAGCAGGATGCGGGGAAATCGCTGCACGAGCAGCATGCCACGATGTCGCTCGTCGATCTCAACCGCTGCGGCGTCGGGCTCATGGAGATCGTCTCGAAGCCGGACCTGCGTTCGGCCGAAGAGGCGCGCGCCTATCTCGCCAAGCTGCGCGCGATCCTGCGTTATCTTGGAACCTGCGACGGCGACATGGAGAAGGGCAGCCTGCGCGCCGACGTGAACGTATCGGTGCGGCGGCAGGGCGAGCCGCTCGGCACGCGGTGCGAAATCAAGAACGTCAACTCGATCCGCTTCATCGGCCAGGCGATCGAATATGAGGCGCGCCGGCAGATCGGAATTCTCGAGGATGGCGGCAGGATCGAGCAGGAGACGCGGCTGTTCGATCCCGGCAAAGGCGAGACGCGCTCGATGCGCAACAAGGAGGAAGCCCACGATTACCGCTATTTCCCCGACCCCGACCTGCTGCCGCTCGAGCTCACCGCCGAATACGTCGAGGCGCTCGCGGGCGACCTGCCGGAACTCCCCGACGAGAAGAAAGCGCGCTTCATCCGCGACTACGGACTGTCGCCCTACGATGCCGCAGTGCTGGTCGGCGAGCGAACAACGGCGGATTTCTACGAAGCGGTCGCCAAGGAACGGGATGCCAAGACTGCCGCGAACTGGGTGATCAACGAGCTGTTCGGGCGGCTCAACAAGGAAGGCAAGGGGATCGAGCAGTCTCCGATCTCGGCCGACCAGCTCGGCGACATTCTCGACCTCATCGCGGCGCGGGTGATCTCCGGAAAGATTGCCAAGGACTTGTTCGAGATCGTCTGGAGTGAAGGCGGCGATCCGTGGAACATCGTCGAGACGCGCGGCCTGAAGCAGGTCACGGACGTGAGTGCGATCGAGAAGATCATCGACGAGATCATCGCCGCGAACCCCGACAAGGTTGCGCAGGCAAAGGCCAAGCCGACGCTGATCGGTTGGTTCGTCGGCCAGGTGATGCGAGCGTCGGCGGGAAAGGCCAATCCCCAGGCCGTCAACGAGCTGCTCAAGCGCAAGCTCGGCATCTGAGCGCCGTCGGTCGGCGCTCCAAGCCGCCGCCGTCCGCAAGCGCTGCGCGCCGATGATCGTGCCGCGCGGCGGCGCGAATGCCGGCGCTCATGGGCTGCGCTCGGCTCGTGCCGGGAAGCGAATCGGTCCGCGATTCGGCGCTCTCGATCGGAATTTTCGCTTCCGCGCGGCTCGCGGACGGCTCGGAGCGAAAATTTTTTTGGGGGCAAGGAATCCTCCGAGGACGGCGCCCGCGGGTTGTCGCGAGATGCTTGCGGATGCGCGCCAGCTTTTCGGGCACATCGGATGCACATCGGCGCGCATGCGAGAAATCCTTGTGCCGCAGGGGTTTTCGTGTGCCGACGAAATTTCCGGGCGCGTGATCCGCGCGCACGAACGCAAGGGATCGTTGCGGGTGTCGAGCTCGGAGACGGTTCGCACGGCGAGGATGGCGGACGTTCGGGCCGTCCACCATTCGTTAAGCGGAGTCGCTGTTTTTTCCGTTGTGCTGTAGTAATCGGAGTGCAGTGCATGTCGATTCGCGACTGCACTGTTCCGAAGATCGCCATCTCTATGGCTAGGAGGGCAGTATGGCGAAGAGAGCCAAATCGAAGACGAAGTCCGCGGCGAAAAAGACTGCGAAGAAGACGAAGCGCAAAACGACGCGCAGAAAGAAGTAGTCTTCGCCGCGTCCACGCGATCGGCTTGCAAAGTTGCCGCGCGTGGCGTCGCATCTGTCGGCGGGCTCCCATGCCAGCATGCGCAACGCTGCTGCGGGACCCGCCGACAAGTCGACGACGGAGGGCGTCGGCGATATCCAGGTTCAACCTTCACCGCGTCGGCGTTGGGCTCCGGCCCATGGTCGGCTCCTCTAGTGAAGATGAGTACGGCAGGCACCGTGCTCGGCCGTCGGCAGAATCCTTGCCGGTCGGCATTGCATCCCAACGATATCGCCGGCGCCCCTCGGCTGTGCCCCGAAGGCGGTTCTTGCAGACATTCGATCAAATCCGCCTGTCCTGGCCATTGCGCCAGCTCGAATATCCTCGAACGCTTTTGTTCGCGCCGTAAAATTTCCGAGCTTGCAGTTCCGATCCGAAGTGCGGACCGGTCCCGTCTCCGATCCACGGACAATCCGCAACCGAACCGTGCGCGCGCCGCATGGCATGGATTGGTCGTTTCTATTGCGGCAAGGGCACAGGCAGCCTACCTGAAGCTGCTGCCGCGAGGTCTTGGCCGTTCGCTCAGGGGTGATGCATGGCACAAGCTCAATCGAAGCCGATCGCGCTGTACTATTGGCCGACGCCGAACGGCTGGAAAATCTCGATCATGCTCGAGGAGTGCGGGCTCCCCTATGTCATGCATCCGGTCAATATCGGCAAGGGCGACCAGTTCAAGCCGGAATTTCTGGCGATCTCGCCGAACAATCGAATGCCGGCGATCGTCGATCCGGAAGGTCCCGGTGGAAAGCCGATTTCGGTTTTCGAGTCCGGCGCGATTTTGCAGTACCTCGGGCGCAAGACCGGAAAATTCTATCCCGCCGACGAGCGCGCCCGCGTCGCCGTCGACGAATGGCTGTTCTGGCAAGTCGGCAATCTCGGCCCGATGGCCGGGCAGGCCCATCATTTCCGCATCTATGCGCCGGAGAAAATTCCGTATGCCATCGATCGCTATACCAACGAGTGCAATCGGCTCTATGGGGTGATGAACAAGCGGCTTTCGCGGCATCCCTTTCTGGCCGGCGAGCAATATACGATCGCCGATATGGCCGCCGTCGGCTGGACGACGCGATGGGAGCGGCAGGGCCAGGATCCCGGTCAGTTCCCCCATGTGCAGCGCTGGCTCGAAACGCTGCAAGCGCGCCCGGCGGTTCAAAAGGGTCTGGCGATCGCGGTCGAGGATGCCAAGAAGGTCGACATGAAAGATCCGAAGGTCTGGAACCTGTTGTTCAATCAACGAGCGCGATGAGCTCGGTTAGGATGGCGAAACGTACCAACCGGCCGTGCCGCGGACGGCGGTTTCGCCGTTGCTCCACCCACTCTCTGGAGTGCAGCCGCCGTGCACGGGATCACGGCATATGTGGGCGGCGCGGTTCGAACCATGGTTATCGCAACGCCAATGGTGACGGTTTCCATTCCGTAATGACCGCGCCGGGAATCCCGATATTTTCGAAGCTTTGCCGGTTAACAGCGCCTTGCGGACCCAGTCGCATTCCGATCCGTTCAAACTTCATTCATTGCGCCTTTTAAGCCGTCCTTGAAATCTCGCGGGTGATGATCGCCGCGCTCGAGTTGGGGAATTGAGCTCGAGCTTGGGACCCGTGACGCCTCAAAACAACGGGCGAACGAGCAGGGGAGGCCGGCATGGCTCGCTATCAACTCGCCGAAGTCGAAGGTGCGTCGCTCGGACAGGCATATGCGTCCGGCGACGTCCTGTTCGAGCTCGGAATCAGATATTCGACCGGACGCTCGGTGCCCGCCGATCTCGTTTCGGCGCATAAGTGGTTCAACCTGGCCGCGGTGCGCGGAAAGAGCGAGGCGATTCGCTATCGCCGCGAGATCGCGGCGGAAATGTCGGAGG
>WNGF01004696.1_pt1 | contig 17778 bp, 18 predicted proteins | sample 5400641 | NCBI WGS metagenome assembly WNGF01 (sample SAMN13153371, study PRJNA577476) | soil metagenome | isolation source: 80 cm soil or saprolite under grassland replicate 2 | place: USA:California | collected 2016-06-15
CCCGTATCGCTACCACAAGGCCATCGCGGACGAGACCGGCCTGCCGCTCATCCTGTTCACCCTCCAGCCGGCCCTCGGCGGGACGGATTTCACCGACGAGACCCTGCTCCGGCTGATCGAGATCCCGCAGGTGGTCGCCATCAAGGAGGCCCTCTTCGACGCCAAGCGCTTCCGCGAGATCGTCAATGTCGCGCGGGGGGCCTCGCGGCCGATCACGGTCCTCACGGGCAACGACAACTTCATCTGGGAGTCCTACCTGCTGGGGGCCGAGGGCGCGCTGCTGGGCGCCTGCGCGGTCACGACGCGGACCCACGTCGAGGTGTACCAGGCGGCGATGCGCGGCGACTGGCAGCTCGCCCGCGAGCGAGGTGACCGCATCCAGAAGGTCGTGGACGCCGTGTTCGCGCCGCCCGTGCGCGACTACCGGGCGCGATGCAAGGAAGTGCTGGTGATGCAGGGCATCCTGAAGCATGCCCACATGCGGCCCCCGCTCACACCGGTCGGGCCCGAGGACCGCCAGCGCTTGAAGAAGGCGCTGGAGGACGCCGGCGAGCTCTGATGCCGGGCCGGTCGCGCTCGCCGGGAATTTGGGCCTGACGGCCACGACGAGGAGCTGCTCGCCCTCCCGGCCGGGCTCGACCGCGCCTGATGGGTGATCACGCCGCGGATCACGTCCGGCGGAACCGCCAGGCGTGGGACCGGCTGAGCGCGGAGTACCTGGAGTCAGGCCGGCGGGCCTGGGCGCGTGACGAGCCGTCGTGGGGCATCTGGAACATTTGCGAGCGCGACCTCCACGCCCTCCCTGACGTCGCGGGCAGGGACGTGGTCGAGCTCGGGTGCGGCACCGCCTACTGGTCGGCCTGGCTCGCCCGCCGCGGGGCGCGCGTGGTGGGGCTCGACAACTCGGCGCGCCAGCTCACCCACGCGCGGGCGCTCCAGCGCGAGCACGGGCTCGCCTTCCCCCTCGTGCACGCCGACGCCGAGCATGCGCCGCTGCGCGGGGAACGCTTCGACCTCGTGCTGTCCGAGTACGGGGCGAGCATCTGGTGCGATCCCTACCGCTGGATCCCCGAGGCGGCGCGCCTCTTGCGCCCCGGCGGGGAGCTCGTCTTCCTCAAGTGCGGGCTGCTCCGCCTGCTCTGCACCCCAGACGACGCCGAGCGCGCCGAGGACCGCCTGGTCCGCGACCTCTTCGGTGTGCATCGCATCGAGTGGTCGGACGACGGCTCGGTCGAGTTCGACCTGCCACACGGGGACTGGATCCGCCTCTTCCGCGCCAGTGGCTTCCAGATCGAGGCGCTGATCGAACTGCAGGCACCGGAGGGCGGCAGCTCAGGGCGCTTCATCTTCGTCACGCGGGAGTGGGCGCGGCGATGGCCTTCCGAGGAGATCTGGCGGGTCCGGAAGCAGGGGTGAGCCGGGCACGAGAGAAGCCGGCGACTTGGAGTACAATGCCGGCAATCCTGGGCATGCTGAGCGGCCAGAAGTTCGTCGAGGTCTCCGACGTGGTCCGGGTGTTCCCCACACCCGAGGGCCCGGTCCGGGCGCTGGACGGGGTGTCGTTCGACGTGCGGGAGGGCGAGTTCCTGTCCATCGTGGGCCCATCCGGCTGCGGCAAGAGCACGCTCGCCATGCTGATCGCCGGGCTGATGCGCCCGACCTCAGGGGTCCTGGCCGTGGCGGGCCGGACCGTGGACCGGCCTCAGACCAGCCTCGGTATCGTCTTCCAGAACCCGGTGCTCCTGGCCTGGCGGAGCGCGCTCGACAACGTCCTCCTGCAGGTCGAGATGCGGGGCCAGGACCCGCGCCGGCATCGCGAGCGCGCCCTCGAGCTCCTGAACAGCGTGGGGCTCGAGGGCTTCGAGCGGCGCCTGCCCCACGAGCTGTCCGGTGGGATGAAGCAGCGGGTCGCGATCTGCCGCGCCCTCATCCACGACCCGCCGCTCCTGCTCATGGACGAGCCCTTCGGCGCGCTGGACGCCCTCACCCGCGACCAGATGACCCTCGACATCCAGTCCATCTGCGCCCGCGGCGGCAAGACGGTGCTCTTCATCACCCACTCCATCACCGAGGCCGTGTTCCTCTCCGACCGGATCATCGTGCTGACGCCGCGCCCGGGACGTGTCGACACGATCCTCGACGTCAAGCTGCCGCGGCCGCGGAGACTGGCGGTGAGGGATGACCTGCAGTTCGCCGCCCACGCGCGGGAGATCCGCGACCGCTTCATGGCCCACGGTGTGCTCCGCGACATCGACGCGACGCCGCGAGAGCGAGTCCCATGAGCCAGGGGACATGGGGACCTCCGGCCCTGACCCTGGTCGCGGTGGCCGTCCTGTGGGAGCTGGCGGTGGACCTCTTCCGGATCCCGGAGTACCTGCTTCCGCCACCCAGCGGGATCGCCGCCGCCATGGGCGCCGACTGGCGGTATCTCCTGCTCCATACCTGGGTCACGACCAAGGAGGTCCTCCTGGGCTTCGCGCTGGCGGTCGCGGTCGGGATCCCGACCGCCATGGCCATCGTCTACTCGAAGCATCTCGAGCGGGCCCTCTACCCCTTGCTGGTCGCTTCCCAGTCCGTGCCCAAGATCGCGATCGCGCCGCTCCTGATCTTCTGGGCGGGCATCGGCACCCTGCCCAAGGTGCTGGTGGCGTTCCTGATCTCGTTCTTCCCCATCATCATCGACACCGTGGCCGGCCTGCGCTCGGTGGAGCCCGAGATGCTCCACCTGGCGCGCTCCATGGGCGCGGGCGAGATGAAGATCTTCCTCAAGATCCGCTTCCCGACCGCGCTGCCCAATCTCTTCGCGGGGCTCAAGGTGGCGGTGACCCTGGCCGTCGTCGGCGCCATCGTCGGCGAGTTCATCCAGGCCGACCAGGGGCTCGGCTACGCGCTCTTGCAGGCCAACGCCGTGCTGAACACCAAGCTCGGCTTCGCGGCCATCATCGTGCTGGCCGCCGTCGGCATCGCGCTGTTCGTCATCGTCGACGTGATCGAGCGCAGGCTGATTCCCTGGCACGCGTCCCGGCGGTCCGATCTGGCCGCCGGCACGCTGTGACACGATTCCGACGGAGGAGCGACGCCATGACCCCAAGACTCTCGCTCGTCGCCGCCCTGCTGGCCGCCACCAGCCTCGTCGGCCAGCCCGGGCCCACCTGGGCACAGGCGCCGAAGGACAAGGCCACCCTGCGGCTGAACTTCTATTCCTACGGCGAGCAGGCGCCTTTCGCCTACGGCCTCGAGAAGGGAATCTATGCCGAGGAAGGGATCGATCTCACGATCCTGGAGGGGAGCGGGTCCGGAGCCACCGTGCAGGCCATCGGCGCCGCGACCGACCGCTTCGGCTATGCCGACGCGACCACGATGGCCAAGCTCGTGTCCAAGGGGCTCCCCGTCAAGATGATCGCCGACTACGTGCAGACGAGCCCCCTGTCGATCATCTATTTCGCCGACAAGGGGATCAAGGGCCCTCGGGACATGGAGGGCAAGAAGGTCTCGTTCACGGCGGGCGACGCGCTCCACCAGAACTTCCCCGCGCTCCTCAAGATCAACAACGTGGACAAGTCCAAGGTCCAGGAGGTGCTGCTGGCGCCCCAGTCCAAGCAGACGGCCGTCATGACGGGGACGGTGGACGCCATGGGCGGCTACTACACGACGCAGGCGGGTGCCATCGAGCGCGAGACGGGAAAGAAGGTCGCCTACTTCCGCTATGCCGACTGGGGCGTCAACGCCATGAACGACGGTCTCCTGATCCACGCCAAGTACCTGGGCGAGAGGTCCCTCAACTGCCGGATGGTCAAGGCCACGAGCCGGGCCTGGCAGGCCGCCATGAAGGACCCGGATGGCGCGGTGGAGGCTCTCCACAAGCTCTTCCCCAATACCAACAAGGGCGCCAAGGATCTCACCAAGAAGCAGTGGCTGGACTCGGCGGACCTGCTCTACAGCAAGAACTCGCAGGGCAAGACGCCGGGCTACATGGTGAAGGAGGACTGGGACATCCTGCTGGCGCTCGCCAAGGACTACGGCGGGCTCGATCCCGTCAAGCCCCACGCCGACTACTACACCAACGAGTTCTTCGACTGCCGGTAGGGTGTATCTCTAGGGCGGCGCGGCGCATCCGGGCGGGAACATCACCGGGTTGCCGGGGTATAATGCCGCGCGGATCATCTGCGAGGACCTCGGCGTCGCGCCGTGGTGGAATGCGCCGGACCCGGAGCGACGCCGGGCCGAGCTCCGCTGAACAAGGGGACGACTCATGCTCAAGGTCGGCTTCATCCCCATCGAGGGTGGGCACTATTACCGGGAGGCGCTCGAGGAAGTGGTGCGGGGCGAGGAGCTGGGCTTCGACTCCGTCTGGATGGAGGAGCACCACTCGGTCGTCAACCACTACTGGCCCTCGCCGCTGCCGGTGCTGGCGGGGTTCGCGACGCGCACCTCCAGGGTCACGCTCGGCACCGACATCCTGGTCGCCGCCTTCTACCACCCCGTGCGGCTCGCGGAGGACATCGCGCTCCTCGACGTCATGTCGGGCGGCCGCGTGGTCCTGGGCGCCGCCATCGGCTACAAGCCCGACGAGTTCACCCTCTACGGCGTGGAGCTCGAGAAGCGCGGCGCCCGCTTCGAGGAACAGCTCGCCATCGTGAAGGGGCTCTGGACCCAGGACACGTTCTCCTTCAGGGGCAAGTACTACCAGGTGGAGGGCAAGCTCGAGCCGAAGCCCATCGCGAAGCCGCACCCGCCCATCTGGATCGGCGGCTGGGGCGAGATCACGCTGCGGCGGGCCGCCACGCTGGCCGACAACTGGATCCCCGGCCCCACCGCCGAGCTCCCGCGTCTGCTCGAGGGCAAGAAGCAGTTCCTCGCCAACCGCCGGGCCGCCGGGCTCACCGCGCCCATCAGCGAGTGGCCGCTCACGCGCGACGTGATCATCGCCGACACCGACCGCGAGGCGCGGGAGCTCGCCGAGCGCCACATCATGGTCTCCTACCGGAAGGAGTACGCGGGCGGCTGGAGACACCCGTTCATCGACGCCTCCATCGCCACCGACCTCGACACGGTGAAGAAGGACCGCTTCCTCATCGGCAGCCCGGAGCAGGTCATCGAGGACCTCCGGCCCTTCGTCGAGCAGTACGGCATGACGCATCTGATCTGCCGCCTCTTCTTCCCGGGCATGCCCCACCGGCACATCATGCGCGAGCTCGAGCTGATCGCTCGCGAGGTCCGGCCGGCCTTCGCGTGAGCGCCTTCGCCCGACGCCCTCTCCCCGATCGTTCTGCAGCCACTTCCACTCCCGCGGCGGTCTCGCAACCCGAGCCGAGGCCCTCGAGATGGCGGTGAAGCTCGCGCTCGGATCCGTCACGTTCCCTGTCAGGGCCTCGCGTGCTGGCCTGCCGTTGCGCCACGGGACGGTCACGCTCACCCACTTTCCCCTGCTCCACCTGGCGGTGGGTGCGGACGGCGGCGACGAGCACCGCGCGCGCGGGTTCGCCGCCGAGTACCTGCCCCCCGAGTGGTTCGACAAGGACGATTCCCTGGAGACCACGACCTGATCGCCTATCGTCTCGACCGGTCCTTCGCCTGGAACGCGAGCCATCCACCCAAGCTGCCGGCGCGTCCCAGGAAGATGCCTCCGGGCCCGGGCGTCAGGATCTTCGATCGCCGGGTGGACACCCCCATCGGGATCGCGGCGGGGCCGCTACCCAACTCGCGCTGGATAGAAGCCTATGCGCGTCTCGGCTATGGCCTGTTGACCTACAAGACCGTCCGGACCGTGGCGCGCCCCGCCCTTCTCCAGCCCAATCTCCTCTTCTGCCGCCCGGGCGACCCCGCCGTCACCGAACCCGCTCCGCGCCCGCTCGACCCCGGCCGGGTGACCTGGGCGGTGTCGCTGGGGCTCCCCTCGGCCGATCCCGGAGAGTGGCGGGCCGATGTGCTGCGCGCCAAGTCGAAGATCCGCCCCGCCCAGATCCTCCTCGTGAGCGTGGTGGGAACCCCGGTGCCCGGCGCCCCCGAGGAGCAGCTCGCCGACGACTACGCGCTCTGCGCCCGGTGGGCGGCGGATGCGGGCGGCGACGTGATCGAGTTGCACCTGGCGTGCCCGATCACGGCCGGCGAACAGCCGCAGATGGTGTTCGAGAACCCGGTCCTCTCGGCCTACATCGCCGAACGGGTGCGCCGGGCGGTCGGCCAGCGCCCGGTGATCGCCAAGCTGGGTCCGACACGGAGCCCTCGCGCGCTCCACGAGCTCGCCAGCCGCCTCGCCCCGCGCCTCGACGGCTTCATCCTGGTTCACGGGCTCCGGCGGAAGGTCGTGAAGCCCGATGGGACGCCGGCGTTTCCCGGCGAGAACCGGGGTTTGAGCTGCGTCGTGGGAGCGAGCATCTACTCGCAGTGCCAGATCCAGGTCGAGGAGTTGCTCGCCTGGCGCAAGGCCGGCGCCTGGAACCGCGCCATCCTCGCGGTGGGCGGGCTCGCGACCGCGGAGCGCGTGCGGCACGCGCTCGCGGCCGGCGCCGACGCCGCCATGGTGGCCACGGCGGCGCTGACGGACCCGCTCATCGCGGCGCGCTCCCTGATGCGATCCGCCGGGCCGTAGCGCGAATTGTTCATGGACGATGGATGCGCGGACCGCCGGTCCCCGAGATTGTAGCTGAGTCTGTCAATCTTTGTCGGCTCATGCCGGCCGGATGCACGGCGATCGTGCTGGCTGAGGCGCGGCCGCCTCCTCGGGATAAGTTCCATAAAACAGGAGCTTCACGTCTCATCGGCCGAGTTCCGCCTGCACGCTCCCACAGGTGGAACGGGACTTGCGTCAAAAGACCCTCCGGGCCCGGGGCTTGCGCCGTCGGACCTCGAGCCGGAACGGCACAGGATCCAATCACACGGGAGGAACGCATGACCGCGAGCCTGCAGGAGCTGCTGACCGTCATGGTGGAGCGCAGGGCGTCGGATCTCCACCTGAGCTGCGGGACGTGCCCGCAGATCCGGCTCAACGGGAACCTCGAGGCGCTGGAGGAGTTCGGGACGCTGATGCCGTCCGACACCCAGCGGCTGATCTACAGCATGCTCACCGAGGCCCAGCAGCGGCACTTGGAGAAAGGGAACGACCTGGATCTGTCCTTCGGCATCGAGCACCTCGCGCGCTTCCGCTGCAACGTCTACCGGCAGCGGGGGGTCCTCTGCGCCGCGATGCGCATGATCCCGTATCAAGTCCGCTCCTTCGAACAGCTCCAGCTGCCCCCCATCGTCGCGCAGCTGGCCGAGAAGCACGCGGGCCTCGTGCTCGTCACCGGCCCGACCGGCTCCGGGAAGTCCACGACGCTGGCGGCCATGATCGACAAGATCAACTCGGAGCGGCGCGCCCACATCGTCACCATCGAAGACCCGATCGAGTTCGTCCACCAGCACAAGAAGTCGCTGGTCCATCAGCGTGAGATCCTGTCCGACACTCCCTCGTTCCGCGACGCACTCAAGTCCATCCCCCGGGAAGACCCCGACGTGGTTCTGGTGGGCGAGATGCGGGATCTGGAGACCATCGCGGCCACGCTGACCGTAGCCGAGACCGGCCATCTGACCTTCGCCACCCTGCACACGAACTCCTGCGCCCAGACCATCACCCGCATCGTCGACGTCTTCCCGACCGCGCAGCAGGCTCAGGTCCGTGCCCAGCTCTCCCTGGTGCTGGAGGGCGTGCTGTCGCAGACCCTGCTGCCCACCGTCGACGGAAATGGTCGAGTCATGGCGATGGAGGTCATGGTGCCGACCATGGCCATCCGGAACCTCATCCGGCAGGAGAAGACCCACGAGATCTACTCGGCGCTTCAGTCCGGCGGGAAGCTCGGCATGCAGACCATGAGCCAGGCGCTGGCGAACCTGGTGCGCGCCGAGAAGATCACGAAGGCCGAGGCCCTCGCCCGCGCGCCGCAGCCGGAAGAGGTTGCGGCCTTGCTGGGTACCTGAGCCTGAAGACGAAGGAGCGTCCGCGGACAGCCGGTCGCCCCGCGAGGCGGGCTCGCTCGGCGAGCAGATCGAGGTCGGGAATGCGCGGGAAGTCCGTCGCGTTCGATGGACCCGTCAAGCTCCGCCGGGGAACGCCTCCGGGGCCTGGACGTTGAGCGTCTCGTAGATCTCGAGCGCGAGCCGGCCGAACTCCACCGCGGCCCGCGCGGCGACGGTGCGCGGTCGCGCGAGCGGCACGTCGAAGACCTTCGCCACGCGCCCCGGCCGCGGTGTCATGACCACGACCCGGTCGGCCAGGAACACCGCCTCCGGGATCGAGTGGGTGACGAAGAAAATGGTCTTCCGGCGCTCGGCCGGCCCCTCCGCCTCACCCCAGACCCGCAGCAGCTCCAGGTTCATCTCGTCCCGGGTCATCGCGTCCAGCGCGCCGAAGGGCTCGTCCATCAAGAGCACCGGCGGGTCGAGGAGGAGCGCCCGGCAGAGGGAAGCCCGCTGCTGCATCCCACCCGACAGCTCGCCCGGGTATTTCTGCGAGAACTCCGCCAGCCCGGTCTTGGCGAGCAGCGCGCGGGCGCGCTCGACATGGTCCCGCCGATTCAGCCCGGCGAGATCGGCGGGCAAGAGGACATTGTCGAGGAGCCGGCGCCACTTGAGGAGCACCGGGGCCTGGAAGACCATCCCGACCGCCGCCAGCGGCTGCCGCACCACGGCGCCATCCACGGACACGCGCCCCCGCGTCGGCGCCCGCAGGCCCGCCACGATGCGCAGGAGGGTGGATTTCCCGCAGCCGCTCGGCCCGACCAGGGCCACGAGCTCTCCGCGCCCCACGCCGAAGGAGATGTCGCGCAGCGCCTCGACCGGACCGCTGGCCGCGGCGTAGGTCATCCCGACCGAGTCGAAGTCGATGAACATACGGCCGCGCGCGAGGCCGCGCTCACGTCACTGCATGGACTTGGGCAGCTCGATCTTCGGCAGGAAGGCGTTGGTGAAGACCTCGTCGCATCCCGCCTTGCGGGCGACGTCCATGTACGCGTTGATCAGCTCCACCGTTCGGCACATCTTGGCGCGGTCCATCCAGCCGATACCGTTCTTGGCGTAGCGCTCGGTCTTCATCAGCTCGAGCCCGAGCATCAGGTTGGGCTCGATGAGCGCGAGGTCGATCTCGGGCACGCGCTTCTTGAAGATCTCGAGCGCGGCCTTGGGGTTCTCCATGACGTCGCGCCAGCCGCGGTAGGAGGCGTCGAGGAAGTCGCGGAGCACCTTCGGCCGCTCGTTGATGGTCTTCTCGCTGGCGAAGATGGACATGGAGTAGGTGTCGAAGCCGTACTGGTACCACGGCATGCGCACGAGGTTGTCCTTGCCCACCGCCTTCTCCCAGAAGGGCTGGCCGGTGGTGTAGTCCGGCACCGCATCCGCCCGCTTCTCGGAGAGCGCGACGAACTTGGCGGCCGGCTCGATGTTGAGCCACTTGACGGTGCTCGCGTCGACACCGTTGATCTTCGCGAAGGCGGGAAAGAGCTGGCGCTGGGCATCGCCGGGGGGCGCCGCCAGCGTCTTGCCCTCGAGATCCTTGGGCTTGGTGATCCCGGTGTCCTTGCGGGTCCAGATATTGAGCGGGGTGTTGTCGAACACGGCGCCGACGACCTTGATCTTGGCGCCCTGGGCGGCGCGCGGGATCACGACGCTGGCGTCGGCCAGTCCGATGTCGGCGCGGCCGGTGTCGACCTTGGCGATGGAGTCGGCCGACCCCTTGGAGTTCTGGAGCTCCACCTCGAGCCCCCTCTCCCGGTAGTAGCCCTTCTCCACCGCGACCCAGTAGGCCGCGTGATCGCCGACGGCGAACCAGTTGAGCGCGAAGACCACCTTCTGGGCGGGCTGGGCGAGGGCATGGCCCGACGCCGCGAGGCCGCCCAGGATGGAGAGCAGCGTGACCGCCAGATGCTTCATGAGAGGCCTCCTGGGAGCCTGTTGGAGAGCGCTCTGGCTAGAGCGATGAGAAGGGTCCAGCTGCAAGGCGGCGCCCGACGGCCGCACGCGAGGCGTACTCCCTGTACGTTGAGCGTGCGGCCGAGGGCGCCAACGCCGCAGATGGGCCCTTATCATCGCTCTAGCCTACTGACCGTTGGACGCCTCCGCCCATGGCGCCAGCCACCGAGACGCCGCGCCGACGGCGCCGTACAGGACGAGACCCACCGCGGAGATCCAGACCAGCGCCGCGAAGGCCACGGGCGTGTTCAGGTTGGTCTGCGTCGTGACGATGACGCTCCCGAGGCCCGACTGCGAGGCCACGAACTCGCCCACGATGGCGCCCACCACGGCCGCGGTGGCCGTGATCTTGAGCGCGCTCAGGATGTAGGGAAAGGCGTTGGGGATGCGGATGGTAACGAAGACCCGCCACTTGGGCGCGCCGAACACCCGGCCCAGGTCGAGCAGCTCGGGATCGACCTGGGCGAGGCCGACGGCCGTGTTGATGACCACCGGAAAGAAGCCGATGAGGGCGCCGATCAGCATGTTGGGGACGATCCCGTACCCGAGCCACAGGAGAAAGAGCGGGGCCACCGCCACCTTGGGAAGCGTGTTGACGAAGACCAGGAACGGCACCAGCGCCGCGGAGAAGGTCGCCGACCAGGCGATGGCGGCGCCGAGCAGCACGCCGACCACTCCCGCCACGAGGAAGGCGCCGACGATCTCGATCCCGGTGATCCAGATGTGAGTCCACCAGGGGATCCGGAAGTCGAAGGTCGCCCGGAGCACGGTCAGCGGCCCCGGCAGGAGGTACTCGCGCACGCGAAACGCGCTCACCGCGAGCTGCCAGGCCACCAGCAGCGCCGCGAACAGCAGCACGGAGGGCACCTGACGACGGAGCCAGCGGGCCATCATCGCTGGCGGCATTGTCCGGCCCGGTGGCAGGGGCTGTCAACCGTCTCTCGCGGATATGCTACGCTCTCGCCCATGCGCTGGCTGATCGTCCTTCCCTTCGAGCGCCCGGGCCACATGGGGATGGACTTCCGCGACGAGCTCCGCGCCATGGGCCACGAGGTGCGGACGTTCGCCTACCGCCGGGACAATGCCCTCTACAAGAACCGCGGCACGAAGGCGACCTACCAGGCCTGGATCCGGGGGCGGCTCGAGCGGGTCTGCCTCGACTGGCGGCCGGCGGGCGTGCTGGTGATCAAGGGCGGGCCCATCGCGCCCGGGCTCATCCGGCGGGTGAGGGCGAAGACCGACGCGCTCTTCCTCAACCTCTTCCCCGACAATCCCCTCCTGATGATGGACTTCGAGTGCATCGAGGCCTATGACCTGTTCTTCACCAAGGAGCGCTACGCGCTCCGCGCGCTCGAGAGCGTGGGCCTGCGCAATCTCCACTACCTGCCGCTCTACTGCGTGCCCGACGTCCACCACCCCGTCACGCTCACCGACGCCGAAGCGCGGCGCTTCACGACGCCCATCAGCGTGGTCGGGAGCTGGTATCCGTACCGCGAGCGCTTGCTCGCCGCGCTCGAGGACTACCCCATCCGGATCTGGGGGAGCGGCTGGGAGCGGGCGGAGGCGCGGGCGGTGCAGGGCATGGTGGCGGGCGGCCCCGTGTGGGGCCGCGCGAAGCTCGCCGTGTACTCGGGGTCGACGCTCTCCCTCAATCACCACCATCCGATGAACGACATCGTCGGCGTGAACACCCGCGCCTTCGAGCTGGCCGCGAGCGGCGCCTGCCAGGTGGCGGACCTCAAGGAGGAGCTTCCCTCCCTCTTCACGCCCGGCGAGGAGCTCGTCGGCTATCGCGACCTCGACGAGCTCAAGCGCCAGCTCGATCACTACCTGGCCCACCCCGACGAGGCGCGCGCCATCGGAGAGAACGCGCAGCGACGCGCGCTCAAGGAGCACACCCTCCGCCACCGTCTGGACGAGATGCTCGCCATCATGGAGCAGCGCTTCGGGAGGCGCACGTGACGGACTCGAACATGACGCGATCCCTGGCGACCGGACTTCGCTGCATCCACTGCGGGGCGTCCTTCCCGCTCACCTATCAGCTCCAGTGCGCTCGCTGCGCGGAGCTGCTCGAGCTGCAGTACGACTGGGACGCGCTCGCGAAGGCCGGGCCCGCCATCTTCACCGGCGGCGGGCTCTGGCGCTACGCGCCGGTGCTGCCGATCGCCGATCCCGCCCACCGCGTGACGCTGGGCGAAGGCCAGAGCCCGCTGCTCGAATGCCCCGCGCTGGGCCGGCGCCTCGGCGTGAGACGGCTGCTCGCGAAGTTCGAGGGCTCCAATCCCACCGGCACCGTGAAGGACCGCTCGTCCGCGACGGCGGTGGCGGCCGCGCTGCAGTTCGGCTTCACGGCCACCTCGGTGGTCAGCTCCGGCAACGCGGGCTCCTCCATCGCCGCCTACTCGGCGCGCGCCGGGCTCCGCTCCCTCGTCTTCGCCTACGAGAAGGCCTCGGCGCCCAAGCTCCTGCACATGGCCGCCACCGCGACCGACCTCGTCATCTACCGGGGGGTCTACGACGATCTGATCGGCATCTGGGACCGGCTCGTCGAGGACCGCGTCTTCTTCGATTGCGGCGCCTCCCGCAACGCCTTCAAGCACGAGGGCAAGAAGACGCTCGCCTACGAGATCGCCGAGCAGCTGGGGTGGCGGGCGCCCGACGTCGTGGTGGCGCCGGTGGCGGTGGGCGAGACCTTCATCGCCGCGCATCGCGGCTTCGCCGAGATGGAGCGCGTGGGCTGGATCGCGCGACGCCCCGTGATGGTGGCGGCCCAGGCGGCCCGCGCCAATGCCGTCACGCGCGCCTGGCGCGAGAAGCGCGCGATCGAGCCGATCAAGATCGGCTACACGGTGGCCGAGGGCCTCGCGGCGGGGGACCCCGGCAAGAAGGGCGCGTGGACGCTCAGGCTCCTGCGGGAGAGCAACGGAGTGGCCGGCGACGCCGAGGACGAGGAGATCCTCGACGCCCAGAAGCTCCTGGCGCAGACGGAGGGCATCTGGGCGGGGCCCACGGGCGTGGCGACGGTGGCCGTCCTGCGCCGCCTCCTCGCGGACAAGGCCCTCGACCCGGACGCCACCATCTGCGTCGTGCTCAGCGAGACCGGGCTCAAGACGGAAGCGCCGCCGCCGAGCCGCGAGGGCATCGCGTTCGACGAGGCCTCGCTACGCCGGCTCGTGCAGGAGCGATTGGCAGCAGGCTGCTGAAAAAGGCCCATCTGCGGAGGTACGGCGCCCTCGGCCGCACGCTCAACGTACAGAGAGTACGCCTCGCGTGCAGCCTTCGGGCGCCGCCTCGCACCTGGACCTTTTTGAGCAGCCTGCATCGTGGTTCTAGGAGCCCCTCACGCGCCGGAGCCTCAGGCGGCGCGCCGCGACCTGGGCCATGCGGGGGTCGCGCTCCACGCCGATCCACTCGCGGCCCTGTCGCGCCGCCACGCGCCCCACCGTCCCCGCCCCCGCGAAGGGATCGAGCACGGGGCCCCGCCTCTTGCTCACCTCGAGCAGCGTCCGGACGACCGGCTCCGGGATCGCGTCCCACAGGCTGTCGGGGTGAGAGCGCGGCAGCGGCAGCATCCAGCAGAGCGTGGTGGACCGCGGCCGCACGGCGCGGCCTTCCCTCCGGAAGCGCAGGAGGTAGTTCACGCGGTTGTCCCAGCGCTCGCGCGAGCGCGTCTGGGCCCAGAAGCCCTTGGATTGCAGCCGCCAGCCGCTGCGCCTGAGCCAGCGTGTCAGGAGCGCGTCCATCCCCAGCCACTCGGCGCCGTCATGGCGATCGCCGATCACGAGCCAGAGATCGCCGTCGGGCGCGAGCACGCGGCGCCATTCCCGGCCGAAGCCCACGGCCAGATCGCGGGCGTAGCGCTCGGCCGACGAGCGCCCGCGGCCGTGTATCCAGTACGGCGGCGAGGTCACGATCACCGCGACGCTGCCCGTCGCGATGGGATCGAGCCGGCGGCTGTCGCCGCGGAAGAGGCGGAGCCGGCCGTCGCGGCTCTCGTAGCAGCCCGTCAAGAAGTCAAAGCCTGACCCCGCGAGCGCCGGAGCATCAGGGGCACGCCGATCACCGCGGTGGTCAGGCCCACGACACTGACCAGCTGCGCGACGCGAAGGGGGCCGAGCATCAGCGCATCGGTGCGCAGCCCTTCGGTGAAGAAGCGGCCCAGCGAGTAGAGACCGAGATAGGTCAGGAAGAGGGCGCCGGGCGCGCGGTCCATGCGATCGCGGAAGAGCCGGACGAGGAGCAGGAAGACGACGGCGTCCCACAGGGACTCGTAGAGGAAGGTCGGGTGGAAGAACTCGCTCTGCGCGTACTCGATCGGCCGGTGGGACGGCGAGATGTAGAGCTTCCACGGCAGGTCGGTCGGCGTGCCGAAGGCCTCCTCGTTGAAGAAGTTCCCCCAGCGCCCGATGGCCTGCCCCAGCGCCAGGCTGGGCGCGGCGATGTCCAGGTAGCGGAGGACCGGCAGGCCCCGCCGCCAGGCATAGCCGCCGCCGAGGAGGATGCCGCCGATGACCCCGCCGTGGATCGCGAGGCCGCCCTCCCACACCGCGAAGATCTTCGCGGGCAGCTGGCTGTAGTACTCGAGGTTGAAGGCGACATAGTACAGGCGGGCGCCCACGAGGCCGCCGACGAGCGCCAGCTCGGAGGCCTTGAGCAGCGGCTCGGCATCGATCCCGCGGCGAAGCGCGTCACGGTGAGCGAGCCAGAGGCCGAGCCCCATCGCGCTGGCCATCAGGATGCCGTACCAGCGGAGCGTGAGCGGCCCGAACTGGAAGGCGATGGCGCCGGGGGAGCGGAGCATCAGACCGAGCCGGGACGGCCGGCCGCGTTGGGGAGGGCGGGCGCGACGTCCGGGCGGGAGATCGCGGGACGGACCGGCGCCGTGCTCACCGTCCCCTTATACGGCGGGCGCAGTGCCGTGTCAAATAAAACAACGATTTCGGGTCAAATTTGTTGACCTCCCGGGAACCCTCCGGTATCATCGAGCGAAGGTATTTTCCGCGCGATTCACCGCTCACAAAGGAGCATCGAGTGCCGGGAAGCGCGAATCTGAACGGCGGCGTTGCGGAGCTGGTCCTCAGCGCCGGTCCCATCGCCAAGGTCGTCCTCTCCGTGCTCGCCCTCTTCTCCATCATCTGCTGGGCCCTGATCGTGGAGAAGTGGTGGGAGTTCCGGCGGGTCCGCCGCCAGTCCTCGCGCTTCGTCCGGGTCTTCCGGGAGGCGCGGCGGTTCTCCGTCGTCTACACGGCCGCCAAGAAGTACCGGGAGAGTCCCCTCGCCCAGGCCTACCTGGCGGCGGGGCAGGAGCTGGCCAGCATGCTCGGCAGCGCCGAGATCATCGACCGCGTGCTGGAGGAATCGGAGGAGGGGCTGGGCCCGGAGCGCCTGGATGCGATCAACCGCGCCATGCGCCGCGCGATCTCGGCGGAGATCGCGCGGATGGAGCGCTATCTCCCGTTCCTCGCGACCACGGCCAGCTCGGCTCCTTTCATCGGCCTGTTCGGCACCGTCTGGGGCATCATGACGTCGTTCCAGAACATCGGCGCGCAGGGCTCCGCCAACCTGGCGGTGGTGGCGCCGGGCATCTCGGAGGCGCTGATCGCGACGGCGGCGGGGCTCGGCGCCGCCATCCCGGCGGTCATGGGCTACAACTTCTTCGTGAACCGGGTCAAGTACTGGGCGGTGGAGATGGAGGGCTTCGCGCTGGAGCTGCTCAACGTCTTCGCGCGCTCGCTGCCGAAGCCGGCGCGGGTGCCGTGAGCCATGGCCATCAAGGTCGACTCCGCTGAGATCGGGAGCGGCGGGTACCGCATCGGCGGCACCCTCGCCGAGATCAACATCATCCCCCTCGTGGACGTCACCCTCGTCCTGCTCCTGATCTTCATGCTCACGGCCCCGCTCATGTACCGCGGCATCGATGTCAACTTGCCGAAGACCTCGGGCAAGCCCACCGCCGTCGAGGAACGGATGGTGCTGACGCTGACCAAGGAGCACACGGTCTATCTCAACGACAAGGTCGTCCCCATGGCGACGCTCGAGCAGCACCTCCAGAACATCTTCCGGAACCGGCAGGACAAGACGCTGTACCTCCGAGCCGACCAGGTGCTCCAGTACGGGTTCGTGGTGGAGACCATGGACCGCGTGCGGCGTTCGGGTATCGAGAAGCTCGGAATGGTGACGGAGCCGACCAAGGCGCGATGACGTCGGCTAGCCTCGCCGGGCGATATCACGCGCGTTCTCGCTTGGACCCGGTGCCGCGGCGGCAGCGTCCGGTGGCCCGGCCCCCGGGTGTGTCCATGGCCGCCATCGTCGTCTCCTTCACGGCCCATGGGTTGCTCGTCCTTGGCCTCGTGGCCATGATCGTGTGGAACGCCTGGCACACCTCCAAGGTGTATTACGTGAATCTGGTTCCGGCGGTGGCGGCCGTCGGTAGCCCGACGGCGCCCGCCGACAGCCCGCCCCTCCCGGCGCGGCCCGCGCCGGTGCTGCCGTCCCGCGCCCCCGCGCCGACTCCCGCCCCCGAGCCGCGCGAGCGGCCGCCTCGCGAGGCCCCCAAGCTGCCCGAGGCCGCGCTGCCGAAGCCGAGCCTGCCGTCCAGAGCGGTGGCGCCGCTGCGCCCAGGTGAGAAGGAGCTTCCGTCGCTCGCCAACCCGACTACCGCGGCTCGCGTGGACAAGCCTCAGAGCACGGCGCGCCCGGCTGAGAGCCAGGCGGCGCCGCCGCCGGCGCCGCGCGGGCTCCCGACCGGGTCGCCGGCCGGTGTGGGCGCGCGGTCGCTCGATGCCTCCGATTTCCCGTATGCGTGGTACTTGCGGCAGGTGCAGCAGAAGATCGAAGTCGCGTGGCAGCGCCAGAACCATTTGAAGGAGCCGAACCAGAGACCGTCGGTCGTGTTCGAGATCCGCCGGGACGGCTCCATCGGGGCGCCCCGGATCCAGGACACCTCGGGTAACACGCTCTACGATCAGGCGGCGCTGCGCTCGATCCTGGAGGCGAGTCCCTTTCCTCCGCTGCCCGAGGGATGGCCGAAGCCCTCGCTGGTCCTGGGAATGAAATTCGAGCTGGAGATGACGCGCAACTGAACATGCGTCCTGCGCGCTCGCTCTCCGCCGTGCTCGCCGCTGCGCTCCTGGTCGTGCTGGGCGGGGTGCTCTCGTCGCCGCCGCCCGTCCATCCCCAGACGCCCGACGTCTGGCTGAACATCATCGGTCAGGCCAAGAAGATCAACATCGCCATTCCCGACTTCACGCTGGTGAGCGGCACCGACTCCCAGGGCCTCGCCAAGCAGCTCCCGGGCGTGGCGGGCAAGGATCTCACGTTCTCGGCCCTGTTCACCGTGGTCTCGGGTGTGCCCGCGCTGCCGGCGAACAACCCGGCGGCGCTGCGCGAGGCCTGGGCCAACTTCGCGACGGCCGGCGCTCATGCCGGCCTCCAGGGCCTGCTCACGCTCCAGGGGGACCGTGCCCAGGTGGAGATGCGGCTCTACGATCTGACCTCACCGGAGCAGCCGTTGATCGTCTCGAAGAAATTCGAGATGCCGCTGACCCAGGCGCGACGGCTCGCCCACAAGGCCGCCGATGAGGTGATCTTCCGGATGTTCGGCGAGGCCGGCATCGCCGACACCAAGATCGCCTATGTGAGCTCGGCATCGGGCCAGAAGGAGCTCTACATGATGGACTACGACGGGGCGGGGCCGACGCGCCTGACCTCGAACCAGTCCATCAATCTCTCCCCGTCGTGGAGTCCCGACCTGCGCTCGATCGCCTTCACCTCGTACATGGGCCGCGGGTATCCGTATCTCTACCGGCTCTTCCCCTGGGAAAACCGCCAGCCCCA
>WNGF01004699.1_pt1 | contig 17768 bp, 8 predicted proteins | sample 5400641 | NCBI WGS metagenome assembly WNGF01 (sample SAMN13153371, study PRJNA577476) | soil metagenome | isolation source: 80 cm soil or saprolite under grassland replicate 2 | place: USA:California | collected 2016-06-15
AAGTCGGTGAGCCGACCGCAAGGGGGTAGCCGCCCAAGGTATAACTCATGATTGGGGTGAAGTCGTAACAAGGTAGCCGTAGGAGAACCTGCGGCTGGATCACCTCCTTTCTAAGAGAGAACGTCACGGCACTCGCGCGACCTTCGGGTTTAAACATGCGTGGGATGTTGCCGTGTACCCCGATTGAAGCCTCACCTGGGGCCAAGATCGGGAGCCACGCTCGAAATCTCTTGCTCAAGTCATCGTCATGATGGTCAGGGCCGGCTTAGCCGGTCCGCACGTTCAACCTTGTCCTCGATCTCTTTTCCGGAAATTTTGGATTGGAATGTTAGGGCGCCAGCACAAACTGGGCCTGTAGCTCAGTTGGTTAGAGCGCACCCCTGATAAGGGTGAGGTCGGTAGTTCGACTCTACCCAGGCCCACCACCTTTGCTCATCATGGGGCTGTAGCTCAGCTGGGAGAGCACCTGCTTTGCAAGCAGGGGGTCACCGGTTCGATCCCGGTCAGCTCCACCAATCCTTACCAACTCTGGTCGAGCGTCTCTGTTAGAAGTTGGAGCATCAAGACCGTTGATCCTCCAACCTTGAACAGAAATGTTCTCCGCGTAAGGCGGGGCGTGCGGTCACTGACTGCATGCAAGCGATGTTTGACAACTGAATAGCATTGGGATAATTACAAGGCTAAGTTAAATTTTATGAGTGCCTTAGAATGACTGCGTGCGCGCCGTGAGGCGCGCCAATCAACGTCGTGAGACGCGGCAGTCATGGAGAGGCCAATAAGATTTACGCTAGTGCTCCCGGCGTGAGCCGGATGCGCGGAGTAAATTTTATGGTCAAGCTACTAAGGGCGCACGGTGGATGCCTTGGCAGCAGGAGGCGATGAAGGACGTGGCAAGCTACGATAAGCCTCGGGGAGCCGCAAGCAGGCTTTGATCCGGGGATTTCCGAATGGGGAAACCCTGTACGGTGAACCCGTACAACGGCCCGATGAATTCATAGTCGGGCACGAGCGAACCCAGGGAAGTGAACCATCTCAGTACCTGGAGGAAGAGAAAGAAACCTCGATTGCGAAAGTAGTGGCGAGCGAAATCGCATGAGCCTAAACCAGTCCTACCTTCGGGTAGTGCTGGGGTTGTAGGGCCGGCAACAGTAGAGTTACCAATTCATTTGTTAGTTGAAGCCCTCTGGAAAGAGGGGCCATAGAGTGTGATAGCCACGTAGGCGAAAACAAATGAACTCGAAGCCGGTACCTGAGTACCGCGGGGCACGTGAAACCCTGCGGGAAGCAACGGGGACCATCCCGTAAGGCTAAATACTACCTGCTGACCGATAGTGAACCAGTACCGTGAGGGAAAGGTGAAAAGAACCCCTGCGAGGGGAGTGAAATAGTACCTGAAACCGTGTGCCTACAAGCAGTGGGAGGGCTATGCCCGCAAGGGAATGCCTGACCGCGTGCCTATTGCATAATGAGCCGGCTAGTTATTCTTGTCAGCAAGGTTAAGCGGAAGCGAGCCGTAGCGAAAGCGAGTCCTAATAGGGCGTTAAGTTGGCAGGAATAGACGCGAAGCGGGATGATCTACCCTTGGCCAGGTTGAAAGTGGGGTAACACCCACTGGAGGACCGAACCGGTGTTTGTTGAAAAAAGCTCGGATGAGCTGAGGGTAGGGGTGAAAGGCTAATCAAATTCCGTGATAGCTCGTTCTCTCCGAAATAGCTTTAGGGCTAGCCTCGTGCGATTTGCAGTGGTGGTAGAGATCTGGATGGACTAGGGGGCTTTCCAGCTTACTGAATCCAACCAAACTTCGAATGCCATGGACAACCAGCACGGGAGTCAGACGGCGGGGGCTAAGCTTCGTCGTCGAGAGGAAAACAGTCCAGATCGCCTGCTAAGGTCCCAAAGTTCCAGCTAAGTGGGAAAGGATGTCGGAACGCCCAGACAGCCAGGAGGTTGGCTTAGAAGCAGCCATCCTTTAAAGAAAGCGTAATAGCTCACTGGTCAAGCGGTCCGGTGCCGACAATTCAACGGGGCTCAAGCTGGATACCGAAGCAGCGGATGCGTCGTAAGACGCGTGGTAGGAGAGCATTCTCAGCGGTTTGAAGCGGGATCGGAAGAACCCGTGGACTGCTGTGGAAGAGACCCTGCCGGCATAAGTAGCGATAACGGAGGTGAGAACCCTCCGCGCCGAAAGTCTAAGGTTTCCTGAGGAAGGTTAATCCGCTCAGGGTTAGTCGGTCCCTAAGGCGAGGCCGAAAGGCGTAGCTGATGGACATCCGGTTAATATTCCGGAACTCCCAGGATCTCGTTATCACGATGGGGTGACGCAGAAGGATAGTCCCGGCCGCATATGGCTATGCGGTTCAATGTGTGTAAGCCTGATTCGGTAGGTAAATCCGCCGGGTCTTAAGGGTGAGACACAAAGCAGTCCCGTACGGGGCAAAGGGGATGAGTTCACGCTGCCAAGAAAAACCTCTAAGGAGAGATTCGGGGAACCGTACCACAAACCGACACAGGTAGACGAGGAGAATATCCAAAGGCGCTCAAGAGAACACTCGTTCAGGAACTCGGCAAATTAACCCCGTAACTTCGGGAGAAGGGGTGCCTCACTAGGGTTCATAGCCCGAAGAGGCCGCAGCGAATCGCGCACGGCGACTGTTTAACAAAAACACAGGTCTCTGCAAAGTCTAAAACGACGTATAGGGGCTGACGCCTGCCCGGTGCCGGAAGGTTAAAGGGAGAGGTTAACCGCAAGGTGAAGCTTTGAACTGAAGCCCCGGTGAACGGCGGCCGTAACTATAACGGTCCTAAGGTAGCGAAATTCCTTGTCGGGTAAGTTCCGACCTGCACGAATGGCGTAACGATCGTGCGACTGTCTTAACGAGTGACTTGGCGAACTTGTAGTACCGGTGAAGATGCCGGTTTCCCGCATCTAGACGGAAAGACCCCGTGCACCTTTACTATACCTTCACTATGAATTATGGCATTTGCTGCGCAGGATAGGTGGGAGGCTTTGAACCCAGGCTTTTGGGCTTGGGGGAGCCAACGGTGAGATACCACCCTGTGAATGCTGTGATTCTAACCTACTCCCGTGATCCGGGAGAGGGACATAGTGAGGCGGGTAGTTTGACTGGGGCGGTCGCCTCCTAAATTGTAACGGAGGCGCACGAAGCTACGCTCAGGCTGTTTGGAAATCAGCCGTCGAGTGCAATGGCATAAGCGTGGTTTACTGCGAGACCAACAAGTCGAGCAGTTGCGAAAGCAGGTCATAGTGATCCGGTGGTTCTGTATGGAAGGGCCATCGCTCAACGGATAAAAGGTACGCCGGGGATAACAGGCTGATCGGAGCCAAGAGTTCATATCGACGCTCCGGTTTGGCACCTCGATGTCGGTTCATCGCATCCTGGAGCTGTAGAAGGTTCCAAGGGTTAGGCTGTTCGCCTATTAAAGCGGTACGTGAACTGGGTTCAGAACGTCGCGAGACAGTTCGGTCCCTATCTGGTGTGGGCGTAGGAGATTTGAGAGGGCCTGTCCTTAGTACGAGAGGACCGGGATGGACGAACCTCTTGTGTTCCAGCTGTCGTGCCAACGGCATGGCTGGGTAGCGAAGTTCGGTTGTGATAACCGCTGAATGCATATAAGCGGGAAGCACTCCTCAAGATTAGATCTCCCAATCCAAAAGGATAAAGAAGGGCACAGGAAGACCACCTGTTTGATAGGCTGGATGTGTAAACGCAGTGATGCGTGAGCTTACCAGTACTAATCGCCCGTTCGGCTTGACCATAAAATTTACCCTGCGCATGGGAGAGAAACTGCTCCCTCCTTGTACCCAATGCTATTCGGTTGTGAGACATCGCTCTCAAGTTCTTTCAAGTTTGGCGTAAGTGCTGAAGAGCTCCTTCGCGACCTCTGGTCGCTCAGGACTTCGGCAGCAGGCTCCCGGCGCATGCGCCTCACGCCTGCTAAAACGCCTCAGGTTTCCGGTGATCATACCGCAAGGGAAACACCCGTTCCCATCCCGAACACGGAAGTTAAGCCTTGCTGGGCCGATTGTACTGCACGCGAAAGTGTGTGGGAGAGTAGGTCGTCGCCGGATTAAATAGAAAAGCCCCACGCCTCAAGCGTGGGGCTTTTTGCGTTTGCGACGCATAGGGTTATTGCGTCTCTGCGCGGCTTCGGCATCGAGGTCGGCAATCTTCGATTCCTCTTGAGCCTAGGGAGACCCGCCCATGTAGCGCTCCTCTGAACTATCGCTCAGTCTGCAGCCACTTCACCTCATCCGCGATCAACTGATCCAAGTAAGCCATCTGATCACCAGATAGTCCAGGATGAGGGTCAAATGAATCGGTCCCGGTCGTCGTAGTGCACAGTCACCAAGTTCGCTCACGCGCAAATGGCGGCAAAGACTTTCTGTGCTGCCGCGATCGTCGCGTCAATGTCCCCATCCGTGTGCGCGGTGCTGAGGAATGCGGCTTCGAATTGCGATGGGGGCAGCCAGACGCCCGCGTCCAGCATGCCGCGATGGAAGCGGCCGAAGAGCTCGGTATTGGAGGCCGCGGCGGTGTCCCAGTCGACGACCGCGTGATCGGTGAAGAACCAGGTGAACATGCTTCCCACCTGATTGGCGGTGACGGCAATTCCGGCATCCCGCGCGGCCTTGGTCACGCCGCCCACGAGCTTCGATGCCAGGGTGTTCAGGTTGTCATAGATTTTTTCGCGGCCGCCGCCGAGCGCGCGCAGCATGGCCAGGCCGGCGGCCATCGCGAGCGGGTTTCCGCTAAGCGTCCCGGCCTGGTAGACCGGGCCGAGCGGCGAGATCTGGTCCATCAGCAGCGCGGGCCCCCCGTAGGCGCCCACCGGCAATCCGCCGCCAATGACCTTGCCCAGCGTGGTGAGGTCGGGCTTGATGCCGTAGAGCTCCTGGGCACCGCCATAGCTGACACGGAAGCCGGTCATCACCTCGTCGCAGATCAGCAGCGTTCCCTCACGCTGGGTCAGCTCGCGCACGGCCTCCAGGTAGCCGGGCAGCGGCGGCACGCATCCCATATTGCCGACCACCGGCTCGATGATGACGCAGGCGATCTGATGCTTGAACTTCTCAAATGCCTCCTCCAGCGGGACCACGTCGTTATAAGGCAGAGCAAGGGTGAACTGCACGAACTCTTCGGGCACTCCGGCCGAGCCGGGGATGCCGAAGGTGGCTACGCCGGAGCCGGCCTTCACCAGCAGGGCGTCGCTGTGGCCGTGGTAGCAGCCCTCGAACTTCACGATGTACTTGCGATTGGTTGCAGCGCGCGCCAAGCGGATGGCCGACATGGTGGCCTCGGTGCCGCTGGAGACGAGGCGCACCTTCTCCATCGAGGGGAAGGCGCGGAGGACCTCTTCGGCGAGGTCGGCCTCGAGCGGGGTGGAGGCGCCAAAGCTCGTGCCTCTGCGCGCGGCGTCGATCACGGCCTCGACCACGGAGGGCGCGCAGTGGCCCAGCATCAGCGGGCCCCAGGAGAGCACGTAATCGATGTAGCTGTTGCCGTCGGCGTCGGTCATGCGCGCGCCGTTGCCGCTCACGATCATGGGAGGCTCACCGCCAACCGCGCGGAAAGCGCGGACAGGAGAGTTCACGCCGCCTGGAAAGAATTGTTCGGCGCGCTGCTGCAGGGCGTGCGAGCGATCGAGTTTTCTGGAGGCGGGGACCGTTTTGGCCGGGGCGTTTGCCATATCTGCTGCTCCGCAATTGGATTTCGCGACCCTCCACGATAGCAAAAAAATGCCGCGGGCGGGTGTGATTGCCGCAGCGCGATTACGGCAACTTCACTCTTGCGCGACAATTGGGCAGCTGGAGTTCGTATCGACTGGACATGGCTCGCGGACACATCGCTTCACCACCCCTTCGATTCTTACGGCAACCCCTAGCTGTGAGACTATCTGAACTATCGCGTGCTGGATTTTGAGCCTCCCTCGACCACTGGGTACTGCCCAGATGGCGTCGCGCCTGCCGATAACCGCCGTGGGCGAGGTGGGTGGCCCGACTCGGGGCCACGCCCCGACCGCAAGCCGTCGACAGCACATACGCCGGGCAATTCAAGAATCTTGCCAAGGGGGCAAGCGATGCAGGAGAAAGAAAAGAAAGTCCTCAGGTTTTGTGCGGTGTTGATCGTAGCTGTGATAACGGGCTGCTTGGCGGGTTGCGGCAGCAGCGGCAGCGGCGGCGCCAAGTCCTTCGTGGTGACCGATCCGGGCAACAACCGGGTGTTGATCTACAACCAGCCGAACAGCACCAATCAGGCGGCGACTGTGGTTCTGGGCCAGCCGGATGCTGTCTCAAACATTGCGAACAACGGTGGCCGGAGCGCAAGCACCATGAGCTTTCCCAGCGGGGTCGCGCGAGGGACGCAACACGAGCTTATTGTGGTGGAGGAAGGCAATTGCCGTGTGCTGCTCTTTCAGTCTCCGCTCACCACCGGCATGGCCGCCACCACCATCCTCGGGCAACCGGGCGGGGTCACCGCCAACTGCCTGGGCGGCAGCGCAGCCACGGCAGCCGGTCTATATTTTCCAACCGGAGCGGCAATGGACAGCCATGGCAACCTCTGGGTAGCGGACCAGAGCAACTCTCGCGTGGTGAAGTATCCGCCTCCCTTCACCCCCGGCATGGCGGCCTCGGTGGCGCTGGGGCAGACAACGACGGACGGCGCTAGCGGCACTTACGGCTGCAACCAAGTCGGGAACGGACCACTGCCTCACAAACCAGGCGCACCAACGCCCTCCCCAACATCCAGCACGCTCTGCTACCCACCTCACGTTGCGTTTGACTCAACGGGCGACTTGTGGGTGGTGGACGCATACAACAATCGAGTGTTGATGTACCCGCCCGCGGAGCAGAAGCAGGGTGGAATGGCCACCCTGGTAATCGGGCAGCAGAACTTTCTATCGGGAAGAAGCGGCACTACTAGCACAACTCTTTACTACCCCTGGGATTTGGCCTTCGACTCCGACGGCAACCTCTGGGTGGCGGACTATCTGAACGAGCGCGTGCTGGAGTATCAGCCTCCCTTCACTACCGGTATGGCGGCCTCGGCGGTTCTGGGCCAGACGGATTTCGTTAGCGCCACAGGTGGAACCTCCGCGACCGGGTTTGATGGTCCCTCAGGGTTGGCCTTTGATTTCTCGGGCAACCTGGCAGTCGCTGATTTTAATAACAACCGCACCCTGATCTTCCCGCCGTCAGAGCAGGTCACCGCTGGCAGCGGAACTGTCGTGCTGGGTCAGCCGGACCTGGCCAGTGGAAATAAAAACCAGGGCGGCTCGACCAGCGCTGTTACTCAGTGGCTACCGCAGGGCGTCGTCGCGTATCAGTAATCGCCGCGGGCGGGCCCCGGTGGCCCGGCTCCGGAGCCACGCCCCGGGCGGCAACCACGGGACCACAGGTGAGCGGATACCTCACCCTCCTGCGGCCACTCCAGTTTTCAGTTGTTGAGTTTCCGGGAGCCGGTCAGCTCACGAGTTCAGCCAGATCCGTTGTTCCGAAATTAGAAAATTAAAACGTATATCTGCTGAGCGGTTGCAGTAGAGCAGCCGGCGCCAGATGCCGCATTTCGAAGGACGAATGGCGCGGTTGTTGTCAGTTTCTGCTGTTGTGCTGGGAGTCGCTTTGCAACGCGGCTGTCAAGGCGGTGACCGATAGCAAGCAGGTTGCGGACGTCACCAGGCGCAGGCCCTGCGGCAACGATTCTCCAAAGATGCGCTCGATCTCAGATTTCGAGGGCAGCGCAAAGCATGCGAGCCGCCGGCTTAACTCGTCGCTGAATCCTGCGCTGGACAATGTATAGAGCGCTTCCTTGCGAAGCGTCTCTGGGATGTCACGCCCGTGATCGCCCGTATAAGCCCCGAGTTGGATAATCGCAAACGCCGAGACCGGGGTAAGTTCGTGTGAACCGAGAAGCGTTTCGATCCACTCCGCCGCAGTTTTAGGCGGCACGACGCAGTTCGGCGGTCCGTACAGCGGGATGCGAGCGCCGAGCCTGCCAAGTGACCACAGCAAGGCCCTGTCGCTCGGATCTTTCTTGATCTTCGCAAGCACGTTATGGCCCAATTGTGCTCGAGTTTGCGCTGGGAGATGCTCTAACCCGGCGAGCAGCCGCCAGGTATCGCGCTCCACCTGGGCATTGAGACGCACATTGCGCTTGTTTGCGCCAAGATTGATAGTTGCTCCGTGACGTCGATACAGCTCATGCTGCTGGCTTGCACTGAGTCCCCCCGCGACACGACGTAATAACACCAGCAGCTCAATCTGACTGGGAATTTCACGAGGGAAGACCGGCGCGGACAGGTACACCTTGCGAAGCTGGCTCATGCGAGCCTCGTCTTGATGAGCGCCGAAACCTGGCCGCAAACAGAATCCAGCAAGATTGAGCCAACGGACTTCGTGCTGAGGAGATTTGCCGCGCCCGTCACACAGCTGGGCAAGCGTGTCACCAAATTTTCGGATCGCGGCAATCGGCCAGGCATCCTTGCTGATGCCGACTGCCTCTTCCAACTTGGCGACGAGCTTTTCGGGCGGAACTACTTCGGCGTTTGGAGCTGAGCTATTGCTGAATACTGTTTTGAGTAATTCAGTGGCTGAGTTCAGCGCCTGCTCAGAGATGTTCAGTAGCAGTTCCTGTTGCGACACCGGGGGATGCGCCGTTTTACTCACGTCGCCGATGGCATGACCTTCATTGGCTCGCAGTTCGAATTGCAATCGCCAGCGGTGATCAGTTTCCAGCGACTCGCACCATAACTCAAGTGTGCCCATCTCCGTGAAGTTTGCTCGCAATCGCACAGCGAGTTCCCGTTCGCGCATCTTCTTGCCATAGCGCAGCAGCGTGCCTAATGGGGCGTGGCGATGGATCTCGTCCGGGTTCAGCTCAGCGATCTGCCCATGGGCGTCACGACGAACCGTTGAGCTGTAGAGCGTAAAGGAAACCGGGCGATTGGCGAGCACCGCGAACTCTCGGTTCGGCAGGGGAAGCGTTGTTCCCTCCTCGGTTCCATGCGGCAGTACACACACGCCGCAAATCCCGCGCTCGGCGCGCATGGCGACGTAGTACGTTCGCGCGCTGCCGGCCTTGATCCGGATTCCGCTCCCGTGCCGGATGCTCGCATAATAAGCGGCCCCAGTCGCCACCGCGCTATTCATGTTCTCGCATCCCAGCACTCTGGGCCGCCACGCGGAATCGTCTTGGCGAAACCAGTGAGAGATTGCCTCGACGATTCGTTCGCGAACGATGGGAGCTGCGCAGAAGCCGCCATTGAACAGGATGGCGTCGGGACGAACCATGCGAGTCGATTGGCTTTGCTGTGCCGATGGTGAGGACTGCCGGATTGCCGCCCCTGCGTTGGCGAGAAATGCGGCGAGATGTCTTGTGATGGCCGCATCGGCGGCGTAAGGCAATCCCAGTTCGCGCAGGCCGACGCGGCTCTCTCGCTTCGGAGGTTCCCCCGCAGCAGTGAGCGGCAAAAAGCCGCTGGTGAGCACGTCCCAAATCTCTTCGCGGCTTAGTTCGGCTGCAAGCATCTGTCCGACTATTGCGCGGCCTGACCCCAGAAGCCTGACCGGAAGGCGCTCCAGCGTGGGATCGCCGAGCAGTTGCTCCTTCGCCGCACAGCAGGCGCGCTGCAGAGCGTGGCGTTGGCGGAGAGTGAGCTTTGCATCGCCGATCCTTTCTTCGACACGGTGCGCAAGTGCGATGTCCAGGTTGTCGCCTCCGAGCAACAAGTGCTCGCCGATCGCGGTGCGCTCAAGCTGACAATCTCCGGCGTTTCTGCGAACTCGGATAAGACTGAAATCGGTTGTGCCGCCGCCAATGTCGCAGATCAGAATATGATCGCCGTCGTGCAGCCCCAAAGATTCTAAATTTGTTTCGAACTGCTTGCGATGGCTGGCGATCCAGGCATAAAAGGCCGCCGTCGGTTCCTCGAGAAGCGTGAGATTGATAATTCCTGCGCGCTGCGCAGCTTCCACTGTGAGTTCACGGGCCTCTTCATCGAACGACGCGGGGACGGTGAGGACGATGGCCTGCTTTTCAAAGAGCGTTTGAGAATCTGTGGCGATAGTGTGATTCCAAGCCTGTCGAAGATATGCAAGGTAGCTGGCCGAGGCCTCTATCGGAGACATCCTGGGCTCTGGTGGCTGGGCATCCCATGGCAAAATCGCAGCGTGGCGGTCCACCGCACTTTGGCAGAGCCAAGACTTGGCCGACGATACCTGGCGACCGGGCACAAGGGCTCCCTGATCGCGCGCGAACACACCAACCACCGCTGCCGGATTCTCTTCCCACGGCAGCACGTAGGAATTGGAGGAGAGATCGCCCTCAGAGGGCAAATAAAGAAAAGAAGGCAGCGCTTGAAGCGCGCGCACCTCGCCTTCTGAAACCAGTTGCGGCACATTGAGGGTACGAATCGCGCTGAGTAATTCGCTGCCCTGCTGTTCCTGCCTGTCACAATACGCTACAACCGAGTTCGTGGTACCGAGATCGATCCCAATCCAGTAGCGAGAATGGTCATCCATTACTTTTCCGGCAGCACCGCGATGCCGCTGTTTGGATGCGGCAAGTCACAGCGCGAGCGCAGTTGCAGACTTCACGCACACGCGCTGCAAACCTAGCTCAAGCCCTCATCCTTTCGCTTTTTTCACGAATGTTCAACTCCAGCTTCCAGCGCTGTGCGCCATCGCGAGATACGCACCAGACTTCCAGCGTTCCGAGTTCGGTGATGCGAGTCTCGAGCCGCACGGGCAGCACCTTGCCCTCCTGTCCATCCAGCTTGAGAGTGACCTCGAGCGGACCTAGCTCTTCGATCTCATCCCCCCAATCCTCGAGCAGACTGCCAATTGCATCTTGCTTGCGCACCGTCGAGCTCAGAAAGCGAAACTCGGCAGGCTGTCCCACTACCAATCCGAATTCGCGTGCTGGAATCTGCGCTTCGGTTCCTTCTTCCATGCCGAAAGGGACTACGCAAAGGGCTTTGAGGGGAGCTTCTAACCCGGGCACGGCCGGCATTGCACTTTCTATTCCGATGTAATAAGTGCGTGCCGCGCCGCTACGAATGCGCACGCCGCGCCCGCGCCGCGCCCTGCCATAGTAGGCGGCGCCTCGGGCTACGGCATGCTCCAGGTCCGGCGCATCCAGCACTTCATTGTTTCCGAGCGTTTCGAATCCTTCTTCGGACAGCCAGCCGTTCAGCACATCCACGACACGCCTGCGCAGCATCGCGGCCTTCATTACCCCACCGTTGAACAGTACATGGGTGGGGCAGGCCAAGCCGCTTGGCCCGCGGCGGATATCTTCAAGTTCCGGACTGTTTTTGACCTGTTGCGACAGAAACCGCGCCAGATGTTTTGTGATCGCAGGATCGGCGGCATAGGGCAGCCCTAACTCCTGGAAGCCCACGCGGCGTTGCTTTGCCGGTGCCCCTTCGCTGGCAACTCTGGGGAAGAAGCCCTCCAGCAAAATGCGATCGAGATCATCGCGCATCAGCTCGGTGCTGATGGTGCCACCAATAAGCTTCGTCCCTTTGCCAAGTAGCGTGATCGGCTGCTTCTGGCTCTCTTCATCATTGAAGAGCTTTTCCTTTGCGATCCGGCACTGATGCCAAAGGGCGTGCAACTGCCAAGTATCAATGCGATGCCCGGCAGCTTCCAGCTTTTGTTGGAGCACGCGAGCCAGTGCCAGATCCATGTTGTCGCCGCCAAGCAGGATATGCTCGCCGACAGCAACCCGCTTGAGTTCCAACTCGCCGTTATGCTCGGACACTGCAATCAAACTAAAGTCTGTAGTGCCACCGCCAACATCGCAGACAAGCACAAGGTCGCCAACCTTGATGCGCTCGCGCCAACGCTCGCCCTGAGTTTCCAGCCATGCATAAAAGGCGGCTTGCGGTTCCTCCAGCAGTGTTACAGCGGGCAAGCCGGCGTGCTCGGCTGCGCGGCGCGTAAGTTCGCGGGCTTCTTCATCGAAAGAGGCCGGCACCGTCAACAGCACCTCCTGCTCGGCGAGCGCGCTCTGGTTGTGATCGCCCACATCCCAAACGGTGCGGAGATACTGCAGGTACTGCGACGACGCTTGCAGCGGTGAGATCTTCGGAATCTCCTCCGGGGTTTGCCATGGCAGAATCGCGGTGGTGCGGTCCACTGCGGCATTCGAGAGCCACGACTTTGCGGAGGCGACCAACCGCGCAGGACTCTCCGCGCCGCGCTTGCGCGCCAGTTCTCCGATCACGAATTGCGGTTCACTGTCCCATGGGAGGACGATTGCATCCTTCGGAAAATCGAGGCTGCCCGGAATGTAAAGAAAGGAGGGAAGCAGTGTGCGATCGGCAACTTCGTTGGCGTTCACCAGTTGCGGAATGCTGTGCACGCTAATGGGTCCGCCCTCCTCGGCAGCGGCTTCGCTATACGCCAGTGCCGAGTTTGTGGTGCCCAAGTCGATGCCAACAATGTATTGTGCGTCCAATTGCATCTCCTCTGAGTAAAGCGGCCCCAGCGGCCGTGTTGTATGAATTCGGGTATTCGTGTCAGCTCGAGTATTAAGAAATCTCCACTTCCGCGGGGGCCACGACGGAGCGGCCTGAGCCTTCGGGCAGCGCGGGGAGCTTCACTTCCTGAATGCGCCACCCGCGATGACGCAGCACGCCCCGCATCGGCGGAGCACCGGTAACGTTGCCGATGAGCTTGATGCATGCCGGGTCAAAACCGGCTGGCACCGTCACCGGCTGATCTTCCTCCGAGGCGATGACGGGCTGCAGTTTTACGTAGCGGTCGAGCACCTGGCTGCAGCTATCGTGAATCATGCGCACCGCAGCGCCGAGCTGTGCATCGGGATACCGGGTCACATTTTCCGACAAGAAGTCGATCAGGCGTCCGTCACGCTGCAACAAGGCGAGCATCTGCACTGCGCGATCGCAAGACTCGGCAGCCGGCTTCTCCGCTGCTCGCGCGGGCGACACAGCCGCCGCAGTGGTGCTGGAACGCGGAGCGGAAGAGATACCCAGCTCGCGCAAGATCTCCGCGGAGATCTCTCCATCTATGAGAATTGAGAAAAAAGACCGGAATGCACATGAAATGCGTTTACCTAATCCCGTCATTTGCAAACCTCCAAAACGCTGCTCGACAGATGTACGTTACCAGCTCAACTTATCATGGTTCGAATTCCGCTCGCAGACCTGCACTGTCCTTGGTTCGTTGACAGGGCGGTGAGGCCGTGTTCGGATGGGAAACTGTGAGCCGCAATGCTGTCCTCCCCGTGGATGCGATCTTGCACGAGATTGTCTCTTCTCTGAGTCGCCATTCGAACCTCGTGATCGAAGCCCCGCCCGGGGCTGGTAAGACGACTCGAGTACCACCGGCACTGATCGGTTCCTCCAATTGCATTTTGCGTGGTGAAGTAGTTGTAGTTGAGCCGCGCCGCATTGCAGCACGTCTAGCAGCGAGGCCGGTGGGCTGGGAAATGGGCGAACAACCAGGTGGGACCGTAGACTACCCCGGTTCGAGGAGGTGGCGGGCCAGGGCACACGGCTTTCCATCCAACATCTCCCGTACTCGTCTCTGCCGTTAGAAACGCGTGTAACAAATGCGTTGGAGCTGCTGATTGCCGCAGATGCAGCTTGGTCTTGCAAGCCCAGCTATGAGCGGCACAAATTCGGACGAGCCAGTCCTAAAAAAGGAGATTCCAGCTAAACTCTCCAAGCTGCGCCGCACCATCCATCTCCACACGGCAGCGCATATGCTTGTGGCTTGTTGTGACAAGCGTTGTGACGAGCGTCACTGCTTCATCTGACGGAGGGGTAGTGTACTGGCCCATCAAGACGTAAGGGCATTGGGTGTTTTTGGAATCAGCATTGCATGGATTTTCGCGAAATCAGTAAGAGGAAGTGTTTGAGGGTCGCTATGGATTCCCAAAGTACCGCGCCACCGCTGGCGCGCCGCCGATTTGTCGAGCTGATACTCGGTACCGGACTGATTGCATCTGCGGTGTCTTTCCTCTATCCGATACTCAAATACCTGATTCCCCCCAACTTGCCCGATTTCGGGAACGAGGCTGTGCTGGCTGCGCGCGTCTCCGAGATTAAGCCGAAACAAGGTAAGATCTTCCGGTTTGGCAGCAAGCCGGGGCTGCTGATCGAGTCGACCGCCGGAGAATACTACGCCATGTCAGCGGTCTGTACGCATCTCGGCTGCACGGTGCAATACCGCGCCGACCTACGTCAGGTATGGTGCGCTTGCCACAACGGAATGTACGACATCCATGGCCGCAACATCTCAGGTCCACCTCCCAGGCCTTTAGAAGCATTGGATGTTCAGGTGCGAGGTGACGAGATTGTTGTCCGACGCAAGACGGAGGGCTAGGTGAGCCTGCGTGCATGCCTGAAACAATGGGTGGATGAGAGGTTCGGCTGGGAGGCCCTGACCGCGCCGCTGCGGAAGAAGACGGTACCATTGCACCGCTACTCGTACTGGTACTTTCTGGGTGGAATAACGCTTTTCCTGTTCGTGATACAGGTGGTCACGGGCGCTCTGCTGTTGCTCTACTACCGGCCAGGGGCGAATGAAGCCTTCGAGAGCGTGCAGTTCATCATGACGCAGGTCCAGTTCGGATGGTTGGTTCGCTCGATTCATTCCTGGTCGGCGAACCTGATGGTCTTTACGGCCTTCGCTCACATGTTCAGCGTTCTGTTTCTGAAGGCATACCGGAAGCCGAGAGAGCTGACCTGGCTGAGCGGGATGGTGCTGCTGTTTCTGGTCCTGGGATTCGGGTTTAGCGGCTATCTGCTGCCATGGAACACGCTGGCGTACTTTGCCACGAAGGTCGGCACCGAGATTCCAGGGCAGATCCCGCTGATCGGAAGGCCTACTCTCATCTTTCTCCGCGGCGGTGAAGATGTGACCGGCACAACCCTGAGTCGCATGTTCGGCTTTCATGTGGCGATCCTGCCTGGAATCGCCACGTTGCTGATCATGCTGCATCTCGGGCTTATTCAATGGTTTGGAATCAGTGTTCCTCCCAAGGTCGAGAACGAATGGAAGCAGTCGCCGGCTTCCCGTCGAGAAATGCGCTTTTTCCCGAACTTTGCCTTGCGCGAATTGATGGCCTGGTACGTCGCACTGGCCGCTCTGGGCGCGCTGGCGGCCCTGTTTCCATGGAACCTTGGGGTAAAGGCTGACCCCTTCGCATCCGCCCCTGCCGGGATTAAACCGGAGTGGTACTTCCTGTTCATGTTCCAGTCGTTGAAACTCATTCCCGCCAAGATCATTGGTTTAGATGGCGAATTGCTTGGAATTCTCAGCTTCGGCGCTCTCGCCGCCGTTGCCGTGCTGTTGCCATTTCTGGACCGGAAAAAGCCTTTCAACACCAGCCGCTGGATCACCGGTGCAGGCGTGCTGGTGCTCACTTATATGGTGGCGATGACTATTTATGGGCATTTCGCGAGGTAAGGACGGCGTGATCTCGGCGCATCTCAGTTCCGCGCAGTTACGTAGAATTTCCGGCACCATCGTCTGCTGGGCGGGACTCGTGATCGTTGGCAGCATGGGTCTTTGGGCGCAGACGAAAGACTCGTGTATGGATTGCCACCAGAACCTGCCCGAGCCTTTCGGAGTTGCAGCCGAGAAGTTCACGGAAGATATCCATTCGCAGAAGGGACTGACTTGCGCGAGCTGCCATGGCGGCGATCCTACCGCCGATGATCCGGAAAAGGCGATGAGCCGGGCCGCGCACTGGAAAGGGAAAATCGACCGGCACCAGGTTCCAGAGCTTTGTGCTTCGTGCCACGCCAATGCCGAGCTGATGAAGACGTACAACCCTAGCATCCGGGTTGACCAATTTCAACAATACAAGACCAGTGTTCATGGCCGGAAGTGGGCTGCGGGCGACGTGAAAGTGGCTGTCTGCACGGACTGTCACAGCGTTCACGATTTGCGAAGTCCGAGCGACCCGCGCTCAACGGTCCACCCCACAAACGTTGCCGCTACCTGCGCCCATTGCCATGCCGATGCTGGCTATATGAAGAGCTATGGCATCCCGGCCGATCAGTTCTCCAGTTACAACCGGAGCGTGCATCACGACGCCATGGTGGTGCGGGGGGACCTGAGTGCACCGACGTGCACGACCTGTCACGGAAATCACGGAGCCGCGCCTCCGGGCGTGGAGTCGGTGGTGAACGTTTGCTCGACCTGTCATGTGTTTCAGGCCCAACTATTCGAGAAGAGTCCGCACAAGACGGCGTTTTCGAAAGGCGGATTTCCCGGCTGCGTGACGTGTCATAGCAACCATGAAATCAAGCATCCGACCGATGAGATGATCGGTACCGACAGCCATTCGGTTTGCATCCGGTGCCATACGGAGGGCGATGCTGGCTACAAGATCGCCGCGGACATGAAGACGAAACTGACGGAGCTGGATTCCGCGCTGACGAGATCGAATTCCATTCTCGGCACGGCCGAGCGGGCCGGGATGGAGGTCGGCGAGGCAAAATCGCAGGCCAGCCAGGCGCGGGATTTTCTTCTGAAGTCGCGGGTGACGATTCATACACTCGATTCCGCTGAGCTGGATCGAGATGTAACGCCGGGCTTGAAGCTGGCGAAAGAGACCTTTGCGGCGGGCCAGCGTGCTCTAGACGAAAGACGCTTCCGCAGAGTCGGGCTCGGAGTATCGCTGATCGCAATCGCCATCGTTCTGCTCGGGCTGAGACTATATATCCGCCAGATCGAAAGTGAGTGAGGATACCTCAGCAAGGCGGTCGAATGCCCCCCGGACAGAAGGGTGGGATTTCGCTTGCGACAAGGCGGCGGACCATACACGTCCGGAGCGCCCGTCATTCAAATGGGCAATCCGAAAGTTGACTGGTCGGGTCGAGGACTGGCGCGGTATTCCGAAGGTCCAGCCTAGCTTGTTGCTCCCCGTTTCCTCTGGGAGTGCCTCAATAGCCAAACCGTGAATCCGTTTCCAGCCCCCGCCACATCGCACCCAGCGTGCGGATTTCCCGCACTGGGCGCACCTGTTTGCTTTGTGTCAAGAGTTATGTGGCCTATCGTGCTGGAGCGACTTTCGCACCTGACCATCGACGGAGCTGGTAGTTGTTAAACAGACCCAGCCGACCATATAGCCATTCGCTACTCCATCGCGTCCAGCCGAAACCTTTGCGGCCCCGGGCTCGCATCAAATGCCGCCGTACCTTCTCCTCTACCCAGCGTTTGACCACCCCAAAACAAATACTCGAATGGCCGACCCGAAAGTAGTTCACCCAACCGCGCAGAACCGGATTGATTTTCGCAATCACAGTTTCGACAGGCCAGCTGACGTGCTGTCGGAAGATCTCCCTGAGCCTTTCAAACAGCGCTGTCCGCTTCTTCAGCTTGGGCGCATAGTAGGGTCGCCACTTCCGCTGAAGGCTCAGTACACGCCGATATTCAAAACCCAGAAAAGTGAAGCTCTCTCCCTTCTTCAGATCCACCATCCGACTCTTGTCCTCGTTGATCTCAACGCGGAGCTTTGCGAACTCCTCGCGCACCCGTCTGTCAATCGCCTTCACCAGCCAGTCACTCCGCCGTTCAGCGTCGATCAAGATCACCATATCGTCCGCAAAACGTGCATACTGGACGTTAGTTGACTTGCCCCTTCGCGTGGTATCCACCGCCTTCTCCAGCATCCGGTCTACCTCATTCAGATAGAGGTTACTGAGCAAAGGTGAAATCACACCGCCTTGGGGAATGCCTTTCTTCCCAGTCGCTTTCAGAATCATCT
>WNGF01004700.1_pt1 | contig 17765 bp, 19 predicted proteins | sample 5400641 | NCBI WGS metagenome assembly WNGF01 (sample SAMN13153371, study PRJNA577476) | soil metagenome | isolation source: 80 cm soil or saprolite under grassland replicate 2 | place: USA:California | collected 2016-06-15
GGAACAGCGGCCGCGTCCCGAAATCCTTGTCCAGGATGTAGTAGGCGCTGCCGTGCAGGTAGACGACCGCCAGCCCGGAAGGGGGCACATCAGCCGGGGGCTGCCACACGTCGCAGAGCAGGGCCCGGCCGGTGCCCGGTACGAACCCGAACACGACGTCCTGGCGCAGGCGCGGCTCGGGGACGGTGGGCAGCCGTCCGCGCCACCAGCGGCTCACCATCCTCGCCTGAAGTTGGGTGGGGATCCGCTTGGCCCAGTCGGGGCCGAGGGCGGCGGCCAGGTCGGCGCGCACCAGGCCCAGACGCGCGATGACTATGGTTGCTCCGAGGCTGGCGAGGCCGGCCGGCACCGCCATCCACCACGACTCGAGCAGCACGCCCAGGATGACGAACAGTAGCCCCGCGGCGGCGATGAACGGGGTGAGCGCCCCGGCGGCCACCTTGGGAAGGAACAGGTAGATGCCGACGGGTCGCCACCGGAACGGCAGATAGAGCAGACCGGTCCACGCCAGGAGCAGGACCGCGATCCCGACACCCAGTCCGTGCAAGACGCCAACCATGGCGACTCCTCATCTCGGGCGCCGGCCGGGCTTCCGGCCCGGTCCGGTCGACCCTGTGCCCCGGAAGCGAGACCGGCTGCTCCCGACGAGCATCAGCATGCCCCTGCCAGCGATTACTGCATAGGGCCGAAGGCCCTGCCGAATCGGGGCCGGGGGACTCCAGGTCCGGGGGGAGCGGCGGCCGACCAATCAACGCCGCTCATGGGCTCGCCTGCCATCAGGGCCCGGAGGTCCCCCTCGGAGCGGGGCCGACGACCCCTGTACCCCATGTCCTCAGGTGAGAGGGTCGATGTGGCCGCCGGGTGCGGAGGGCGGTTTGGGGTGGCCAGGCAAAGCAAGGAGGTGCGGCCATGGCGACAAGGACTAGTTACGAGGAAGGGAACGCCGGTACAAGAAGCGAGGGTGTGACCCGCGCAGTCCGCGAGGACGGCCGCCTGTTGAGGTCTCGTCTGACGAGCGAGCAGGTTTGGCAGGCGATTGCCAAGGCATCGTTCGCCGTCATCGGTTATGTCACCCCGCGAGGGGAGCCACGATCCAGCGGCGTCATGTACAAGACCGTCGGCCGGCGGCTGTACGTGGCGGTGGCGCCCGACAGCTGGAAGGCGAAGCATGTCGCCGCGAGCGGTCGGGTCGCGGTGACGGTGCCGGTGCGCCGGGGTGGGATCCTGTCGCTGGTGGCGCCCATCCCGCCCGCAACCATCAGCTTCCGCGGGACGGCCGTCGTTCACCCGCCCGGCTCACCACAGGCTCTCTCACTGTTGAAGGAACTGGGTTCCCTCATCCCGGTAGAGCGGCAGACCTCCGGCTCCATCATCGAGATCGTTCCCGAGGGCGCGTTCGTGACGTACGGCCTCGGCGTCTCGTTGATGAAGATGCGCGACCCCGTCGCCGCTCGGGCGCGCGTGCCTGTGTCACAGGAAGGAAGGACATGATGATCCGGTCACTCACCGAGCCAAAGTTCGGGCACTCGAATCACCGGGTCCTGGGAATCGATCAGCTTGCGATGAAGGCCAGAATCGGCCAGCGGGCGTGCGCGACGAATTGCACGCCCTTGGCGTGTCGACCCATCCCACGTCAGATCGTCCCGTTGCGGATGCTCTGGGCGCCGTTCCATATGGCGACGGCGAACCTGCCGTTTATCCGCGCGACGCCGTGCGCTCGTCGCCCAAGTCGCTTGTCATATCCGAACGGAGATGATGACGCATGACAACGTCTAGTGCTGACGGGGTTAGGCCAGAACTAATGTCGATTCGAGACGTGTCCCTCTTCGTCGAGGTCGTCGGACACGGATACCCGTTGCTGCTGATGCACGGCGGCCCTGGGGCAGATCACTGGACGATGTTGCCGTTGCGGCGATGCGCGGACCGGTTCACCCTGATCTTCTACGACCATCGCTGCAATGGACGCTCAAAGGGCGCTCCGGTCTCGTCCATGACCTGGGAGAACCTGACCGCAGACGCCGACGCCCTGCGCCAGAAGCTGGGTTTCGAACGGTGGGCCGTCCTCGGGCATTCGTTCGGCGGCAAGGTCGCCCTGGAGTACGCGCTGCGCTATCCAGACAGCCTGTCGCACCTCGTCCTGCTCGACACGGGCGGCGACAGCCGTTGGGCGCAGGAGTACGCGCCGGAGCTCCTCGCCAGACGCGGCTTCAGCCCCAAGATCGTGAAGCTGGCCCGGCGCTTCTACAACGGGCAGATAGCGCCAAGGGAATTCGTGCCAGCCCTGATGAGGCTTGGAAGCGCGTACTACCACCACCCCAGCCTCTTGCTCGTGGCGCGCGAGATGATCCAGGGGGAGTGGCGCTCGAAGCCCCGGCCCGAGGCGCTCATCTTCGCGGGCCCCCATCTGCTCAAGGGCTGGACGGTCATGGACCGCCTCGGCGGGATCAAGGTGCCGACGCTGGTGATGGCGGGGCGTAACGACTTCCTCTTCCCGCCAGAGCATCAGGTTGAACTTGCGGCTGGCATACCGAACGCGCGCCTCCGGATCATTGAGCGCGCTGGCCACAATCCGCACTCGGAGCGGCCCGCCGAAGTCATGGAGGCCCTCAGGGACTTCATCCCCACCGACGTGGCCATGTTGGCTGCAGCAGAGGCTCCAGCCGCGGGGAGGTGAGGACGGTGCGAACGATCGGCGTTGTCAGCGACCGCTCGTGCGACGAGATCCCCGTCTCCCATCGAGACCTGGTCGAGTGCCCGCCGGTCGCCGCCCTCACTACCGTCATGCCCGACGGCTATCCGCAGACCTCGGTCGTGTGGTGCGATGCCGACGGCGAGTGCGTGCGGGTCAACACGATGCGCGGCTTCGCCAAGGAGCGGAATATACGCCGCGATCCGCGGGTCACGGTCCTCTGCTACGACCCGCGCCAGCCCCTTCGCTATCTCGAGGTTCGCGGCACGGTGGTAGAGATGACCGAGGAGGGCGCGACCGAGCACCTGGACGAGCTCGCCTCCAAGTACGCTGGCCGGCCGATCCGCTACTTCGGCGACGCCATCCCGGCGCGCTTCGCCGAGACAGAGATCCCGGTCCTGTGCCGGATTCGGCCGACCCATGTCGTTGCGCTCGACGCGTCGGGGAGGGAGGGAAGGGAGATGACCACGCTCCTCGCCCCCGAGACGCTCCCGATCCCCGCCTCGCACCTCGACCTCCTGACCCGACCGATCCACGGGGTGCTTACGACGATGGGTGGCGACGGCCAGCCCCAGTCGAGCCTGGTATGGGTCGACGTCGACGGCGCGTGCGCCCGCGTCAACACCACGCTCGAGCGGCAGAAGGGTCGCAACCTGCTCGCCAACCCGAAGGTCAGCCTGCTGGTCGTCGACCCTGAGGACACGGCCCGGTTCATCCAGATCCGCGGCGACGCGGAGCTCGTCTCCGACGGCGCGGTCGAGCACCTCGACGCGCTGACTCGGAAGTACACCCGCCACCCCGCGTACTACGGCTACATCTACCCGGTCGGGCAGCGGTCGCACGAGACGCGAGTCATCTGCCGGATCCACGCCCGGCGGGTCACCCTCGACGCGATCCACGTCTGAGCCCGGGACCCAAGGAGGAGATCATGAGGAAGCTGCGCAGCGCGCTGATCGGCCTAGGCGACAGCCACGGTCTCTGAACTATTGCCCAACTTTTGCCCGACTGAGGAGACCCAAGAGAACCTTGGGCGATCTCGCATGGCCTATGACCAGCGAAGATGACCTCACGCGGCCCCCTTCGCCGTAGCTCATAACCCAGAGGTCGAGAGTTCAAATCTCTCCCCCGCAACAAAAAGCCCTGGTCAGAGTGTATGTCCGGACCAGAGATCTTACGTTGGTTGAGGGTTTGGCCGTGAGCATGGAGTGGCTCGACGAGAACGAGTGTGGGCAGGGATCGGGATCTGCTCCCCCGAGGAGATGTCATTGACCGAACTCACCACAATCCTCAGCGCTCTCGGGCTCACCCAGGCTGATCTGGCCCATGCGACGGGAGCCTCGGAGCGCTTGGTCAGGAACTGGAAGAAGGCCTCGGCCATCCGCCCCGAGTACGAGGAGAGGCTCCGGGACGTCCGTGACATTGCCCTCATCTTGCGGGACTCGCTCACCCCGCGGGGGGTGGGGCAGTGGCTCAGGGCGCGCAACCGGATGCTGGGGGGCCGCCGACCCCTCGAGCTCATCCACGAGGGTGACCTGGCGAGGGTCAGGGAGGCCGCCCTGGCCTTCGTCGACGGGGCCTACGTCTGACTCGAAGCACGATGCTATGCGAGGCCTAATGCTGGGACCACCCTGCGGGGAAGGGCGGGCACCAGCCGGCCTTAAAGAAGGGCAGTGGCCTCCTGCGCCGACCTTCTGCACTGCTCTAGCGTTGGGACTTCACCGTAGATCAGCGGGGCCATGGCAGCCCATCCGGCAGCGAGAGCCTCCTGACAGGGATGAGACGCATCGAGGATCGGACTCACCGCGTAAGCCCCGCCGGCCGCTCGGTAATGGGCCCATCTCCACTTCCGGGAGATGGCAGGGGAGGCCGTGTGGCAGCGGGTGCTCAGGTTCCGAACGGTGTCACAAGGGGGAAGAATGCATTGTCTGGAGACCGGAAGGCAGACGTGCGAAGCGAGCCCGATGCGCCACGGACCGAGGTGTACGAGCAGCTCCGGCCGCTGCTGTTCTCCATCGCCTACGGCATCGTGGGCGGCGTCAGTGAGGCGGAGGACATCGTGCAAGAAGCCTTCTTGCGATTTCACCGGGAACAGCGGGAGGAAGCGGACATCGAATCACCCAGGGCTTGGCTGTCCACCGTCACCACGCGGCTCGCCATCAACCACGTGCGCTCGGCCCGCGTGCGCCGCGAGACCTACGTTGGCACCTGGTTGCCGGAGCCGCTGCTGACCGATCCGGCGCCCGACGCGTCTCAGTTCGCCGAGACGGCCGACTCGCTATCCATGGCGTTCCTGGTCCTGCTGGAGAGCCTGAGCCCCGTCGAGCGGGCCGTGTTCCTCCTCCGGGAGGTCTTCGATTACGACTACGACGAGATCGCCGAGGTCGTGGGCAAGACCGAGGAGAACTGCCGCCAGATCGCCTTGCGGGCCCGCCGACACGTCGAGGCGCGCAAGCCGCGGTTCGAGACCTCGCGCGAGCGGCGGGAGGAGCTCGCTCGGCGCTTCTTCGAGGCGGTGGGCGAGGGGGACACCGAGGGGCTCCTCCTCCTGCTCGCGGACGATGTCATCGTCTACAGCGATGGCGGGGGAAAGGCCTCGGCGCTGCCGCACCCGGTCTCCGGGCGCGACCGGGTTCTGCGGCTGCTGATGGGATTCTCCCAGTGGATGGAGCAGCTGCGCGCCGACGGGATGCGGCTCGCGGAGGTCAACGGACAGCCCGGGGCGGTGCTCTTCGACCGCGACGGTCGGGCCGTCCTGGTGATCTCGCTCGACATCGCCGACGGGGTGATCCAGGCATTCCGGGGCATCAGCAATCCGGAGAAGCTTCGCCACCTCCACGCGGCCGGCCGACGTCCCCGGCCGCGTGATACCTGAGGAGCCCCTTACCTGCAGGAACGAGTTCACCCCTCGATCGGCGGCCACAACCTCGATGTCACATGGGGAGGCCGTGCGTTGTCTGATTAGGAGGACCACGACCAAGGAGGTTGCCATGAAGATCTTCGTCGCCGGGGCGACCGGAGCTCTGGGGGGTCGGCTCGTCCCCATGCTCGTGGAGCGCAGCCACACGGTGGTCGGCACCACCACCACGCCCGCCAAGGTAGAGGGACTTCGCAAGGCCGGCGCCACGGCGGTGGTGCTCGACGTCCTCGACCGCGACGCCGTCATCGGTGCCCTCACCGAGGCCGAGCCCGATGTGGTGGTCCACCAAGCGACGGCGCTCTCGGGGTTCACCGACTTCCGGAAGTTCGACGAGGGGTTCGCGGCCACGAACCGGCTCCGGACGCAGGGAACCGACAACCTGCTCGAGGGGATGCGACGGGTCCCCGTTCGCCGGATCGTCGCCCAGTCCTACGCCGGTCCGGGCGTCTTCGCCAGAACCGGCGGGCTCGCCAAGACCGAGGAGGATCCCTTCGACCCAGATCCCCCCGCGGCGATGCGCCGAACTGTGGAGGCCATGGCGTACCTGGAGCGCGCGATCCTGGATGGCGACGGGATCGAGGGCACGGTCCTTCGGTACGGAGGCTTCTACGGACCTGGTACGGGGCTCGGCGAGGGAGGGCTCCAGCTCGAGGGCGTCCGGCGTCGCCGCTTCCCCATCGTCGGTGGAGGAGCCGGGGTGTCGTCGTATATCCACATCGACGACGCTGCGGCGGCGACCGTGATGGCCATCGAAGAGAACAAGCCGGGCCTTTACAACATCGTGGACGACGAGCCGGCGGCGGTCGCGGAGTGGCTCCCGGCTCTGGCCGATGCGATCGGAGCCAAGCCCCCCGGGCGAGTGCCGGTGTGGCTGGGTCGTCTCTTCGCCGGAGAGCTTGGGGTGGTCATGATGACGGAGTCCCGAGGCGCCTCCAATGCCAAGGCCAAGCGGGACCTCGGCTGGCGGCCGTCCTATCCGAGCTGGAGAATCGGCTTCAGGACGGGGCTGGGCAGTTCTGGAGCCACCAGGGCGGCTTGAAGACACGCCGTGACTGGCCTGACGAAGACGGCAGATTTGAGAAGGGGCCAATGCCGGGTCGAGGAGGGATCAGGTGGCGGTTGACGGATCCACGAGTGTCTGTGTGACGGAGAGGAGGCGATCGGGATGAAGGCACACGTCAGCGGCATCACGCTCGGGGCCGAGGACGTCGAGCGGTCCAAGCGGTTCTACGGCGAGGGCCTCGGCTGGCCCGTGGCGATGGACACGCAGGGCTACGTGGCGTTCAGCATCAATAACGGCTCGGCGGTGCTCGGGCTCCTGTCCAGGGAGGCCCTGGCCGGCAACGCCGGCGTCCCGGCCGAGGGGAGCGGCTTCGGCGGGGTCGTCCTGTCGTACGTGGTTTCCTCGAACGAGCGGGTGGACGAGATCCTGTCCGAGGCGGAGGCAGCCGGGGGCCGGATCGTCGAGCCCGGCCACGACAAGTGGGGGAGCTACGGCGGCCACTTCGCCGACCCGGACGGCTACCTGTGGAGCGTGGGGGTCGGGGCCGGCCAGCCCATCGCGGCCGAGTAGTCGGGGCCCCGAGGGCGGGCTCTCCGTGGCCGGCCGGCCCGCTGGCCGACGTCTGCTCGGACGGCAGCTCGCCGTCGAAGGGGAGACGCTCATGAGGAACTCGCTCGCCCGAGACCGCGAAGGCGGCCCCCGCCCGACAGATGGAGACACGATGAGCATGGCCACGAGGACGGACACACAGTCGCCCGCGCTGCACGTTGCCGACGGCCACGATCTGATCCGCGTGCACGGCGGGAGAAGAACCTCAAGGACATCAGCATCGAGATCCCGAAGCGCCGGCTGACGGTGTTCACCGACGGCTCCGGCTCGGGCAAGAACTCTCTGGTGTTCGAGACGATCGCCGCGGAGTCGCAGCGAGCTGCGCTGATCGTTCGGCGATCGCACCGGAGGTCAAGCGGCTGGCGCAAGGAGGTGGTTGGCAATGGCTGAGAGGAAAACGGCAAAGAGGCGCACGCAGAAGTCCGCCAAGAGCACCACCGCGATCAACAAGACGTTCAAGGGATTCACGGACGAGGAACGAGCCGCGATGAGGGAGCGCGCCCAAGAGCTGAAGGGGGCCGCGCGCCGCGGCCCGCGCGGGAAGAAGGACAAGGCGGACGGGGAACGCGACGTGCTCGCGAAGATCGCCGAGATGCCGGAACCGGATCGCGCCATGGCCGAGCGGCTCCATGCGATCATCAAAGCCAGCGCGCCAGCCCTCTCGCCGAGAACCTGGTACGGGATGCCCGCGTATGCGAAGGACGGCAAGGTCGTCTGCTTTTTCCAAAGCGCGCAGAAGTTCAACACGAGGTACGCGACGTTCGGCTTCAGCGACGAGGCGAACCTCGACGAAGGCGCCCTGTGGCCGGTCGCCTTCGCGCTGAAGAAGTTGACGGCCACCGAAGAGGCAAGGATCGGCGCGCTCGTGAAGAAAGCGGTGAGCTGAGGACTGATGTTGCCACCTCGACGAGCCGACCACCGGCCCGCACCTCGCCGACGTCGAGCAGCTGCTCGGCCTGCTCGACCGGCTCGTCGACTCCGGCAAGTCGGTCATCGTCATCGAGCACCACCAGGCGGTCATCGCGCACGCCGACTGGATCATCGACCTCGGCCCCCGGCGCCGGCCACGACGGCGGCCGGATCGTCTTCGAGGGCATACCTGCCGACCTCGTCGCCGCCCGCTCCACCCTCACCGGCGAGCATCTCGCGGCCTACGTCGGCACCTGACCGAGGCCCTCGCGGAGACCGTGAGACGAGTCCGGGTCCGACTGTACGGATGGGGTGGATCACCTCGCATCCGTCATGAGGCTGGAGCTGTGAGCGGCCGCATCCGTCGGCCGGGCTCGCCGAGGCGCGGGCGGACCGGATACGGCAAGTTGACGGATGCGAGGCGCAGGGAGCGATCGTTTGGACCGGGTCCATGAACCTCGCGCCGTACCGAGCGTTGCTCCGCGAGCGCCGGACTCGTCGCCTGCTGGTCGGCCTCGGCGTCTCCGCGCTCGGCGACGGGATGAGCACGGTGACAATTGCCTGGCTCGCCGTGCGGCTGGCTCCCGCCGGCGAGCTCGGGGTGTTCGTCGGCCTCGCCGTCGCCTCCTACACGTTGCCCGGGGTGATCGGCGCCCTCGCCTTCGGTCGGCTCCTGCGAGCTCGCCCGGCTCGGGCGCTGGTGCTCGTGCACTGCCTGCTGCGGGCGGGGTTCCTGGGCGCGGTTGCGGCGCTGTGGAGAACCGGGGCGCTCGCGCCGGCTGCGTACGTCGCGCTGCTCGCGGGATCCTCCCTGCTGTGGGCGTGGGGCAACGCCGGACAGTACACGATGCTTTCCGAGCTGGGCGGGCCCGAGGGCCGGCTGGCCATCAACTCCCTGGCGACCGCTCAGGTCTCGTTCGCCGTGATCGTCGGCCCGTTGGTGGCGGGCATCCTGATCGGGTGGATCGGGCCGGGGTGGCTGATCGCGCTCGATGCCGCCTCGTTCGCCTTTCTCGGCGTCCAGGCCTGGCGGACCCCAACCGGCGAGGCGGCGACGGAGCAGCCGGTCGACCCGGCGGCCGCCGAGTCGGGGTTCCGCTTGCTGGTGCGTCGCCGCGATCTGCTCGGCCTCACCGCGCTGACGTGGGTGTTCTTCTTCCTCTACGGGCCCGTTGAAGCCGCCCTGCCGGTCTACGTCGCGCACGACCTAGGCGCGGACGGGGCGCTGCTCGGCGCGTACTGGATGGCGTTCGGCATCGGTGCCCTCGCGGCGACGCTGGTCACGGGGACGCTTCGAAGTGGCGACATCAGGCGGGCCACGCTGCTGATCGTGGCGGGCTGGGGAGCGTGCCTGCTCCCGTTCGCCTTCGCTCCGGTCGGCGTCACGCTCGTCTGCTTCGCGGTCGGCGGGCTCATCTACGGGCCGTTCATCCCGCTCACGTACGCCCAGTACCAGTCAGCGACCCCGCCGGCCAGCCTGCCCTCGGTGCTGGCCGCCCGAAGCGCGATCGTCCTGCTCTCGACCCCGCTCGGCACCGCCATCGGTGGTCCGCTCGTCGGCAGGCTCGGCGCGTCGGAAACGCTCGTGGCCTCCGGGGCGCTGACCGTGTTGCTCGCCGCCGCCGGCCGGTTCCTATGGGCGAAGACGTGGGCCCATCGGTGAGGAGAGCCGGTGCGGTCGAGTCGATGGGAAGGAGATGAGTTCGCACATGATTCCCCTTCCGCCATCGGCGTGGCCCGAGTCCCTGCGCGTGAGCCTCGGCATAACGAGAGTCCGCTGGTCAGCGAGTTGCGGAGAGAAGGGTTACAGCGTACGAACACCGGAGCCGGGTCCGGAGCTCTGGGTAAGCACCCGCTCCTCGGGACGGGTGGCCTGAAGAGGGCCCGATCCCGATAGCCCGGGGTGGCGGGTAATCCATCACAATTCCATCAGCCCTGATAGCCGCCTATCTCGCCTCGCGGGGCACGACCAGGCCTGATTCGTAGGCGGCGATGACCGCTTGTGTCCGGTCGCGTAGCCCGAGCTTGCTCAGCACATGGCTAATGTGTGTCTCACCGTCTCCTCGGTGACCACCAGCTGGGCTGCGATCTCCTGGTTGGACAGGCCCTCGGCTAGAAGGCGCAGAACCTCCGTCTCGCGCGGGGTGAGCGTGGCGAGCGCTCCCGTGGACGGGGCATCTGGCTTGGGGAACAGCTGCGCGAATTCGCTGATGAGCCGGCGCGTGACGGCGGGCGCGAGCAACGCGTCGCCAGCGGCGATGACCCGGACGGCGTCGAACAGCTGCTCGGCGGTGACGTCCTTTAGCAAGAAGCCGCTGGCACCCGCGCGAAGCGCGTCGTACACGTACTCGTCCAGGTCGAAGGTCGTGAGGATGAGGATGCGTGGCGCGTGAGCTCCGGAGCCGGCCAGATGTCTGGTCGCCTCGATGCCGTCCATGCCCGGCATGCGGACGTCCATGACGACGACGTCGGGTCGTCGGTCGCGGCAGATCCGCACGGCCTCTGTCCCGCCAGACGCCGTGCCCACGACAGTGAAGTCTGGCTGGCTCTCCAGTAGCGAGGCGAAGCCGTCGCGTACGACCTGTTGGTCGTCCACGACGACGATCCGCACCTGCGCCGGCTTGGCGGTCAACCGGGCGCCTGGGCCTTGGCGGGCAGCGTGGCCTCGATGAGAAACCCACCTCCGGCTGCGGGGCCGGTCCGCAGTTTGCCACCGACGGCTGCGGCCCGTTCTCGCATCCCGGACAACTCGTGGCCGCCATCCGGCGGGCCCGAGGGAGGGCCGGGTCCATTGTCGCGGATGCGAAGCCGCAGGGCGTCGTCGGTGAAGTGCAGCTCAACGTCGACGGCCGCGCCTGGCGCGTGACGCCTGGCGTTGGTGAGTGCTTCCTGGACGATGCGGCGGCGAGCTCCACGCCCGGATCCAGGGTGACCGGCGGCCCGCGGAGGATCAGGCGAGCCCCCGCACCGGACGCGTCCCGGGCCTCGTCCAGCAACTCGTTGAGCTGTCCCAGGCCGGGCTGGGGTCGCCGCTCGGCGAAGTCGGTCGGCACGTCCTCGCGGAGCACGCCGAGCAGCCGCCGCATCTCGGTCAGCGCGGCCCGCGCGGTGTCTCCGATGGCGGAGAGCCTTTGCGACCCGGCGGCGGGCATCCCGGGGGTGGTGAGCCGCGCGCTCTCCGCCTGCACGGCGACGATGGAGATGTGGTGGGCGACCACATCGTGGAGCTCGCGCGCGATGCGCGCCCGCTCGCCGCGAGCGGTGTGCTCGATCAGCGTTTGGGCGATGACTTCCCGCGCCGCCCTGTTCTCCATCGCCTCCTTTCGCACCCGCGCCGCGATCCCCGTCAGGGCGGCCGCCGGGGCCAGCGAGGCCAGCAGCACGGTCAGGACCCCTCTGTCAGAACCGATGGGGCGAGCACCCACGAGCGCAAGCACCAGGAACGGGACAGCCAGCCCCACGGACAGCAGTGCTGTTACGTCTCGCCGTGAGCTGCTGCGGCCGAGCCGGTACAACACGATGAGCTGTGCGCCCAGGCCCGCCACGGTCAGGGCGTGAAACCCCGCCAGCGACAGCACGGTTGCGGCCGTGATGGCTATGGCGGCTCCGGCCGGATCCAGGAACGCGAGCGGCAGCGTGGTGGCCAGCGCGACCAGGGCGAGCGCGAGGCCGAATTGCGCGGTGGCGCCGGTGACCGCCGCCCGCGCGATCGACTCCGCCAAGGCGAGCAGCCCCAGCGCTGCTCCGGCGACCGTGAGCGCCTGCTGGGCCGACGCCAGCTGCCGCCCTCTCTCCGCCCACCCCTTCCACCAATCGCGCGCTTCGCCCACGGAGCCATTGTCACCCCCGGTTGGGCTGCCGTCGTCGCTCCCGCGAGGGATGCCGCGCCGCCGATATCGCTCTTGCGATGGACGGCGAAGATGGCTCCCCGGCGTGACGACAACCGGGCTCCTGCTCCCTAGCCTTCGAGACATGGAAGCGACCATCGAAGTGGCCGACCTTCGCAAGCGATTCGGGCCTTGGGGGCCCCTAGGGCCGGAGGCGTACGGGCGGACGATCCGGATCGTCCCATAGGTAGTTCACGTACTTCCATCTCAAACGATCCTGGAACTCCGTAAAAACCAGCGGGGCGGTCAGAACGGAGTAAGCGAGGCTTCCCCTGCCCTGAGGAATCTGGTACAGATCGCCGAGCAGCCTGCCGTACGACGCCATCAGCAGCGCTTCGGGGGCGTTGCCGATGACCAGGACCTTGGCGACTCCGTCGTCAAGGAGCGAGGCCAAGACGTCGTCGGCGCCGGGGGCCGGCGTAGCGTGTGTCCCGAAGCCAGCGTGGACGAGCACGGCAGTTTTGCCCGAACGCTGAACGACTGTCCCTCCTCCCGGAAGTCATTCTGGGGGGAAACCCCAAACTCGAGGCTCAGCGAGAACGGCCACTCATACGTGGAGTACATCGTCCCGACCAAGAGGTACGCTTCATCCGTCCCGTCGCGAACTCCCTGGAGAGGGACGCGGCGTCCACTCGTCGCTCGACGCGGAAGTCGTGCGCAGTCAAGAGCGATTCGACGAGCTCTACGAAGACGTCGGGCTCGAGATATCCGAGTTCGCAGCGCAGAGGAATCGAAGCGATGACCGAGGGGACGTCCCCGCCACGAAGGGCCGTCGATCCGCATCGACCTGTGGCGGAGCATCGAGCTCATCCGCTCCTCGTCGATGATCGCCTTCGTCGGTACGTGCAGGGTCACGGTCCTCTGAGAGAGTCCATCCATCTTCGACGTGAAGCTCCCCCTGTAATCGGCGAACCTCGCATCGACGAGGCCCCTGATGTCCTCGCCGACGAACTCATCAAGGGCCTCTAGATAGACCACGATGTAGATGGCCTCCGGAGCCGCGTACCATTTCTTCACGTCGTCCACGTCGAGGTCGACGGGAACGGAGTCGATCCTTTTCAGCGCGTACGCGCTCAGGGTCTGCTCGTGCACACCCTTCAACTGGAACCAAACCCGGACGCTCGACAGCTCCAAGGAACCGGGAGCGGTGAGATGGAACCCCATGTCCCTCGCCGCTCTGTCCCGCTCGTACTTGACGAGCAGCCCCCGGCCAGTGAAGCGGTCCTTGAAGGCGCTCGTGTACTTGTCTCGAACACCTCTTCTGGTTCAGAGTCTGGGGAGACACGTGAATCCTTGTTCAGGCCGTTGATCCGGGACGTAGTAAGACAACGTACCTGGCATGGCGGCGGCCGCCCCGATCAGGAGGGCCCCGTCACCTCGATACCCTTCGAGCTCGCCGCGGCGGCGAGGCGCCCGTCGTACGCGCACACGACGCCGAGCTCGACTCGCAGGGACAACGCTGAAGCGAGATGGATGGGGTCGAGGGTCCGAAGCGTAGGTGGATCGAGTGAGGCGGCGGTGCGAACCACCTCCTCGTCGAGCTCCATGAGGGCGATCCGCGACATGACCGTCCGCGCCCTACGCATCGCTCCACCGCCGATCCGCCTCGCCACCCGCTCCACCTCGATCAGTGCGACGACGCTCGACAGCCGCTCGGGCCACGATCGCAGGGAGTCCCGAAGCGCCTTCGTCTCGGGTTCGGGGACGACGAGCTTCACGAGGGCCGAGGAGTCGAGGTACAGGAGTCGCCCGGCCACGGACTACGCGCGGTCTTCCCGGAGCTCCCGGAGGGCGTCCGTGCCCTTGGTGGTGACCGGCCCCTTCGGGGGTGCGAGGTCGAGGAGGTCCCCTTCGGGCGGCGTGGCCCGTCCCGAGGCCACCAGCTGCCGGAGGGCGGAGCCGGACTCATCGACTGGACCGAGCACCGCGACCGGCTTCCCTCGCTCGGTCACCTCGAGTCGCTCGCCCCGCTCCACCCGGCGTAGGTACCGGGAGAGGTTCTGGCGCAGCTCTCGAACGCCCACTCGTTCAGTAGCCATGTGTACACACACTGTAGCATCTTTGGCTAGAACTCTTGCCCCACTGAGCCGATCTCACGCGATCTCAGAGAACCTCAGGACACCTGTGAGCAGCGAAAACGATCGGAGGGCACCCGGATCCCGTCGACTCATAACCCAGAGGTCACGGGTTCAAATCCCGTCCCCGCGACGAGGCTGAAAGCGCAGGTCCGTGACCTACGGCTTCTTTCGCGGGGGCAAGAACTCGGTCTGATTCCGCCGAGCTACAAACCGGTGATGCGCGGCTTCGTATCACTCGCGCGGCGCCGTTCCGGGGTTGGCTAAGATGCCGGGCATGGATCTCCTGGTGGAGTTCTTCCGGCACAACGCCATGATGAACCGGCGGCTGATGGAGGCTAGCCGGCAACTCTCGCCCGAGCAGCTCCGTGCCACGGCCACCGGAACCTACGGGAGCATCGGCGCCACCTTGGTCCACATCGCCAATGCCCAGGAGGGATACGCGGCGCGGCTCCTCGACTCCGAGCGGCCCGAGCGGCTCCCGGAGGACCCGTTCCCCGGGTTCGAGGCCCTGGCGAAGCGGTTCGCCCACGGCGACGCGCAGCTCGAGGAGGCCGCGACGCAGGCCGGCCGGGATCGGAAGGTCCAGGTGACCGGTGACGACCCACCTGGCACTTGGTGGATGCCCGTGTCCCTGTTCCTGCTGCAGGCAGTCAACCACGGCACCGAGCACCGCTCGCAGGTGGCCACGATCCTGACGCAGCTCGGGCTCGAGTCCCCTGAGATGGACGGCTGGACCTACTTCTTCGAGAGCGGCCATATGGTCGCGGTCTAGTAGTCGAGGGGCCCGGCTGGTGCCGGGCCCCTCGGGTATGGCGGAGTGAGCTCGACTCGCTCAGGCACCTGTTCCGTTCGACTGTCCGGAACGGGGTCCTCCGGCTCCGAAGCCGGACTCGGTGCTCGTCACCTTGAAGTCCTTGTCGATCTTCACCGTGACGATGCTGCCGTCGGACTTTCGCACGTGCGCTTCGTACGGCGACCCGGCCGAATCCGTCTCGACCCGGATGATCGTGCCGCCCGGTACCGCGGCGATCGCCGCCGCCTTCACCTTGTTGGCGGTGCCGTCCGTGAGCAGCGTTTCGCCCGGCCCGTGGCCTAGCTTTGCCGGATCCGTGCTTCCGTTCGCCGGCGGAGCCGACGTCGTGGCCGAGGGGGTCGATGTAGCGCTTTGCGCGCCGGCAAGGTGCGTGCCCGCCAGGATCGCCCCTGCGAAGAGCCCGGCGGCGACGAGGCCGGCCGAGGCGAACCGCCTTCGTCGTGAAGGCGTTGCCTCCTTGCCTGTCGCTTCTTTGCCGTCCATCTCGTCCTCCTTCCTCCGCGGGGTCCGTTTCGCCGCTTCGGACCACATCCTCGGCGGCAAACCCGTGACCAGGGTCAGGCCCACCTGGGAGCCAGCCAAGAATCGATTGCAGAGATGAGGGCGCCACCGCTGGAACGAGCGCTACCCGTGTCGGCCCGTGCGCTCGGGGTCCGCTGAGGAGGACCTTCATTGGACGAAACGGTGCTGTCGGACTCGGACACGGCCGCAGGACTCCCCTTCACGGGTCAACATGCGTTGACACACTCGGGCTGTCAATGTATATTGACCCTCCCATGAGCGAGGCGACGAAGCTGGCAACGCGGGCGAGCAGCCACGACCCCAGGGTTGGGCTGCGGGCGGTGGCGGCCCTCCGCCGGTTGCTCGAGCAGCTCGAGGCGCTACAGGTGGACAACGCCCGCGGCCTCGGGTGGTCGTGGCAGGAGATCGCCGCTGAGCTCGGGGTCAGCAAGCAGGCTGTCCACAAGAAACATGCGGGGCGCTGGTTCCGCCGAAGGAGACGGTAGCCCATGTTCGAGCGATTCACCGATCGGGCTCGGGAGTCCGTCGTCCAGGCGCAGGTCGAAGCCCGAGAGCTGCGACACGGTTACATCGGGACCGAGCATCTCCTCTTGGGGATCCTTCGTGAGGGGACCGGTGTGGGCGCGCGGGTGTTGAACGGTCTGGGGATCGATGTGGGCACGGCCCGAGCCGACGTGGTGGCGCTGATAGGGGAGCCGCTCGAGACAGACGAGAACGACGCGGAGGCCCTGCGGGCGATCGGGATCGATGTCGAGGAGGTGCGCCGCCGGATCGAGGAGACCTTTGGGCCAGGAGCTCTGGATCGTCGGGTGCGTCCGCGATGGAGGAGTCTGGGCCGAGGTCGATGCGCCCCGATCTCGGGACACATCCCCTTCACCCCCAGGGCCAAGAAGGTGCTGGAGCTGTCCTTGCGCGAGGCGGTTGCGCTCGGCCACAACTACATCGGGACGGAGCACATCCTCCTCGGTCTGGTCAGGGAGCGCGAGGGGATCGCTGCCCAGCTCCTCCAGAATCGAGGCGCCGGCGACCGGGAGATCCGGCGGCTGGTCGCCGAGGAGATCGGGGAGAAGGGACAGCCCGGCCGCTCCGCCTGACTCGGGGGACCCACTCGGATAGAATCCCCGCCAGGTTCGGCCGAGAGGGATCTTCCGAAGGAGCGCGCTGTGGCGAGGCAAGACCCGGTCAAGATGCTGGCGGGCGTCCCGATCTTCGAGGAACTCTCCACCAAGGAGCTCAAGTCCATCGCGACCGCGTCCAAAGAAGTCACCCACCGCAAGGGCGCCGTGTTGGCTCGGGAGGGGGACTCGGGCGTGGGCTTCTTCCTGATCCTGGACGGGGAGGTCAGCGTCGCCGTCGGTGGAAGATCCCTCCGGAAGATGGGGCCGGGTGACTTTTTCGGAGAGATCTCGCTGCTCGACGGCGGGCCGCGCACAGCGACCTGCACCGCCCAGAGCGAGGTGACCACGCTCGGCATCACGCCCTGGACCTTCAAGCGGCTTATCGAGCAGAATCCCGCCATCGCCTCGAAGATGTTGAAGGTGATGGCGCAACGACTGCGCTCCTCATCCGCGCAGAAGCCTCACTACTAGTCGTTCCTCCTCAGGCGATGGCACGACGAGCCGTGTAGCCTTCGGCCGTCGTGGACGTGGGCGTCGTCGTGGGCGGGGACCTCGGGCGGCTCGGCGAGCTGGCACGAGAAGCCGAGGCGGCGGGGTTCGAGAGCGTGTGGTGTGCGGAGACGGCGCGATCAGCCTTCGTTCAGGCGGCCGTGGTCTGCAGGGCGACCACGACGGTGAGTGTGGGGACCGACATAGCTCTGGCTTTCCCTCGAAGCCCCACCATCACCGCGATGGCGGCCAGAGACCTGGCCGAGCTGTCCGGCGGCCGGTTCCTGCTTGGACTGGGTACCCAGGTCAAGCGGATCAACGAGCAACGGTTCGGGGTCGCGTTCGAGCACCCGGCGCCGAAGATCGCCGAGGCCATCGAGGTGATCCGCGAGGTCCTTGGAACGTTCGAGGGCACGCCGATCGATCACCGCGGTCGGTTCTACGCCATCACCATGCCGCCCTTCCCCGGAGCTGGGCCGGCGCCCGGAGGCGTTCCCATCTACCTGGCCGCCGTGAACCGAGTCATGGCCGAAACCGCCGGGAGTTGCGCCGACGGGGTTCTCGGGCATCCGATGACCAGCCCCGCGTGGATCCGGGACGTGCTTCGTCCCGCCGTTGAGCGGGGGGCGAAACAGGTGGGCAGGGACCCGGCTGAGGTGAACGTGACGACCAGTGTCATCCTTGCCGTGTCCGGCGACCGCGAGGAGGCCAGGCGAGAGGCCGCGCTGCA
>WNGF01009422.1_pt1 | contig 17757 bp, 22 predicted proteins | sample 5400641 | NCBI WGS metagenome assembly WNGF01 (sample SAMN13153371, study PRJNA577476) | soil metagenome | isolation source: 80 cm soil or saprolite under grassland replicate 2 | place: USA:California | collected 2016-06-15
CGCCGGGAGCCACCTGCTCGTAGTCACCCTCGGCGACGGGCGGCTCCGCCTCCTCCGCCGGCACAGCCTCCTCGGCCGGCGGCGCGAAGTCGGCCGGCGTCGCCTTCTGCTGACCGGCGGCGACGCCGTCGGCAATCACGCGCACGATCAGGTCGCACGACCGGATCGCGTCGTCGTTCCCGGGAATGACGTAGTCGGCCTCGTCCGGATCACAGTTCGTGTCCACGAGCGCAACGACGGGGAGTCCGAGCCGGCGAGCCTCGCGAACGGCGAGCTGCTCCTTGCGGAGGTCGACGATGAAGATTGCGTCGGGCTGTCGCTTCATGTCGGCGACGCCGCCGAGGTTTTCGTCGAGCTTCTCGAGCTCGCCGAGCATCGAGATCCGCTCCTTCGCCGGCAGGAGGTCGAGTTGGCCCTCTTCCCTCAGGCGGCGGAGCTCATGCAGGCGGTCGATCCGGTCCGAGATGGTGCGCCAGTTCGTGAGGAGACCACCGAGCCAGCGGTGGTTGACGTACGGCATGCCGACGCGCTTCGCCTGCTCCTCCACGGCCGACTGCGCCTGCTTCTTCGTGCCGACGAAGAGCATGGAGCCGCCGCGTTCGGCGATGTTGCGCGTAAAGGCGTGAGCCTCCTCCAGCAGCTGAAGTGTCTGCTGCAGATCGATGATGTAGATGCCGCCGCGCTCGGTGAAGATGAAGCGGCGCATCTTGGGATTCCAACGACGCGTCTGATGACCGAAATGGACTCCGGACTCCAGCAACTCGCGCATAGAGACGACGGACATCGGGAGCGATCCCCTTTCTGGTTGTGTGCGATTGCTGCCGATGGCCCTGGCTGGAACCGGCATCCGTCGAACGCCGGCACCGCCACCCAGGCTGATCCACCGGGTCGGGTAACTAGAGCGGCCGCATTGTAGCGGCCGCTCTGGGTACGCCGCTTCGCGGGAAACGTGCGCGGGCCGAGCCCGCGCACTCTCAGGGGTTTGCGCTCGTCGAACGTCGGTGGTCCGCGGGCGGTGGCGCTTTGCGTCCCCGCCCGCGTGAGTCCGGCCTCCGATTAGGTGGCTGCGCTGCCCTAATCTCCGGCCCTTGGTGGTTCGTGGGTCCCTGCGCTTACTGCTCTACTCGCGCGGCGGCGAGTGCGGCGACCAAGTCGTCGGGCAGCGGCGAATTCACATCGATGCGGTCACCGGTGAACGGGTGCATAAACGCAAGCCTCGCCGCGTGCAAGAACTGCCGTTCGAGGCCGAGCTCGTGCGGACGCCCGTACATGCGATCGCCCGCGACGGGAAGATCGATGGCCCCCAGGTGGACCCGGATCTGATGCGTCCGGCCCGTCTCGAGGCGGACGTCCAGCAGCGCATGCCGGGGAAGAAGCTCGACGAGCTCGAAGTGCGTGACCGCCTCGCGCGGGGTGTCCGTGTCGAGCGAACGGCGCATCGGCTCGCGACGGTCGCGGCCGATCGGTGCTTCGATGCGACCGCGGCGCGAACGCGGCCTCCCAACGACGAGCGCGAGGTAGCGGCGCTCGAGCTCACGTCGCCGGACGAGCGCCTGCAGCCGGCGATAGGCCTCCTCCGAGCGCGCGACGACCATCAACCCGGAGGTGTCGCGGTCGAGCCGGTGGACGATGCCAGGCCGCGCGGCCTCACCACCGGCCACGTCGTGAGCCAGCAGACCGTGCACAAGCGTCCCGGTCGGGTGTCCCGGCGCAGGGTGCACGACGAGACCGGCCGGCTTGTCGACGACAACGAGGTGCTCGTCCGCGTGGACGAGCCGCAGCTCCATCGGTTCGGCCGCGAGCTCCGACTCGCGCACGGGCGACTCGAAGTCCAGCTCCTCGCCCCCGGCCAGCCGATGGCTTTTGCTCTGCTGCCGTCCGTCGACGAGAACTGCACCGGCCTCGAGCAATCGTTCGGCGACACCACGTGAGCCCACCTCCGCCAGGGATGCGAGAAAGCGGTCGAGCCGCTCGCCGGCGGCGCTGTCAGGAACGCGTTGCTTCACTCACGCGCCGCGGCCGTGCCGACTCTCTGTCGGACAGGATCAGCGCGAGCAACAGGGCAGCCACACCGACCACGATGAAGGTGTCGGCGAGGTTGAAGGCAGGCCAGTAGCGGAAGTCGAGGAAGTCGGTCACATGCCCGAGGCGGACGCGGTCGATGAGGTTCGAGAGGCTCCCGCCGATTACGAGCCCTAGCGCCACCGGCAGGACCGGATGCCGGGAGCCAGACCGGGCGAAGAAGTAGAGCATCCACGCGACGGCGAGACCTGTGAGCAGGATCACGATCGGCGTCGCGCTCGCGAAGAGCCCGAACGCGATCCCCGAGTTCGTGACGTGGTGGATCGAGAACGAGCCGACGACGTGGACTTCGTCGTTCAGGTCGAGCCGGCTCGTGACGATCGCCTTCGTCAACTGGTCCGCGCCGAGGGCAGCGAGCGCGACGGCGGCGAGGCTCGTCCACTGCGCCCAGGTCGCGCCGAGCGGGCGGACGGCGACGGAGATCGGCGTGAGCCCGTCCGTGGTCGAGCCGACCCGCACGTCGGCCGGCCGCGACCGCACGGGGCCGGTGCCAGGCAAGACTGATTTCGCAGCTTCCGCGGCCGTGATGTCGTGCTCACCCATCAGCTTCTTCGGCGACACACGGGCGCGTAGCGCGTCAACGGCGCTCCCGCTCGCGCTGGCAGTCGATGCAGAGCGTCGCCCACGGCCGCGCCTCGAGCCGCTCCTCCGAGATCTGCTTGCCGCAGTTCGTGCAGATGCCGTACGTCCCCTCCTCGATGCGCTGCAGCGCCGCATCGATGTCTGCGAGCACGTGCTCGGCGTTTTCCTCCAGCGTGTAGTCGAGCTCGCGGTCGTACGTCACGGTGGCCGTGTCGCCGAGGTGGTTGTCGAAGACAGCCTCTTCTCCGCTCTCGTCGGTCAGGGAGCCAGGATTCTCCTCATGGAGGTTCTCGATCGCAGCAGCCACACGGCCGCGCTCCTCGAGCAAAGCCTCCCGGAACCGGTTGGTATCGATCGCGCTCATCCCTGGCCGTCCTTCGCTGCAGCGGACGCGAGACGGCGGTCGATCTGCGACGGCTCGATACCCGCGAGCTCGACGATCTTGTCCCGTGCACTGTGCCCCGAGACAAGTGTCACCGCCCCGCGCGGGAGCGCGAGCGTCTCGGCGAGCAGTCGCACGACCGCGTCGTTCGCACGGCCACCCTCAGGCGGCGCGGCGACGCGAATCTTCCATGCCTCCCCGTGACGGCCCACCACCGCGGCACGCGACGAGCCCGGGGAAACCCGCAGCCGCAGCCGCGACGAAAGCGCTTTCATGCAGGGCAGTCTAGCTTCATGCCGCTTCGATCTCGGGCGCTGCCGCGGGCGGTTCCTCGTCCAGGAGGGCGAGGGCGGAGCGGAGCAGCGAGCGCATTCTGCGCACTTCTGTGAGCAGTCGATCGTGGTCCCCGCGTGCGGCGCGCGTGATCGATCGAGCCTCGGCTCTCGCCTCTTCGACGATGAGCTCCGCCTCCTTCCGCGCCTGTTCCTTGAGCGTCACGGCCGCCTTCTCGGCCGAGACCAGCGTCGTTCGAAGCAAGCCCTCGAGCTCGCGGTAGCGCACGAGGTCGGCCTCGAGCTGCTCGACTTTGTCGGCGAGGTCGGCACGCTCGCGCCAGACGTCCTCGAAACTCACTGCGATCTCGTCGAGCAGCTCGTCGATCGCGGTCCTGCGGTAGCCGCCGAAGTGGCTCTTCGTCGGCTTGACATGTCTGATTTCGACGGGTGTAAGCGTCATCGTGTCGTCCCTTTCAGTGCAGGCGATCCAGAATGCTCCTGATCACCGCGAGGAGGATGTAGAGGAAGGCCACGCCGACGACAGGCGAAAGGTCGAGCGGGCCGAACGTGGGCAAGATGCGGCGCCAGAGCCGGAGGTAGGGGTCGCACACGTCGTACAGGAAGCGCTGAATCCGGTTGAGCCAGACGGAATATGGGAGCCGCACCCATGACGTGATGATGTAGGCCAGGATCAGCAGCGAGTAGACGTAGATGAAGACCTCAACGAAGCTCCCGACGTTGTCGACGACGTCGTAGAGCAAGCCAACCAGGGCACCACCGGCCATGGCGCTTAGTTCCTCCTCAGGATTAGTTGTCCTGTCAGGCCTGGTTGAAGAAGCCGCCGCGCTCGAGGAGCCTCGCCCGCTCCTCGGCCGAGACCTCGACGTTGCGCGGTGTGAGCAGAAAAACCTTGTCGGCGACGCGCTGCATCCCGCCGTCGAGTGCGTACGTCAGGCCGCTGGCGAAGTCGATCAGCCGCTTCGACAGGTCCTGATCGGAGCTCTGCAGGTTGAGGATGACGGGAATCGACTCCTTGAACTTGTCCGCGATCTGCTGCGCGTCGTTGAAGCTGCGCGGGACGACCAGGTGAACGCGCACCGACGCGGGACCCGGGACGGCGGCGACACGCGGGCGCAGGACAGCGGTCCGCTCGGCGGCCGGCTCGGGATCCGTCCAGTCGTCGAACTCCCGGTCGCGGCGCCGCGGAGCGAGGCGCCGCACGTTCGGCCGCTCGGCATAGCTGCGCTGGATGTCCTCGTCGGTGACGTAGCTCTCCTCGTCCCAGTCCTCCTCCTCGGCGATGCCGAAGTAGACGAGGGTCTTGTTCCAGACGTCAGCGAAGCCCATTTGGCGCGAAATGTTACTCCCCGTACAGGACTGAGCCCACGCGGACAAGGGTCGCGCCTTCCTCGACGGCGACGCGGTAGTCCTGGCTCGTGCCCATCGACAGCTCGGTCAACCCGAGCTCGCCCGCGAGCTCGCGCAAACGGCGAAAGTAGGGACGCGACCCTTCCGGGTCGCCCGTCTCCGGCGGCATCGTCATCAGCCCGCGCACCTGGCCGTAGAGCTCGAGGAAGCGTGGCACCTCCTCCGGCGCGATCCCCGACTTCGTCGACTCGCCGCCAAGGTTGACCTCAACCAGCGCGGGAGCCGTCAGTCGCCGGGCGGCGGACTCCGAGTCGAGGGAGTGCACGAGCTCGCAGATGCGGCTGACGAGCTTGGCCTTGTTGGATTGCAGATGGCCGATGAAGTGCCACCGGAACGCGTCACCATACTCCGCGTACTTTCGCTCGAGGTCCTGCGCACGGTTCTCCCCGACGATCTCGACGCCCGCGTCTGCGAGGACGGCCATGTCCGCGACCGAGACGTACTTCGTCGCGGCGACGACCGTCACCGCGTCTCCGACCTCCGCGCGGATGCGAGCGTAGTTTGCCCTTACCGTCTCAGGCGACGTAGCCGATCACCCCCTGCCGGCCCGTGACGCCGCGGTCGCGGCGATGGGAGAAGAACCGGTCGGGATCGCACGACGTGCAGAGATCGAGCCGCTCGACCGATTCCACGCCCGCTTCGCGCAGGACGCGCTCGCTCGCCGTCCACAGGTCGAGCTTGCTCCCTACGAGGACGTCAGGGCCGAAGCGGGCGCGATACGTGTCCGCGATGTCGGCGCCGACCTCGTAGCAACAGGGCCCGATCCCGGGGCCGATCACGGCGGCGAGTCGGCCTCCGAGCGTCGCGACACCCGCTTCCAGGATGCCTTCGAGCACGCCGAGGCGGCCGGCATGCAAGAGCGCGAGCGCGGGCTTCCCGTTTCTTCGGGCGAGCGCGATCGGCAAACAGTCCGCAGTCACCTTCAGCATCGGGAGGCCCGGTTCGTCGGTCCAGAGGCCGTCGCCGGGTTTCCCTTGTTCACCTGCGGCCGCACGGTTGACATCCGCCGCGTGGACCTGCCGGTTCATCGCGAGCATCGCGGGCTCTGTACCGACCGCCTCGCAGAGGCGGCGGCGGTTCTCCTCGACCTTCGCGGAATCGTCGTCTGTCAGCAGGCCGAGGTTGAGGGACTCGAACGCGCCACCGCTGACGCCGCCCTGACGCGTCGAGAAGGCGACCTCGTACGGCCCGGGCGCGTCCCACTGGAGCAGCGGAACATTCATCCGAGGAGTTGGCGCGCGCGCGCCAGTAGCCGGTCACGGGTATTCAGCGACGGGTCCTCGACGACGGCATCGAGCAGCGAGTCGAGAGCCTGGCCGAGTAGCGGCCCCTCCTCGTAGCCGAGGGCAATCAGGTCGGAGCCGTCGACCGCGAGGTCAGTGAGGCGGTGGGGCTTCGTGCGCTCCTGCTCGAGCAAGGCGCGCAGCCGCGCCGCCGCTTCAAGCTCTTCCGTCGGCGGTTGCTTGCCTCGGAGGTCCGCCTCCTTGTGCGTCACCAGGTCGAACGCGAGCTCGTCGCCGTGCTCGCGCAGGAACCTGCGCGCGAAGAGCGCGTCGACGTCCTCTAGTGCGAAGTCGTGCCCGCGCACGATGCGCGTCACGTGCGCGCGAAGACGGTTCGGATAGCGCAGCCGGTTCAGCACCCTCGCCGCCAGCTCGGCGCTCCGCTCGGCATGGTTGCCGTCTGCCCCGGGCTTGCCCGCGTCGTGGAGCAGCGCCGCCAGGCGTACGCCGAGTGGCGCGCCGGCATCCGCGGCCGCCTGGACGACGGCGAAGATGTGCTCGTCGAGCGTCAGGTGCTGGCGGTCGCTGTCCTGGTCGAGGCCGATCGTGCCTCCGAGCTCGGGAACGAGGGCCGTCAGGACGCCCGTGTCTCGCGCAAGCCGGAGCGCCTTTGCAGGCTCTCGGCCGAGCAGGAGCTTCGAGAGCTCGCCCATGCCGTCGGAGCGGAGCCCGCCGCCAACCCGCTCGCCGGAGACGAGCTGGACGTTCGCCGCCTCCTCCCGCATCTGCTGGAGCGTCGTCTCGTCCGGCTCCAAACCGAGCTGGGAAACGAGCCGCAAGCCACGTACGAGGCGCAGCGGATCCTCGGCGAAGCTGCGCGGCCGGACGGTCCGGAGGACGCCGCGCTTCAGGTCGTCGGCCCCTCCGAACGGGTCGACGAGCTCATCTGTCTCGAGGCGCCGTGCCATGGCGTTGACGGTGAAGTCGCGGCGGCCCATGTCGTCCTCGATCGAGAGCCCGGGATCGGCGACGATCTCGAAGTCGTGCCGCCCGGGCCCGGTGCTGCGCTCGGCCCGCGGCGGCGCGAACTCGATCCCCGCGGGTGCCAGCCGTCGGAGCTCGCGATCGCGGGGATACAGCCGTGCGCCGACGCGGCGGCCGGCGACCTCGAGATCCTCTACCCGTCCGTGGGGCGCGAGCGCTGTGCGCAGCCCCTCGTAGTCGACTCCCGGCACGACGAAGTCGGCGTCCTTCGACTCGAGACCCAGGAGTTCGTCGCGGACCGCGCCGCCGACGAGGTACGCGTCGAGATCGAGGCCGCGTACGAAGTCTTCGATCGTCCGGTCCACGGACGTGACCGCACTACGAGAGCGCGATCGCCTCGATCTCGACGAGCGCGCCCGAGGGAAGCTTGGCGACCTCGACCGTCGAGCGAGCCGGCGGCCGGTCGCCCACGTGCTTCGCGTAGACCTCGTTCATACCCTGGAAGTCGTCGAGGCTCTGTAGGAAGACCGTTGTCTTCACGAGGCGGTCGAGCCCGCTGCCGGCAGCCTCCAGGATCGCCTGCAGATTCATCAGGATCCGCTCCGTCTGCTCCTGGACCGTGTCGCCGACGATCTCGCTGTGCCCGGGCTCGAGCGCGACCTGGCCGGCGACGAAGACGAGCCCGCCCGCCTTGATCGCCTGCGAGTACGGCGCACCCTGGAACGGCGCAGGCGCCGCGTCCGTTCGCACGACCTCCTTCATTCGTCCCTCCGCCGCGGTCGACAGGCCTGAGCCAGCGCGACACCCAGCGACTTGAAGATCGCCTCGAGCACGTGCTGCGTGTCGCTTCCCTCCACCAACCGCACGTGCAGCGTCAGGCCCGCGGTCTGCGACAGCTCCTCGAGAAAGCGCGCGGCGAGATCGCCTGCCAGGCCTGCGATGCGCGCCTGGGAGAGGTCCACGTTCGAGACGAGCAGGGGTCGACCGGAGGCCTCGAGCGCGACGTGTGCAAGTGCTTCGTCCACCGGGACGACCGCGGACCCGTGCCCCCGCACGCGGTCCGCTCGGAGCGGTTCAGCCAGCGCCTCTCCGAGCGAACGAGCGGCTGCAGTGATCTCGACCTCAGGACTGCCTGGCTCGACCTCGAGCGCGAGGTCGAACGACGCATACACCGCGAGCACGGAAAGCAGGTGATCGAGCACCGGAAGACCGGTGCCAATGTTCGTTTCGCCCCGCCCGGCGACGTTTACGCGCGCGCTCGCGCGCCCTTGTCCGGTCGCAGCCATGGGAACGGAGGGTATCGCAGCGATCGACGGCGCCGGCATCGACACGGCGTCGGCCAGCCTTCCGGTGCGCGCTAGGTCCCTGCTCAGCTCTCGACGCGCTCGATCTGCGCGCCGAGAGCGCGCAGTCGCTCGTCAATCCGTTCGTAGCCCTTGTCGATCTGGTAGACGGCGCCGATCGTCGAGGCGCCCTCCGCGCAGAGGCTCGCGAGCAGCATCGCCATGCCGGCGCGGATGTCGGGGCTTTCCATCCGCTGCCCGCGTAGCTTCGCCGGGCCGGTGACGACGGCGCGGTGCGGGTCGCACAGGATGATTCGTGCGCCCATGCTGACGAGCTTGTCCGTGAAGAACAGACGGTTCTCGAACATCTTCTCGAACATGAGGATCGTTCCGTGGGCCTGCGTGGCGACGGTCAAGGCGACGGACGTCAAGTCCGACGGGAACGCAGGCCACGGTCCGTCCTCGACCTTCGGAACGTGTCCGCCGAGATCGTCTTGCACGACCAGCTCTTGACGGGGCGGCACGCGAACGAAGTCCTCGCCGAGCTCGACCTCCACGCCGAGCTTGTCGAATGCGTGCAGGATGGAGACGAGGTCGGCTTTCTTCACGCCGTCTATCGTGACGTCGCCCCCGGTGATCGCGGCCAGGCCGATGAAGCTCCCCACCTCGATGTGGTCGGGTCCGATCTCCCAGTCCCCGCCGCGTAGCGACTCGACGCCCCCCACCCGCAGCACGTTCGACTCGATCCCCTCGATCTGCGCGCCGAGCGACACGAGGAAGCGACAGAGATCCTGCACGTGGGGCTCACAGGCCGCGTTGCCGAGAACGGTCTCCCCCGGTGTGAGAACGGCGGCCATGAGCGCGTTCTCGGTCGCCATCACGCTCGCCTCGTCGAGGAAGATGTGCTTCCCCCGCAGCGCGCCCGCGCGCATCTCGTATCGACGCCCGATGTCTATGTGGGCCCCGAGCTCTGCGAAGGCGTGGATATGTGGGTCGAGTCGTCGACGTCCGATGACGTCGCCGCCCGGCGGCGGAGCGCTCACCCCGCCGAGTCGCGCGAGCAGCGGCCCCGCGAGCAGGAAGGAGGCCCGCATCCGGCTGCAGAGCTCGTCGTCGAGCTCCTGCTTGGAGACGTCCGCCGCATGGACATGGACCTCATTGGGGCCCGTCCAGTCCGCCTCCGCCCCAACGTCGTTGAGCAGCTCGATCATCGTCTCGACGTCCGCGATCCGCGGCACGTTGCCGAGAACGACCGGCTCGGTCGTGAGCAGACACGCGGCCAGGATCGGCAGCGCGCCGTTCTTGTTCCCAGCAGCCTGGATGCGACCGTAGAGCGGCCGGCCGCCGTCGATGACGAAGGACTCGGCCGCGCGTCCGATGACGGCCGTCTGGGACATCGCGGTAGCCTACCCACCGCCGTGGAACCCACACGCGACCGCGCCTGGGAGACGCTTACGAAGTACACGCAGAGCGAGCCTCTCCGCCGCCATGCCCTGGCCGTCGAGGCCTCCCTGGGCTGGTACGCCCGGCATTTCGGCGAGGACGAGGAGCTCTGGCGCGCGGTCGCGCTGCTGCACGACTTCGACTACGAGATCCATCCCACCCTGGAAGAGCATCCGCAGGACGGTGCGCCGATCCTCCGCGAGGAGGGGTATCCGGAAGAGGTGATCGAGGCCGTGCTCTCGCACGCCGAGCACCTGGGCCTGCCGCGCGACACGCCGCTGAAGAAGGCGCTCTTCGCCTGTGACGAGCTGTCGGGATTCGTGCACGCGGTGGGGCTCGTACGCCCCACGGGCCTCGACGGCCTCGAGCCCAAGTCGGTGAAGAAGAAGCTGAAGCAGCCCTCGTTCGCCGCAGGAGTACACAGGGACGAGGTCTATGCGGGTGCGGAAGGCCTCGGGATCGAGCTCGACACTCACATCCGGAACGTGATCGAAGCACTGCAGCCGATCGCACCCGAACTCGGTCTGCGCACCGCGGAGACGGCTACGGCACCATGACACCGCAGCTCGACTTCTTCGGCATCGTCGTGAGTGACATGGCCCGCTCGGTCGCGTTCTACCGCCGCCTTGGCCTCGATTTCCACGAAGGCGCCGAGAGCGAGCCGCACGTCGAGGCGCCGCTACCGGGCGGGATGCGCTACGCGCTCGACACGGAGGAGGTCATGCGTGCGTTCGACCCGGAGTGGAAGCGGCCGACAGAGGGGCACATGGTCGGCGGTGCCTTCCGGTGCGAATCGCCCGAAGAGGTCGACCGCGTCTACCGCGAGCTGCTCGAGGCGGGCGCGACGCCGCACAAGGAGCCGTGGGATGCGTTCTGGGGCCAGCGCTACGCGCAGCTGAAGGATCCGGACGGCACGGTGATCGATCTCTACGCGCCACTCCCGGAACAGTAAGACTGTCGCGCACTCGCGTAGTGAGCGTCCCCGTTAGCGGCTGAGTCCGGCGACGAGTCGGTCGATGTCTCCGTCGCTCGTCCACCAGCCGCAGGACGCCCGCAGCCAGCCGGTCCCCGGAAGGTTGCGCACGACCACGCCGCGGTCGTAGAGCCGCTCGGCATCCTCCGCCGCATTGCCCGGCGCGACGAACGACACCAGCGTTGCCTGACCCGCCTCCCCCACGACGTCGAACCGCTCCGTGAGGGCGTCCCGGCAGCGCGCGGTTATCTCGGCCGCACGATCGAAGCACCAATCAGGCGCGGTGTCGAGGGCCGCCTGTAAGCCGGCGAGCGCCGGCGGCGCGAGCCAGCCGAAGTCGAACCGTTGTGCGCCGTCCTTCGGCACGAACGTCCCGTCCGGCTCGATCTTCTGGTGCGTGAAGGAGGTCGGGAGCGCGACGCGCAGTGCGGTCGGCTCGCGGACGTAGAGCGCGCCCGTGGGTTCCGGGCCGCAGAGCCATTTCTGGCACGACACGGTGTAGAAGTCGAGCTCGCCGACGTCGACCGGAATCGCACCCACCGACTGTGCACCGTCCACGAGTGCGACAGCGCCAACAGACACGTTCGCGGCGTCACCAGCGCGAGCACGGCGTCCAAGGCGCGGGCGGCCGGCCGCGTCGTCACGTCCGCAACGCGGACGCGCGCCCCGGTCGCGTGCAACGGCGCGAGCAGCCCGGGATGCTCCGAGTTCGTCGTCACGACCTCGTCGTCCGCGCGCAGACCGAACCCCGAGAGCACGATGTTGCAGCCGTCGGTGGTCGAGCTCGTCAGCGCCAGTCGGTCGGGCGTTGCACCGATCTGCACCGCGAGCTTCCCGCGCACCTGCTCGCGCAGCGCAAGCACCGACTCGAACCATCGTTTTCCGCCGCGACCGTGCTCGTGATCGAAGCGGTTGCGCTCCTTCATTGCTGCGATCGTCGGTCGCGAGAGCGGGCCGAGGGAGCCCGCATTGAGGTATGCGAAGCGTTCCAGCACCGGAAACTCCGCGCGGGCCTCTTCGTACCTCACCCGACGTGCACGTCCACAGGCGCGTGATCCGAGAGCAGCAGGTCGTCGCGCATGCGCCAGGCGTCCGGTCGCCGATGGGGCTCCTCCGCAGCGACCCCTCGCACGAGAACATGATCGATACCGGTGGGCGTCGCTCCGGCGAATCCCCAATCAGAGCCGCGCAGATCTTCGAGCGTGCGGGACGTCCGCACGCTCACGTTGAAGTCGCCGCAGAGGAGCACCGCTTCCGCGGGCCGGGCCATCCCGTCGACAAAGACGGCCGCGCGCAGGAGCTCTGCGTCGGCCAACCGTCTGTCAGCCGGATAGCTGGTCGCGTGCAGGTTGCCGACGACGAACGTCTCGTCGTCACGCCCGACGCGCACGGCCTGGCAGACCCGGCGCTCCTTGCCCCAGGCGAGGCGTGCGACGACGCCGAGCCCCAGGAGGCGCGCCTGCGCCCGCCGGAAGGCGGGTGGATTCAAAACGACGTGCCGGTGCTCGACGAGGCGCAGTCCGGGATCGAGCAGGCTCGCGTTCGCCTGCCCCGTGAAGGCCGAGCGGAAGAGGCCGTGGTGGAGCTCGGTGAGGACTCGACCGAGTTCCGTGCTCGAAGGAAGCGGGCCGAACATCGGCCGCTGGGCGACGTCGCCGACGACGGTCATCCCACTCCATCCGGCCAGCTCGTCCAAGGCCCACACAGGCAGTTCTTGCAGGCAGAGGACGTCGGGACGATCGGCGCTCGCGAGCCGGACCATCTCCTCGAGGAACGCCTCTCGCCCGGGCGGCTGCGTGTTGCCGTGGAAGAGATTCCAAGTCCGGACAAGCAGGCGCTCTACTGTACTGCCCATGCGCATCGTGCTCGCGGATCCGCCCGCGTTCACACCGGCCTACGACCACGAGCTCGCGGCGGCACTCGCGAGCCTCGGGGTTGACGTCGAGCTCGTGACGTCGCGATTCCGCTTCGGCGAGACACCCGAGCCTGTCGGCTACCGCCGTTCCGAGCCCTTCTACCCTCTCTCCGCGCGGCGCTTCCGCCGCTCGCCGCTGCGGCTTCCGCTCAAAGTGGCGGAGCACATCCCCGCAACCGCCGCGCTTCTTTTGCGCCGGCCCGACCTCCTCCATCTCCAGTGGCTCGCAGCGCCCGAGCTCGACCGGCTGCTGCTGCGTCCGCGCGTGCCTTCGGTCTTCACCGCACACGATCTCCTTCCGCGGCGGACCGCACGAAGGCGCAATCTGTGGCGGCAACTCCTCTCCCGCTTCGACCGCGTGGTCGTCCACAGCGACCGCGGACGCGACGCCCTCGCTGAGCTCGGAGTCGACGCCCATGTCATCGCGCACCCGGTGTTTCCGAGCGATCCGCCTCGCGCCGACGACGGGCGGACACTTCTGTGTCTCGGGGTGATTCGACCGTACAAGGGCCTGGGTGACGCGATCGACGCCGCGAAGCAGATCGACGGCGCCCGCCTCCTCGTGGCGGGTGATCCCCTCGAGCCGGTGAATGGATACCGAGCTCGGGCGGGCCCGCTCGCAGAGTGGCGGCTCGGTTATCTATCGCTGCGCGAGCTCGAGCGCGCTCTCAGCGAGGCGACGATCGCGCTCTTCCCGTACCGGCCGGAGCTCGACCAGAGCGGCGCGCTCCTGCAGGCGCTCGGCGCCGGCGTGCCCGCTGTCGCCTACGACGTCGGCGGAATCGCGGAACCGGTCACTCAGGCGCGCGCGCTTCGCTGACGTGATCGAGCGCCAGCTCGACCTGTTCGAACGTGAACACCGCGGCCTGATCGGCGATTGTCTCGCCGCCGAGCGCGCCTACGACCGCGCCGACCGCGACGAGGCGGAGGAACGGTACGGCGACTACGTCGACCTCGTCGAGACCGGGACGGAGCTCCTTGCCGACCTGCGGGACAACTTCGCTTCCACTCTCGACGAGAGTGCCGCCGAGGAGTACGAGGACGCGTTCAACCGCTCGGTCCTGAAGCGCTTTCGTCGCTTTGCCCTCGAGATCGAGGACCGCGGGGGTGCGGATACTCAGCTGGATGATTAGTCCCGCCTCGAAACCGAACCAGCACGCCGTTCGGCGTGCTTCTGCGAGTCGTGCCGCGAGCGCGGCGCGCAGTCGCTTCCTGCGTCACGGAGGCCGGTTTCGCTCGACGCCCAAGCGTCGAGCCAGAGCCTTCCTCTCGGTCAGGCGTTACTTCCCGGAGACCCTCCGGTAGGGGAACGATCCCAAGCTCCTTCACGCCGTAACGGCGAAGGTTGATCGCGGCGTTCTCATCGCGATCGAGCGAGAGGCCACAGGCGCTGCAGTGGAAGACACGCTCGTGTAGGGAGAGCGTCTCCTTCATGACGCCGCAGCCCGAACAGGTCTTAGACGAGGGGAAGAAGCGACCGGCAACGACGAGCCGGGCTCCGTACCACTCGCTCTTATAGGCGAGCTGCCGGCGCAGCCCCCCCATCGCGGCATCGCTGATGGAGAGGGCAAGCGAGCGGTTCCGCTGCATGCCCTTGAGGTGCAAGTCCTCAAGCACGATCACTGACTTGGTCCTCGCCAGCTCGCTCGAGAGCTTGTGGAGGAAGTCGTTGCGTTGACAGGACACCTTGTAGTGGAGACGTGCGCGGCGGAGTTTTGCCTTCTCCCTATTCCGCGAGCCCGTCTGCTTCCGCGAGAGCTGCCGGTCGAGGCGACGCAGCTTCGTCAGGTTCTTCCGCAACCTACGGCTAGCCTCCAACGTGCGGGTTTCGGTGCCGTCGTGGATCACGGCGGCACTTGTGAGGCCGAGATCGACGCCGACGACATCGCTGGCTCGTTTGACCGGCTTCGCCACCACGACTTCGCGCTCGCGCTCGACCGCGAGCGCGGCGAACCAGCGATCGGCGCGACGGACGATCGTTGCCGAGAGGATACGCCCATCGAAGCCGCGCTCCGCTCGCGTCTCCTTCAATCGCACCCGGCCGATCATCGGCAGGCGGATGTGTCGCGCCTCGAGCGAGACCTCGTAGAGGCGGGCGGACTCGTGTCTCCCCTTCTTCTTGAAGCGCGGGAAACCGCTCTTAGGCCCTTGGCTCTTCAGCCGCTCGAAGAACCGCTCGAAAGCCCAATTGAGATCGACGAGCGCCTGCTGGCTGATGTGTGCAGATACCTCGTAGAACCAAGGGCATTCGGTCTTCTTGAGCTCGACGAGTCTGCTCTTCAGCTCGCTGAGCCGGGGCCGCCTCCCAGTCAGCTCGTATTCGCGCTGCGACTCGGCGAGACCCCAGTTGTAGACGAACCGGCTAGCGCCGACGCTCTTGGCGAGCATCACCCTCTGCGCGCGGTTCGGGTCGAGCTCGAAGCGAAACGTCTGCTTAATCAGCCTTTTCTCGCTGATCGAACACATGTTCTTAGAGTAGGCGCAGGGGCGGATGATTCCTCGCAACGGAGGCCCGCAGGACCGCTAGATCCAGTTGTTCAGATGGCCCGCGAACCCGCCCACGATCGCGCCGTAGAGCAGATGCGCCCCGAGGGTGCCGATGGCCGTGCGGGATCCGTAGTTCTCCAGCAGAAATCCCGGCGGCTCGAGCAGCGGCGTCTCTTCGGCGTCCGACCACGGTGTGCCCATCCGCGGATGCACGGCCGGTAGCAACACGCCGACGAGCGCGCCGCCCGCGAAGAGTGCGTGCACGGCCCCGAGGGCGAGGCCGAAGAGCCAACCGGCGTGCCCGACCGCGCGGAAGACGAGGTAGTACAGCAGCGCGAAGAGCAGGCCGTTGACGAAGTGGACGGCGTAGCCGATGAAGTTCGCCCGGCTGCGGTTCGACGTAAACACGGTTCCGAGCAGCAGCGGAATGTCCATCCGGGTCAGGCCGGTCTCCTGCGCGAGGCGAAGGCTGCTCGTGAGAACGATCGTGCCGACGAAGCCGCCGGCGAGCGCCGCCCACACCGTCATCCTCCGGCCTCCCCGATCGAGACGGCCGCATTCACGAGCGCGAGGTGCGTGAGTCCCTGCGGGTAGTTCCCCAGATAGTCGTGGGTCTTCGGATCCATCTCTTCCGGAAAGAGCCCGACGTGGTTGCCGAGCGCGACGAGCTCGTCCATCAGCTCCACTGCTTCTTCCAGCCGGCCGGCACGTGCGAGCGCATCGGCGAGCCAGAAGGAGCACGTCAGGAACGCGCCTTCCTCGCCGCCGACACCGTCCTCCCCGCGATAGCGATACACGAGCGGACCGTCGGCGAGCTCGCGACGGACACCGTCGAGCAAACCTTGCATCCGCTCGTCTGACGGCGGCTCATAACCGAGCAATGCCATCGTCAGGAGACAGCCGTCCAGCTCGGGTTGGTCGGAGGAGCGGACGTAGCTCCTCCGCTCGTCGTCCCAGCACTGCGTGTCCACGAATTCGCGGATCTCGTCCGCCTTCGCCCGCCAGGGCTCGCAGCGGTCCGGGAGGACACCGCGCTCCGCGAGGCTGCACGCGCGGTCGAGAGCAACCCAGCAGAGGACCTTCGAATGCGTGAACTGGCCCGGGTCGCCCCGCACCTCCCAGATCCCCGAGTCCCGCTCACGCCAGTGCTCCGCGACGTAGTCGGCAATCTTGCCGAGCTCCTTCCCGGTGTCCCGATCGATCGGGCAGCCCGCTTCGACATAGAGCGACGCGGCCTCGAACAGCGAGCCGTAGACATCGAGCTGGGTCTGTTCGACCGCGCCGTTGCCGATGCGAACCGGTTTCGAGCCGCGATAGCCGGCGAGCTCCTCCAGGCTCGTCTCGTCGACGTGCGCACTGCCGTCGACGCGATACAGCACCTGGAGTCGGGGCTGCGTGATCCGCGACGCATGCATGATCCACCAGAAGAACGCCGTGGCTTCTGCGCGATAGCCGAGCCGCAGCAGAGCGTCGAGGGTCCAGCTCGCGTCGCGCACCCAGGCGTAGCGGTAGTCCCAGTTTCGAATGCCGCCGTACCACTCCGGCAGGGAGGCCGTGGGCGCCGCGACGATGGCGCCGGAGGGCGCGAAGACGAGCAGCTTGAGCACGAGCGCGCTGCGGATCACCTGCTCGTGCCACCGGCCCGCGTAGCTGGCACGGCCGCTCCACTCTTTCCAGAAGCGTTCGGTTCGGTCGAACCGGCGCTCTGTGTCGTCACGTGCGGGCAGCACCACCGGCTCCTTGTGCGCCGCGGCGAGGCTCAGCAGTGCCCTCCGTCCCGGCTCCACCTCGAACGTACCCCCGACCGAGGCCTCGCCCTGCTCGACCTCGCCTGCGTCCCAGGCGTTCACTGCAATCCCCTCCTTGCCGGCGGAGAAGAACGGTCTGCCCGACCGCCGGCCCAGCTTCCCGGTGTGCCTGCCGTAGGCGAAGCGCGGGGTCACCTCCCACCGCAATCGCAACTGGCCCTCGAGGCCCTCGACCCGGCGAGCCACCTCCCGCAGCGGGGAGATGGAAGTGACGTCCGTGAGCGTCATCACGTCCGTCACGCGGGCCGAACCCGATGTGGTTCGAAAGGTCGTCTCGAGGACGTTCGTTCCGTCGATGTAACGCTGGTCCGCCTCGAACGGCTCGACCGGGCAGAGCTCGAACGCTCCACCCCTCTCCGCGTCGAGGAGCCGCGCAAAGGTCGAAGGCGAGTCCACGTTCGGCAGGCAAAGCCAGTCGATCGCACCGTCGCGTGCGACGAGAGCGCAGGTGCGGCCGTCGCCGATGACGGCGTAGTCCCGAATCGGCGCGTAGCCGTCGACGCGCGCCATAAGGGGGATTATGGGTTCAAACCTTGAATCTGTCTTCATCCCGTCCTACTATCCAACTGTCCGTCCGTCATTCTCCTTTGGAGGGTCCATGCGTAGACGTACCGTCCTGCTTGTCGCTGCCCTGGCGGCGTTGGCGTCTCTCCTCGCTGCTTCCGCGCAGGCAGGGGGCGACCAAGGCGCAGACCGTTACATCGTCGTCTTGAAGAACGCGGTCGACTCGAATGCCGTCGCGAACCTTCATTCCGCGCGGTACGGGGCGAACGTCGACGCGGTTTGGTCGCAAGCGCTCCACGGCTACGCCGCCGTGATCCCGAACGACCGGGTCGCCGAGCTCCGCGCCGACCAGAACGTCTCCTATGTCGTCCCCGACGGCGTCGCCTCA